>Ga0315322_10004704_pt1 | contig 10484 bp, 8 predicted proteins | sample M110021515metaG_FD_203461 | JGI IMG/M metagenome (GOLD analysis project Ga0315322, IMG submission 203461) | Ammonia-oxidizing marine archaeal communities from Monterey Bay, California, United States - M1 100m 21515 | ecosystem: Environmental > Aquatic > Marine > Intertidal zone | place: USA... | reverse complement strand
TCACATAGGGCATAATGGAGAGGCTTAAATCCTTAGCACCATGCCCACCATGCCGAACCACCGAGATCGAGGATATGCACTCATGCATAGGTTCTGCCTGCTCGTTTTTGTTTTCTTTTGGTTTTGGGGATGCGTTTACCTCTGGGAGAGATGGGATTTTCCCCTCATCAACTTGCCTTGGAATTACGCTCTGGTTGCAGTTGCTGGATTGATTGTCGCTACTTTCGGCACGCTTCAAAATTACGGTTCCTTTTTTATCAAGAGTGGTTGGCGAAGAATTCGGGAGTCCGTGATGAAAGCGAATTTTCAAACCTCGTTAATTGCTTTCTTCGTTTTTGGTTCCTACTTTGCAACCAAGGACAATGAGACGAGTCGGCTATTTCTTGTTTTTTACCTGTCAACCTGCTGGCCTTTGTTGATCGGATCAAACTTCGCCATCCCAGGGCTGTTCAAGAGACTGATGGGCTTTGGTTCGATTGATAAAAAGAGTGTGATTTTGGGGGAGGCTTCTTCCTTGGACGGATTGACAAATTGGATTGTCAGGCATTCGGAACAGGGATTCAGCTTTCAGGGCGCTTTTTCGACAACGGAGGAGGTTCCGAGTTCAGTCAAACTACCATGGCTCGGCACCTACTCAAAACTGGAGAAATATTTGAGCGAGCACAAAATCCATCAGCTGATAATCCTTCCTGATCGGAATATGGAAAAATGGATTCCCGTGGTTACGGATTTAGCAAGCAAACATGGTTGCCGCGTTCTAATTTATAATTCCTTGTCCGGCTTTTTCGATTCTCGTCTGGTTTTTGTCGAAGAGTCGGGACGGCAGTTTTTCTCCTTGCAAAACGAGCCATTGGAAAGCCCTTTCAATCGAATGGTCAAGAGGGCTTTTGACTTGATGATAAGTTTGCCTGCCCTGGCATTTGCTCTTCCGGTTTGCATGTTGATGGTTAAGATATCTCAGATCCTCCAGTCTCCCGGGCCTCTCTTCTTCAGGCAAGAACGGGTAGGACTGGCAGGGAAGAGATTTGTGATTTGGAAATTTCGCTCGATGATTCATGATGAAAGCGGAAAGCGGGACGAAGCTGAGCAGGCTCGTCCTCAAGACTCGCGGATTTTCTCATTAGGTCGCATTATGCGAAGGTTCAGTATCGATGAAATACCTCAGTTTATAAATGTGCTCAAAGGGGATATGAGCTTGGTGGGTCCCAGACCTTATTTGGCAGAACATGACTATCTCTTCCAACGCGATTACAAGGCTTATCGCATACGTCAGTTCGTTAAGCCGGGTGTTACGGGTCCGGCTCAGTGCAGAGGATTGCGGGGCGAGTTTACGGATCCATCATTGGTGCGCAAAAGAATCGAACTGGATTTCAACTACGTAGGCAATTGGTCCATTTGGTTGGATGTGGAAATAGTCGTGCGCACGATTGGCCAAGTGATGTTCCCTCCAAAGAGCGCTTGTTGATCCTTGTTTGGATGGGGGTATGGTCGCAGAAAAATTTCGTCTCCTGGGCATCGATTTTTTCCGTGGTTCACTTGGAGATGCCGTAACCAAGGCGAAGGAAGGGGGGTTGTGCGTGGCGCCTTCCGGTCCTGGTCTAGCATGGGATCTTACCAATTGCACAGTCTATTCGAATGCCATTACTCACGCCGATCTGGTTTTGCCGGATAGCGGATTGATGTGTTTGTGGTCCAGGTTTTTTTCCCGAGAACCCATTAAGAGAATTTCAGGATTGGCGTTCCTCAAGGCCTATCTCCTTGGGAAGGATGCCCCTTCGGCGAGCAGTTCCTTTTGGATCATGCCGGACCAAGAGCAAGAGGTCGCGAACAGAAAATGGTTGAAGGACGAATTGGGATTGTCCTTTCAAGATGATGACTTTTACGTTGCTCCTCGATATTCGAGAGTCGGTCCGCTGGAAGATATGGAGCTCCTTGCAAAAATTATCGAACGCAAACCAAGAACCATTTTCATTCAATTGGGTGGAGGCGTGCAGGAAAGACTCGGTTTTTTTCTCCGTAACCAGGTTTCCTTTCCGGTAACGATCTTATGTACGGGAGCGGCTTTGGCTTTTCTTTCGGGGGAGCAGGTCAAGATTCCAAATTGGGTGGATCGAATTTACATGGGGTGGTTTCTTCGTTGTTGCTCCAATCCCTCGGTCTTTGTCCCTCGGTACCTCAAAGCTTTCCGATTGATTGGAGTTTTGGCAAAAAATGGACATTCGCTACCGAAGATCGGTAATCTTCGAACCTAGCTCTTTGAACCTAGCTTAATGAATAAAGTGAAAAAAGCTTCGGTTCGGGCTCTTGGTTGCCGCCTTAACCAGTACGAGGCATTGGCATTGGAAGGGAAACTGAAGGAGGCTGGTTATCAGATCGTTTCATTTGGAGATGAAGCTGACATCGGCGTCATCAATTCATGTACGGTTACCCGTGAAGCCGATGCAAAGTCCAGAAACGTAATCCGTCGGTTCATACGCCGCAACCCCAAGGCAATTACGGTCGTTGTTGGCTGTTATTCCCAAATGGCAGCTAATCGAGTGGCGATGATAGACGGGGTTGATTTCGTTATCGGAAATCAGGACAAGCTTAATTTCCTTGATTATTTGACGGAAGAAAAACCCGAAACTCCGGTAGTGGTTCGGGAAAGAATAAGCCGAGAAGATTTTAGCATAGGATTTGTCGGAGATACTGATTTCGAACAAAGAGCGAATTTGAAAATTCAGGACGGATGTGACTTCATGTGTTCTTTTTGCATAATTCCCTTTGCTCGAGGAAGGGCCCGGTCTCGTGACTGGAATGATTTATTCGAAGAAGCTAGAGGTATGGTTCGAAAGGGGGTTCGTGAGTTTGTTCTCACCGGTGTCAATCTCGGCACCTATAATTCGCGAACGAAGGGTTTTCTTGATTTGGTCAAGGGTCTTGCCGAACTGCCTGGAGTCGACAGATTGCGTATAAGCAGCATCGAGCCAACTACGATTCCCGAAGAGTTGTTCGGAATGATGGCTGACGCCGGCTCCCCTCTCATGCCTTACCTTCATGTCCCTATGCAGGCATGCTGTGATCGAACGCTTATGCGAATGAGAAGGAAATACGGTATGAATGAGATGATTGCTTTTTTTGACCGGGTCTCCAATGCCGTCCCCAACCTTTGCCTAGGTACGGACTTGATGGTTGGCTTTCCAGGCGAATCGGAGGCCGATTTCGAAGAAACTTGTGAAAACTTCCTCCAATTGCCCTTTTCTTATTGCCACACCTTTACCTTTTCCGAGCGAGACGGAACTGCAGCCGCGAAGATGAAGGAACAGGTTCCTGTGGATGAAAAGCGCAGAAGGAGCGCGCATTTGCGCCGTTTATCGGCTGCGAAGAAAATGAAATTCCACCAAGCACAGCTTGGCCAAGAGTTTGAAGTGCTCTTGGAGAACCCGAAAGACGGATTTTATGGAGGGTATACCGAGCATTACGTCAGGGTAAACATACGGCAAGAACCCAAAGCATTGGAGAATCGAATGGCGCGAATTCACATGATCGAGGCAAGCCCGGAGTTTGTGGAAGGCTCGCTGGTTTCTTACGAATAAGAAATCAGCATTTATTCCTTTAGGTAAGATTTCACTTGGCAGGTTTGCGCTTGCCCCAAACCTGATGAGACTGTCTTTATCAAAAGATGGCAAAAACCCTATTATGCGACGGACACAACCTTGCCTTTCGAGCCTTTTACGGGATTCGCGACCTAAGCCGGTCCGACGGTTTCCCCACGAATATGGTTCATGGATGGCTTCGCTCGTTTTGGAGACTTGAGGATGATTGGTCTCCAAATGAAATTTGGATCTTTTTTGACAAAGGAGGATCAAGGCGAAGAGAGCAGATATTGCCTAGCTACAAGGCCAATAGGGGACTTCCTCCCGAGGGGTTTTCCGAGCAATTGGAGTGGGTAAAGCGATTGACTACTGCACTTGGTTTCGGATGGGCCGAACAAGAGGGCTTGGAAGCGGATGATCTTATTGCCTCTGCGGTGACTAAAAGGGCAGATGGGAGTGACGAATTACTGATTGTCAGTTCGGACAAAGACTTGTCACAACTCGTTAGCCCGAAGACCAAGCAGCTCCTTCCCCCTCCTACGGCTAACCCTAAATTGGGTTGGCGGTTGCTGGACGAGGCTGCGGTTTTTGATAAATTCGGTGTGCCGCCTTCTGGGATTCTTGATTATTTGTCTATTATCGGAGATCAGTCCGACAACATACCCGGGCTAATGGGAGTTGGTCCCAAGACCGCGCAGAAGTGGATGGGGGAGCATGGCAATTTGGAGAATTTGATCGAAAATGCAGGTAGGCTTACCCCTAAGCGTTTTTGTAGTTTGGTTTACGAGAAAAGATCCGATTTGATGAGAAACAGGGACCTCATACGATTGGAATCCGACATCGAATTTGATATGAACTCTTGTCCGCAAGTCGATTTGGATGACTTGAAGGAAATTCTTCTGGAACTGGAAATGAACAAGTCTTGGGAGCAGGCTCAAGTTAGGTATGCCTAACCGCCTTTCTTCAATTTACTTGCTTTGAACGGTCAAAAAGAATTTTTTAGGAGGCTTTTATCATGAGTGCATTACTAAATTTTGGACTGCCCAAGGGTAGCTTGGAAGAACCTACGATCAAGTTGTTCGGGAAAGCTGGGTTTCGCATATCAAAAGGGTCTCGTTCATACAAGCCATGTTGGGACGACCCTCAAGTGGATGGCCGTTTTGTGCGGGCGCAAGAGATGAGCCGTTACGTTGAAGATGGTTTTTTTGATTGCGGACTTACAGGCAGAGACTGGGTGAGCGAGAACGAATCTTCGGTGGAGATTGTAGCTGACTTGATTTACAGCCGTTCGTCCAACCGGATCTCCAAGTGGGTTTTGGCCGTACCCGAAAATTCTGAAATTCGTGAAGTTTCCGATTTGCAGGGCAAGACGATTGCCACCGAGTTGGTGAAAGTAACTCAATCTTATCTGCAAAAGCACGGGGTAGAGGCAGAAGTCGAATTTTCTTGGGGGGCAACGGAGGTCAAGGTTCCTGAATTAGTGGATGCGATCGTTGATCTTACCGAAACAGGAAGCTCATTACGGGCCAATAATTTAAGAATAGTCGATGTTTTGATGGAGACGAACACCGTTCTTATTGCCAATAAAAAGAGTTGGGAGGATGAGGAAAAGAGGGCCAAGATTGAAAACATGGCTCTCATGCTCAATGCTGCTTTGCAGGCAGATACCAAGGTCGGGCTCAAGCTGAACTTGGAAAAGTCCAAGTTGGAAGCCGTCCTGAAGGAAGTGCCTGCTCTTCGCAAACCAACCGTTTCTTCCTTGAGTGATGAAGCGTGGATTGCCTTGGAAACGGTGATTGAGAGAGAAGTTTCTCGTGAACTGATTCCTGCCCTCAAGAGGATGGGTGCGGAGGGAATTGTTGAATTCCCGCTAAATAAGATAGTTCCCTAAGCGTTAGCTTGGGTCGTTCCCGAAATCGCGCTTTTCGTCTTTTTCATCTTGCGCGAGAGGCCTTTTGAGTATTTTTTGTAACTTTGTATTAATTTTTCGTTCTTTATAACCCGTTCATTTTAACCTCTAACCCAGCCTTGCTTGCAGTTCGCATTGAAAGTGCGATTTTGCTCAGGCGAAGTTGGCTTATATATAAAATTATCTCATTATGAGTGCCGTGATGGAAGAATTGCTCGCAGAGAGCAAAATCGAATTGTTAAAAGAAGGTTCCGTTATTTCCGGAACTATTATGGAAATCCGACCGACTGAAGTCGTTATTGATTTTGGCGGAAAGGCGGAAGGAACCATTCCAGCCCATGAATTCTTGGATTTGGGGGAATTGGAAATCGGTTCCGATCTGGAAGTTTATTTGGAGCGCTTGGAGGATCGTGACGGAAATCCGCAACTGTCCTTCGATAAGGCCGAACAGAAGAAGAACTGGGAAAAGATAGTCAATACCTGTGAAGAGGGCTCTGTCATTACCGGTCGGGTTCGATCAAAGGTAAAAGGTGGCTTGGTTGTTAATATAGGAGTGGATGCATTTTTGCCTTCCTCGCAGGTTGATATTCAGGCACCTAAGAACTTGGACCAATTCGTTGGTCAGACTTTTGACTTCAAAGTCGTTAAAATTAATCGGGAGCGCAAGAATATCGTTGTTTCTCGTCGTGAGTTAATCGAGGAGAGACGCCAAGACAAGAAGCGGGAAATTCTTTCCAAGATCAAGCCTGGCGAAACCCGTCGCGGTATGGTCAAGAACATCACCGATTACGGGGCTTTCATCGATTTGGATGGTCTGGACGGACTCTTGCACATAACGGACATGAGTTGGGGACGGGTTTCGCATCCGAGCGAAATGGTGAAAACCGGAGAGGAAATAACCGTTTGCATCATTGATATCGATCAAAACAGGGAAAGAGTTTCCCTCGGGCTCAAGCAATTGTCATCCAATCCATGGGATGACATTGAGAAAAAGTTTCCGATCAATGCCAAGGTGCGGGGCAAGGTTGTCAATCTCGTCCCTTATGGTGCCTTTATCGAACTTGAGGAAGGGGTCGAAGGACTCGTTCACGTTACCGAGATGTCCTGGACCAAGAGAATCACCAAGCCGGGTGAAGTTTTGAGCGTGGGAGATGAGGTGGATGCAGTTGTTTTGGGGATTCAAAAGGAAGATCAGAAGATTTCTCTCGGATTAAGGCAACTCGACGTCAATCCCTGGGATATGGCGACCCACAACTATCCTCCGGGTGCTCGTGTGCGCGGCAAGGTGAGAAACCTTACCTCTTACGGTGCATTTGTGGAACTCGAAGAGGGCATAGATGGAATGGTTCACGTTTCCGACATGAGTTGGACGCGCAAAATCAATCACCCGAGTGAGATGGTCAAGAAGGGCGATGAAGTAGACGCCATTGTAGTGGAAGTCGATGTTGAGAACCAAAGAATTTCCTTGGGTATGAAGCAATTGACTGAAGACCCTTGGGCAGACATTGACAGACTTTATCGCATGGGCGACGTGATCAAGGGCAAGGTTGCCCGAGTCGCTGGCTATGGTGCATTCGTCGAGCTTGATCATGATATCGACGGTTTGGTTCATATCAGCCAAATCAGCGAGGAGCGAGTCGAGAAGATCAAGGACTACTTGAACGAAGGAGACGAGGTTTCCGCCCGGGTAATCAAGATCGATAAGGAAGAGCGTAGAATCGGCTTGAGTATCAAGGCTGCCGACTATGACGAGGATGCCTTGGCTAAGGAAGTCGCCGCTTATGATGAAGTTGGTGAAGACCTGACCACTTCCTTGGGTGACTTGCTAGACGAAGCAACCGCCTCTGAATCTGAAGATAGCCAGGAAGAGAACTAAGGGGGGCGAATACAGGGCTAGGGCTAGGCTAGGTTCGCCTGCTCGAGAATACCTTTGAGAATCTTGTTCCGCTCGGCGATTCTCTCCTCTTCTTTAATTTCCTCTACCGTCCTTTGCTTTTCCATGGTTGCCATGTTTTTTCGCAATTGCCGCAAGGCGTGCTCCTGAAGTTGTCGAACCCGTTCCCTCGTTACCCCGATTTTATCCCCAACTTCCTCAAGTGTCAGAGGCTCAAGGCCTTCAAGTCCGAACCTTAGACGGATGATGTCTGCTTCTCGCGGTTCGAGTTGAGCGAGTACGCGATTTACGTCGCCAATCAGACTTTTTGATTGAAGATGTTCGTACGGATTTCCTGACTTCTCGTCTGCAACCATTTCGCCCAAGGTCGAGCCTTCGTTTTCTCCGATGGGGGAATCCAGAGATGCTGGTTTTCGACTAACTGACTTAAGCAGGGTGATTCTGGCAACCGGCAGGTTCATCTCGGAAGCCAACTCTTCATCGGTCGGGTCTCGTCCAAGCTTTTCCGCCAGTTGAACGGAAGTTCTTCGGATTTGTGTAACCCGGTCAACCATGTGTACGGGTAAACGGATCGTTTTGCTTTGGTTGGCCAGCGCTCTCTTGATCGATTGCTTGATCCACCATGCGGCATAGGTGCTGAGCTTGCCGCCTTTGGTCGGGTCAAATCGTTCGACGGCTTTCATGAGCCCGATATTTCCTTCGTTTATTAGGTCCAACAGGGATAACCCGATGTTTGAGTATTCCTTGGCAATTTTCACCACTAATCGAAGATTTGCCGTGATCATGTGCTCACGGGCTTTCTCATCCCCTTTCTTTATCCGGTCCGCAAGTTCGATTTCCTCCTTAACGGTGATGAGAGGAACCGTAGAAATTTGCCGAAGGTAGATGTCGAGAGACTCTTGTTCGTCGTTTTGCATCAATTAAGACTTACTACAGGGATTTTAAATAGGTTATCAAGTGATTTGCGCTAGGTAATGGGACGACACGTAACATTTTCTACTTTGTTTGACGCACTCAATCACTGATTCGTTCAGCCAAAGCCATTGCATTGAGCATTCCTTTAGCTTTGTTAATCGTTTCTTCATATTCATTTTCCGGGATCGAGTCGGCTACAATGCCAGCTCCAGCCTGAAGGTGGAGTGTGTCGTTGACAATCATTGCCGTGCGAATGGCGATACATGAATCATGGTTTCCTTCATAACCGAAATACCCAAGGGCTCCGGCATAAGCGTTTCTCTGAATCTTTTCGAATTCCGAAATGATTTGCATCGCTCTGACTTTAGGGGCTCCGCTAACCGTGCCTGCAGGAAAGGTGGCCCTCATGAGGTCAAAGGCATTGCACTCCGATCTGAGCTTGCCAACTACTTGGGATACAATGTGCATGACATGAGAGTACCTTTCGACGTTCATGTATTCTGCCGCGCGAACGGATCCTGTCTTGCAGACCCGGCCGATATCGTTTCGAGCCAAGTCAACAAGCATGAGATGTTCGGCCTTTTCCTTCTCGTCCGCAAGCAAATCATCTTCGAGCAAATTGTCTTCCTCTTCGTTCTTGCCACGTGGTCGTGTGCCTGCAATTGGTCTGATCAATACGTCGTCTTCAGTTAAGCGAACGTGAACCTCGGGTGATGCGCCTACAATAGAAAACCCGTCTCCTTCCATGAGAAACATATAGGGGGAAGGATTGATTGCCCTGATGGCTCTGTACAGGTTCAAGGGCGGGTGGGAGAACGGCACTGAGAATCGCTGTGAAAGAACCGATTGGATGACGTCGCCCGAACGTACGTACTCCTTCGTCTTTTCAACCATTTCCTCAAAGTCTTTTTTACTTACGTTCCCTTCCGGTACGCTGATTTCGGGGAGTGCCTCTAGAGATGCAGGTTTGAGCGAGGAAGGTTTGTCCAGTAGTTCGATCGTTTCTTTGATCCGGGCGCATGCATCTTGGTAGGCGTCTTCAGGGCGATTGTCGACATAGGCGTTCGCGCAGATGGTAAGCGTTTGGCAGGCATGATCGAAAATCAATACCAAGTCGGCTATCATGAAGAAGAGCAAGGGGAGTCCCAACTGGTCCTCCTTGGGTAATTGAACGGTTGGTTCCACTCGATTTGCGTACTCGTATGAAATATATCCCACCGCGCCTCCGGAAAAGCGCGTGTCTGTCGCGGCTTCGGAGTAACGTATTCCTTGGATCTCATCTTCAATGAGTTCAAGAGGATCGGAAGGAGTAGGGATGCTGCGGGGCGGTTGATCTCTTTCAATGATTTCGGTTGTCGACTGACCGCAGGAAATGGTTTTGCGAGGCGAAACCCCGACAAATGAAAACCTGCTCACCTGCTCTCCTCCCACGACCGATTCAAAGAGAAAAGCGGGCTTGCTTTCAGATAATTTGACATAGGCAGCCAAAGGCGTCTCGGCGTCCGCAGTGAATTCGGCACGTACTGAAATTACGTCGTAATCGGACGATATCTCGAGAAATTCATCAAGGGATGGCTGGAATTGCATGTGGGGAATGATTTGTTTGAAGTCAGCGTAAACTAGTTGCCATTATCCAAAGAAAAACCGGATAAAGGAGGACTGTTTTACGTTTTGTGTTTGCACGGGTCGAGCTTTCAATTTCCACATGTTCTAGGTAAAACTAACAAATAATCGCCACGAGCAAGAATAATCGAAGAAAATGAAGAGAACCGTACATTGTGTAATTATGGGAGGGGGGCGTGGAACTCGTTTGTATCCATTGACAAAGTTGCGTTGCAAGCCTGCGGTTCCCCTGGCTGGCAAATATCGGTTGGTGGACATCCCGATAAGCAATTGTATCAATTCCGGATATAATCGCATTTATTTGCTCAGCCAGTTCAATACGGCGTCTTTGCACAGGCATGTTCAAGATGCTTATCGATTCGACCGATTCGGAAAAGGTTTTGTTGAGATTCTTTCGGCAGAGCAAACGGAACATGGTGACGATTGGTATCAAGGGACTGCTGATGCCGTAAGAAGAAACCTGATCCACTTCAATGCTTCCTCAGAAGATATCTTTGTCATTCTTTCTGGAGACCAGCTTTATCGAATGGATTTTTCAAAAATGGTCGACGAGCATTTGGCTCGCGGC
>Ga0315322_10004700_pt1 | contig 10487 bp, 4 predicted proteins | sample M110021515metaG_FD_203461 | JGI IMG/M metagenome (GOLD analysis project Ga0315322, IMG submission 203461) | Ammonia-oxidizing marine archaeal communities from Monterey Bay, California, United States - M1 100m 21515 | ecosystem: Environmental > Aquatic > Marine > Intertidal zone | place: USA... | reverse complement strand
CCCCTCGCGCCTGAACAGATGACTGAGCTTGAGATCGAAGAGCGAATGGACGGACTTGCTCAGTCTTGGATTGACTCGATTTCGTCGGACGCGAGCTTCGTGGAAACCGGGGAGGGGCTCGCCTTTGAACTCGACGGACGCCCTGCGGAAGCGGCGCTCGATCTGAATGACTTCTACGCGCTGGAGCCCGTCGCTATTCTGAATCGGATCGATGACCGCGATGCGCTGGGAGTCACCTGCGGCGAACACCGGGTCGTCTATCAGATCGAGGGTGTCTCCTTTCAAAAGATGCTCCTGATTTTTGAGGCCCGGATCGAGAATCCCCGACCCGAGCGGGGTCAGTCGGGCTGTCTTCCGCTCGCGAAGCACTGGGCCGAGACAGGTGACATCGAAGACCAAGAGGAACTCGCGGACCACCTTGAAGAGCTGTACTTCGATGGGATCCCCGGGTTCAAGCCGGCCATCCACTTTGAGCACCTGGGCGCACCCTTCGGGCAGGTTCGCGGCAATCTCTTCATGGAATTCAACTGGCAACTGAGAGAGTGGCGGATCGGAAACAGTGCGGACCCAGATACCGCCGACTTTGGACATCCCACCTTCTCGGTAGAGTCGGTCGGGAATACCGCCCTTGCCGAGCTGTACATGACCGAAGTCGAGGAAGCCATGCCGGAGAATGTAGTGGGTGACGAGGAGACCTGGGTGGACTTCCTGGGTGAGTTTCAAGAGTCCTACCAGCTGAGCACGATGCCCTCCATTCTGGCCCCAGAGCACGAGGGGATTGACCCCTCGGAGGATGGCGGAGTGTCCTTTGTCGGAGCGATGAGTGCACCGGTAGAAGAGCACTTTGAGGAGTTTCAGGCCACTTCACATTTCGGAGGCGAGATTGTTCCAGCGCTCGTGAGTAACGAGATGGCCCTTCGCATTGCTTGTTGGCTGGAGGGAGCCGAGACAGAGGGCTGCGAGGACATTGTTCCAGCGCCCGATACCGCCACCGTGACTGTGGACCATGTCATTGAGCGGACGAAGAGAGCTGGCACCTGCGACGGATGCCACCGAGTAGGCTCGTCCGCCGAGGTTGCTCCGGGGATCTTTTGGCCGCAGGACCGGGCGTTCATGCACGTGACCACGACCGGTACTCTCTCTGATGCGCTCCACGGAACGTTCCTTCCGCCTCGGTCCGCAGGGCTGGTGTCAATGATTCAGGGGGCTCCCGTGGGAGATGTGAACTTGGATGGTGCGGTGAACGTGAATGACCTGCTTGATCTGATTGGACGTTATGGAACGGCCAATGATGAGTTTGACCACGACTGCGACGGATTCATTAATGTTAATGACCTCCTCGCGGTGCTGAGTAACTTTGGGTCCGTGGGACTGCGAATGGCGCCGCCGCGCACTGCGCGCCTCGAAGCAAAGATTGCTGATTGGAAGACGGCACGCCCGAAGGCACGTGCTGCCATCCTTCAGGACATCATTGCCCAGCGAGAGACTCTTCGGGCTCTCGAGGAGAGCCAGGCAGGGCCCAACGGAGCGGAGCGCCGCACTCACTAGAGGTCCCGAGTGACTTGATGGCCGGCGGGAACGTATTTCCGTCGGCCATCACCGGTTCTGAGAATGGGTCGGGACTAGGGCCCCCACTCTCCATAGCGGAGGAGCTCCGCCTTGCCTTGGTGGTCGATTCTGAAGGTGAGGCCGACTCCGACGAGCATGCCTGCACTCGCGGTGGCCGCACCGACCAGAAGTGCGTTCCGGGCGCGCTCCCAGTTGGCGCTGTCGGCCCGGGCGTCGTGTAGATCCCCGATTCCCTCTTGGCCCTGGGCCGCGGCGACTATGCCCCGGGCTTGGGCTTCGTCGAGCTGTCTTCCCGTGGCTCCGGCGGCGCCAAAGAGACTGCCAGCGACGATCCCTACGAGGATCGTGCCTACCACGCTCTGCGCACGCTGCTTGGCATGCGAGGTGATCAGAGCTTGTCGCTCTTCCTGCCAGGTCAGATAGCGAGCTGTGACCTGGGGAACCCCGGCCATTGAGCGCCAGCGAAACTGAAGGGCGTTGGCTCCGCCGGGTTCCAGCATGAGGACGGTAGCTGCGTCTCCGAGAGTGGTGTGCTCAAGAAACAGTCCGCCGGTTCCGCCGACAAGGCTGCGAAGAGTCAGCGGGGGAGCTATGTGGACTCCCGTCGCCTCATCCAGGACGCCATCCGCGGGGGCCAAGAAGGACGACTTGTCGGAGACCGCATCCTCCAGCCCTTCGACGAAGACCCGCACCGTTGCCCCTGCGGGCAATCCAGAGACACGGAGGGAAGTCGGAATCCAGGGCATGGCATCAAAGAGGTGGGCCTGGTCTTCGGCGATGACTACCTCGGTGGTGACTTGACCCGACGACCCGATCACGACGATGGGGAGGGGCCCCGAGGTGACCTTGTGGCTTGTCCCATGCTCCAACTGCGTCTGCTTTCCTCCTTCGTGGGCAAAGATAGAGACACCTGCGGGCGGGGGACTGGCGAGCTCAATGAAACCAAAGCCTGCCGGCTCCAGAGCTACTTCCACTGCGCGAGTCTCTCCGATCAAGAATGGCGCAACGGCCTGCACCGAGGTGGCGTAGCCGGGGCCGGCCACGTGGAGGCTCAATTCTTGTCCCCAGGGCAAGTCAACAAAGCGAAGCGACCCGTCCGGTTCGGGGCCTTGTCTCAGCACTTGGCCTGGGAGCTCGAGCCAGACACTCGGGAGCTCGCGGCCGGGGGTGATCGCGAGCTTGATGTCGAGCACAGCGAGGTTGCTCGCGAGTCCCTCGATGACGAGCCTCAAGCTGGCGTCTGCCTGGTCGCGCTTGACCACCTCTTCGTAGGCGTCGAGGGCAGCTCGGGGCGCCCCAGTGCATCGGTGGGCATCGCCCTTTAGACGGTGTGCTGCTGCAGTCTCGGGATAGTGAGTCGCCCACTCCGCGCTCAGCGCCGCTGTCAGGAAGCAGTTGCCATTCTTCCAGGCTTGACTGACCTGAGCCTCCCACTCCTCGGAGCTGTGCGCTCGGCCCAGCCCCTGGACTCGCCTCAGAGTGTCTTCCTCGACGTCGGTTGAGAGCCCTAACTCCAGCGCACGCGGGTTGTTGTCGTTCAGGTCTTGCTTCGTGTCCCGCACGGGGCTGGTACCGAACTCATCAGCAGCTTCGGAGAGCCAGTAGGCCAAGGAGTGAAAACCAAGGGAGCTGTATGCCTGAGCGCGGACGGTAAGCAGTTCCGCGGTCGTTGTCTGTGTGAGTGGGTCTGTGAGTTCCAGCGCCGTCATGAATCGCTCGTCGCTGAGGGCACTCTGGGCTTCTTCGGCAGAGCGTGCGGGCTCCTCTGCGAGCGCTGAGGAGGGCAGAGTCGACCCCAAACTCGTCACGAGAAAGGAGATCAGCAGTGGGAGGACGAAGCGCAAATTCAACGTCGCATCCTGCGAGCGGCGAGGACGCCAAACGGGAAGAGGAGGAGGAAGATTGTTCTTGGTGCCGGGGTGCTCGTCGACCCGGACGCAGTCGAACACCCGGAGAAGGACCCGGGCCAGCAGTCCGGGTCGACTCCCACCTCAGCCTCCGAGCCATCACAGTCGCGGTCCGATTGGTCCGCACAGTCTTCGATGGCTCCAGGATGGATGCTCTCGTCGTCGTCGTTGCAGTCGGAGAATTCAAGGGCCGCGCCGGCCTGCAGGCAGTCCCCCTCGGGGGCGATCACCAGCTCCGAACCACCATATCCATCGCCGTCACCGTCGTAGAAGCAGGAGGCGCTGTCAAAGCCATTGCAGTCTTGATCGATCCCGTCCTCTGGAGTGTCTTCTTGTCCGGGGTAGATGTCTTCTCGAGTGTCGTCACAGTCGCCGTCACACTCCGCGAGGCCATCCCCATCGGCATCGTCTTCTTGACCGGGCGTATTGGGCTTACCCATGTCGTCGAGGCCATTGCAGTCGTTGTCTTGCTCGTCACAGAGCTCGAGTGCTCCGGGGTAGATACTCGGGTCTTCGTCGTCACAGTCGCCCTCGCACTCCGCAATACCATCGCCGTCGGCGTCGTCTTCTGTTCCCGGCTCCCAGCCCTCCCCGACGCAGCTAGTGTCGAGGCCATCACAGAGCTCTGGGGCGCCGGGATAGCGCTCGGCATTCTCGTCATCACAGTCTTTGCTGCAGTGGGCCCCGTCTCCGTCTGCATCGAAGGGGAAGCACTGGGCGAGCCCGACGCGCACGACGTTGGAGGAGATAGCTCCCCGAGCCGGGCCCCCCTCGCTGCTCTTCATCGTCTGCCGGACGATCACGAAGCGGAGCGAGATCTGGTCCCGGACAGGAGAGTCGTCGACGAGCCCGTCTGCCGCGGCGTCCCAAACGAGGACATGAGGACTTCCTGCTGGGGAACTAGAGAGGGAAGCGGGAGGAGAGACGAGGGTGGCTTGATGCCACCGCGACCGCGAAGCGGACCACTCGACCCGGTAGTCAATCACATCGTCTGCTTCGGGGTCGCGGAGCTCAACCGTGAGTTCCACGGCATCTGCAATCAGCCGCTGCCCGGTCCGGCTTCCCCCTTCCGCAGAGAGCACCGTGAGGGAAGCCGTCGTGGGGTTCTCGACGTAGTTTCCTTCGGGATTGGAGGTGTTGTTTACGTTGTAAAAGAGAGGCTGCGCGTTCAGGCGGCCGAAGAGGAGGTCGGCGTCTCCATCTCGGTCCGTGTCTCCGATCGTGAGGGCGCCGCCGCCCGTGAAGAACTCAAAGTCGACAACATCGTAGGGTACGCCCTCGATGTTCGAGTACACCTGAACGACAGGGGAGAGTGCTGTCTCTAGACTGATGGCTATCTCGGGGTAGCCATCGCCGTTGAGGTCGCTCGCGGAGAGCGCCCCGATTGCGCCAGAACTCGAGACTGATACCCACGGGTCTTCCGGCGGCAGCGTCAACGAAGGACCGAGAACGAAGCCCGGCCAGATGATGGTGTGTCCAGATGCCGAGGCCGAGATGAGCTCGGGCAGGCCATCGCCATCGAGGTCTTCCCAGAGGAGCTCGGTACAAGCCGAGCCCTGCGGAATCTCGGTCCACCTGGGCGTTCCGAGAGACACCAGAGGTTCCGGTGCGAAAGGATTGGTCTCGCGCTCGTAGATTTCGATGAAGTTAGCGCCGCAGAGGGCGATGTCGAGGTCTCCATCTTGATCGATGTCGGCAAGGGCGAGCTGCCGCAAGTTATCGGCAACCAGGAGCTCAATGTCCGCACTGAGATAGGAAGAAACAACACTGTCGCCCGGAGGACTGAGGTCGGGATAGATGTCCGCGAGGTTGTTCTCATTGAGGAGGAGTCCGCGCTCTGAATCGATGCGCAGGAGGTCAAGATCTCCGTCGAGGTCAATATCGACCCATGCGGCATCAGCGGTTGTAGAGACGGTGGATTCCCAGGCGACGCTCAGAGCTTCCTCGTCGAGGCCTTGAAGGATCAAGTCGCCCCCCGCCTCATCGGTCAAGAGGAGGACGTCGATCGCCCCGTCATGGTTCCAGTCTGCGACCCGAAAGTCGGTAGCCTCGACGCCCTGTGGAAGCTCCTGGCTTCTGCTAAGAACAAGTCCGCTCGGGCTGGTCTCGAAGGTCTTGAGCATCCAGTCGTCCGTCAGCACGATCAGCTCTTCGTTGGGGTCCCCAGAAAGGTTGGCCCACTGGAAGGCGAGAGCAGATCCGGGTTCCTCGATGGGTTGGGGAGTCCGCGTCGCCAGGGGCAGGCGAAGGGGGTTCCTAATAATCTGAGCTGCGTAGCCCTCAGCGCTGGGTACCGCGATCAGGTCGACGAGACTGTCTCCGTCGATATCGGCGAGAGAGAGAGCCACGGGTTGGCTCCCAAAGACAGGCCACACCGTCGGAAACACGTGTCCCGGTAGACAAGCGGTCAGGTCGTCATTATCAAAAAACCTTGCCCCGTCGGGGAGTATGGCGAGGGTCAGATCGGGGCGTCCATCAGCATCCCAGTCACCCCAGACGACATCGCCTGCGTCGAAGCCCGTGGGGTTCGCTAACTCATCGTGGAAGACACAGCTTTGAACAAAAGAGGTCGCTCCCGTCGAGTCCGGGCCCTCGTTCGTAATGAGACGGCTTGGGGATCCCTCGACGGCTACAGCGAGGTCAAAGTCTCCATCTTGGTCGAAGTCAGCCCATTCGAGACCATGGCAAAACCCAAGGCCTAGACTCTGGTCGATTCCGACTTGGCTCCAGCCTCCCACCGTATTTTCCCAATATTCGATGTGCGAGAGACCGGGTGCAAGTTGGGCACTGTCGATGCAGAGGGCAAGGTCCAAGTCACCGTCCAGATCGAAGTCAGCCCAGGCTTGCTTAAGCATTTCTTCTTGGGGGCCAAGCGGCGGGAGACTCGTCTGAATGCCCATCGCAGGCTGACCTTGAACGAGTTGATAGGGATGGAGCCCGGTGGTGGGCGTGCCAATGATGCTGAGGTCTGGGTTGCCGTCGGTGTTGTAGTCGACCCAGCGGAGGTCCTGCTGCCGGCCCCAGTTGAGTGTGCTCCAGCGCGGGACCGGACTGTCGAAGGCATCGTTGTCGTAGATAGCAACGACGCCCGAGCCATAGCCCACGCCGAGATCGGGACGTCCATCTCGGTCCCAGTCGGTGCTGCTGAGCGCGCCGACCTGCCCGCCTAGAGAGGACGAGGGACTTGAGAAGATCAGGCCCCCGACGTTGGGTTGTCGAAAGAGTCCCGGTGTGCTTGCCGTGCTGCTTCCGACAAAGAGGTCCAGAGCTCCGTCTCCGTCCCAGTCAGTCACGGTGTGGCTTGAGAAGCCATAGGCGCCGCTCGCTGGGTAGACAGGCGCCGGTTCGGGAAGGGGAATGCCCCAGTTGCTGGCGAACTGGCTTGTCTCGAGGTTGGGTGGAGCGCAGGCAGTCAGTCCGAGAACGAGAATGGAGAGGCCGAGATGGGCTGTGGAGTCACAAAGGCCCGCGGCCAGACTAGGTAGATGCATGTGTGCTCGGTCCTTCGGGGGAGACTATAGCCTCTTCGGGGGGCAGCAAGCCCACAACGGCATGGACTGCTACCCTTCGAAGCGAGGATTGATTCGAGACTTGAGTATCCGCAAACCAGGAGATGTCCTCGGACACTTCGAGCTTCAAGAGCTTCTCGGCGAGGGCGGCGCGGGCCAAGTCTGGCGGGCACGTTCGGTCTCTGACTTGGGGTTCACCAAGACGGTGGCTCTGAAGGTCCTCTCGCGCGCCTCCGCGAGTCGCAAGTCCAGCGACAGTCTCTTGCATGAAGCCCGGCTCGGGTCTGGGCTGAGGCATCCAAATATCGTCGATGTCTACGAGGTGGGCCTCTATGAGGGCCGCGTTCATGTTGCGATGGAGTTTGTGGACGGCGGGAGCCTGGAGGATCTGGTCGCAGCTTCTGTCGCTGCCGGGATCACGATTCCCCCGTCGGTGGTCGTCGAAATCGGGATCGGCATCGCGAAGGCTCTCTCTTGGGCTCACACCTTTGTCGATGAAGAGGGAAGTGCCCGAAACATCGTTCACCGTGATCTGAAGCCCGCAAATGTTCTCCTGAGCCGCAGTGGGGTGGCGAAGGTGGCGGACTTTGGTCTTGCCACGGTTGCGGGTGTGCCGCACACGACGACGACCGGCGTGGTGCGGGGAACCCCCTCCTATATGGCGCCAGAGATCTGGGAGGGAGACCGGACCTATGGCCCCGAGACCGACCTCTTCGCACTGGGCTGTGTGCTCTGGGAGATGACCCAGCTGGCCTGTCTTTTTGACGGCGACACGGTGCCGCAGGTCTACGGTCGGGTCGCCTACGGTAATCCGGCGGAAGAGGCTGCTCGAGTTGGCTCGCACTGCGCGGACTTGATACCGATCGTGGAGGCCCTCATCCAGCGCGACCCGGCGGCACGCACCCGTGATGCGAAGGAAGTTGTGCGCTCCCTTCAGGGTCTCCAGGGAGAGCTGACCGGTCCGAGTCTGCAAGACTTTCTTCTGACCGTGAAGCCCTACGAGACCACCGGCTCTCGGGTCTCCATCGAGGACAAGAAAACGCAGCTCATGCCCGGGCGTCAGTCCGCCGAGGTGGACAGAGCCCCGGGGACATCGGGTCGCTGGGGGATGTTGGTTCTACTCGCGCTCTTGCTCTCCTTTGGGTCCTGGCAGGTGTTTTCTTCGCAGTCGAAGGAGGGGGGCGGACTGGAGCGTCTTGATGAACCGGAGGCGCCGATCGAAGACGAGAGTGTAGGTCGATCCAGCGCGACAACCCCTGAAGACTCCACCGATTCGTCGCAGGTCTCAGACATCGAGGTTCGACCTCCAATACCCGACGAGGCCCCATCGCTCGGACGAGACGTCGATGCCGATGCGGGACGGAGCGTGCCGGTCGTCCCGAAGTCCTCTCGAGATGAGAAAACCCGAGAATCTTCGAAGCCTCGGGAAGAATCCCGCAGTCCCGTGCAGCCGCAAGTTGAAGTCCAGCGTGTCGAGCGCAACAAGGCTCCCGGTGTGAGTGCCGGAGGAGACCGGGCGCTCCCCGCTCCTCAGGAGGGTGGAGAGGGCGAGCCGAGCGCGGAACCAGAGAAGCTAAATGCACCTGGTCCACAGGATGCTTGCCTGCTGCTCTCCAGCAGCCCAGGCGGCGCGCAGGTGTGGCTCGACTCCACTCGAAGTCCGCTCATCGCGCGGAGCCGAGCCCGGAAGGGAACGCTCCGTGCCCCCGGATCGATCGAAGTCAGTATGGGAGGCCGTACACCCCAGGCCCGTGTCCATGTGGAACTCGAGGCCGGTGAGGCTGTCGAAGTCTCCTGCCTGATTGGCGATGCCCCGCGCTGTACTGTGAAGCCCGCTGCTTTCGAACTCTGTGAGTGACCGTCTCGGAGACTTAGTTCGACAGGCCGAGCTCCGACATTCTTAGTCGCAACCCTCGCTCGGAGACTTCCAAGGCTGCCGCAGCTTTCGAGGTACTTCCCTGACATGCAGAAAGCGCACTCTCAATGTCGCGCTCAGAGAGGTCGCGGGCCTTCTTGATGCGCGTGCTCTTCTCCATCAGTGCGTAGAGCGAGGTCCGAGAAATTCCGAGACGACGCGCCGTGGCCGCCACCTTCCAGCCCTCTGTCCGTAGCGCTTCGAGAAGCATGGGCTCGTCGATGTCTTCAGGCCGCAGCCGAGTCTTCCGATCGGAGGAGGGACTGCTGACCTCTGGGTCATCCGATGTGTCCACTCTCTGCTCGGGCGACAACAGAAGACGAAACAGCGAGTCAGGGAGGGAGGGGGAGTCCGCACCCCGGCTCGAGATGACCAGCTGCTGCGCAATGTTGGACAGCTGGCGGATGTTCCCCGGCCACTCCGAGAGTGCAAGCTTCTCGACCACCTCGGCTCTCAACCAGAGTTCGTCTCGAATCGGTCTCTTGAGCGGGTGGCCGGTCTCTCCAAGCTTCTCGAGTTCTCGTCGAAGAAAGGCGTGCAGTAAAACCCCGAGGTCTTCAATGCGGCAGCGCAGAGCGGGGAGAGGAATCTGGAACCCTGCCAGTCGGTAGAACAGGGGCCCTCGAAATGACCCTCCTTCCACAGCCGATTCCAAGTTGCGATCAGTGGCGGCCAGAATCCGAACATCGACCTGCTCGGTCGTGTCGCTTCCCACCGGCTGAATTAATCCGTCTTCCAGGCAGCGCAGAAGCATCACCTGGATCTCTGGGGGGGTCTCCCCGATCTCGTCGAGAAAGAGAGTCCCTCCGTTCGCTTGCGCGAAGAGTCCTCTGCGGTCCGATGTGGCGCCAGTGAATGCTCCTTTGCGGTGTCCGAACAGCTCTGAAGCTGCTGTGGAGACGGATATCGCTCCCATGTTCACAGCGACGAAGGGACCTGAGGACCGCTGAGACGAGGCATGCAGTGCGCGTGCCGTGAGCTCTTTTCCGGTGCCCGACTCACCGCGGATCAAGACGGGGACATCAAGATCGGAGACCTTCTCAATCGCCGAGTGCGCTTTTCGAATGGCGTCACTGGAGCCGAGCAGCTTGAAGCGTCCTGCAGAGGGTAGGACGCCGCGCTCCGCGACATGGAGTAACAGGACGATGCGGTCCGAGAGGTTAATGACAATTCCCCGCTCCAGAGCGGACAGGGGATAGGTCTTGGTTCCCTCAAAGGGCTGGCCATCGACTCGCACCGTGGGGCCGAGCGTCTCGACCTCCAGGGCCGATAGCGTTCCCTGGAGCCGTAGAGAAAGACAGGGCGTCCGGCTGAGATGAGGGTCGGCGAGTGGACTCTCCGTAGCATCCCCAGGGAGTACAAAGAGCGGGGCCGTCCGCGAGACCTCGGTAGCCTGTCCGTCTGTAGCCTGCACAGCCAGCTCATGGGAGGCCCCGATGTAGCCAGGGTCTGCATGGTGAAGAACGGTGAGACAGGGGACACGCATGCCCGGCAACTCGGCGGAGCGAGGCTCGTCCTTCGCTCCGACGGCCAAGGTTGTGTCACTCCATGCGCTCTTGTCGGACATCCCTGGACGATAGCAGGCTC
>Ga0315322_10004697_pt1 | contig 10492 bp, 8 predicted proteins | sample M110021515metaG_FD_203461 | JGI IMG/M metagenome (GOLD analysis project Ga0315322, IMG submission 203461) | Ammonia-oxidizing marine archaeal communities from Monterey Bay, California, United States - M1 100m 21515 | ecosystem: Environmental > Aquatic > Marine > Intertidal zone | place: USA... | reverse complement strand
CCATGCGTACAGCCCGTGCGGGTGCCGAGGTATCCGGTAACAACCTAGCCAATGCCTCCAATCCGACCTATGCGCGCCAACGCATCAAGGTCAACTCCGCCATCACTATTCCCACCGAAAAAGGTCCCCAAGGATCCGGTGCCGAAGTAGCACGCTTGGAGCAAGTACGCGACAAGGTTTTGGATAAATCGCTCATCAACGAAAAAAGCGTTACCCAATACTTCCAATCCAAACAACTTTACCTACGGCGCGCAGAAGCCGGACTAGGGCAGACAGTAGATAGCCAAACCATTGATGCGGGCGGTGCTTATGGCACATATGGCTTAGCAGAGGGCATGACCGAGCTGTTCAACTCGTTCCAGTCCCTGAGCGTTTCCCCCACCTCTACCGCTGAACGGCAAACGGTAATATTTAATGCACAGAAGGTGGCCGATAAATTTAACACCGTCGATCGACGCCTCTCAGACCTACGCACGGGGATCAATGATGAAGTTCAGGACGTCATTAAAGACGTCAACTCCAAACTGAAGGAGCTAGCATATACCGCTATCAATATCGGCAACATCGAGTCCGTAGAGGGGGCAGCCAATGAGGTAAGAGATTCTCTGCAGGCGTCCATGGAACAGCTCTCGGAGTATGTCAACATTTCCACCACCACTAGTGAAGACGGCGAACTAAATGTCTTTGTCGATGGAGTGCAAATGATCACCGAAAATGTGCTGACCAACTCGGTTACACTCAGTACCGATGGCGATGGCATGTATTACCTAGCCGATAATACTAATGGCAATGTGTTTAGCCTCAAGTCCGGTTATCTCAAGGGTATGATTGATGCTCGCGATGTGGGCATCAAGGATCTCCGCACCAACATCAGCAATATTGCAAAGGAGTTGATCACCGAGGTCAATAGCCTGCATCAGACCGGCTATGACCTGTATGGCACCAACGACAACACCGCAGGATTATTTACCGGTACAAACGGCTCTGATATGGGCGTGAATGCCAGTATCATTTCAGATCCACGCAAACTGCAGGGATCCAGCTCCGCCACCGAGGTGAGCAACAACGATGTCCTCCGCTCCATCGCCGCCCTGAGCACCACGACCATCACGAACCTGAGCGGCATGACCTTTAGCGAGAATTATGGCAACACCGTCAGTCGGTTTGGTCAGGATCTGTCTCTGGCCACCTCACAGTTAAACGACCAACAAACCGTCCAGAAAATGCTGGAAAAACAGCGGGAATCCATCATGGGAGTTTCCATTGATGAAGAAGTGGCCAATCTGGTGATTTACCAGCGTGCCTTTCAGGCCTCCGCCCGACTACTCTCTACCATGGATGATCTCATGCAGGATGTCATAGACATGACCCGTTAAACCTCATGCGCGTCACGACCAACAGCTTTAACAACGACCTACGGCACAACATCACTCGGCTAGCCGAGCGACAGCTGCGCCTGCAACAGCAGGTCTCAACCGGTCAACGTATCACTACTGCCAGTGATGATCCCAAAGCGATGCGGCGCGTGCTCGACCTCCGCAACCAGCAGGGCCAGCTTCGGCAGTATCAGGATAATATTAACACGGTGCGTGAAAACACAAACGTCGTGTACTCCACCGTTCAGGGCCTAAAGAAACTGAGCGATCGAGCCTCGGAAATCGCCGTCATCGCTGATGGTGCCAAGGGCCCCAGTGCGTTGAATGCCTATTCCAAGGAAGTGGATCAGTTGATTGAGGAAGCAGTGCGTCTCGCCAACAGTAAGCACCGCGAAGTCTATATTTTTTCCGGCACACAGGGATCTACCCAAGCCTACACAGCCACCCGGAACGGCACGACTAATCAAATTTCAGGTGTCACCTTCGGAGGTAATGGCTCCTCCGCTAAGATTGACATTGCCCCTCACTCAACTGTGGAAGCCAATTATGGTGCAGAAGGGACCAATGGTATATTGAAAACCTCTACCACAGGCACCGATTTTGTTGGAAGCCTGATCTCCCTGCGCGATCAACTTACCACTGCCGCCAGTAGCACGGCGACTGAATCGGAAAAAAGCACGGCCCTTACCACCATCAAGGGAACCTTGGTGGCTAATCTGGATAAGAGCGAACTGAATTTTATCGATCACTTCAGCAGCATAGGCGCAAAGCTGTCGCGGCTGGAAACCTCTGAAACCATCACCACGCAGCAAATCGCCGCCGTGGAGCCATTGATCTCTAATGAAACCGACGTGGACCTAGCCGATACCCTCGTCCGCCTTAACGAAGTTCAAAACGCCTACACCGCGGCCCTCCAGTCCGGAAGCATGCTCCTGCGAACCTCCTTGCTGGATTACCTGCGATAACCGATATTGAATTAATTCCCATGCCAATTCCCATCCAAATGGCAACGATGAGCCAAAACCACCTCGCGGTGGAACAGCTCGCGCAGAACAATAAGTTGACCGAAGCCGAGAAAATTGGTGAGGTGGCAAAGCATTTTGAGGCCATGCTTCTCCGGCAATTTCTCAACGAAGGCACCCGCCCTATGTTGAGCCAAAGCGAAGGCATGAATCCCGCCCAAAAGAGCATTTATCAGGACATGATCACCAAGACGCTGGCCGAAACCATCAGCCAATCCGGCGACTTCGGACTGGCTCAGGCCTTCCGCCACCAGCTCATGCCCCGCAATCTCGCTGAAGCTGAAGCGCAAACCAAAGCCCAGGCCGATCAACCAAATCATGAATGAGGAACTCAACAACCTGATTACTGCCCTGCGCGAAGAACTCACGCAGTACGGTGAAGTGTTGGCCCTCATGCAGGAACAGCAGGAGCTGATCATCAACCGCGCCGCCAACGAGTTACTCATCAATCTCAACACCGTCAACTCCCAGATGGAACAGGTAGCTCTAGCCCGGCAACAACGCGAGCTGGCCCGGCAACAATTGATCGCCTCCCTGGGGGGCACCGAGGAGACCACTTTCCGACAAATGACCGAGATGCTCCCGCCCGAAGTGCAACCTTTGGTCGATGCACTTGTGCAGGAAATCAACCAGATATTGCAAAACGTTCAGAAATGGCTCCGGCAAAATCACATCTTGCTAAAGCGCTCATTGGACCTGATGCAGACCATCATGAAAAACATGTTCCCAAGCTCCAGTGCCATAGCCGGCACCTACGGGCGCAGCGGACAGGTTTCCCCAGTCAACCCGCCTCCCAGCTCATTGTACGAGGGAATCATCTGATGCAATCTTACCGCCCAATAACCTTGGCCTTGACCACGCTGCTGGCGATGAACTTGGTGTCCGCAGAGATGGACCGGCCCCGCGGCGGTCTCAAGCTCAGTTCGCTCACCATCACCCAAGCCCAAGCCAAGCCCGGGTACCTGAACGAAGGCGAACCCTTTGCCTTGCGCAAGGCCCCGCAACTGCGTCCGCCGGCCTATGCCCTACCCGCGCTGCCCATCGCACCCGATCCACAGCCGCTCCCGCTTGCCGCCAGCACACCGGCTCAGCCGCTCAACCCCGCCCAAGGCGGCGGTCGACCGCCGGCACCTGGCATCACCATTCCCGCCATGCGCGTGGCCCCGATCCAACCCTTTACCATTGAAGCCCAGCCTACCTTTGTGGCCCCAGGCCAAATGATTCAGTCTGGTGCACCCGCCGGCATGAACGTATCCGGGCTAAGGCAAGCCACACCGCAAAATGCCTTTTTGAATCCGGAAATTCTCCAATACTTTAATGCAGACGCCAATGGCACCTATCGCAGCCGCATCCGGCTGGATGCCAATTCCCTCTTTACCTTACCCAGCATGAACCCGCTGCTACAACGCAGCGGCAGCACCACCTACCAAATCAAATGAAAACTGTTCGGCAAATCCTGTTGATGCTCGCCAGCGTGGGATCGCTCAGCGCAGCCGAAACTCCCGCACCCAAGAGCCCGGACTGGGGTCTCACCGGTATCCCCACGCCGTTGGAGGAATACGGCCTGACCATCGGTGATGTCACCGTCAGCCGCATTTTTAATCCGGTCGGCCAATTGCGACCAGAAGATACCTTGGTGATTAGCCGACGCCTCACTCACATTGCCAACCCATGGCAGGAACTCACCCCCGGCACCGGGCTGATTGTGGACGGCAAAAAGGCAGTCATCCGCCAAATCCAACCCGATGCCCCCCCCGACACCAAACAAACCGGTTTGCGGGTCAAGCTGATCGTTGAGGAAATTGCAGGCACCACCATGACCTTGGAATGGGAACAGCAACTTTATAACCTTAATGCCGCCGAAACCGCACCCGCTCGCGCGGCCACGGTGCAGTTGTTCAAGGATCAACTCCGGGTGGGCACTCATCTCGTGTTGAATGGCAACCGCGTTATCGTGTCCAAGCGCCAGATCGCCTATACCTCCCCCACCTCCACCGCCAATAAGGATCTCACGATTGCAGCCAGCTACTATAAGCTCGGTGCTGGTCGCGGCCAGCTCACCGGCCAACCTACCGGTAGTGAAAGCATCACTGACGCCGCCTGGAATCTCCAAGACGGCGCACTACCCCTCGTGCAAAACACCGCCCAGTTGGTGACCTGGAAATTCCGCGCGCGCGACAACGATCCGGATTTCATTCCCAACATCACCGTGCTCCATCGCATCCGAGGCGTACTGGCCAATCTCGAAATGCCAGATGACCGCACCGCTCTCGCCGAGATCCATGCCACCTACGATGACCAAGTGCACACCCGCCAGTTCCAGTGGCAGCAGCTCTTTGACAACAAAGGCCGCTCTAGCTGGCAGCTTTCTAGGACTCAGGATGATTTCGTGGAACTGCAACGCGTTCACGACACCAACATACGGTTTACCATCACGCCCGATTCCCTCCTGCGCGCCAATCGCGAAGCCCTCGAGTTTTTCCAAACTCGCAAAAAAAACACCGGCACTCTGCAACTTTCCAGCAACACATTGGATCCCGACACACTAAAGCTGCAGATCGATAGCCTGAAGGATATCGTGGAATCGGAAGCCTCCGAAACCATCAAAATGGATGCCAAACGGCAGGCGGTGATTTATCTCGCCCGATTCTACGAGCATCAGGCTATCTCACTACAGGCGGACCAGCAGGAACAACAATTTCGGGCCGCCATCAAGCAACGCGAAGCCCAGCGCTACGAACGCATAGCATGGCTGAACCGCCGGAAAATGGAGCTGCTCCAGACCAAAGCCACCCAGCTATTTCCCGCCAAGCCCGAGGCCACACAACCCGGTGATCTAACCGTACCTGATCTTTCCATCACCCAAATTTATGACGAACTGGACGCATATCCGGCTGAAGTACTAAACTTCCCCGAGGCTGCTCTGGCCCTGCGCTATGCCGATTTACTCCGCCAAACCACGGCCTTGGAGCGCACAGCAAAACGCAAACGCCAACAGGCCACTAAGCTGATTCATCCCGAAACCCAACCCGGAGAAGGAGAATTCCCTGAACAAATCGCGCGCAACTTCGCGCTCGCATTGCAATTCTGGTCAGAATACATCCACCGTAGTGAAGGACTGATGGAAGGCCAGGAGCAGTTGGCCGAAAAAGGAGTGATTGCCAACCGGCCTGCGCCCGATCCGTACATCCCCGAAATCCTCCTACGTCAGGCGTGGATTTACCGCCAGCTCGGCCAGACCGAACGGGCCATTTCCGCCAACTTCGATGTACTCACGGCCGCCACACAGCAAAAGATCAGCAACCTAACACGGTTCAACCGCATCGCTAATCTTGCATACAGCCAAATCGCCAACGCTTATTATGAAACAGCTAATCTTCCTGGCGATTATCAGGAATCGGTCGATCGATATTCCAACATGCTGCGTGGCCGACAGGAAATTGATCACACACAGGTTGAGCTGAAGCTCCTACGCTCCCTCTTCAAGTCGGACATTTTATCCCGCCAACAAATCCGTCGGCTCGAGCGCCAACTCGAACAAGCCGAGATGAAACTCGCCCAGCAACAACCCGGAACATCCGAGCCCGAAGGCATCCTGCAACGCAACATCTTTGAGAATGAACGCAAACGCATCCTCGGCGATATTGCCACCCTCGAGAAGACCCGGTCCGATCACTGGAAACAGCTCAACAAGCACGCCAAAGCCTTTATCGAACGTGCCGCCAACCAGTCCGACCTGCGTTACAACGGCGAGGTGCGCTACTACCAGATCATGGCGAACAAGGCGCTCGATAACGAGGAACACGTCATCCACCAAATACAAGTACTTTTGAATAATGAATCCACCCCGGAGGAGCTTCGCAAAGCGTGGTTTACCACCCGCGTGCGCGTGGTGATTGATGTCGCGAACCTGAACTTCTCCGAGGCAGTGAAAGCCGAAGAAAGCCGCCGCGCGCTCCAGCCCAACCCCGATCCCGCCGCGACCCACGCTCTGGCTGAATACTTGGAAAACGCCATTGAATACTATCAGTGGGCCCTGAACCATGACCAGGCCTACCGAAGCCAGATCATGCTGCGCCAGCAAATCGCCTTTTGCCAGGAACGTCTGAACGAACAGGAGGCCGCCAAGAAATCCTTCCAGGAAATCAACGACCTCTGCGAAATGCACCCGAGCGACCTGAATCCCACACTTAAAATGGTGAAGATGCTCACTGACTTTCGATTGGAAAACCTAGAGATGGAAATCCAACAAAACCGCGCCGCAAAAAATCAACCCACCAATCCCGACTGAGCCGGACCTTACCAGACCCCACTGAGTAATGAGCTTCCCCCCTGACTCTCATTCCGCTGGCGGCACGAATTCCTCCCATGAGGAACTCGTGGCGTTGGCCTATGCCCTGCAATCCCACATCGAACTGTGCGGCGAAATCCACGCCGTGGTGCAGCAGGAACATCAACAACTGAAGACCAATCAGATTGAGGATGTCACCCAATTGCAGGAAGCTCGCCAAGGCATGCTCGAGCGGCTCACCACCGCGCAAGCAGAGATTGTGCGCCACAAGGATTCCTGGATGACCCTGACCGAGGCTCAAAAAACATCCATGCCCGAGATCGGCCAGCGCCTTCAGCATTGCACTGATCTCATCATGAAGATCGTATCGCTCGACCGCGAAAACGAGCAGCTGATGCTTCGCAACAAGCTCGTGCCGCCCGGCCATTTGCCTCCGGCGGAACGCCAGAACCCCAACCTCGTTGCCAAGCTTTACAAGGATCAGCCGTAGTATGCCCGTTGAGAAAGTCATCATGGTTGCCCAGGAGGAATTCCTCCGCAAACAGGTCGCCCAGTTCCTGCGCAAAAAGCGCATCGACGTCGCCGAATGCGAGAGCATTCAGGAGGCTCACGATTATCTTGGCAAAGGCAATTTTGATCTGATGCTGCTGGACGAATCGTTGCCCGACGGCAGCGGCCCGGATTTTCTTGTGGAGGTCAATCTGCGTCCGTCCAAACCCATGGTGGTGATGATGGGTGCCGAAGGCTCAGTGGACACTGCCGTGAAATGCATGAGCGAAGGCGCCTTCGATTATTTGCTCAAGCCGTTCTCCAATGAACAGGTGGAGATCATCCTGCGCAAGACCGAGCAATTTGCGCAGGTCATTAACGTCAACCAGTTCCTCACCCAGCAGGAGGTCGAGGATACGGAGAACGAAATCCTTGGCGGCTCCCCCTCCACCGAGCAACTGCGGAAGCTCATCCGGCGCGTGGCGCAGACCGATGCCACCGTACTCATTCAGGGCGAAAACGGCACCGGCAAGGAACTGGTTGCCCGCGCGTTACACATGAATTCCTCCCGCAAAGACGGCCCGTTCATCAAGCTTAACTGCGCGGCTCTGCCGGAAAACCTCGTGGAAAGCGAACTCTTCGGACACGAAAAAGGCTCCTTCACCGGCGCCACCAACAAGCGCGAAGGGCGCTTCGAACTGGCGCATGGCGGCACCATTTTTCTCGATGAAATCAGCGAGATGTCGCTCCCGCTCCAAAGCAAGCTACTGCGTGTGCTGCAGGAACGCGAATTCGAGCGCGTCGGCGGTAATCGCACGATCAATGTCGACGTGCGCGTCGTCGCCGCCACCAACCGCAAGCTCGAGCAAAGCGTTGAGAAAAACGAGTTTCGGCAGGACTTGTACTTTCGTCTCAACGTCGTCCCCGTGCACGTCCCCCCCTTGCGCGATCGCGAAGGCGATGTGCACCTGCTTTCCGAGGCGTTCACCCAACGCTTCATTCGCAGCCACGGCGTTCCCGTCAAGGGCCTCACGCCCGAAGCTCTCACCGCCCTCACCACGCATGATTGGCCCGGCAACATTCGCGAACTGCAGAACGTTATCGAACGCGCCGTGATCCTGTGCGGCGAGGACGGCTACATTCACCCCGAACAACTCGGCCTCACCGCCCCACCCCAAGCCGGCGCCGGCGACGCCCCCACCGGCCCTATCGAGGAAACTGAGAACCCCGCAACCCCGACCGCACCCGCCACCGACAACGGCGCGCCAGTGACGTTGGCTGATTTAGAAAAGCAACATATCCTCTCGACCCTCACCCAATGTGACGGTAACCGTACACGGACTGCCGAGGTGCTGGACATCAATATCCGCACCCTGCGCAATAAGTTGAACGAGTACAAGGAAGCCGGCGAAACCGTCGAATGATCCCCCATGCCGGAGGAGAATTCACTGCAACTCACCGATCTCCTTCAACAGGCACAGGCCGCCCGTCTCGCCAACCAACTCGACCAAGCCGCCCATCTATTGGGTGTAGCGTTTGAAAAATATCCCGACGCCCTGCCCGTCGCCAAGGAACTCGCCCTCCTCCATCAACAACGCGGCGAATGGCCAGAAGCCCGCGACTGCCTTGAACTGATCCTCGCACAGGAACCACACAACACTCAGGCCTTCAATGTGCTGGGCCAAATCTGCCACGCCCAAGGCCGATTACCCGAAGCCCTCAGGCACTGGCAAAAAGCCGTGGAGATCACGCCTGATTATGCGGAAGTCTGGCAAAATATTGCTCTTGCCCATGAACATCTTGATCAACAACCCAAAGCGATCGCCGCCCATCAACAGGTCGTCCGACTGCTGCCTGATAATTCCCGCGCCCACCGGTTGCTGGGCATGGCTCAGCTCGATTACGGATTGTTGCCGGCTGCCCATCATTGTTTCGAACGCGCGCTGGCCTTAGCCCCGGACGACCCGGAAAATCAATGGCAACATTTCTTCATCCGCGCCTTGGCCGGAGATTTCCCTCAAGCTTGGCCGTTGTACGAGTGCCGTTTCCAGTTACCCGGTCGCACCACGCCAGAGCATGATTTCACACAACCCCGCTGGCAGGGCGAACAACTGGCCGGCCAAACTCTACTGCTCCATGCCGAGCAAGGCTATGGCGATACGCTTCAGATGATCCGTTATCTGCACCGCGTGTCTAAGCGCGTAGAGCGGTTAATCCTCTGGGCCCCCGAGCCTTTGGTGCCCCTCCTGCAAACAATGCCGGAAATTGATGAAGTAGTATCCCGCAAGACCGATGCCCTCTCCTTTGACTTCCATCTGCCACTCATGAGTTTACCTGGGATTTTTGAGGATTCACTCGAAACCATCCCCAAGACCGTCCCCTATCTCGGTGACCCCACGCCTAGCGCCCACCCTCCCCGCAAAGTCGGTCTGGCATGGGCCGGCTCGGGCAGTCAACCATTAGATCGCCGTTCAATCCCAGCGACCGATTTGGCGCCGCTTTTAGAGGCCCCCGTGGAATGGCACAGCCTCCAATGGGGCCAAACTGCCCCGGGCTCATTACACGATCATTCGGCGGAACTGATCGATTTCGCTGCCACAGCCGAACTCATTCAGACACTCGATCTGGTCATCAGCGTGGACACTGCCGTGGCGCATCTGGCCGGGGCCTTGGGGAAACCTGTATGGATCCTGCTCAGCCCCGCGCCCGACTGGCGTTGGGGGCACGAAGGCTCGACCTCACTCTGGTATCCCACCGCCCAACTTCACCGCCGCGCCCCGGGCCAAACTTGGTCGCAACTTCTAAAATTTCTTTCTCACAAGCTGGGTCCCGTCCAGTCATAAAAAAACGGGCGGTCCGAAGACCGCCCGCTGATTTATAGGCCTCGTCGACTAGGAGAGAAGACGCAGAGAGTTCTGCGGCAACATATTGGCCTGCGCAAGCATCGCCGTGCCGGACTGCACGAGGATGTTATAGCGGGCGAACTGCGTGCTCTCTTGAGCTACGTCCACGTCCTTGATACGGCTCACCGAAGCCTGCAGATTTTCATTCAGGATGCTAACTTGCTCCTGAGTGAATTGCAGACGCTGGATGTTGGCACCCACCTTGGCACGGTGAGTTGCCACATTCTCGATGGCAGTCTTAATGGTCCCTACAGCGCTGGAACTAGTCACATTGAAGGCGCTGGCGATCACGCTGGTGACATCCACCGCGTTCAGGCTGCTGGCGTTCAGGCTCCAAGTATTACCATCGCTGTCCTTTGTCACAGCCAAAGCCGAGCCACTAAAGAGGCTCACTCCGTTGAAGTCCTTCGT
>Ga0315322_10004690_pt1 | contig 10503 bp, 11 predicted proteins | sample M110021515metaG_FD_203461 | JGI IMG/M metagenome (GOLD analysis project Ga0315322, IMG submission 203461) | Ammonia-oxidizing marine archaeal communities from Monterey Bay, California, United States - M1 100m 21515 | ecosystem: Environmental > Aquatic > Marine > Intertidal zone | place: USA... | reverse complement strand
GGTCGGTGCTCAAGATCTCTCTGATCTTCTATTTTTGTCTCTGGGTTATCCTCCTGATCGCCGGTGTGATCCTTTGGAGCCTGGCGGTCAGTTCTGGCACTGTCGACAACATCGAAACCTTCGTCACGGAACTCTTCGCGCTCGAAAGTTTCACCTTCAACGCTGATCAGATCTTTCGAGCCAGTGCAATTGGTGGCCTCGTTCTCGTCGTTGCCGGTGCGGGGTTCACCGTGTTGATGGCAGTCCTGTTCAACCTGATCTCTGATGTCACAGGCGGTATGCGGTTTACGGTTGTCGAGGAAGAAACCGCTCGCCCCCGTCCAAAGCGGATCCGACCACGGCGTAGTCGCTTGGTTCGACAACCAAACCGGGTGCAGATGCCGGCAGGCCCGCCGGCGGTTGATGCTGGCGCACAACCGATGCCTGGAGAATTTGCTCCAGCGATGGAGCGGTCGGTCCCCGGCGTAGATGTCCCGGTTCTTGCCACCGCTGCTGACGTCGTCGACGATCCCAGTTCAGATGACCTCACTACTGGTGACGACGAGGTGGGTTCGCGAGAGAGCGACGGATAACGTTGTGCGCCGCACGGGGCTATAGCTCAGTTGGTTAGAGCGCACCCCTGATAAGGGTGAGGTCGCAGGTTCGACTCCTGCTAGCCCCACGCTCCCTGTGTCCGCCAATTGGTCGCGGCACACGGATTGTTCTCGAGTTGGAGGCACCCATGGGCGGAGGCCTGCTCACTCTCGTACGCCGGGCCCTGGTCGCCATTGGTGCGGGAATAGCGGTGGCGGCAGTGATCCGAGTACGCGGCAGCGGTGGTGTCCCACCCCAAACCGGCGGCTGGCGGGAGCTTGGGGGTACGGACCTTGAATAAAACGCGCCGTGTTGTGTTGTTCGGTGCAGGAGCGACAGGCGCTCGGGTTGCGCGACAACTGCGATCGTCGGGCCGGGTTGATTGCGTCGAGATCCGTGATCCTGATGAGATGACGGCGGCTCGCTTGATTGATTCGTTGGGCGACGGCGCAGAGCTTGGTGTTGGTCGCACGCTCGATGAGTCGGTGGGGGCGGTAGTGATCGCCTCGCCTGGTGGGACCCAGACGGTGCTGGCTCGACGAGCGATTGATGCCGGAGTTCCCGTGGTTACTACCTCTAATAAGACAGCGGAGGTCCGCCGTTTACTCTCCCTTGATCAGGAAGCTCGCTTTAGTGATTTGCCGGTGATTGTTGGCGCCGGATTCATGCCTGGCCTCACCTGCCTGCTCGCCAAACACGGTGCTCGCCAGTTCGACGAGGTTGAGGAAATTCATGTCGCAAAGGTTGGAACCGGTGGCCCGGCGTGTGCCCGGCAACATCATCGTGCACTCAGCAGTCGCGGCGTTGATTGGCGTGATGGTCGGTGGGCGGAACGCACAGGTGGCTCAGGTCGGGAGCTTGCCTGGTTCCCTGACCCAGTGGGAGGGCGCGACTGTTACCGGGCCGGTCTTCCTGACGCCTTGCTTCTCGTTCCTGAGTTTGCTGGGGTTCAACGGGTAACGGCTCGGCAGGCTGCCACGCGACGAGATCGGCTCACAGCACCGCTTCCGATGCTGCGTCGCCCTCATCCTGAGGGTGGCATCGGGGCCATCCGTGTTGAGCTCCGCGGGCGCGTCGGTCGTGAGCGTCGTGTCACCGTATTTGGCGCCATCGAGAGGCCAGCGGTGGGGGCGGGCGCGATGGCTGCGGCGGTGACATTGCACGTGCTTGATGGTCGGATGGCACCAGGTGCATACGGTTTAGCGGGCGTGGATGACACCGCTGGCCTTCTTCGCACGCTCGCGTCGCGTGGTGTGAAACCAGTGCGCTTCGAGGGTATGAGTACCTTTGTCTAAGGACGCGAAGGATGCGAGTGAGGACAGGATTTCAAGGTGAGGGAGATTCGAAAAGATTTTCCAAAACTTGCTGTCAAGTCTGCCTTTTCATTCACCGAAGCTCAGAGTGAGTGACGTCGTCAAAGGTGCGAAAGGAAACTTTTTCGAAAAAGTTCTAAAGGTCTTCGTCTGATGCGTCGATGGTTTTGTTGCTGACCGAGGCTGGTATGAGAGCCAGCCAACTGGAATAGGAGGAAGCGGCGGCGATGTATCAGGGCGAAAAAGATCAGATGTTACGCAGCACACGTGCCAGTCGGCGTCGAGTGCGTCCGGCGCAGGGTGCAGGATCGATGGACGGTGACCTGGCCGTACTGATTGAGGAGCATCTTCCACTCGTCAAGCACGTCGTCTTCCAAGTCGCCGTGAACTTCCCCCGTCACGTTGATCGTGACGAACTGGCTCGTGCTGGCGCGCTTGGTTTGGTTGAGGCTGCGCGTCGCTATGACGAAGAGCGAGGTGTCCCCTTCGAGGGCTTCGCCGCTCAGCGTATTCGCGGTGCAATTCTTGATGCTGTTCGTGCCGCTGATTGGGCCCCTCGCTCGGTGCGGAACCTGGCTCGACAGCTAGAGAATGTTGAGCAGAATCTCGCCACCGAACTTGGCCGTGTGCCGAATAAGGCAGAGGTGGGTGAGGCTCTCGACATGAGCCAGAGCGAGCTCTCCCGGCTCCAGACCCGTATGTTCCGCAGTATCGTGCTGGCTCTTGACCACGAGACAACTGATGAGGTTGAAAAGAGTCTTACGCTCGTCGATGTTCTTGTCGATGAGCACTCTGTAGAGCCCTCTTGTGAGCTTGAGACCCGCGAGCTTCATGGGTATCTCCGTGACGCGATTGCTCTTCTCCCGGAGCGTCACCGCATCGTTATCATTGGCTACTTTCTCGAGGGCCGTACCTCCCTAGACCTCGCTGATTTCCTGGGTGTTACTGAGTCCCGCATCTCGCAGCTTCGCTCGGAGTCGCTACTCATGCTCCAAGAAGGCATTGAAGCCCAGTACCTGAGCGAGACTCCTGTACCCGGTGATGTCACTGGCCGTGTGGCCCGACGCAAGGCGTCTTACGCCCAGGACATTGGTGAAGCGTCGAATTTTGCTGATCGCATGGAACAGATCAACCTGATCGAGTCGGATGCCCCAGTCCTCTCGGGGTTTGCTTACTAGGTGAACTGATCTTCGCGAACCGATAACGTGGCGGCCCTGATGGGTCGCCTTGTTTCGTTTTCATCCGCGATTTTTGTCCTAGTTGCCGTGATTGCTGTTTCATGTGGTAGCGCCAACTCCGTGGACAGGGCGAAACCGCTCGCTGATCACGGCGTGGTGGAGCAGGATGAGAACGGTTGCGATGTGGTTGAGCGGGTTGCGGCTGTCGTTCTCGAGTTGGGTGTAGTTCAGGAGACGTCAGAGGATGCCAACGATCATGTGTTGTGCCCAGTTGGGTATGAGACCAGCCCGCCCATGAGTGGCGATCATTTCCCGGCATGGCAAAACTGTGGCTTCTACACCGAGCCGTTGATGGATGAGGTCGCGGTGCATTCGCTGGAGCATGGTGCTGTATGGATTTCTTACGATCCGGATCTCGATGTGGCAGAACGCGACGCTATCTCGGTACTTGTAGCCACTGATCCTCATTTTCTCGCGGCGCCGTATCCGGGGCTCGCAAACCCGATCGTGTTGACGGCGTGGAAGCGACAGGTGGCGGTGGAGCGCATCGGCGACGATGCCGTGGCAGACTTTTTGGATGATCAGTTGGGCCGTCGATCAATGACCGCCCCTGAAGCCGGCGCGAGTTGTAGCGAGGCGATTGGCACGCCTCCTTTCGAGCCGATGACCCGTTATGACGAGGCTTTCGCTCAGTTCAGCTGATGTCACACAGCTAACAACGCCCGATCCCGGCGTTGTTCGATCCTGTGAGGGGGGCATCCTCCCACACGTACCCGTCTTTCAGTTCAGCGTCGATCACGATGGTTTGGTAGAGATTGCCGGCGGGATCCGTCACGGTTACTTCGAATTTGTCGAAAGCTGAGAGGTTGGTATCCGGCGTCAGCACAAGTGACGTCCATCGGTTGGTGATCCCGTCAGCACATGAACACGGGTAGATCGTGTCCGTTCCAGAGCCACCAGGGGGCAGGGGAACAGGCCTGTATTAATGTCGAAGGTCCATACCTTTTCTTTGTGGCCGAGACCGTACATGCACCGGACGCCGTCGTAGATGTACGCGTAGTCGTCTGTGTCTTTTGTATGCCAGTTCGTACTCACGCCCACACATACGCCTCCGAGGGTCCAGTCCCAGCATTTTGCGCCCCCGCCGTTATTCGTTTTTTGAAGGGGAAGAAGGTTCGCAAATTGCCGAAGGACGTAGTTCCCGTCGCCGACTGTTGGGATGCTTTCGGGTGCAACGTATCAAGGTGCCGGGTCCAGGTCAGCCGAATGATCGACAATCCACTGATCCATTTCGATCCAGCGGTCGAGTAGCCAGGTCACGGCATCGTCGGAGTCACGGGGAACCTCACTACGGGGACAACGCCAGGCGTGCATCCGGAGGGTGGTCGGTAGATCAATCTTGGCGAGGAGTTCGCTCACGCCTCCGCCGTGCTCCAGTCCGATATTGGCGATGAGCATGATGTCGGCATCGGGTGAACCTCGCAGAAAGGCAAGAAATCCTGCGGGGCGAGGCGGGAGAATCTTTTTGAGCTGGCGGGCTTTTTGCTCGAGGTCGGGTCGGGTTTTCGCTAGCCTGGCGGCTGCCTTTTCGAGACGAGCCGGCGTGAAGAACGTTCCTTCCGGGAAGATAACACCGGCGCTGGTTTCGTCGATACCAGCGGCGAGTTTCTCGATTTTTCCGAGCATGGGGGATCCAGCTTGGGGTGTGCGGTCGATCCAGACGTTGGGTGTTCGATTGGCGATGAGGTCCATGGCTGGTAGCCATTGGAGTTCTTGCTTCAGCGTGTAGAGGGCCTGCACCCCGGCGATGTCGCACGCGTGCAGTGGGCCGAGGGCATCAACATGGCTCGCATGGCGAGCCACGATGATGGCATTGCCGGGAGCGAGGACCTCGGGGTTGTCGAACTCCATGCGAATGTTAGCGAACCGTTTGATGGCGCCAAGGTGACTGCGACACCACCACCGTTCGAGTCGGTAGTTCGCTTTGAGCCACTTCTGAGACCCAGATCGGCCAAGGAAGCGCACCGAAATCAGCAGGCCAACGACAGCGCCGATGGCTTCGTTTAACAAGACGCACGTGATAATCAGCCAGACCCGGACCCTACGACCATGGGGATGACCGGTGATCAAGTCGATCGAGCCCAGCACAATCACCGCAGCGGGCGTGAGTGCAGCCATGACGATTGCAAGCAGCGGCACGATGATCATCGTGATGGGGCGCCGAATGATTGGCCGAGGAAGCATTGCCACGACAGAGACCGTACTGTGCGGCCATGACGCAGACGAGCCTGTGGGCGCCAAGCCAGGCGCGTATCGAATCGACGAACCTGTTTCGCTTTCAGAAACAGGTTGGTGTGGCCAACTATCGCGAGTTGCACCAATGGTCGGTCGCTAACCCGTCGAAATTCTGGGCCGAGGCCTGGGATTTTTGCGGGATCATCGGCGACCGTGGTGATCGATTGATCGAGGATCACGCCGAGTTCCATAAAACACGCTTTTTGCCTGACGCCACGCTGAATGTCGCAGAGAATCTGCTCGGTGACCCAATAGATGACCTTGCCATGGTGTTTCGAGGCGAGGACGGTGAATCAGTCGAAGTCACCCGCGCCGATCTCCATGAGATGGTTGGGCGGATCCAGTCGTTGATGCGAGCGGCAGGCGTGTCAGTGGGGGACCGGGTCGCGGCGTGGCTTCCCAACCGGCCCGAGACTTATGCGGTGATGTTGGCGGCCGCCGGCCTAGGTGCCGTGTTTTGCAGCACCTCTCCAGACTTCGGTGTCGATGGCGTCATCGACCGCTTTGGCCAGATCGAACCAGTCATGCTGTTCGCGGCCCCGTCCTATGTCTATAACGGGAAGCGGCACGATTGTCTTGCCCGACTCGACGAGATCGCTCGCGCATTGCCATCGATCCGTGAAGTAGTCATGGTCGAGCCGGGATGGCTGGACGATGCCGCGGCGGCTCCCATCATCACGGTGCGGCTGCCCTTCGACCACCCCTGGTATGTGCTGTTTTCCTCGGGTACTACCGGCAAACCCAAGTGCATCGTTCATCGCACAGGTGGCGTGCTGCTCAAACACATGGTCGAGCACCAACTGCATTGCGATATTCATCGTGGTGACAGGGTCTTCTACTTCACCACTGCAGGCTGGATGATGTGGAACTGGCTCGCCTCGGCCCTGGCGTCAGATGCCACACTCGTGTTGTTTGACGGGGCACCCACGTACCCCAATGCCAACCGCTTATTCGATCTTGTCGACGAGACAGGCGCCACGTTGTTGGGCGTTTCGGCCAAGTTCATCGATGCCTGCGCCAATGCCGAAATCCGTCCGGTCGAATCCCATGATTTATCAACAGTGAGATCCATCACCTCGACCGGGTCGACGCTCACACCGGAGGGCTTCGAGTGGGTTTATAAGAACGTGAAGACCGATGTGTTTCTTGCATCGATGTCTGGTGGCACTGATCTTTGTGGCTGTCTGGTGATCGGTGATCCGACGAGCCCGGTATTTGCGGGAGAAATTCAGGTGCCTGGTCTGGGGATGGACATCGATGTCGTTGATGCCAGCGGTGAGTCCGTCGAACGAGGCGTCGAGGGTGAACTCGTCTGCCGTAGCCCGTTCCCGTCTATGCCACTCTCGTTTTGGAACGATCCTGGAGACATCCGCTATATGGCGGCGTACTTTGACCAGTTCGCAGGAATGTGGCATCACGGTGACTTCATCTCACAGTCGTCGACCGGTGGCTACGTCATCTCTGGTCGATCTGACGCCACACTCAACCCTGGTGGCGTGCGCATCGGGACCGCCGAGATCTATCGCCGCGTCGACACGATGTCGGAGGTCGAGGAGAGTGTTGTGATCGGCCAGCCCTGGGACAACGACACGCGTATCGTGTTGTTTGTGAAGATGGCGGCCGGCGAGGAACTGACCGACGAACTGCAGACGCGGATTCGGTCTCGGATTCGGGCAGAGGTCACGCCCCGGCACGTGCCGGCGATCATCACTGCGGTTACCGACATCCCCCGCACCCGATCCGGCAAGATCACTGAACTTGCGGTTCGCGACGTGGTTGCTGGCCGTGCGATCGCCAACGTCGAGGCCCTGGCCAACCCGGAAGCTCTCGAGCAGTACCGAGACCGACCCGAGTTGGCGCGCTGATGGGCAGGAATGGGCTGCGTCCGTCGATCGGTTGGTTGGCTTTGATCTCGGACTCAACCGGTTGAGGCCAACAACATACTCTGTACAGCGTTTTGTTCTCTTTCATATGATGCCATGCTATATTGTGAACGATGATGGACGCAGAGGTTCGACGGGAACTAGCGAACCATCAGATGAGGGAGGCATTGGCAGCCCATGCGCTCTCTGAGACCATCGCCGCGCATCGGGACAATCTGCAGAACCGTCTTTCGTCAGTCATACAGCGTCACACGGGCGACGTGTGGTCATCGAGGGCGGCGAGCCATAGCCGTTTCCGTGTTCGCTCGTTGGAGGTGGCTACGTTGGCGCGGGTGACCGATGATCTCGCACAAGTACGGCTCGCGCTTGAGCGTCGCGGTTGCGAACTCGAGGACCAGGCCCGCACTCAGCGCCAATACGCGGACCACTCGGATGTGGTTCTCGCCGCGGTGGAGGTCGGTGGCCTGGGTTCGAGCGGCTTTGCCTGACATGATGAAGGTATGGCTTCCCATGATCTGATCATCCGTGGCGGCACCGTGGTTGACGGCACCGGAGCGCCGAGCCGTCAGGCTGACGTTGCCGTGACCGACGGCATCGTCACCGAAGTGGGCACGGTCGATGGCACAGCCGCCCGAGAGATTGATGCCGATGGTGCTTTGGTCGCTCCCGGCTTCGTTGACATCCATACGCATTATGACGGTCAGGCGACCTGGGACGACCGGATGCAGCCATCGTCGTGGCACGGCGTTACCACGGTGGTGTTCGGGAATTGTGGTGTCGGCTTTGCCCCAGTCCACAACACCGACCACGACCAACTCGTCGAGTTGATGGAAGGGGTCGAAGACATTCCGGGGGCGGCCCTGCATGAGGGGCTTCAGTGGAATTGGAAGTCCTTTGCCGAGTACCTGGATGCGTGCGATGCACCGAAGGACATGGATATCGCGACCCAAGTACCGCACGGGGCGCTTCGACTGCACGTGATGGGGGAGCGTGGCGCCGCCAGGGAGGACGCCACGTATGACGACATCGTGGAGATGGGACGGCTTGCGGCGGAAGGCGTTCTGGCCGGTGCGCTTGGTTTCTCGACCAGCCGCACGGCTAATCACCGCACGTCCACCGGTGATTTCACGCCGACACTCACCGCCGCCTCTGAGGAACTGGTCGGAATCGCCGATGCGGTCGGGCGTACGGGTACCGGTGTGTTCCAGTTGGTGAGCGACTTTGTGGATCGAGAGATCGAGTTCCAGATGTTGCGCGACATGTGCGCGATTTCGGGACGTCCGCTCAGCTTCACGATCATCGAGAATCAGCGCAGCGCCGACTTTCACACGGACCTTCTCAACCGAATCGAGCAGGCTCGTGCCGATGGCTTGCTGATAACCGGGCAGACCCCGGTGCGACCAATTGGCATTCTGCTTGGCTTCGAATGCACCCTGAACCCGTTCCTGCACAACCCGGTCTGGGCTGAGGTGGCCGATCTGGCCCCGGCGGAACGTGTCACGGTGTTGGCTGACCCGGACCGACGGCAACGGCTTCTCGATGCTTCGGGCGGCGCCGACATGACCGCCGTCGGAGGCCGTCTCATCGAGAAGTACGACATGATGTTCGAGGTTGGTGATTCGCCCAACTATGAACCCGATCCCGGTGACACCCTCGCCCGACGGGCTGAACGGATGGGTATCACGGCACCTGAGTTGGCGCTTGATCTGCTGTGTGGAAATGGCGGTACCGCAATGGTTTGGATGCCGTTCAGTAACTTCGGTGCGGGCAACCTCGACACCACACGAGACCTACTGATTCACCCCTACACGGTCCCGGCCCTCAGCGACGGTGGTGCCCACGTCGGCACGATCTGTGATGGCTCGTTCCCCACCACGCTCCTGCAGCATTGGGGTCGCGATCGTGCCATGGGTCGCATCGATGTCGAGTTTCTGATCCAGCGCCAGTGCCGTGACACCGCTCGTACCGTTGGACTCCATGATCGTGGCGTGCTCGTCCCCGGCTATCGTGCCGACATGAACGTGATCGACTTCGATCGATTGCGAGTCCATCAACCTGAACTCGCCTACGACCTGCCAGCGGGTGGCCGTCGCTTGCTCCAACGCGCTGACGGATACCGTCACACACTCGTGGCTGGCATCGAAACGTATTCCGATGGTGACGCCACGGGCGCCCTTCCCGGTCGACTCGTTCGTGGCGCGCAGTCGGAGCCAGTCTGATGGCCGTCATCGAGCCGCTGGAGCGACATGCCGAATGGACCGCTGCGACAGTCACTGATTCCGATGAGTGGAGCCATCGTCTGAGTGACAGCGAAATCGCTGAACTCGAAGAGGCGCTGGCTCAGGCGCGCAGCCACACAGACGACCTCCTCGATGTCGATAAGTCACGCTTCTCTCTGCCCGATTTCGGTGATCGACTCGCGCAGATGGCTGAGGAGTTGGTTAACGGCCGCGGTTTCCAACGCATCACCGGTCTGCCGGTTGATCGCCTTGGCGCCGAAGATGCCTCTTGGATCTACTGGGGGATAGGTAGTCACCTTGGTATGCCGTGGCCTCAAAATGCCCGCGGTCACCTTCTCGGCGACGTGAAGGACGAGGGACGAACGATGTCTGAGGGAAACTCTCGCGGCTACCAGATGGCAGGCCCGTTACCGTTTCATTCGGACGGGTCTGATCTGGTTGGCTTGCTGTGTCTTTCGGCCGGGATGTCCGGCGGCGAGAGCTTGATTGTCAATGCGCTGCTTTGCCACAACTTGCTGGTGAAGTCGGCTCCCGACCTCGCGGCGGTGCTCTACGAGGGTCTGCCCTACGACTATCGCGGCGAAGAAGCCGATGGCAGGCGGCCGTACTACACGATCCCACTGTTCACCCGACACGGTGAGCGCCTTTTCATCCGGTACGTCCCCCCGTTCATCAAGTCCTCGCAACGCCATGAAGGTGCACCTCGCTTGACCGAGCAGCAGCTAGCAGGGATGGCTGCCTACGACGAGTTGATCGCTGATCCCGATCACCAGGTGGAGATGGTCTTTGAGACTGGTGACATGCAGTTCATCAACAACTATCACGTGCTCCACGGACGGCGGACGTTTCAAGACGACCAGGACGCGGGCCAGGTTCGTTGGTTGAAGAGGCTCTGGCTTGCCACCGAGATACTCGCTCCCGAGGATCGCCCCGAGCGCTTCCAAGCCAGCAGGGCGTTTTCTCATTGGAACGCGAAGCGGACTAGAGCATGAGGCCCAGCTAGGATTGTTGCCATGTCAAC
>Ga0315322_10004685_pt1 | contig 10509 bp, 9 predicted proteins | sample M110021515metaG_FD_203461 | JGI IMG/M metagenome (GOLD analysis project Ga0315322, IMG submission 203461) | Ammonia-oxidizing marine archaeal communities from Monterey Bay, California, United States - M1 100m 21515 | ecosystem: Environmental > Aquatic > Marine > Intertidal zone | place: USA... | reverse complement strand
GCAAACTGGTTTCAACATTTGTTTTATGGCTCAAAGCATGCAGCATATCCAGCATGCCATGAACTGAAAAATCGCGGTTTCTGGTGTCAAGTCCAACGGCCAGCGGTTTGGTCATGCCGGCGGGTTCTACCACCCTTTGCAGTAATGTCAGAGGTAAGTTGTCGATGACTTCATACCCCAAGTCTTCCAAGGCGTTGATTGCAGTTGAGCGGCCAGCACCCGAAGGGCCGGTGACCAAAACCAATTTTATTGTGGAACTTGCCTGCATTGATCTGCTTTCACACGTCGTGTCGCACCCCATCCCTTGCCATGATATATAGGGCGGCGGGAAATGCGTCCAGCGGGGCGCGCCTAAATAGCGGTAAAGTGATACCGAAAAGCTCATAGGCTTCCGGTCTTGGCACTCTTTGGGTTTGAGCGGTCTCTAAATCAACCACAAGGGTGAGCGCGACATCCGAACGGGTTGGCGGGGTTAAAAACCCAAGGCCACGCGCTTCGATAAGATGCGAAATTGTTTCAGGGCAGCGCGCAATCAAATCCGTGTTTTCGCGCCGGATAATCGTTTGATCGTCTGCCACCAGTTCAGCCCCGAGTGCAATTAAATTAAGCGCTAAAGAGGATTTACCGCTGCCTGCTGGCCCACAGATCAACACGCCATTTCCGCTGACCGAAACACAACTGGCATGAAGCAAAACAGTTTCATTATCAAGTTGCACTTTCACTGCGCCCCATTTTAAATTGGCAAACCCACGACAAAACGGGCGCCCAGAGGTTCAGAGTCGGCATCCGCTAAAGTCGGGTGAATGTTTTCCGCCCAGATCACACCATCATGCGCTTCGATGATCTGTTTTGAAATAGCCAATCCAAGTCCAGAATTATTTCCAAATTCGCTGGCAGGGCGTTCAGAGTAAAACCGATTAAATACTTTGCTCAGCGCTTCTTGTGGAATTCCGGGGCCGGTATCTTCGACCACCACCAACACCCGGTTTTCGCGCACACGCACCCAGATGCGGATCGCATCACCGTCTTGGCAAAAACTAATTGCATTGCTGATCAAGTTTACAAAAACCTGGGCTAGTCTGGCTTCAAGACCGTTTACAAAAATTGTCTTGTCGGGAAAGTCGGAAATGAAATCAATCCCTTTGCCCTGAGCTTCGGCGCCAAGGTATTCTGCAAGGTTTCTAACCAAAGCCAATAAATCGAAAGTTTCTTGATATTCTTTGACCAATTCACTGTCCAAGCGCGATGCGTTTGAGATGTCGCTGACCAATCGGTCCAGGCGCCGCACATCATGGTCAATCACCTCTAGCAGTTTGGTGCGGTGATCTTCGCGTTTGCTGCGCTGTAAAGTGCCGACTGCAGAGCGCAGCGAGGCCAGCGGATTTTTGATCTCATGAGCCACATCGGCTGCAAACTGTTCATTGGAATCAATACGATCATAAAGCGCTTCAACCATGCCGCGCAGGGCAGAGGAAAGTCGGCCAATTTCGTCGGTTCGGTCAGATAGATCAGGGATGCGGATGCGTCCGCGGCTGACATTTTTTGCATTTTTTTCCCGCCCCAACTCAGCGGCGGTTGCCAGATCACGAAGCGGGGTGGAAATTGAGGATGCAAGGATAATGCTTAACACGATTGAAAACAGCGTTCCGATTAGCATAAGTTGCAATGTTCGTTCTTGTTCTGATTTGACCAAGGCATCAATTTCACCTGCAGGGCTAACCAAGGCAACAACCCCCACCACAGTTTCCGATTGAAAAATAGGTGCCAAGGCCGTTACATGACCGCCGCCTTTGCCGGCTTGATGGTGGATCAACTGTGTTTGGCCTAAAAGCGTGGGGCCAATGAGATTGCGCGCCTGCGCCTCTTTGTCATCGGCTTTGGACTCTGCCGCCGTGGATTGTGGGTTCAGTCTTTTAAAGGCCGACCAAAGGGCACTTAGCCCGTCAGTGATCGGTGTGCGGGGCGGCGGGTCATACGGCAGATTTTCTATTGCTATTCGGTTCATGCTTTCAATCTTGCCAATCAGTGCGCCTTTTCCGGCAAAGACATAAAGTGATGATCCATAGCTCAATTTGAGCCCTTCAAGCGTGTCGTTTAATCCGTTGAGTGCAGATGGGTCTGCTTGGTTATTTCCCATCCGAAAGGCAATTATATTTGCTGCTAGCTCGGCTTCGACAACCATCGCCTGCGATCGCTGTAATACTAAACTGTCACGAGCAGAGGAAAAATACAGCACGGCCGCGATTAGAATATTCAAAGCAATCAGGTTAAAGATCACAATTCTACGGGTCAAAGCAGAATGCCAAAATGCCCAAAAGCCACCGCGCGAATGCCGGATGGCCATTTTTGCCTTGGGGCTATTTGTGCTATTTCGACGCTGCTGGTTAAACATTTTTGCAGATGTTCTCAACGCTGGGTCATCGTGATGTTTGATCGGGTCAATACCGGGCATAATACTTGTTCTTCGTTGTAACGATACCCAATCCCATAGAGGGTTTCGATGGCGGAAAAACTGTTATCAACGCTTCGCATTTTTTTGCGCAGACGTTTAATATGGCTATCGATCGTTCGGTCATCAACGTAAATCTGTTCGTCATATGCTACATTCATCAACTGATCACGGCTTTTGACAAATCCCGGTCGTTGCGCCAGCGCTTGCAGCAATAAAAACTCGGTCACTGTCAAGGTTACATTCAGGCCTTTCCATGTAACAGAATGGCGCAAGGGATCGATCGAAAGCTCGCCGCGCACCAAAACTTTTGTATCTTCGCTTTCTTCGCCGACGAGTTTTCCTTCATTTGCATCTTTGCGGCGCAGCAATGAGCGGATGCGCTCAAGTAAAAGCCTTTGGGAAAATGGCTTGGTCACATAATCATCAGCCCCCATGCGCAGGCCCAATATCTCATCTACTTCATCATCTTTTGAGGTTAGAAAGATCACCGGTAGTGAAGATTTCTGGCGCAACCTTTGAAGCAAATCCATACCACCCATTCGGGGCATTTTAATATCCAAAATTTCCAAATCAGGCATTGAGCGGCTAAACGCATCCAGTGCAGACTGCCCATCGGTATAGGTTTCAACATCAAAGCCTTCAGTTTCCAATGTCATTGAAACAGATGTTAGAATGTTGCGGTCATCGTCCACCAAAGCAATTTTTGACATAAAATCTCTTTCCTAAATATCCGCATAAACTGCTTGGAGTATGCCGTTGTCCTATGAATTTAATCAATGGCAAAACGTGATTCGCCTCTTTTTGTTGTAAAATGCCCGGAAACTGCGAAATTTGACGGCAGAAATGCGGCAATTTTACGCATCCTGGTTTCGCATAGTGAACATGATGGCGCTAACTCTAAAATGGTTGCGCTAACGGACGTGCTGCGCTCTATTCATCTTGATAAACAACATGTTAAACCAAGTACATCTGCGGCCGCGAAGCGCGCAGATCAGAGCGGTGTAGAAATGCCTTTTGCTTTGGGTGAAAAATTCAATGCGCAAAATTTGTGCTAGGAGCGATATGATGACATTTGGACGGGTCAACCCGCAATATCAACTAGAAGATCAGGGGATTAACGGGTTAGGGAATGTCTATTATAACGATTTGGCACCAGACTTGATTGCCGCCGCGCTCAAGCGCAATGAGGGCACATTGGGACAGGGCGGGACATTTTTGGTCAGCACTGGAAAATTCACCGGCCGCTCCCCCAAAGATAAGCATGTGGTCTATACCGACAAAGTCGCCGATCACATTTGGTGGGATAATAACGCTAAAATGTCCCCAGAGGGCTTTGATCGGCTGCGCGATGACATGCTGGGCCATATGTGCGGCAAAGATTATTTTGTGCAGGATCTGATTGCCGGCTCCGACCCATTGGTCTCTATCAATGTGCGTATGGTGACCGAATTGGCTTGGCATGGACTTTTTATTCGCCACATGCTGCGCAGGCCCGAGCGTGCCGCGCTGGATCAGTTTTTGCCCGATTTTACAGTGATCAACTGCCCGAGTTTCCAAGCGGACCCTGCACGCCATGATTGCCGCAGTGAAACGGTTATTGCGATGAATTTTGATCAAAAGCTCATTTTGATCGGCGGGACCGAATATGCCGGCGAGAACAAAAAATCTGTTTTCACTCTGCTTAATTATTTGCTGCCTGAGAAAAACATCATGCCGATGCATTGCTCGGCCAACCACGCCACTGGCAACCCGGTGGACACGGCGGTCTTCTTTGGTTTGTCCGGCACCGGAAAAACCACACTTTCGGCAGATCCGCTGCGCACTTTAATCGGCGATGACGAACATGGCTGGTCGGATCGTGGCACGTTTAATTTTGAGGGCGGCTGCTATGCCAAGACGATCAATTTAAGCGCTGAGGCAGAGCCCGAAATTTATGCGACAACCCGTAAGTTTGGAACCGTTATCGAAAACATGGTGTTTGATGCAGATACCAAAGAGCTTGATTTTGATGATGATAGCCTGACAGCAAATATGCGCTGTGCCTATCCGCTTGAGTATATAGCCAATGCATCGGATACGGCGCTGGGCGGTCATCCAAAAAATATCATTATGCTGACCTGCGATGCCTTTGGTGTGCTTCCCCCAATCGCGCGGCTTTCGCCGGCGCAGGCGATGTATCATTTCCTGTCCGGATTTACCTCAAAGGTGGCCGGAACCGAGCGCGGGGTTACCGAACCCGAGCCAACTTTTTCAACCTGTTTTGGCGCGCCGTTTATGCCGCGCCGCCCCGAAGTTTATGGCAATTTGTTACGCTCAAAGATTGCCAGTCATGGCGCAACATGCTGGTTGGTCAATACCGGTTGGACAGGCGGCGCCTATGGCACGGGCCAGCGGATGCCAATTAAAGCCACACGTGCGCTGCTGACAGCGGCCCTGAATGGATCCCTGTCAGAAGTTGAGTTTCGCAAAGATATGAACTTTGGATTTGATGTACCTATGACCGCGCCCGGTGTTGATCAGCAGTTGCTGGACCCCAAAAGGACTTGGGCTGACGAAGCGGCCTATGAGGCGCAGGCGCAAAATCTGGTGAAAATGTTTGCCGATAATTTTGAACAATATGTGCCGTTTATTGATGAAGATGTGAAAGCCATTGCAATCGGGTGATAGACTATTTTGATCGGATGTTAAGGCTCATTTGCCAAAGAGCCCCCGCGCCTGAAAATGGTTATTAAAGACGCTCTACCTCTTCTCAATTTCGTTTGGTGTCAGATCTGCAACAAACTCATAGGCATCACCGCGATACAGTGAACGGGTGAACTCCGATGCAATCCCATTGGCCAGATAGGCGACCCGTTCGATTTTCAACCCGGCAGACCCTTCGGGAGTTTTCAATAATTCTGCATCTGCTTTTTTTAGATTAATCGCTGATATCTTTTGGGAAGCGCGTACGGGTGCATTGCCCAAGTTCTCTAACGTTGCATAGAGTGACTCATTAACCACATTAGGCTCTGGCAATATTGCGACCGGAAGGGTGGCGCGTTCAACAGCCATCGGGCGGTCATCAGCATAGCGCACACGCATTAAACGCGATACCATGGATCTTTGTGAGAGGCCCAAGGCAAAAATTTCATCTGGCGATGGATAAAACCGGCCTCTTTTTATCCAGATTGATCGGGCGGTTAGGCCCCGCCGTGCCATTTCGGTGGAAAAAGAGGCAAGCAATGTCGTTGATTGCTGCATGTCACTGGAAGAAGCGGATACAAATGAGCCCGAGCCTCTTCGCTGGACAAGAGTTCCCTCGCGTACAAGAAGTTTAATAGCATTTCGCACAGTGACCCGGGATAAACCGGAAAATCCTGCTAAATCTCGTTCGGCTGGTAGGGCATCACTGTGCTCTAAGGCACCAGACAGAATTGCTTTTCTTATTAAGTTGCGCAGTTGTAAATATTTTGGGCCTTCACCTCGGTGGGTAAAGTGACATGGCTTAATAAACTCCCGTAGCGTCATAGAAAAAAGGGTCTTCCAAAAATAATGCAGCTGGCTGCGTCACTGTATCCTATACCACTTCATGCCTCAGGAAAGGGTTATTATCGTGCAGGGCAATAAAGATTTAGCAATTGCGCCTTTGCAGAATCGCAATTGCAGGTAAAAACACTCTGACATGCCTAACGCGTCATTTATCGCGTCGCATGCCCGGCTTTTTGTGTCAGCTTGGCAACAGCGGACAACAGCGCGCTCACTTCGCTCAGGCTGTTGTAATGGCACAGCGAAATACGCACGCAATCTGTCCACCCCATAGGGGTTAAAATATTGCCGGAATAATGGTCATCCTTGCGCGTATGGGTGCGGATGCCAAAGCCGCGCAGCGCGGTGACCAGATCAGCTGATGCCCATCCTTTTATCCGCATCGATACCAGTCCCTCGCGTCGGGGGTTATCAATCCCGCCGACGATCTCAACCCCGGGCAATTCGCTCAGCCCGGATAAATTTCCGGTGCCATAAAGCATGGCATCCGTCAGCGTAGCCTCGTGGGCATGGATCGCCTGACCCGCCGCAACAATCTTGTCCCGCCGGTCCGTTGAACTGGTAAATTGGCCCCCGAGCCATTCAAAATGCGCAACGACATCCGAAAGCGTTGCATAGGCGCCGGTATCGCGGGTGCCAAATTCCCAAGCCTGCTCTGGGCCGCCTATGAGCTGTTCGTGCGGCTGATCGGTCAGTCGATCTGCAACCCAGGCAAGGCCATAGCCATGGCGCGAGAACATTTTATAAGGTGAGATGGCATAGCCGTCGACATTGTAGCTATCAAGATCAATGGCCCCATGGGCCGCGTGTTGAATGCCATCCACTATAATATAGCAGTTGGGCGATACAGCGCGAATAGCTTTAGAAACCGCGGCCACATCAACCCCCATGCCGGTCACGGGCGAAGTATGCAAAATGGTGGCAACGCGGGTATCAGCGGTGACCAAAGCGGCATAATCAGCGGCGTCCACGCTGCCGGTTTCCAGATTATGGGGCACATTGACATAAGGTCTGCCGGAAATCTTGGCCCAATGCTGCGCTGCGCTGCGCGATGCCGGATGTTCCAGCGAACAGCCCAGCACACAGCTGTCTTTTGGGGCGGCCATGATTGCATTTCTAATCAGCCTGAATAAAAGTTCGGTGCCGCTTTCACCCACAAAAAACTGGCCGCTGTTAGAGTTAAACAGAACCTGCATATCAGCTTTGGCTTTGGCAATGATGTTCATCAGTGCTGCGCTGGCGGGATTGTCGCGCCCCTGATTGTCGGGAATGGCAGCAAACTTGGCCGAGGTGTCCACAACACTTTTTAATGTCAGCGCCCCACCGGCGTTTTCAAAAAAAACCCTTTTGCCTTCAAAGGGGCAGGCATCAACATGGGCAAATCGATCGCGAACAGAGCTTAGTAACCCGGGAGTTTTTTCCAGCATGTGCATCATCCGTCATTTCATCTTTTCCGCATTAATGCGCAATTCTGGTGCGGGCGGCAACCACAATTCAAACAGTTGGCTTGCACTTTCTATTGGGCGAGCTTTAGAGTGGCCCACAGATTTAGGCCTTATGGGCGCAATGACAAAAACAGGGATATCATATGGCTGACGCCGTCACTTTGTTTGAAGTAGGCCCGCGCGACGGGCTTCAAAACGAGCCTAGATCCATTCCCGCCAAAGATAAAATCCACTTGGTCAACGAATTGTCGGCCTGTGGGTTTCAAAAAATCGAGGTGACAAGTTTTGTCAGCCCCAAGTGGGTGCCGCAAATGGCCGATGCCGCAGAGGTTTTAAGCACGATAGATCGACGTGCAGGGGTATCCTATGCCGCCTTGACGCCAAACGCGCGCGGGTTTGAAGATGCCGTGGCGGCCAAGGCGGATGAGGTGGCGATTTTTGGGGCCGCCTCGGAAGGCTTTAGCCAAGCCAATATCAATTGCTCAATCGCCGAAAGCCTTGCCCGCTTTGTGCCGATCATTGAGGCGGCTCGGGCGGCTGATATTCCGGTGCGTGGATATGTGTCCTGCATCACCGAATGCCCTTATGATGGCGCTGTGCCGCCTGATACGGTAGCAAAGGTTGCGCAAGATTTGTTCGATATGGGCTGTTATGAAATCAGCCTTGGCGATACAATTGGCGCTGCCACCCCCACAACAATCAATGCTGTGCTTGACGCGGTTTTAGAGCGCTTGCCCGCTGCCGTTCTGGCCGGTCATTATCACGACACCAACGGGCAGGCACTGGCTAATATCGAAACATCGTTGGCTCGGGGGGTGCGGGTGTTTGATGCGGCCGTTGGTGGTTTGGGCGGCTGTCCCTATGCGCTGGGTGCCAAGGGCAATGTTGCCACCGAAGCTGTCGCTCAGCGCCTTGCCACTCTGGGTTTAGACACCGGGCTTGACGTGCAAAGGCTGCAGAACGCGGCTGATTTTGCCAAAGAACTAAGGACTTGAAATGGATAATTTTACCACCATCAATACGGAAATTGACACCCGTGGGGTGGTGCATCTGACCCTCAACCGGCCGGAAAAGAAAAATGCTCTATCGGCGCAGATGATTGCCGAACTGACTGAATTTGCGCAAACCATTGATCGCCAAAAATCTGCTCGGGTGGTGCTGCTGCGCGGGGCGGGGGATGTGTTTTGCGCCGGGGGCGATCTGGACTGGATGAAGGTGCAAATCAATGCGGATCGTGCTGGGCGTATGGCTGAAGCGCGCAAACTGGCGCATATGCTGCAAGTGATGAATGAACTGCCGCTTCCAATGATAGGCGCGGTTCATGGCGCCGCCTTTGGCGGTGGGATCGGTATGGCCTGCGTCTGCGATGTAGTGATTGCCGAAAGTGGCACTAAATTCGGGCTGACCGAAACCCGGCTTGGGCTTATTCCGGCAACAATAAGCCCTTATGTCATCGCCCGAATGGGTGAAGGCAAAGCCCGGCGGGTATTTATGTCAGCGCGGATATTTTCAGCTGCTGAGGCTCAAGCGCTTGATTTAATAGCGGATCAAGTGCCTGCCGCGCAACTTGAGGCCCGAATTAAAGCTGAAATTGCGCCTTATCTCAAAGTTGCCCCGGGCGCGGTTGGAGCATCTAAATCGCTTGCGCGTGCGCTGGGGTCGCGGATTGATGCTGAGGTGATTGAAGAGACGGTCAAGCGGCTTGCAGATACATGGGAAGGCGCTGAAGCCAAAGCGGGTATCGACGCCTTTTTAAGCAAAAGCAAAGCGCCTTGGGCCTGACTAAAAGTCTAATCTACCGGCAGTCCGCTTGGCACTGTATCGGGTGCGCCTAAGGGCCGCGTCAGCGCCGTTTTTCCCGTGAGAGCATGCATAAAGGCAACCAGATCGCGTAGCTCGTGATCCGCAAGGTCAACCGGTTCGATATCCAGCTTTTCTGCTTGCCGCGCCATTTCCAGTTTGTCGCTGTGAATGACAAAATCAATGTCCTCAAGCCATGGAACTGAGGGTAGGTTGGACATATCTCGTGTCCATTCCAAGCGGGCTTTCGCTGGGTTCAAGTGATGTCGGATAATGCCCTCTAGTGTTGGGTAGGCGCCATTGTGACCATAGGGGGCGGTCAGGGCAATATTGCGCAGCCTTGGGGTTTTGAACCGATAGGCGTCCTCAAGCGCATCGCTTTCGCCCATCCGTCCAACATCGCGGGGCATCGGGTCAAACCGGCGGGTTCGCCCGGGGCCAAACGCCGGCAGGCCGAGCGCGTGGAATTTTTGATCGCTGAGCAAGGGGCCGCTGTGACAAGAGCTGCAGTTGGCCTGACCAAAAAACAACTGCCGACCGCGCTCGGCGGCTGGCTCAAGCGCGATGCCCTCAGTAAGAAGGGTATCATAGGGGCTGTCAAAGTTTTGCCACTCGTCATTGATGAACTGACCAAGAGCCTCGGCAATTTCAACGATTGAAACCTGTTCAGGTTTGGCGATGTTATCAAAAGCTGCAACAAACATATCGCCATATTCGGGAATAATCCGGACCCGTTTTGCCAATATTGGCCAAGAGGCATCAATGCGGTCGTGCACGGCCCCGGCGATTTCATTTTCCTTTGGATTACCGGCCATTTCAAATTGCGCAACCATGGGAAAAACCGCCTGCGCAGCGATCACCGTATCGAGCCCCTGCGGCAACCATTCTTCGGCTGGGGAGTTGAACGAATTTCCATAAAGATCGCTAATTTCCAAGCGGCCATCTACAAAGACAACGGTGATGGATTTATGCCCGAGATTCCAAAGTGATGTGGCATTGCGCGGTATGCGTTTGCGAATGCGGTCATCCCCGGTTCCGGCGGTGCGTGCGATGCTAAGACCGCTGCCACCTTCGCCGATACCCAAGCTAAGCCCATCGCTGCCCCCATGATCATGGTGATGGCAGGTGCCGCAACTTATATTGCGGTTGCCGGATAAGATTTTGTCGTAAAACAGCAGCTGGCCGATTTTAACTTTATCCGGTTGCGTGGGTTGAAATTGGTCTTTTGACAGTATCCGCGTCTGGCCATATCCGGCCCCAGCCGCTAATATTGTAATGCACAATAGA
>Ga0315322_10004682_pt1 | contig 10513 bp, 9 predicted proteins | sample M110021515metaG_FD_203461 | JGI IMG/M metagenome (GOLD analysis project Ga0315322, IMG submission 203461) | Ammonia-oxidizing marine archaeal communities from Monterey Bay, California, United States - M1 100m 21515 | ecosystem: Environmental > Aquatic > Marine > Intertidal zone | place: USA... | reverse complement strand
CGCGCACTCTCCGCAAATGAGGTGCAATCCCTCTACCAGTTGGAAAACACCCCGCAAACCGACAACAACAAGACTGGTCCCAACCTGCCGGGCGATGGCAATGCCAGTAATCCCGGTCCGGGCACGAGTCCACACCCGCCCCTTGCCGAAAGCTACGTTCCGATCGTGCGTACGGAGCGCTTTGCGGACTCCACGAGCGAGCAACGACTCTTCGAAGGACGTATCCTGACCGACGGTGGTTCAGTTATCCTGGAGACGGGCTTTGTCGTCAGCCAAAACGTCAATTTCCAGCCCCACGTCCGTCTGACTGCCCAAAGGGGTTCGAACCCGAATGAATTCTCCGTCTCCGTACAAGCCGCACAGCTCGAACCGGGCAAGCTCCACTACTTCCGGGCATATGCCCGCAACTCAGCGGGTGAGAACCTTGGATCCATCAAAAAGTTCCGTACGCCCGAACAACCCGATGCTTGGTGGGCACAGATGCCCGCCGTCGGTGCGGGTTGGAGAAGTTCCGACTGGTTCGGAACTTTCCGCAGGCAAGCAGGCGTAGATTGGATCTACCATGCCCAACTAGGTTGGGCATACGCTCGGCCCGACGGCAAGCAAGGGCTCTGGCTCTGGACTAGGGAAGAAGGCTGGCTTTGGACACAACCAGATGTATTCCCACACCTCTGGAAACACCGTATGGCCAACTGGATCTACCTGATGGGTTCGGTCAACGCAAAGCCTGTCTTCCACGACTACGCAACCGGTTCGGTACGCTAGGCGAGCAATTCGGGTTCTCTTACCAAACGACGTTCACATCGTAAGCTGAAATTTTCGCATCCGCACTCAGGAGCGGAAGATCCTCCGATTGAGCCTGGGCAACCAGCATACGATCAAAAGGGTCGCGATGAAGAAGAGGCAAGGCGCTGAAGTGGGCATCCGTCATGGGCATGATCTCATACCCATTGCTCTCCAGGGATTCGAAATATCCGTCGGGCAATTTGATTTTCCCAATCGTCCATTTGGTGGACAATTCCCAAATCGTTGCATGGCTGACCAGAATCCGGACGGATTCTTATTCCAGTCTTTTTCTTGCTTCCTTGGATAGTTTCGCCGGTGCTCCAGTGGCCCAGAGTAAGGCATGGGTATCGAGCAGGTAACAACCACTCATTCCACCACCAAGCCAAAGGACTCGGACTCTTCCTCTCCCCACTAGTCAAAATCATCCGTCAATTCGATTTTCCCCTCATGGCATCCGATCCGCCCAGATGGATTGCCCGGTTCGTAATGAACTAATTGCACGAGGGGTTTATCCGCCCGTCCGATCACGTTTGGTTTCTTGCTTGAACTGACCTGCTCGACAAGAGCGGACAGCTGGGCCTTGCCTTCCGTAAAACCCTAGGCAAGCAATTCAGGTTCCCCTGCCCCGCCTCCACCGGGTGTACGCAGGATGAGGCGGTCACCGGGATACGCAGTTCGCGAATCGATCGCTTTGAGATTTTCCTCGCTCCCGTCCCTACGGATGAGAATTTGTTCGCCCGGCTGACCCGCTTCACCGCCGCACATTCCGTCGGGTCCGGAAGTTCGACGCTGAGTAAGAAGGGAGAGTTCAATCTCTTCTTCAAAGAGGTAGTGACGTTCGATCCCCTCGCCTCCGTTCCACGAGCCCTTGCCCCCCGAACCGGTCCGCTTGCAAAAACCAAGTAATCGCACGGGGAAGCGCGATTCGAGAATCTCGGGATCGGTGATCGCGGTGTTGGTCATGTGGACCTGAACCGCGGAGGTTCCTTCCTGTCCGATCGTCGCTCCGGCTCCGCCCCCAATGGTTTCGTAATGGCTAAAGGACGCGTTCCCGAAGGTCAGGTTGTTCATCGTACCTTGCGAACAAGCCACCCGTCCGAAAGCGGAGAGGATGAGATCGACGATACGCTGGCTGACCTCGACGTTCCCGCCCGCTACACCCGGGCAATGCTCTGGATCGTCGGGAAAGGATGGATGAAGAAGAGAGCCTTCGGGAATGATTAAATCGACGGGTTCAAGCAGCCCTTCGTTGAGGGGAAGATCCTTGCCGATGAGCAGGCGCAGACAATAACAGACTGCACTGGTGACGATGGCTTCGGTCGCGTTTAGGTTATCCTTTCTCGTTGAGGCTGTTCCGTGGAAGTCGAGGGTTGCCCGTCCTTTTTTGACAGTAACCCGTAGGGCTAACTCGTCTCCGTCATCCAGGCTCTGCTGGCAGGAAAATTCACAGGTGCCCATTTGCTCAAGATAGTCCGTACAACTCGAGGAGGATTCCTCGCGCAGGGCATCCATTTGCTTGGCAAGGGTATCTTCCCCGTAAGACTTGAGAAGTTCGTTCAACCCTTCGATCCCTTTGCGCAAGGAGGCAACTTGAGCACAGAGGTCAGCCAAGTTGTCTTCGGGTTGGCGGGAGGGATGATGAGCCGTTCGGAGAACTTTGTCCAGTTGGTCTAATTTCGATTCGCCCGCTTCGAAAAGCAAACAGGGAGCAATCACGACGCCCTCTTGAGAAAGGTAGCTTGTTCCAGCAGGCATAGAACCCGGAGAGACACCTCCGATTTCGGCATGGTGGGCCCGGTTGGCAAGAAAACAAAGGGGGTGCTCCCCCTCTCCGAATACAGGGGCAAGGACTGTGACATCTGGAAGGTGGGACCCCCCGAAAGCGGGATGATTCGAAACAAGAATGTCCCCGGGGCGAAGGTTGGGAAAGCACTCCATGAGCCGGCGAGTGCATACCCCCATCGCTCCTAGGTGGACAGGTATGTGGGGTGCGTTCGCTACGAGGTAACCGGACCCGTCGAGCAAGGCACAGGAAAAATCGAGCCGTTCGCGTACGTTGACCGAAAGTGCAGTCCGTTCGAGTTGAGCTCCCATTTCTTCGACTAGGCAGAGAAAACGGCTTGAAAAAAGTTCGCGTCGTGCGGAGTCGGGAATGGAAAGGTTGGAAGCCGAGGAGTCTTCAAGCTCAAGCCGTAGACTGCCCCGAGTACCTTTGCGTGCGGCCCAGCCTTTTTCGACCCAGAGGGTTCCGAAATCATCGGAGATTAGACAGGGTCCGAGCAGATATTCGCCAGGCTCAATGGCATCCCGCACGAGGGCTCCCTCGACAGTCTTGCGTATTGGACCTTCGGGGAAATCCTCCACTTCCCGCGAAGGGGAATCTCCAGCCACGAGTATGCGCAGGGAATGGACCTCGAGTTCACGCCCATCGGGAAAGTATCCAAATACGCGTTCGAATTTCTTACGGTACAGGCTTTCGATTTCCAATGTGTTAGCATATTCAATCTCGAGGGGAACGTCTTGTCCAAGGAGGCGGACGAAAGCACTCTTGCTTGCGACGCTTCCTTTTTGTCCGAGTTGTTCGATGGCGTCCAAGCCACAGGCTGTCATTTCCTCTTCGAATACAGCGAGGAGTTGTGGATCGAGGGGAGAAAGAATGGAACGCTCGACGAGTCTTTCAATTCGGGCCTGGGAAAGTCCATAGGCACTCAGCAATCCGGAATCAGCGGGAGAGAAAATCTTTTGCATACCCAATCGGCGGGCGACCCCGCAGGCATGTTGGCCACCGGCTCCACCAAAAGCCTGCAGGGTATGTGTGGAAGGATCGTATCCTTCGGCGGTGGATACCTTACGTATCGCATTGGCCATGGCGTCGTCGGCTACGGCAAGAAAGCCTTCCAAAAGCTCATCGCTTGGACGACCGCTTTGGTCGACCATCTCGGCAAGCTTGCCTTGGGCATCTTGGATCGAAACGGGCGTAGAAAAACGCGAGGGATCAAGGCGGCCGAGAAGTAAATTCACATCAGTTAGGCAAAGCGGCCCTCCGAATCCATAGCAGGCGGGTCCAGGATGAGCTCCTGCACTTTGCGGACCAACCCGGAGCAGACCGTCCTCGACCCGGCAGATCGAACCACCCCCTGCAGCTACGGTTTCGATCTTCAGCGCCGTGCTGGAGATTCGGGCGTCCCCGACTTGGTGGGCGGATTGATAAGCGAAGCAACCAGAGTATCTGGAAACATCCGAACTTGTTCCGCCCATATCGAGGTTGATAAATTCTTTGATTCCAGCGGCCCGGGCGGTTGCCCCGGCCCCCACTACCCCGCCTGCAGGTCCACTGAGTAAGCTGTCGATTGCCCGGTATCCACCTCGGTCGATCAGCCCGCCAGCACTCGACATGACAAGGAGCTCACCCGCGTCTCCCATGCCCATGCCGACCGAGTTGAGATATTGGCGGAGTACAGGGCTTAGGTAGGATTCGATAACGGAGGATTCGCAACGCGGGAGCCATTTAGGAAAAGGATGGGTTACTGCAGAGCCAACTACGAAGTCGAAACCAGCCTCCTGCAGGATGGAAACCACAGCCCGTTCATTCGAATCGTTCAGAGAAGAGTTCTTGAAGGAGACGGTGGCCGAGCGATGACCATTGGCAAGGGCTTCTTTGGCGGCAGAGAGAACGGCAATGTGATCAGGTGAGCAGATAATTTTACCATCCCGGTCGGTCCGCTCTTCGACTTCCACCACGAGCCCCTCGAGGGATGCCCGTTTGCGGGGAACAAGGTCGAATAGACCGGTTCGGCGCTGATCCCCGATTTCCAAAAGATCAGGAAAACCGGCAGTCACGAAGAGGACGGGCGGGGATCCGGCACGCTCGAGCAAGGCGTTGGTACAGCGTGTGGTCGCCAAACGCATACGACAGGCGACGCTCCCGGGTTCGATCCCGTTGCGGGCAAGAATGAGGTGCATTCCGAGGACGGGGGCCTCCTCGCCTGAAAGAAGTTCGAGCGAGCCGGAAGGATCAACCCCAGCGGGAATGACCCGGTCGAGGACAAGCCTACCGGTTGATGGTTCCCACCCGGTTACCCGGCAGGTGAATTCGGGGGAACTGGGTAGAATAACTTGGAAACCCTGCGGAAAGCCATTCGGCCAATCGGGTGGACCATCGAGAATTAGTCCGGTCGGCGAATCAATCCGTAAAACACTGGCCGAAAGCGTGCCCCGGGAAAGAACTTTGGCCCGATGGGTTGTTCCTTGCGGATCACGCCCCAAGCAATCAGTAAAGGTTCCGCCTGTATCGACGAAAAACTCCCATCCTTTGTTCGTACTTTGACTGGAGGGAGAATCAGGCATCTGGTGGACATCCGTTTGCCCAGGATTCGAGCATGCTTAGGTAATCAGTCGGTAGCCCCACTTCGTGTGCTCCCGAGACCACCACTCCTTGATACCGCAAAGAGGGTATTCCGTATTCGCGGTTAACGGAAAGATAAACCAGTGCAGATACCTTTGCACCGTCCACAAGTTGCTCAACTTCTAGTGTTTCCTTCGAATAGTAATTACCGCTTACTCCTTCATAACGATCAAGAGCTTCGATGTGATCCTCACGGAGCGACCAGAGGCAACCAAGAACCTGATTGGATGGGCATTCTTCAACTCCTGCATAACCTCGACCATTGATGAAGTAGCGCCATCCAGAAAGGCGGGCAAGAGGTCCGATCTCAGAACCTGGGCAACGATCGGCCATTTGCTTTTGGTTGATGTTGGATCCATAGGCAAAGTAAAAAGTTTTCATTAGCGTTGAATGGTGCGACTGTTCGGGCAGGAGGCAAGAGGGAAGCTTTCAGGCTTGTAAAGACGGGCGAAAAAGCCATGATGTTTATCCAGCGTTAGGAGCCATTCAAACGAATTGCTTCCTTGACTCACCAAAACCTTGCTTTGCCTGGTAATGGACGGAACGGCATTTCGGCTCACCCTGAGATGCGAATTCGCTCCCGCGAATTCCCCGTGTCGAGAAACATATGACAACTCATGTCCGAACAAGTAAATAAACAAAACATAATCGAAGAAAACCGTTCCCACGACAAGGATACCGGATCAAGCGAGGTGCAAGTAGCCCTCCTTTCCGCTCGTATCGCTCATCTCACGGAACACTTGAAAACTCACCGCAAGGATTTCCATTCCCGCCGTGGTCTGCTCATGATGGCAGCTCGTCGGAGAAAACTTTTGGATTACTTGAAAAAGACGGATTTGAAACGCTATCAGGCGATCATCGACAAGCTTGGTCTTCGCCGCTAGCAATTATCCGAACTCTACCCCTTTCATACTTGGGACCGTTATTGGTCACGAGTAACTTTTCCCAGTTCCTCTTAGAACGCACCTTTTTAATGGGATGCCGTTTTAAGCAAACGGGGACATTCGGCAGGACAATCCGGTCAAGCCGAAAGGATGAAGAAAAAAGAACACACACACACGTAAGTACGAAAAATGAAGCAAAAACATAATGTATTAGCCGAAAAACTCGGCATTCAAATATCCTCCGGCACTTTGGCCGGTCTAGCTGGTGGCGCCGTAACCATATCGAAGGGAGACACCAGTTTGTTTGTCTCCGCAACCGCCGCCGCCACCTTGCGTCCAGGTCAGGACTTTTTCCCCCTGACTGTTGATTACCGCGAGAAATTTACCGCCGCCGGCCGATTCCCCGGTGGTTACTTCAAGCGCGAAGGCCGTCCAAGCGAGAAGGAAATACTCACTTCCCGTCTCTGCGACCGTCCCTTGCGTCCTCTTTTCCCTAAAGGCTTCCTAAACGAAGTTCAAGTAATCGGGTACCTTCTTTCAACCGACCAAGTCAATGAAGCAGATGTCCTTATGGTCAACGGCGCTTCCGCCGCGTTGCTGATCTCCGATGTACCTTGGGATGGCCCAATTGGGTGCGTACGATTGGGTGAGATCGACGGTGAATTCGTCGTCAATCCAACCAACGAGCAAATGTACGATTCATCACTCGACTTGATCTACGTCGGTAGCGAGAAAGAGATGATGATGATCGAAGGTTCGGCTGACCAAATGCCCGAAGACCGATTCGTAGCTGCTCTCGAGCATGCCCACGAAGCGATTCAGGACATCATCGCCGCCCAGCGTGAACTGGCTGAGTTGTGCGGAAAGGAAAAGAAGGTGTTCGATCTTTGCAATGCACCCGACGAGGTGATGGCGCTCTGTCGCGAAATAACCGGCAGCCGAATGGACGAAGCAATCTTTGCTCCTTCCAGACAGGAACGCCAGGAAGCTGTAAATGTTGTAAAAGAAGAAGCTACGGCTGCTTGCGAAGAGAAGTTCGGGGACGATTTCGATCCCGACCATGTTAAGATGGCATTTGAAGTCATCCAAGAAGAAGTTTATCGCGATAATATTCTTCAAAAAGGTAAACGTGCTGATGGACGAGCCCCTGCCGACCTGCGAGAAGTCACTTGTGAAACAGGTGTCCTTCCCCGGGTTCATGGTTCCGCCATTTTCACACGTGGTGAAACTCAATCCTTGGTCATGAGTACTTTGGGAACCAGTCGTGATGTCCAGGATTTGGACGGCTTGACTGGCGGACCAACTGCTAAGTCCTTTATCCTACACTATAACTTCCCTCCTTTTTCTGTAGGTGAAGCTGGTAGGTTTGGCTTCACAAGTCGTCGGGAAATTGGTCACGGTGCTCTTGCCGAGCGTTCCGTCCTTCCAGTTCTTCCAGCCGAAGATGACTTTCCTTATGCCATCCGTCTGGTTTCGGAAATCATGTCATCCAATGGTTCCACCTCTATGGCTAGTGTCTGCGGTGGCTCTCTCGCACTCATGGATGCTGGTGTTCCTTTATCCCAGCATGTCGCTGGTATCTCAACTGGTCTGGTAACAGAAATGGATGAGAACGGGAAGATTGCCAAGCATGTCGTACTCACCGACATTATCGGTGCTGAAGACCACTTTGGCGACATGGACTTCAAACTCTGTGGTACCCGAGACGGTGTCACCGGATTTCAGTTGGATCTCAAGATCCAAGGCTTGCCTTTCGACATTGCCAAGGAGGCGGTCAAGCAAGTAACCGAAGCCCGCATGAAGATTCTTGATGTCATGGACGCAAGCATGCCTTCGCACCGCAAGGAATTGCGTGAACATGCCCCGCGTATTGAGATGGTACAGATCGATCCCGAGAAGATCGGAGCCCTCATTGGCCCAGGCGGAAAGAATATCCGTCGGATCACCGAGGTTACCGGAGCTAACATTGATATCGACGAGGACAACAGCGGGAAGATACGTGTCTACGCCAACAACTCGGAAGCCATGGAACGTGCACTCTCGGAAATCGATCTCGTCACTGGCGAAATCGAAGCCGGCAAGACTTACCGCGGGATTGTTCGCGGGGTCAAGGAATTCGGTGCTTTCGTAGAATGTCTTCCCGGTAAGGAAGGACTTTGCCATATTTCCGAGCTTGCTGACTTCCGGGTTAACAAGACGGAAGATATTTGTAAGCTCGGTGACGAGATCATCGTCAAGTGCATTGGCATCGACGATAAGGGCCGGGTCAAGCTTAGCCGCCGTTCCGCTTTGGAGGAAAAGAAAGAGTCCGAGGAAAATGATTCCGGTTCCGACAAACCAGCTGCTGAAAAAGCTGAATCTCCTGCCACTGAGGAAACAGCTCCAGAGGCTACCGAAGAATCAGCTCCAGAAGCCACCGAAGAGAAAGCCTCCGAGGAGTCAAACGATCAGGAAGAAAAAGCGGAAACGCAAAACTCCTGAATATCGGTTGCCTCTTACGCAACGAATTACTAAAAATTGGGGAGGATGCCATCGGCGTCCTCCCCTTTTTTATTTCATATGAGCAAAGCAAAACCACTTGTATTGGCAACCAACGACGACGGAATAGATTCCGAATTCCTCCAGGCTATGGTAAGGGAACTAATCAAGGACTTCAAGGTTGTTACCTGTGCACCGGACGGAGAGAGGAGCTGGATTGGCCATGCCATCTCACGCCATGCGAAACTCATTCCAAAAAAGATCAAGGATTTCCCATCGTTGGCCTATTCGTTGAATGGTACTCCTGCAGACTGCGTGAACTTCGCTTGCGGTCACTTACTCGAACAAGACCCCGATTTGGTAATCAGTGGTATCAACTTGGGCTACAATATTACCCTGCCGATGATTTTATCATCCGGAACCGTGGGTGCCGCACTGGAAGGTGCCCTACTCGGTTTCCGGGCAATGGCGGCAAGCATGTCTTTACCCGGTGATAAATTTGAGGAAATCCGAGAAAGCAAAGGGCAAGTAAGAGGGGACATCGCAAAAGCCCTCAAGAACAGTGCGAAAAGTTGCGCAAAGTATGCCAAGCAAATGATCGAAACTCCGGTTCCTTCCGGTCTAGGCGTACATAACCTTAACTTCCCGGAGAAATATGATGGCAAAAAAGACCCTCTTCTTACCTTTGCAAACGCACTGAGGCTGGGGTGTTTATTCGAAAAGGCAGAAGGAAAAAAACATCATGAATTGGTTTACAAGCCCGAGTGGCTAGATCAGGCCGATATTGAGATTGGATCAGACTTATGGGCACTGCAAGAAGGCTTAGCTAGCGTATCTCGACTCGATTTTTCGGAACTTTCTGGGAAGAAGTACCTTGAACCTTGAAAAGGACTACTCCTTGAACTAGGTAATTACCTCATCGATGTTGCACAAACTTTTCCAGTGGTGGTATTTGAAAACCCGTTCTTCTTACGGACAAACTTCAAGAAAAATTGATAGTCGGTCCAGAGATAGGGATTTAATCCATTACTTCCACGATTTCGGTGGAGACGGAAGGAATACAAGGCGTTCTTATTGGCTCTACCGCAGGGTATTCAAGCTTCTTGCGTGGATAATTATTCTAGCTGGGGCGAGTTGGTTTGCCTACGAAAGTTACATCGGATTGATGATTTACGACACTTAAGCCTCATTTCGCTTGATCGGTTGGGCGGAAAAAGTTATAAACATCCTCTTTTTCCCAAATACTATGAAGAAGACGCACAAAGGTATCGCCAAGCGATTTAAAATTACCGGCACTGGTAAGGTTAAATTTCGTAAACCCGGACAAAGACACTTGCGCCGCAAGCGTTCGACTAAACAAGTACGTGCAGGTAACCAAGACCAAGTACTTGCTCACGGCATGGCCCGTCGTGTCATCAGGGCAATAACTTAATTTTCAACACCTTAAAGAACAACAGGAGAATCAGTCATGCCAAGAGCACGCAATGTACCAGCAACCCGTAAACGTCGTAAGAAAGTCCTTAAGAAAGCAAAAGGATATTTCGGGAATAAGTCACGCCTCTTCCGCTACGCAAAAGACGCAGTCGAACGGGGTGAAGCCTATGCTTATTCTCACCGCCGTAAGCGTAAATCGGAATTCCGCAAACTTTGGATCGTTCGCATCAATGCTGCTTGTCGGGCCGAAGGAATCCGTTACGGAGAGTTTATGCATGGTCTGACCAAGGCTGGCATCGAGCTAAACCGTAAGGTAATCTCCGAGCTTGCCATTCACGAACCTGATTCCTTCAAGGAACTGGTCGGCAAGGCAAAAGCCGCAATCGAGGCCTAAGGGCCCGATCTTTTTTTTCGGCGTGGAGAACGATCTCCAAGCCATTGTCGCCCAAGCGGAGGCATGCCTTCGCTCAGTCGTATCCCGGGCGGACTGGGAACAAAAAAAGGCATCCGTATTAGGTCCGAACGG
>Ga0315322_10004671_pt1 | contig 10524 bp, 9 predicted proteins | sample M110021515metaG_FD_203461 | JGI IMG/M metagenome (GOLD analysis project Ga0315322, IMG submission 203461) | Ammonia-oxidizing marine archaeal communities from Monterey Bay, California, United States - M1 100m 21515 | ecosystem: Environmental > Aquatic > Marine > Intertidal zone | place: USA... | reverse complement strand
AAGGGTGTATTATTCTGACCCTGTACAGGGTTTATATAGCCCGGTTCAAAACGGATTCTATTTCAGAACGAACATGAGAGGTATCACCGTGAAAAAGACAATACTACTAATCGGCTGCATGATCGGCTCCCTACTGACTCTGTCAGTTCAAGCAAATACGCTAACGGGTATGATTAAGGATGCCGAAGGCAATCCAATGAACGGTGTCATGGTTCGCGTGACCGATTCTCAATCCATAGTATCCGAAGTTGTATTTACTAACCCTGAAGGGGAATACACTTTGGCGACTATTCTCGAAGGAGACTTGACCGTTCGCGCAAGGCTACCGTATTTCAAGGACGCCATGGCAAGTGTTTCACTGACTAACCAGGCTAATCTCGATTTTGTCATGGAGGCTATGACTGACCTGGTAGAGATTTCGGATAGTCTTCCAGCCGCATACCACTATGGCAGCCTGCCATTCGACGAAGGTGAAGACGATGACTTCGGCCGTGCTCAGTTCCAGCGTGACTGTCTTTCATGTCACCAGTTAGGTAACAACTATAGCCGCCATCCAGGAGATGCGGATTACTGGTTAGGAACTATTGTTCGCATGCATCGCATGTATGGCAGCTTCGATGAAGAATTGCGTGACCGAAGAGTAGAGTTGCTGGCTGAAGGATTTACCGGTGATCCCCTAATGTTGCGTCCTGAATTCCCTATCGATCCAGCGCTGCAGTCCACAAAGATTTATGAGTACGCTCTAACTCCTGCTTATGTTCCGCATGATGCAATCATCCACCCTGAAACCGGTACGATCTATACCGTTGATCAGGTCTTCGATCACATGGTGGTAACTGACCCGGAAACTGGCCAATCAAAATATATTCAGCAGCGTGATAGCCTGGCGATGAAATATCATCGTGGGACGCCAATCCTGAATAACGATGACCTTGGTGAATTTGACCCAGGTCTGTCCAAAGGCCCTCACTCTATGTCTATGGGTCTGGATGGCAAGTATTATGTAACCAATACCGGTGATACCAGTATTGGTGTATTCAATCCCGGTGTTGATGAGTGGGAACCGTCCTTCAAAATTCCTGAAGAGTCCGGTGCCAGATACCCTCATACACTTAGAACTACCAAGAGTGGCGATGTGTGGATTACCTTTGCCGGCTCCGAACATGTAGCAAAGTTAAATCCTGTTAATGGAGAATTTACAGTGCTCGATTTGCCAGCAGTAACAGGTAATGGAGTATTAAGTGAAGCTACTCAGCCCTACGGTATCGACATCAACCCGATTGATGATTCGGTTTGGTACGGTCGTCTGTTCGGCGACAAGATCGGCCGAGTAGATCCTGAGACTCTTGAGATCACAGAGTACCATTCACCGGTGCGTGGTCCTCGACGTATGCGCTTCGATGACGAAGGTATTCTTTGGGTAACCGGATACTCCGAAGGTGAGTTAGCTCGTGTCGATGTGTCAGAAGATTTCGAATCCAAGGTGTATCTAATGCCTTCTTTCGCAGACAATATTCGCGTCGCTCCATATGCTCTCGGTGTGCATCCGCAAACACAGGACATCTGGATTAATGAGAACATGACTGATCGAATCTATCGCTTCATTCCTGATGAAGAACGGTTCGTGGTTTATCCAATGCCTCTGTCCGGAACTTACACAAGAGATATGACTTTCAGTGCCGAGGGTCATGTTTGTTCATCCAACAACCCTCTGCCACCTGCGGCCCTTGAGGGTGGAGTTTTGGAGATTTTCTGTATAGACCCTGGTTATGATGCAAATGCAGAAGCAGAGAGCCTGGCAACTAACTAGTAGCGAATTGTCAGAAACCAGAACTCAAAAAGCCGGAGACTATGTCTCCGGCTTTTTTTGCTAATCCAAAATAGCCAATCTATTTGTAATCGCTTAAGCGGCCATCACCGTGCCCTATCTGAAGTAGGGCTCGATCAAATATATGGCTGGCAGCTGCGCGATGACAACTTTCACATTTGCCCAGCTGGGCTTGCTCCTCGCTCTGGAAGACAAGCAATTCGGCTGCGTTGCTGTGTAATTCCATGAAAGTCGGTAGTTGGGTAATACGCAGTACTGCTGTATCCGGAAGGTCGTCCGCCAATTGTCCCATGACAGTATCCTGCCCGGGCCTTAAAGCGTATCTCTGCAGATATTCCAGAATATGGGCAGAAGTATCTCCGTCGAGCTCCACTGTGACGCCAAAATGCTGATTGAGCCCCGCCAAAATTTCTGTCCAGCTTGCCATTGGCAGTAAGCCGGGAGAATAGGCCAAGTGACAGCCTCTGCAGCTATTGATGTACACCGTATCCCGCGTATTTACCATGGAGTAATCACCCTGTGCCCGGGCCTCGGGAAAGCCCGTGGCAGTATACAGGCCGAGACCCAAAATGCCTGAAATACTGAATAAGACAAGATTCCTGAATTTCTTCATGGCAGCTGCTCCTTGCAGCCTGATTAATCTGGTAAATAATAAGTATAGTAGATTACACCACCAAGAATTTCAGAGCCAGTAATCCTGTTATCGCGCGGGGCCGTCGCCTGTAAATTTGATCAATTATGGAAAACAGTGATAGTTTTGAAGCTGTAGCAGCCGCGGAATCTCTATACCTGAGGGCATTAGTGAAGAGTGGTTTTAGAACGGTTAAAAATGGTTAAAGAATAGTTAAAAAAGTAGCTTGCATAAGCCAGGGAGCTTTCAATTACTAGCAAAGGCAATAAATCAGTTCTGGTTTGGGACTTGCAGCTTCGCCTTTTCCACTGGTCTCTGGCGCTGTTTTTCCTGCTAGCCTATTTTCTGGAAGTGGGAAGTATGGAGCTGCATGTCCATGTGGGTTATACCATAATGCTGCTAATTCTATTTCGCTTGCTGTGGGGGTTTATTGGCTCACACTATGCGCGGTTTAGTGAATTTCTGGTGTCTCCTATGGAAAGCCTGAAATATACTAGAGAATTATTGACGGGCAAAGTTCGTCGATATCTGGGACACAATCCTGCCGGTGCGACGATGATTGTTTTTCTGATGCTTGCTATATTCATAACTACTCTGTCGGGCATATGCTTGATTGCTCTGGAAGGCAGAGGACCTCTGAGTAACACATTCGTAGTGTCCTTGTCGGGAGGCATGTTGAAAAGAATACATGAGTTGTCAGCCGATCTCTCTATTGTGTTGGTGATAATTCATGTATTGGGTGTTATGTATAGCAGTATTATTGGAAAAGAAAACCTGAGCAAGTCGATGCTGACAGGGTTAAAGGAAGAGCATCTTGCTAATAATGACTAGCGCGCGATATACAATAATGAAAATTTCTAAAGCAATGGTCTTAGTGTCATCGCTTTTTCTTTGTATGTTGGTTTTCGCATCGGAAGTGTCGGACTTGATGATCGAAGAATTTCAGGCCGAGGCGGAGCGGCCTTTTTCGGAGCAAGCCGGAATGGAAACCTGGTATGCAAGTCAGCCCGATGGGCGAAGCTGTACTTCCTGCCACGGTGAATCTCTGCTTGTTAGGGGTAGTCATCAGCGAACCGGGAAAATAATCGAGCCAATGGCTCCATCGATAAATCCCGAACGTCTGACTGAAAGAAGGCACATAAACAAATGGTTTTTGCGAAACTGTAAATGGACTTACGGGCGTGAATGCACAGTGCAGGAGAAGGGAGATATTCTGCTCTGGCTAAGTCAGCAATAGCTGATACCCGGCCGGAAGTGGCTTGGCATATTTGTATGCGGAGCTATTAGTATAAACTATAGTTATAGTAGTGGTGTGATGGTGATGATATGAGCGAGCAAGCAGGTAAGATTCAAACGTCATTAGGCAGTACGATTCTGGCGGCGATACTATTTTTCGGCGTCGGCGGTGTGGTGATCTATGGCTTAGAGGAGGGCGAAGTTTATCAGCCCGATGAGCTCTACGTAGACGAATGTGGTGCATGTCACTATGCCTATCCGCCAGGGTTTCTGCCGGCGAGTAGTTGGCAGGGAATCATGTTGGGTCTGGAGGATCATTTCGATGAGAATGCAGAAACTGATGAGGAAACTGCAAGCTACATTAGTGAATACTTGCAAGCCAATGCATTAACAGCTGGAGGGTCATCTCCTTGGAGCATGTTGTTAAGAAACCTCCCGGATAACCCTCCGCTGAGGATTACTGAGTTACCTGGATTCAGGCAGGCCCATGAGTCAGAGTTGGAATTGCTCGACGGCCTGGATATGGGCATGGAATTTTTCAGCCCCTGTGAAGACTGTCATCGGCAGGCGGATCAGGGATTATTTGATAAGGGGCTGCTTCGGGCCGGCTATGGGCCAGCTGCCCGTTAGTGTCAGCGATAGCAAAGAATAAATATACAAATAGACAGGCAATTCAACACATAATAAAAGCAGATGGATAGGGGGGTAATTCATGTCAAAGATAGATTCCCGGTCACGACGAGATTTTGTCAAAACTGCAGCGGTCGCCGGTGGCGCAGCTACCCTTGGGGCGTGCGCTAGCACCTCAACTGAATCCTCAACTACAGCAACCCATAGATATACCCCGAGTTTTTATCCTAAACATAATGAGCGCACCAAAGGCTGGATGCGTTTCATTTGGCAGAAAGCTACTACGCCTGATGATTGGGGATATAGCGAATATATGGAGCGGCCTTGGGGAATTAACATAGCGCGAGGTGAGATTGACTGGAACGACGATGGCAAGGGGCCCAATCCCTGGTGGGATCAATACACTGGCGCGCCGATGTTAAGTTATCCCCGCTTCGATCTGGCGGATTCAAGCTATGTGGTCATGTTAATGGCCGACCAGACTCCGGCATGGCGTGAAGTGTATACACGTATCATGGATGAACTTGCCACCCGCCATACTTCCTACTGGGCGGCGATCGACTGGAATACTTTTATCGGACCAAGTCCGGACAGGGAAAACTACGGCCCGGCAAACGCCCCCGGCTATCAGGCTTGGCCGGAACGGGTGCGTGGTAATTACGATTCTCCCGGATGGACGGCAAACGGTGTTGAGCCTTGGGGCTTGCAGCCAGACCCTATCGGAGCAGATGGCAATCTATTTTTCCGGGGTTGGTTAAACTTGCTTCTCTCCATCTATAAATATGTATCGGGTGACGACAAGTGGGAAAAGCCCTGGCAAATAGCAGGCTATGAAAATGAAATGTTCGAATGGACCCAACCTAAAATAGTCGAGCATCTGCATAAACAATATACGGACCACCCTGAAGGACCGCAGTGCGAGAACACGAAGATATGGCCTTTCTGTAACGCGGCCGCTGGCTTGGGAATTCACCTTTCCGACCAGTTAGGTGTAAGTAGTGCCCACGGGGCCTTCGAGAACTGGATCGAATTCATGCGTGACAATTATATGGGCATCAACGATCAAAACCAGATTGAATGGATGACCATGTACTACGATCCAATTGCAGAGTTTAAAGTAAACCTTCCCGGCACAGCCGGAACGGGCACGGGTACCGCGTTTTATCTGATGCCACAATCGCAAGAGCTCGCCACCCAGATATACGAAGCCACTGCCAACGCGCTGGGCTGGCGTGATCCCAAACAGGAAATTCGCCCAAATGCTCTTGGTCTGGTAATGGCTAAAGCATTGGGAGATCACACGGCGGTTACCCGACTCAGTGCAGCAGCTGAAAGATATTCAGAGCCGAAATGGTTCGGTGATGACATGGATAAGTTTGGCTGGTGGTTTAACAACGGCGAGCCATGGCCCCGTGGTCAGGGTTGCGCCCAGCAGATGATTAGCGAAATAGCAGAAGGCAACTGGATAGATTCGTTCAAGGTAAAGCACCTGGACAAGTTCACTGCTCCAACTCTGGAAGGGGTAGACTATCCCAGCCTCGGAGTCGATTGTGCCTGGAATGATAAGGACAACGGCGTGTTAAATATTGGCACTTATGCGGCAGATAAAAGTGCTGCAGGAAGGGCCACCAGCTGGCAGATTACAAACATACCCAATGCAGCAGAGGCAGTTGTGATTTGCGACGGCGTAACAGTTAGTGACGTGCAAATCGTAAACGAAAACACCATCAGGGTGCCGACAGATATCGGTCAGCATCAATATCAGATATACACCGGCTACTTTGGGCAAGAGGTGGTGCTGAAAAAGCCTGATCCTTTATCCGCTGGAGATGCTTCTTTGGTAGCAGCTACTCGCCGTACTGCCGAGCAGAACGTCAAGGCAGCGGAAACGGTTATAGCCAGCGGTGCAACCGGTTGCCCATGTTGTGCGGGAGTTGCTTAAGGAGTTGCTTAATAGGTCGGGAGCCGGAAAGGTCGCAAATCAGTTTCGCTTGCTGTTTATTCTCCGCGATATTCTAACTGCAAGCCGGCAAGAAAATTCCGCAAAACCTGATCCTTACACTCTCGGTAATGTCTGTTATCTGTTTTCCGGAAAAAAGCAGATAGTTCATGTTTGCTCAGGCGAAAGTCAACCGATGACAATATCGATAGAATATCTTCTGCCTGAAGGTCGAAAGCAATTTTCAGCTTTCTGAAAATTATATTATTGGTCAAGCGGGTTTCCGGCTCAGGCTGGGGGCCATCCTTCTTTCCTCGTATCACATTGATCAAACCATTTAGAAAACTGGCAAACATGATATCGCTGCACTCTTCATAGTTTGGGTCATCGTCTTTCTTGAGCCAATTACTTAGCTGGCTTCGGCTAACTTTCAGATCAGCTTCTTCGAAAACGGCCAGCATTTTTGCATCATCAAAGTCAAGAATATAGCGCAGTCGGCGCAGGCAATCATTCGCTATCATTTCTTTCGCCCTGTTGAGCGCACTGAGATGGCTTTTCTTTCCTTGGGAGCATTTTTCTTTTCCGGCTTTGGAGTTTTAGAGTCTGCAGTTTGCGGAGCCGTCTCGGATTCGATGTTTGCAGTCGGCGACAATTTCAAAATAATTCTTTCTTCGCCAAATTCGATAGTATCCCCTGAAACTACTTTCTTTCGTTTCTGGATTTCCGGTTCGCCATTGAGCAACACCTGTCCGGACGCAACCGCAGCTTTGGCTTCGCCACCGCTTACCACCATGCTTTCAAATTTTAGAATCTTGTAAAGTTCGATAGGTTCTCTGGATAGTTCTACTACCCGGAACCCAGAAGAATCTTCACTAATGTTTTCTGTTTCCTGCTCAGACATATTCGGTTTCTTTAGTATTTATCAAAATTATTTATCACTATATTATTGAAGCTGTTGTAATGATACTTCACATTCACCCTGTTGGGTTGCTATATAGGCCGATTGATCGCTGATAGTAATGGATAGCTCCATAGTCCGCTCTGCCATATTAGCCAGTGCCTCAATCTGCTCCCATTGGAACTGATAAATCGATGCTGATAATTTCGAGTAGCTACTTCGGTTCAGCTCCCACCAAGTGTCGGCTTTGCTGTTGAAACTATAAACCTTCACTTCTGGTGCCATTCTGCTGGTCTTCTTGATTCGTTCCATAGCTGTTTCACCCACATCGATCCATAGCTCCAGATTTCCATCCAGACTGTGCTGCCAGAGATCGGGTTCTTCGGTATCACTCAAGCCTTTGCACCACACTAGCTGGTCCCGGGAGTTGAGGCAATATGCCATTACCCTGACCATCATCCGCTCTACCGTTTCCGACGGATGACGGGCGATGGTCAGGTTTAAGGTGTCATAGACTTCCCGGTCCATATCGCTAAGATCGATCTTCATCTTGTAGATGGTTGGTTTCAGTGCCATGCTTTTAAAGGAATGAATGAGAGTATCGATGAAGCTCTCGTTCAGTTCCTTATTCTCCCCGTTTCAAATTTGCGGACTCGGTTATTGTTCGCTTATAGTATTTTCCAAGTGCCTTATACTTTGCCCTGCGCTCGGCTAGAGTACTATTGTAAAGCTGCTGTTCTCGTTGTAGCTTGAGATAGCTATCAAACCTGCGCTGCTCCAAATTTTCATTCTCTATAGCGAGCTGGATTGCACAACCGGGTTCGCTAGCATGATTACAGTCGGCAAATTTGCACTGCCTAGCTAATTCCTCAATATCGGAAAAGGTGGCAGCGATTCCCGATTCGAAATTTGCCATCTGTAACTCTCGCATTCCGGGAGTGTCCAATAACATGGCGCCGGACTCCATCGGCAGCAGCGACCTGCTTGTAGTCGTGTGGCGTCCCTTGCTGTCATCTTCCCTGATAGCATCAGTGTTCTGAACTTCCTCTCCCAATAATGAATTAGTGAGGGTGGATTTGCCTACCCCGGAAGAGCCTAGCATAACAATGGTCTTGCCGGCTGAGCACCATGGAAAAAGTGAGGATGTGCTGTCCGCATCCAGTGCATTAACCATCTCGATACAAAGCGAGCTATCAAGAGACTGTGCTTGCTCCCGAAAAGGCTCGGGGTCAGAACACAGATCCAGCTTGCTCAATACCACAACAGGTTCTGCACCGGCATCATGGATAACACTAAGGTATCGCTCGATGCGATTAAGATTGAAATCGTCGTTGAGGGAGTACAGGATAAAAGCAGTATCTACATTTGCTGCTAATAGTTGCTCGGTCTGTTTTTCTCCGGATCTGCGACGACGGAGCCAGGATTGTCTTTCCAACAACCTGGAAAACTGTCCATCGCGGTCGAGAAGAATCCAGTCGCCTAAAGTTAGCGTAGGCATGGAAGGCGCTATGGGAATAACAGAATTACCTTGCTCGCCGGCCAACTCTAATTGGGAGCGGTGTTGTTCTACTATTCGTGCAGGTGTCGAAGCATCCCACTCGTCGAGTGTGATTTGTTGTTGAAAGTGCGGTTGCCAACCTAGATTGGCCAATTTTCTAAAATCGTTCACTGTACCCCTGACGCATCAGCGTCGTGATTAGAGATCAGGTGCGAAAGGCCCCGGTTATGCACCGGGTGAGAAAGGCGTAAAGAGTTTTATGCGCCAGCCCGGCAGGAATTAGTAACAATCATATTTTTATCTCCTAGCCGTTAGTTAGAGTGGCTATAGTAAATAGGCTCAAGATAAAGATACAGTAATTTGTGTATTCCGCTCACAGAGATATTCGGCCGCCGATAGGATGTTTGCGTGAGCTGGAGTGCTGCTCTTGTTTCTTTTTGAGAGACCCTCGTAATCGTTTCGATAGATATCTGCTATGATGCGCGGTCAGCATAAGCAGGTTCCAGACGTGACTAATAATTCATTTGCAAGTATTCCTCTTCGACCGGAACTCGTCTCCAGCATTGCCTCGGTTGGCTATGAACTAATGACCCCGGTACAGAAGCTGACTCTGCCCCATTTGCTTAAGGGCAAGGACCTGATGGCTCAGGCAAAGACTGGGAGCGGCAAAACGGCGGCATTCGCGATAGGTCTGCTCAATAAGCTGGATCCGCAGCTATATTCCACTCAGGCACTGGTGATCTGTCCAACCCGCGAACTCGCAGAGCAAGTTGGCGCAGAGATTCGCCGCTTGGCTAGCGCTATTCCGAATACTAAATTGCTAACCCTATGCGGCGGAAGACCTATGGGTTCGCAATTGGCATCGCTTAAGCGCGATCCCCATATAATAGTAGGAACTCCCGGTCGCCTATTGGCGCATTTGATAAAAGGGACTCTGCGGCTTGGCGAAGTTCAGACTCTGGTGCTGGATGAGGCGGACCGCATGTTGGACATGGGTTTTCATGAGGACATTGCGCAGATTATTGACAGCGCTCCGGCGTCAAGACAAACACTGCTTTTCTCAGCAACCTACCCTGATCACATTAAAAAGATAAGCGAAGAATTTCAACAGGGACCTGTTGATATCCGCGTCGAGGACACTCATAACAGTCCGGACATCGAGCAGGTCTTTTACCAGGTGGAAAAGGGTGAGCGTACCGAGACACTCTATAAAGTCATTGCGCACTATTTGCCTGAATCGAGTCTGGTTTTCTGTAATACCATACAACAATGTCACGAACTCGCGAAAGAACTACGTCAGCGAGACTTACATGCGCTGGCCCTCCACGGAGATTTGGAACAGTTCGAACGGGATGAGGTTCTTACCGAATTTTCCGGCAAGAGTTGTTCTGTTCTGATTGCTACAGACGTCGCTGCCCGAGGGCTCGATGTGAAAGAATTGGCAGCAGTAATAAATTACGAGCTCAGTCGCGATCCGGAAGTACACATTCATCGTATTGGGCGCACAGCTAGAGCGGGAAGCAAAGGTCTTGCCGTAAGCCTTTTCAGCGCTTCTGAAAGGCGTCAACTGAAAGCTATCGAAGAGTATCAAGACGCGGCTGCTAAGATTGTGACGGCGTCTACACTGGCGGAACCCGGAGAATTTAAACTTTATCCGCCCATGATTACTCTGTTCGTCAATGGGGGACGTAAGGAGAAACTGAGGGCAGGAGATTTGCTTGGGGCTCTCACGGCGAGCGGAGAAATTACCGGAAACCTGATCGGCAAGATCACATTGTTTGATAAAGTCGCCTATGTTGCCATAGAGCAGAAAGCAGCGAAATTGGCCTTAGAAATTCTTGCCCATGGCAAGATCAAAGGAAGA
>Ga0315322_10004670_pt1 | contig 10528 bp, 5 predicted proteins | sample M110021515metaG_FD_203461 | JGI IMG/M metagenome (GOLD analysis project Ga0315322, IMG submission 203461) | Ammonia-oxidizing marine archaeal communities from Monterey Bay, California, United States - M1 100m 21515 | ecosystem: Environmental > Aquatic > Marine > Intertidal zone | place: USA... | reverse complement strand
ACTATCGGCAATACCATCACCATCTTCATCTGTTTTATCTAATAATTCAGTATACATCCAAGCCGGACCTGCTGCAAGATCCATTACAATTAAACGATTCAAAGAGAATACTACGTCTGAAGCATCCATTGGAGATCCGTCATGGAATGTTACTCCTTGCCTAATTTTGAAAGTATATGTAAGGCCATCAGGAGAGATACCTCCATTCGATGTTGATGGAACTTCCTCAGCCAATATTGGAATCAAACTATCAGTTCTTTCACGATCATAAAAAACTAAAGTTTCATAAGTATTAGACAGAATAGAACCACTAGCTGAATCGTAAGCTTCTGCCGGATCCAGACTTACAGGATCTCCAATAGATACTGAGGTGTAAACAGTCGGATCTGGTGATGCAAGGCCTGAAACCTCATCTGAAATAACTCGAATTGTGCGATAAACTGTATCTGTTTTTCCATCATTATCTACAACAGTCAAAGTCACCGGGTAACTACCAACTGCCGTAGTAGATGTTAATCCACCTGAATTACCAAAAATATGATTGGTTACATTACCTGTATCTGTCTGTCCATCACCAAAAGTCCAAGCCCAGGCATCAATCCCATCAGTAGACGGAGAATCATCAACATAGGACCAAGAACCATCTCCACTAAACTCAATCTCTGTTCCTGCAGCTATAACTGAAGATTTAACTGATATTATGGCATGTGGTGGAGAATCTGATGATTGTAAAACTTCAGGATGTAAAACTGTAATGTAAGTTAATTTTCTATCATTTGTACCCACTGCTCCTTTATCATCTGTAACTGAAAGTGAAACAATATAATCTCCAGGATTCAAAAATTTATGTATTTCCATCTTATTTGTTCCTGTTGTTCCATCTCCAAAATCCCATTTGTAAGAATTAACAGTTCCATCCTCATCTGTTGATTCTTCAGCATTAAACTGTATAGAATTACCCAACTCTATAACTTTTGGTCCTACAACATTTACTACTGCTACTGGATTTAAATTAGAGCCTAAAACCTCTTCAGTACCGAGAATATCTAAACAACCTGTAAACAGGAGTAGGCCTACGATGGCCAGCGAGCTAAATTTACCAAATATTTTTTTCATTGTTGTACCGTTATTGTAAACTGAGAACCAGGAGATGAACCCGTAGGAACTTGGACATTCACTACTTGTCCACTAGGCATTGTAACAGTCAATACTTGACCTGGAACTACACCTGGAGGAACTGTTATGGTCATTGTTGAAGGCTGATTAACTGGTGGTGCAACGGGAGGTGCTGGAGCCATACCGGGCATTGGTGGTGCAACGGGAGGTGCTGGAGCCATACCGGGCATTGGTGGTGCAACTGGTGGAGCTGGGGGCATTCCCCAATCATCTTCTACAGAAGACTGTTGTTTTCCTTTTATCATATTATAAAAATCATAAACAACAAGTCCAATACCTGCAATCATAAGGCTAACAAAAATATATTCATTGCCTGTTGATAATCGGCCATTAATAGCATCCGGACTTAGACCTGGTGGACTATTTTGATATCCATCAGGAGTATCGTGCCCATCTGAATCTTTAACAACTTCAAACGATATTATTACACTGCTACCAATTCCAAAATCACCCATTATATTAGATTTGAAAATAAAAGGTATGTCATTTTCAGCTTTACCTATCGACTCTAACCATATTTTAGTATTGCCATTATCATCTTCCATCCGAGCAATCTTATCAACTATCATAACATTGTCTCCAACCTCATAATCATCGAATTTATCTATGCCAGTTGATGTGTCTATTTGTTCAACAAAAGTTTGTCCATCTATTGCCAGAAATTTGGGAAATATTAAGGTTAAACCAAGAATTCCTACTAATACCAAAACAGCACCAACTTTCATTAATAGATTGAACCGCACGTGATTACACTCTTACGTATTGATTTAAGACTTATGCAATAATCTTCTTTCGATAATACACGGCTGTAGCTACAACAAGAATTGCTAATAATGAATATGATAGCATTGCTAAAATATTCTCTGTAGAAGATTCAGGAGATTCTCCATATGCATAAAATTCTGAATGTGCCGATATTGAATGCATTCCATTTGAATCAACTGATCTAACGAGTAAAATATGATCTCCTGTAAAATACAAATTATCTGAATCTAAATTAATTATCCAGTCAATATAAATTGAAGCATTAGAACCAGGAGAATATTGGGCTTCCATCCATGATCCTCCATCCACGCTATATTCTATTCTATCTACTGAACCACTTCTAGACCAAGAATGGCCTGTAATCGCATTAATATTAGTGCCAATTTCTGTACTAATTATATAAGTTTGTAAATCTGTATTAATATTATCTGTATCTGTATTCAAAAGAGCAGATTCAACTGCTGCATGTGCATCAACCATTCCCCAGCCAAAATGTCGATTCCAATATGGATCTAAATCAGGATATGTTGCCCATGGGCCTTCTTCAACACCCTCTCCATCTGATGAAGTAAGATTCTCTCTTCTTTCAGAAGTAAGACGAAGTATTTCTCTAATAGCCAAAGGATCTAAATCAGGATTAGCTTCTATCATTAGAGCTATAACTCCTGAAACAGAAGGTGTCGCATATGAGGTCCCACTACCTCTTCCACTATATCCATTATCTGCCGCATCTTGACCTGGAAGTCTATTGTAACAACTACCACTAGCATGACATGCTTCAGCTTGAACAATATTTGTTCCTGGTGCTGAAACATCAGGTTTCATTTCATCATAAGGATTACCATCATTATTATCTCTACGAGGTCCACGGCTAGAATAGGAAGCAATACCATCATCTGAACGATCAATACTATTCTTATCATCAAGAGCTCCTACTGTAATTGAAAGACTAGATGAGCCCATACCAGAAAAACCGTCATTATTTGAACCGTCATTACCTGCTGCTACACTTACCACAATTCCAGCTAAAGTAGCTTCATCTAAAACTTGAGAAAACATATCAGTACCATCCGAACCTCCACTTTCATGCGAAGTGATTCCCCAAGATAACGAAATAATATCTATACCATAACTTTCATTTTCAATACCTGGCCAAGCTGTATCTTTATTCTCAATTACCCAATTAAGACCATCCATAGCCGACTCATAAAATTCCTGCTCCAAAATATAATTCTCAAAAGGGCCAGCTCCAACTGCAGTTCCAATTCTTACATCTACCAAATTAGCATCAGGTGCTGAACCTGTAAAATTAGACATTTCACCACTTGGTAATATACCTGTGCTAGTTGCCATACCTGAACACGCAGTACCATGCTGATTTTGATCGTCTGGATCAAATGAACCATCATCTTCTTGCAGCGAAGCTAAGCAAAGAGGATCATCTGAACAAACTGCATCATAACCTGCTACAAATTTACCCAAAAGTCCGGGATGTTCATTATCAATACCAGTATCCACTATTGCAATATTAACTCCTTTGCCACTAACCCCTAAGTCCCAAGCACCTTCTGAATAAACTGATGAATTACTAGCTTTTATTGCTGGTGTCTGAACATCTCCATATAATATGACATTACCATAAGGTTCAATCATTAATACGCCAGGATATTCACTTATTACTTCAAATAATTCAGCACTTACAGAACCTAATAATAGGCCATTTACTAAAGAAACATGATATTTTACACTAACACCTATTTCAGATAATAAAAAAATATCTTCATCTGTTGGTTGATGATCATACATAACTCCTATTTTGTATTCATCCTCTATTTGTTCTAACCAATCGACAATATTATTTCTATTTAAATCTCTAGAAGTTGTTTCCCACCACGGCTGTTCTTCCCAATAATTTTCTTTAACTTCAGGAATTATTGATAATTCTGTAAGCTCCGAATCTGGAGAATTAGGGCCAGAAACTGGAAGAGATGAAAAAAGCAAAATTGCGACTATTGTTAATACACGAAATCTTTCCACGATTAGCTATGTAATGGTTATCATAAAAGTTTTGAGGTCAAATATTTGAGCCAAAACCACCACCACCAGGTGTTTTGATAATCACCGTTTCACCTGATTTAACAACCCTTTCAACTTTACCTCCGAGATCTTTTTCTTCACCTGAGACCTCTCTAATAAAATTAGAACCATGCAAACCATCATGCCCTCCATTAAGTCCATAAGGTGCTATTACCCGCCTTTCAGAAAGGATAGAAACTTTTCTAGGTTCTAAAAAAATTATTTCACGTATAACTCCCTCACCTCCCTTAAATTCTCCATTACCTCCTGAATTCTTACGAATTTTAAATTTTTCAAGTCTGATCTCTTTAAATCTTTGTTCAAAAACTTCGGGGTCTGTTGAACGTGTATTAGTCATATGAACTTGAACTGCAGAAGCTCCATGACTATCTTTTGTAGCTCCCGAACCTCCTGCTATTGTTTCATAATATTGCTTTCCGGAACCATCTTCAGAGCCAAAAACAAAATTGTTCATTGTACCTTGTGATGCTGCTGCAATACCTAGAGCACCCAATAATACATCAGTAATTCTTTGGGAAGTTTCAACATTACCTCCAACTACTGCAGCTTCATTACTTGGATTCAAAAGTGAACCATCAGGAATTATTATTTCTATTTGATCCAAACATCCTGAATTCAAAGGAATATCTTTGTTTATTAATAATCTAAAAACATACAATACTGCAGCTTTTGTGACTGCAATAGGTGCATTGAGATTATTAGCCATTTGTGAACTAGTACCACTAAAATCAACTATCGCATGGAAAGGTGGAGATTTATCTTCTTTTTTTACAATATTTATTTTAACTGAAATACGTGAACCATCATCTAAATAATCACTAAAACTATTCTCTTTATTTCCATTTTCATCTACATATTTCTCTAAAGCATCGCTCATTGCTTCTGCAGAATTCATTCGGATATGTTTCATGTATGATTTAACTGTTTGAAAACCATACTTAGACATTAATGCTTCAATTTCTTGAATACCTTTGGTAACTGCTGCAATTTGTGCATTAATATCATGTTTTCTTTCCTCTATATTCCTAGCAGGATAATCGGAAGTAGTTAATAATTCTACAAATTCTTTTTCTCTTAATTCACCTTTCTCTAATATTAAGAAATTATCTATAATTATTCCTTCCTCATAAATTGATTTTGAAAAAGGAGGAATTGAGCCTGGTGTTATACCGCCTATATCGGCATGATGACCTCTACTAGCAACATAAAAAATAGGTTGTTCTTGATTTGAAAATACAGGTGAAATAACAGTAAGATCAGGAAGATGAGAACCTCCTTTGTGAGGGTTATTAATAAGATAACAATCGCCATCCTTCATTTTATTCTTATTAGAATTAATTATAGATTTTACAGATTCACTCATTGCCCCTAAATGAACTGGCACATGTGGTGCATTTGCAACTAAGTTGCCCTCTTCATCAAATAATGCACATGAAAAATCAAGTCTTTCTTTAATATTGACTGAATGTGCCGTATTTTGTAAAGTAAAACCCATCTCTTCGGCAATTCCCATGAATAGATTATTAAAAATTTCAAGAGATATTGCATCTCTTTCGGGTGATATCTCAAAATTTTTATCTGTTATTTGATGTACGTGAATATGACCTTTTTTATTTACATTTAATTTAAATCCTGGTTCAATAACTATGTTTGAAATTAAATCAGTTACAATAAGTGGCCCGTGTATATCAATATCAGTTGGTAAATCTTCTCTTGCATAAATTTTGGTCTTAACCAATTTATTATCAAAGAATACTTCAGTTTGTGAAAGAGGAATTGGGAATTTATCTATATTGACATTAGGAATATCTGTGATTTTTGATCTTTGACCATTAACTTCAGTACGGAGATTAACAATTTCCAGTTTATTCGGAGGAGAAAAACCAAATAATTCTTTGTGTCTTAAACTGAATTCTTCAATCATAACTTCATAATCTGCAAAAGGAATTGTTAGATATTTGTCCGTGCCTTTAACTCTTAAATCTAAGAATTTCTCTCTAGAGATATTATCCATTGAGATTCCAAAGTCAATAATTTCATCAATTAATGGTAATTCTAGTAACTCCAACTCTGAAATACACTCTAAGTATGATTTTTTTGTATATTCTACAATTACTGACTTTACACCATACCTAAATTGCTCAGCATTTGCAATACCATAGGCTGAAAGTAGACTTGAAAGTGGATGAATTATTACTTCCTTAATGCCTAAAGTTCTTGCTATTCCACAACAATGCTGTGGAGCAGCCCCTCCAAAACATACTAAAGAATGATTTCTAACATCATATCCTCTTGAAACTGAAACTTTTTTGATAGCACTAGACATTTTTTCATTTGCTATATTGATAAATCCTAATGCTAATTCTTCAACTGAAAAAGAAGTATTAGTTCTAGAATTAACTGTGTCTCTTAACTCTTCGAAAGCTAAACGTGTTTTTGTAATATCTAAACTTTCATTTCTATTAAATCCAAAAACTTGAGGGAAAAAATCAGGATTTATTCTTCCCAAAATGAGATTTGCATCAGTCACAGTTAACTTGCCCCCCAGGCCATAGCAAACTGGACCTGGAATTGCCCCTGCTGACTCAGGACCAACCTGTAATCTTTGTCCATCAAATAATAGCAATGATCCTCCTCCTGCCGCTACTGTTTCTATATCCAAACTAGATGTTTGGAATTTTATACCTGCAGCTTCTATTTCTGATGATTTAGAAAATGACCCATTATACCTAGAAACATCAGTTGACGTACCACCCATATCAAAGCCAATTATAGAAGAAACTCCATTTGTTTCACCGACTATTGCACTTCCTATAACTCCTCCTGCAGGACCTGACAAAACTGAATCTTTACCTGTTAAAGAATTTGAGTCTGTTAAACCACCTGAACTTTGCATAAATTCTAGAGGAATCTCCCCTAATTCACTCTTCAATGATGAAATATAGTCATCAAGAACTGGATAGATATATGAATCTACAACTGTGGTTTGTCCTCTGCTTACTATATTTATTAATGGCATAATTTTACTTGAGACTGAAACATTAGTGAATCCAATTTTTTTGGCAATATCAAAACAGATAATTTCATGAACTGGATTCTTCCAAGAATGCATCAATACAATTGCTAATGATCTTAATCCGGTATTGTATAATTTTTCAAGATCTTTTTCTAATTTTAACTTATCAATTTCAATTATTATATTTCCATCAGAATCTAATCTTTCCCTAACCTCTTTGACAGAAGCATATAATTGATCCGGTTTGACTATAGAAAGATCAAATAATGAAGGTCTTGCTTGATGGCCTATCTCAAGAAGATCTCTAAAGCCAGAGGTGATGAGTAAGGCTGTATTGGTTCCTTTCCTCTCAAGTAAAGCATTTGTCGCGATGGTTGTACCTATTCGTATTCTTTCTATTTTATCTAATGGTATTTTTTCATCTGAACCCAATCCCAAAACTTGCCGAATTCCTTCCACTACAGAATCGGCATATGATGGAGATTGTGAAAGGATTTTAGCAGTATGAATCTTATTATGAGGATCGACCCCTATAATATCAGTAAAAGTTCCACCTTTATCTATTGCAAAAAACCATTTGCTCATACTTTCTTAGAACAGTATGGACACATAGACCACTTCTGATCAACAGCTTTACCGCAATTAGAACACAACTTCATATCACGTTCCCTACTTTCTGGGGCTTCAGACCATAAATCTGATGGTGGAGGAGGAGGTAATGGATCTGGCCAAATAAGAGCTATACCCAGACTTGCTACTAAACAAATTATCAATAATGCTTGAACTAGGAATTCTTCAGTAAGAAGAAAATTAGTTGCTGAAAGAACACTAATCGCTACGAATGTGTATCTTAACATCAATCAGTATACATTGCTTCTATTTCTTTAGCCCAATTCTCATTAATTTGTTTTCTGCGTATCTTAAGAGTTGGCGTAAGTTCACCTTCATCCACATTTAAATCGCGTGGAAGAATTGTGAATTTTTTAACTTGTTCAGGGTTCATAAACTTCTGATTTAGTTTTTGAACTTCGGAATCTAATTCAGCATGTATTGTAGGATTATTTGTGTAGTCTGATAATTTGGCTCCCAATTCTTCTAATTTGGCAATTTGTTCATTAGGATCTTTAGGAACTTCTGTAGCTCCATCTAAACCGTGCTTATCTCTTAAAATAGCTCCAACATCAAGTGTGAGAAGTGCTGTACAATAATTTTTATTATCTCCTACAAGCATACATTGTGAAACTAAAGGAATAGATTTCATAGTCTCTTCAATAACAAGAGGAGCTATATTTTTTCCAGCTGAACTAACATATATTTCTTTTAAACGACCAGTGACATAAACAAATCCATCTGAATCTACTCTACCTAAGTCTCCAGATTTTAACCATTCACCATCCATTGTTTCAGCTGTGGCTTCAGGATTATTGTAGTAACCTTTCATGACATGGCGGCCTCGGAATTGAATCTCTCCATCGCCCTTTTCATTAGGATTATCTATACGAATCTCACCTGCAAAAGTTTTCCCAACAGAACCAAACTTATTTGCATTCTTATGACCAATCGTTGCACCTGCTGAAGTTTCTGTCATTCCATATCCTTCAAACAATGGAATACCTAACTTGTGAAATAATTCTAAAATATCTGGATTTATTGGAGCTGCACCAGTAATTGCATAAACACAATTTGACATACCAATCTTTGCCTTTGCCTTCTTTTTGATTATACTGCCAAGAATAGGTATACCTAGAAGTTTTACTTTTCCTCCCAAACCTGCAACCAAATTGGAATAAACTTTCTCATATATTCTTGGAACTCCAATAAATAAATGAGGCTGAACTTCTTTACAATAATCAATCGCATGCAATGGATTATCTACTACATGCATATGCATTGCCTCTCTAATCCAAGCATGATTATCTACTAGTTGCCCAAAGACGTGAGCACAAGGTAACCAAGAAACGTATTTTTCTCCTTGTTTATAACTTTGTATCTCAAGAACCTTGGTTATTTCATATTCAAAATTATCATAAGTTAACTCTACTCCTTTAGGGTTTCCAGTTGTTCCAGAAGTATAAATTAAAGTTGCAGTATCATCTTGACTAATACCTGCTATGCGATCATGAATTTGTGACTCCTCAATATCCTTACCTTTTGATAAAAAATCGGACCATGATATTGCCTTAGGATGATCTGGCATATCTACACCATCCATCACCACTACAATTTCTACTTTTTCAAGTTTAGATAAAGCTGCATGAAGCCTATGTGAACACATCTTTGAAGTGTCACCTCCATCCATTGGATTATGTCCAACAAATACAACCTTTGAATCTGAATTACCAACTACCCATTCAACTTCATTCGATGAACATGTATGGTAAACTCCAACTCCTGCACCGTTACAAAAATTGGCTGCTGCATAGGCCAAATACCATTCTTTACGATTGTAAGAATATATGCTTAAATTATCGCCCTTCTGAAAACCTACAGCTACAAGTGCCTTCGATAAGGCCATTGTTTCATTATGAAACTCAGACCAGGTTGTGTGCATCCATTCTCCAGATTTGTCTTTAGAAGATAATGCAGGACTATGAGAGTATTTTTCTGCATTTTGAATCAAATATTCAGATGTTGTCATTACGGACATAAACCAGACAATATTGCATAGATTATATTAAGTTTAAGTTAAAGTCTTAAAAGTTTAGATTTTGCCATCAAAAATTCTTCTTCACTTAAAATTCCATTCTCATGCATTTCAGCTAATTGAACTAATTTTGACATCATTTCATCTTCACTATTCTCAGTTACATTAGTTATATTTGCCTGATTTTTTTCCATCTCATTTCGTTCCAATCGTCTCTCATTCGGAGTGATATCACTTTCAATAATGCGTGCTTCACGTGCCGAACGTGAGGCCTGCTGAATATTAACTAAAAAGCTGAGATGATTTTTTTTCTTAAAATCTGATTGAGCAGTTTGAAATAATTTCTTAGCGGTTGTCGTATCTAAATTATCTGATACAGCTTTTTCAATTCTATTATGTGCATACTTCATTAATCTTTGAAGATAAGGCTCTAAAGTATATTTGTAAACACCATCAATACCACCTAAAAATAGATAACCACCTCCACTAGCCATAACTCCTTTAGTCGATTGTCTAGATTTAAAACCCCAAACTTTCCGACCTTTTTTGTTAAATAATGTAACTTTAGAAGGAGTTTCACCTATAGAAACAAAATCTGCAGTTTGAGTCATATCTATCCAAATAGGTTGAACCGAAAATGTCTCTTCCCATAAAATACGAGAACTCTTAACTCCAAATGTGAATGTATTATCACTTGTCAAATAACCCACATAATCTCCATTAGAACTTATACATGTTTGAAGAACTTCTCCGGAAGTCTCTTTAGTCCATAAAACATCTCCTTTAATATTATACAAATATACTCTTGAATAATTAGTACCTGCTACTAT
>Ga0315322_10004669_pt1 | contig 10531 bp, 8 predicted proteins | sample M110021515metaG_FD_203461 | JGI IMG/M metagenome (GOLD analysis project Ga0315322, IMG submission 203461) | Ammonia-oxidizing marine archaeal communities from Monterey Bay, California, United States - M1 100m 21515 | ecosystem: Environmental > Aquatic > Marine > Intertidal zone | place: USA... | reverse complement strand
TGAATGAGCATGAGTTTAAAAAATTGAACGCACGCAAAAATTATATCTTGGTAAAACCTGGTGAATTTTGGATGGGTAGTCCCGTTTCAGAACCAGGCAGAAATCAAGATGAATCCAAACATCTTGTTCGTATAAGCAAACCATTCTTAATCAGTAAATTTGAACTTACTAATCAAGAATGGAATGCAAATGTTCCCGCATCAATGAAAAAAGGTAGCCGTGTTTACGAGTTAACCGGTAGAAAACTTAAAAAAATGTGCGTCGGAGAAAATTTTTTGGATGGAAATTTCACAATAACCAATTATGAAAAAAAAAGTTCCCAGGGAAAATATTCTCTCGATTTTTTCTTTGAGGAAGTAGTTCCCAATTCCGGTACGAGAGGAAATTGGGAAATAAAGGAGAAAGACCGTAAAAACTATCAATTAGATAGCGAAAAATTTTTAAAACATCTAGATATTACAGACTACTTGAAAGAAAAAAATATTTCTTCGCATGGTCTAATTGGTGAAAAAAATCCAGTTACCCGAGTTTCTCATTCACAAGCAACGGCATATTGTTGGAAACAATCAACACGTGCTCAGAAAGAGGGTCGATTACCAAAAGGATTAATTTATCGCTTACCTACCGAAGCTGAATGGGAATACGCTTGTCGAGCGGGTACTACAGGTATTTGTGGATTAGGCAGTGGAGAGCGATTATCTGGGGTAAATGCTTGTTTAAATGGTTCTAGAGCCGAGTATGTTCTAGGTGGTGAAGTAATGTTGATTAATCGAAGGAAGGTTGCACCTATAGATGTGTTTAAACCAAAATATTCCCCCAATGCTTGGGGAATTCATGATATGCATGGTAATGTAATGGAATGGTGCCATGATTATTACTCGCCATATGGTACTAAAAACAAAACGGTTGATCCGTTGGGTTTCTTTAATGGAAGCCGTCGCGTAGTAAGAGGTGGAAGCTTTTATCGAACAGCTCAGCAATGTAGGTCCGCTAGTAGGGCGAGTTATGAACCTTCTTATAGGGGATCTGAAATTGGGTTTCGAATGGTGATAGGATATCGTCTTTTGTAATCAAGGAATTTTTTGGAAGAATGAATTTATCGTTTTGAGTGATTCAGTCGTGGGCAAGGCGTACATTGTAACTCGGTCTACTCGGGCAATATTTATCCCAATGCATTGACCATTTAAGTTAAAAAGAGGGCCACCCATAGCCTCTCTTGGTAGAGGCAAGTCATGTTGTAAGACCGTAGAAAAACTATCTTTTCTCTTTGATACAGGTCCGCTCATTTGTAGGTTTCGATTAAATAAATCAAAAGTAACAGAGCGGTGCCCTAATGTGACGACAAAGTTTTTAATTTCATTGTTTCGAATAAGTTTGATCTGAACTACATCCCCAGGGTCTTTTTTCCCAACTATCTTGATTAATGAATCTTGAGTTTTTACACGTCTATTATCGACATATGTAATAATATCATCTTGTAATAAACCAGCTCGATATGCAGCGGCTTGTGGAACGACTTCAGAAATTTTTACACCCTTGGCTTTTGTATCGTCGTTCACTAGTAGGACACCCATGACACCTCCTTCACGATCAATTTTTCTGTAATTCCCACTTTTAATTCCTACCCGAATTTCATTTAAGGAATAGTGAGCAGCAATAACCCAACTCCCTTCGGTTACATTTTTTTTGGTTTCCCAATTCAATACAGGAAAGGAATTATCTTTGGAGATGAGTTGGTATATAGCTAGGTCATTTTCTTCGAATCTCCTTTTAATTTTTAATGGATATTTTGTACCATCAAAAGTTTCCGCTTCCCTTGCCCCAACGCAGGAACTAGCTTTGGTTAAGATATAACCATCAGGGTGAATGAATCCGCCCAATGCGATGAGTTTATCGTTTCTAAGTAACCGAACTGTACTTTTAAGTGCTGAATCCTTAGCGTTACCAAATGCATTTTGAATAGACTTCCCATTTAGCCGATAGTCGAGTGCTAAGAGTTTTGAACGATTTGAATCTTCACTGTATCCCGCGGAAAAAAAATGAAAAATCAAAATGATAGTTATAGCCCCCTTCACAATTTGCTTCCTATTTTTGAGGCCTTGCACCTAGTGCTAGCTGAACGGAGAGTTCTGTGCTTCCACGATGATATTCTAGTGAGATTAATTCATTAGGTTTCTTTAATGATATAAGTATGGTTAATTCTTCTCGGGAATCGAGTTTTTCTCCATCTAAAGAAATTAAATAATCGCCTACCTTAAGACCGCTTTGTTTTGCAGCACTTTTTTCAACGACGCTGATAATTTTTAAACCTAAGTCAGTTTTTTCACATGCGACCCCTAAGAAACCTTGATCTTGCAATTTTTCAAGAGTTAGTATTTCCCCTTCTTGATAAAAATCCCAATTGATGTGAAAGCACTCAACGGGAACATGAAAGTTTTGATCTGATTCCTTTGAAACACGACTATGTATGGCGATTATATTTCCATTGAAATCAAAAAGCGGCCCCCCTGAATCTCCTCCAAGTAAACGACTGTCCGATTGTAAAGTATCTTCATTTTTACCAATTACTCTCCCTAATCTTACCACTACGCCTCTTTTCTTGTCAAAACCTCCTGGATGCCCAATGGCAAAGCACCAATCTCCAACTTTTGATGTTTCCCTTTTTGCTATTGGTGAAAAGGGCCATTTTCCTTTTTGTGTAATTCTTAACATTCCGGCATCTGAAATTTCAGATCCTCCTAGGCTAATTGCGGATACCCTTTTTCCATTAATTAAACGAACATTCATTTTTTGCCCTGTCTTACCAATCACATGTGCTGCGGTTAATACAAGGCCATCTTCAGAAACAATCACTCCACTACCCACCCCGTCGTCTGTTTCAATAGAAACAAGTGCCTTTTTGGCATTTGGTAAGAGTTTTTGCAGTCGGTTTTGTATCTCAATTAAATGCTCGTGATTTATTGGATTAATTGATTTCCATTTTGCATCAGAAACAACATCAGCAGATGTAACATTATTGAAAATGAAACTTAAGAATAATTGCAGAATGATTAATCTCATCTAAATACAACAAAGATGTTTTTGAGAAAACTGCAAACCTGGGGTATGAAAAATTCCATTTAATCTTTTGTTTGAAAAAAATTAATCACTCTTTTGCATAGTATCTTATATTTTGAATTTCGATATAGTAAGATATTCATTTTGTTAAAATTATCATCAACCTGGAGTCGTTCGTAATTTGGTGAAATTTTCTTCTCCGTTGACGAGGTAACTAGCAAAATATCTGGCATTAGTCCTTGTGCACTGCTTTGTGAAATGGAGACTAGAGTATTTAGTATATTTTCTTTTTCAGTAGATAAAATTTCTGATTCTATTTTTTCTATCTCGTTAAAAAGTAGGAATGTAGACTTCAATGTATTTTCAAATAATGGTTCACAAAAAACTGAAATAGAGGGTGTTCCTGCCCACTCATCCCCTTTATAAGGAGAAAAATTAAAATTCTTAAAGTGCCTGTTACCTTTTGAGGGCGCATTAAGAAATCTTATGAATTTAAAAGTCTCATCGGTGTGCGATTCTTTGTTTAAAACGAGTCCATAAACTGGTAATCTTTTGGTTCTAAATTCCTCAAGTTGTAAAATTTGTAAACCATTTTGCAATGCAGTGCTCTTAGTCATAAAACCACCCGATAACTGGTCAGTGTGGAGAAGAGTTGATGCAAGTTCAGATTCAGATTTATAAAACTTAACTTTATAATTATTTTGATAGTGATTATTACCAATTACCTTTTTAATTTCATTCCCAGAGATCGTATTTGCATGGGAAATTCCGATGGTATTATTAAGGTCAAAAATTTCTGCAAGACTTTCAGGTAATAATCTTGAGTTTTTTTGTAATGCAAAAACGATCCAGTCATGCGCAATGGTTATAGCCTTTTTATTTTCTATTCCTTGAGATTCACTCGTTTTGTCATTTCCACTATAAAATACTAATAAATTAGAATCATTTAAATTTTGAGGAAGGGACGAATTAGAATTTTCAAAATAGGAGATATCGATATTAATTTTTAGTTCGTTCTCAAAGTCTTTTGCACAAGCTTCTAGTGGCAGCCTCAAGGATTTTGCACAATAAATATTAATAGTGGATTTATGTGAAGTCTGTGGGGTAATTTGATTCCAAACAACGAACATTGAAGCAAGAACGAACATTGAAAGTAAGGAGAGAGTAATTCCCGTATATTTTGGAGCACGAAAAGTTTTTACCTGACTAGGTTCAAATGGCCTCATATTTAATTTAAAGGAAGAAGAGGTGAGAATTGTGAGGTTTTGAACAATGAGATCACACAATAAAAAAGTATATGAAATTGCTTTGAAATTAATAAAAACAAGTTCATTACATGAATAATATCACATAGAACAGTCAAAATGTCACAACTATAAAAGAATCATTTTTTGATGAAATCAACCTTGCCATTTCTATGGTTGATAATGGAATGTGTTTTCCATTTATGAACTCTCGAATCCGTATTTTTGTCGTCGATGACGAGCAAGACCTTACTGATCTTTTACACTACCAACTAGGTAAGGAAGGCTTTAATGTAAAATTTTCGAATAATCCTTATGAAGCTCTAGGTAATGCAAGAGACTTCAGCCCCGATCTTATTATTTTGGATGTCATGATGCCTGACCTCGACGGTTTTCAGTTATTGCGGATGATTCGTGCCGATAATCTGCTTCAAAAAACTCCAGTTATCATGCTTACCGCAAAAACGGATTTAGAGCACAGGATTAAAGGGTTAGAGCAAGGCGCCGACGATTATCTAGGCAAACCATTTGACTCTCAGGAACTTGTTTTACGAATCCGTTCGATTCTCAAAAGAACCGCAGATCAAAAAGATGAAAACCTAAGCCGTATTATATTCGGAAATCTTCTCCTTGATGAAGAAGATCATAGTATTTCGGTATCCGGAGAGAAAATTGATTTTACATTAACTGAGTTTAAACTGCTTCATTACTTTCTTAAGCGTCGCGGTCGGGTTCAGACTCGGGATAATTTATTACTTGGAGTTTGGAAATTTGACGCGGATATTGAAACTCGGACTGTTGATGTTCACATTCGTCGCGTTCGTCAAAAAATCAAAAATGCTGGAGTGGAAATTGAGACCATCCGAGGAGTTGGATATCGAATGATTGAGCAACTTGTTTAAAGATATGTCCTTACCTATTTGGTTGTTCGTCCTGATGTTAATTGGGTCTTCTTATGCCATCTATGTCTCTATAAAAGCATTTATCACAAAGAAGAAGGAATCTTGGCCCAAACACTTCCCTCAGAAAAGAGAACTCAAAGATAAGGATGAGCAAAGCCGTAGAGATTTTGTTGCCAATGTCTCACATGAGTTGCGCACACCGGTTTCTATTATTAAAGGTTTCGCTGATTCTTTAATCGAAGACTATGAGGTTCTTAAAGATGAAAAACGAAAGCAATTTTTAGCTAAAATTCAAAAGAATGCGAAACGCCTAAATACTTTGGTCGAAGATCTTCTTGCTTTGGCAAAATTAGAAAAGCCCCAAACCACCTTATCCATAGAATTGTTCGATCTCTGTAAGCTCGTTCGAAACATAGAAGAAGAATTTTTACTAAGAAAAGAAACTCCTTTGCCCAAGTTTGTTTTAAAATGTCCAAATTCCCCTGTCTTTACTCGAGCAGACCCAGTAAAATTGGTAAGCGTATTCGAAAATCTTATAGACAATGCAATGCTCCATGCTGAAGGGCTTTCTTACCTAATGATTTGTATAAAGGAAGACACTAAGAAAAAACAGATCATCTGTGAGGTTGAAGACGATGGAATTGGAATATCACAAGAGGATCAGGAGATGCTTTTTGAGAGATTTTATCGTGTAGAAAAAGGGAGGTCTCGAATGAGAGGGGGTACCGGATTGGGACTAAGTATAGCCCGTGAAATAATAAAAGCCCACAATGGAGAGATTTCCATACAAAGTAAAACTGACCAAGGTGCTGTATTCTCCTTCCACATTCCAAAATCTTGAAAATAATAGAGCTATCTATGTCCAAGTTTTATAATATTAATACCACTATGTTTAATTGTAACACAATTGTAACACTCATGACCCAATTATGTAAGACAAGTGTGATTAAATATGTTGATGCACCTGCTTAATTTTTTAAATTTAAAAAATAAAGACCTACTCCAAACTTTTTTGGCGGCAGCAATGTTTGGATGTAATCCTTCGATCAAGGCCGAAACGAGCGATTATGAGGGATTATGGAGTAACGCTGTTCTTTATGAAAATAATGAGAACTCTGTGGTGAGCAAGTTTACCTTAACCGGAAGACTACAAGCAGACTATCATAGTTTTGAAAATGATGTCGATGGTTTGTCAGAAGTTGATTCACAATGGCGTCGCTTTCGGTTTGGGTTCAAAGCCAACCTTTTGGGAGCCATTACTCTTCATTCCGAAGCCAATATGAATCTAAATGAACCCGAACCTCTTTACAGGAACCTGACCGACACTTATCTTTCTTGGACTACAGATGATGGTATGAAGATTAAGGTTGGTAAACAGTCCGCTCCTTTTACCCTGCATGGATCGACTTCCTCTAAGAAACTCTACACTTTGGAGCGTGGGAAAATTGCACGCAATATCTGGTTTACTAATGAATACTTTTCAGGAATTTCTCTATCTGGAAGTAAAGAAAAATGGAGTTATTTAGCCGGCGTTTATTCTAGTGACGAAGGTCCAGAGTTTGATGAAGCTTTCGAATATGGCTCTTTTGCGGTTTTTTCTGCCGGATACAATTTCGAAAAATCTGAATACTTTGACGAATCCCTACTCAGGTTTGATCTTATGCTTCAGGAGGAAGACCCGCACAATCAAACGCCCCACCATAAAAGTGCTTTTTCCGTAGTCGCTAAGCTTAATCAAGGAAATTTCAACTTTTGGGGAGACCTCAGTTTTTCTAATGGTTACGGAAGTCAAAGTGATGTATGGGGAGTCCAGTTCATGCCTTTCTATGATTTCACCGATAAACTACAAGGTGTGTTCAGCTATACTTACGTGGAAAGCGAACTTGCTGGTGGTGTTGATGTTACCCGCTATGAGAGAGATTTATCAGGGACAGGCGACGAAGTGCAGGAATACTTCCTTGGGCTAAATTATTTTTTCTATGGTCATAAATTAAAATGGCAAAATGCGATTCAATACTCCGAGATGGACAATCTCGGAACAAAACAATACGAAGGTTGGGGCTTCACCTCAGGCATCCGTATTAATTGGTAACCCATCAATATTCTTTTTATCCCGCACTCTTTAATTTAATCACAAAATTTAATTATCAATCATGGCTAATGTATCAACTTGGGAATTTATTGTAGGTTTTCTTTACATCTTGGGAGGTCTGGGCATATTTCTTTTTGGAATGCGTGTGATGAGCGAAGGCATTCAAAAAGTGGCCGGAGAAGGAATGAGAAGAATCATGGCAACCATGACTCAGAACCGCTTTTTTGGGTTGGCTACGGGCTTATTGGTTACCTGCTTAGTTCAATCTTCTTCAGCTACTACCGTCATGGTCGTAAGCTTCGTCAACGCTCAACTGCTCACCCTGATGGAATCGATAGGGGTGATTATGGGGGCAAACCTGGGAACCACATTGACCGGATGGATCATCGCAACAATTGGTAAGTTTAGCTTATCAAAGATAGCTCTTCCTATCATCGGGATTGGTTTACCGCTTGTTTTTATGAGCCAACCAAAATTCAAACATACTGGAGAATTTCTGGTAGGTTTTGGCTTACTCTTCTTTGGGCTCAGTGAACTTAAAAATGCAGTACCCGATGTAAAGAGCTTACTGAAGAGTTCGGATCCTGGAGATCAGTTACTTGTGCAAGACATTCAAGGATTTATTGAACAACTTAATAGTTATGGGTTTGGCTCCGTAATTATATTCCTGATCATTGGGGTCTTTCTTACTATTTTAGTTCAGTCTTCTTCCGCTGCTATGGGAATTACGATCATTGTCGCAATTAACGGTTGGATCAATTTCGAGATCGCCGCTGCGATTGTCCTTGGTGAAAATATTGGGACGACGGTTACAGCTTGGCTTGCATCCCTTGGAGGTAATATAAATGCAAAACGGGCGGCACGTGCCCATTTTATTTTTAATATAGCCGGTGTAATTTGGATGTTACTTCTATTTTATCCATTCATTGGTATGTTGGATCAAATCATGCCGGGTGCAATTTACATAGACGATGTGACGCAGGCTGAAGCCACTGCTTATCTAAAGGAAATTGATTTTGAAGGCATACCATCTGAAGATGATTTTTCCAAAGCCAAGAAAGCTATCGTTGATAGGAATATTCCTCTGCACTTATCTCTTTTTCACACTCTCTTTAACCTGACTAATATTGCATTGTTAATTGGATTCGCACCACAGCTTGGTCGATTAGTCGAACGACTTGTAAAGCCGAAGACGCATGATGGGAAGGCTCCGAAACCAGGGAGTTTAGCCTCACTTCACTACGAAGGCTCGGGGGTTCTCCCTAAGACAGGTGAGTTGAACTTAGCTCTCGTCGAAGCAGAAATTAACCGTCTAGCTGCGATTACTCGATACATGTTTGAAGGCTTTGTGGAAGTTTTTGAAAGTCCAGATTCGGATAAGAGTGATCTTATCAAAGAACTTAAAGAACTTGAGGAAAAATGCGATGAGCTCGCATTTGAGATTACACAGACTTTAATTTACTGTACAACTGAAAGCCTTGCCGGTGAAAGAGCACTCCGAGTGACTTCCCTACTTCGAGTAGCAGGAGAACTTGAAGATATTGGAGATTGTTGCCATCGTCTCGTACAATTAGCTCACCGTAAATATAGAAAGAATCGAGTCCTCCCTCAGGAAACCCTTCGGGAGATCAAAGTGTTCTCCGAACAAATTCTGGATTTCATGGAATTGTATCAGACTCATCTGAAGGATGGAAGTATTCCAGATATAGAAAAGGCAGAAGTTATAGAAAATCGTATTGATGCATCCAGGAAATCTCTACGTAAAAATGCAGTTAAAAGAATGCAGGATAAGGAAAACCTGAAGGCTGAAATGATCTACATTGATATTCTGAATGAAATGGAGAGTATCGGAAACGATGCCTTAAATGTTGTTCAAGCCCTAAACCATGTGGTTTAACAAAGTGCGTATATATAATTAGGTAATCCAATCGTCCGACTTGCCTTTTTGGGTGTTTTTGTTGAAATAAATACAGATGAGTTTGCTTAGGGTTAACCAACTTAAAAAATCTTATGTATCTGCCGATGGTGAGAGTACCCGAGTAGTAGATGTGGATGATTTTATTCTTAAAGATTCAGAATTTTGCGGAATGCGTGGTGAAAGTGGTTCTGGAAAAACGACCTTTTTACATCTTCTTGCTGGCATTTTATCTCCAGACAGTGGAGAGATTGAGCTGATGGGAAAAAATCTAAGGTCATTGTCTCATTCAGAACGTGATGGTTTGCGGGCAAGTGTACTAGGGTATGTCTTTCAAACCTTTAATTTACTACAAGGTTTTACCTCTCTAGAAAATTTAAAAATTGCTATGTCATTTGCCGGTTCTACAGATCATGAAATAGCCATTGATTTACTTGGTCGTGTTGGTCTTTCGAAACGCTTACATTACTATCCACACCAACTTTCTATTGGACAACAACAGAGAGTTGCTCTTGCTCGTGCATTGGTCAATAAACCCAAGCTAGTGTTAGCCGATGAGCCAACCGGAAATTTAGACCCATCAAACGCTAGCAAAGCTATTGAACTATTACATGAACTATGTCTTGAGGCTAATTCTGCACTTTTAGTTGTAAGTCATGATGAAGGGGTAATTCAGGGTTTTGATAGACAGGTTGATTGGGGAATAATTAATCACCCAGCTAACACCAGTGAACAAAAGAATCTAATTCGTAAGTGAAAACGAATTTACGCACACTTTTTCTTCTATGCAATCGAGGCGTTCGTCAGTTTGCATTTTCTTCTTTTGTTGCCTCTCTTGCGATTGCAATGGCTGGGGGATTATTTTTGGGAACCTGGAAAATAAAGGAGGGAGCTCAAGAAGCATTTAATCTTTCTTCCGGTGGATTTGATGCCGTTTTAGGTGCCCGTGGATCAAAATTACAACTTATTCTAAATGCTGTTTTCCACCTAGAGGCATCTCCTGGCAATCTTAAGTGGGAGCAATATGAGGTATTAAAAAACACTCCTGGAGTGAAGGAAGCGTACCCACTTGCTGTAGGCGATAATTTTATGGGCTATCGATTAGTCGGCACTTTAAGCTCTCTTTTCCATGACCATGAATGGAAAGAGGGAGTTAAATATAAAGTGCAATCTGGAGGACGCTATTTCTCCGATAATGCAAAAGAAGCCTTGGTCGGGAATTTTGTTGCTAACAAATTAAATTTAAAAATTGGAGATACTTTTAATCCTTATCATGGCCTTACTTATAGGGAAGATAGTAAACATGATGAAATTTATGTGG
>Ga0315322_10004666_pt1 | contig 10533 bp, 7 predicted proteins | sample M110021515metaG_FD_203461 | JGI IMG/M metagenome (GOLD analysis project Ga0315322, IMG submission 203461) | Ammonia-oxidizing marine archaeal communities from Monterey Bay, California, United States - M1 100m 21515 | ecosystem: Environmental > Aquatic > Marine > Intertidal zone | place: USA... | reverse complement strand
TGGCGCGTTTCTTCCAGTGCGTGAACTGCTCATGTTCAGCAATCTGAGGATGTATGGTGGCGGGATCGACACCGACCACCCGGAGATTTGCTTCCAAAAGACGCTGGCAGGCTCCACCAGGGGCGGCGCCCAGCTCACAGACTCTTTCTCCAGAATGAAACTGAATACCAAAACGGGCGATTGCTTCGTCGAGTTTGAGCCACGCCCGTGAGATTCCGTAAGGAGGCATCTGTCCGGGATAATATCCCCCAGACCATTGACCGGTCTGAGCGTTCCCAACGTGCCACCCAATCCACCAGCGATCAACCGAGTCAACAACACAGTTCAGAATGAGATTGGGTTCGGATGCGATACGTTTTTTCTGAAAGGAATCGAAAGTAGTTATCTTGCGTTGAATCGAAGCAGTGTCAATCTGAAGACGCGGATCACGTTTCCATACATGGACGGCATCTACTTTCAGTGAGCCAAGTAATCGTAAAGTAGCAGCGATTCTCTCATCTTCAGTCTGCCCTGTGATTTGTCCTAATGAACGAACGCCAATTCGAGCGAAGACGAGTTGCTCAAGAACATTGTCAGGAACTCCAAAATGACTCCACTCTGGTTTTGACACGATGTGTGATGGTATGCGAAACGTTACCAGGCCCTTTCGCCAGTACGACTTCTGAAATGACGGAAAGGCATGCTTTTGTCGATGCTCTAAAGCAGACTCACTGCCATGCCTACATCCAACAAGCAAGAACTCACTTTGTTGAAGAGGTGTTGAAGAGCTGGCTTGAGGTATCTGGGCGTTCATGGATATGTATCAAACCGGGCTGACCAGAAGCCTACCTGTAAAATGAGGCCGGCCCGGGCGCCCAAGAGCCCGGGCCGGCCTTTCTCGTCAGAACAACGGCATGTTCACCATCGTTTGTTCAGATTGCCAGAATGAAACATTCTCACACCGGAACATTTGATGGAGACCGCCTACGGTCACGTCAAAGACGGATTAGGCGTGGCCCTTTTTCTTGGCAGCCTTCTTCTTCTTGGCGACTTTCTTCTTCTTAGCCACCTTCTTCTTGGCAGCCTTCTTCTTGGCTACCTTCTTCTTGGCGACTTTCTTCTTCTTCTTGGCTACTTTTTTCTTAGCAGCCTTTTTCTTAGCTACCTTTTTCTTAGTAGCCTTCTTCTTAGTAGCCTTCTTCTTGGCCATTGAATGGCTCCTTGCCAGTAGCACCCCTATGGAATGAACCGACTACTTCCTTGGGGTGCTGAGTATTGGAAGCGATCGACGTTTTCATGCTGCCATGATGTGCAAGCACATACATTGCATGCATGAAGTACAAGTTTTCAGAAATTTGGTGTTCTACTGTCAAGAGAAATCATGGAAAATTTTTTAAAAAAACTTGGATTTTTGTCTAAAAAATCGGATCGTGACCCATCCATGCCATGTGAAAATCCAATCCAAAGACATTCTCAGAGACTGTAAGAGAGTTTTTGTGTGAACACAAAAATACTTTTTTTATAGTAGAAAGTCTCTTTTAAGGTTGTGTTGAGTGTTTGTTTACCCAGTCGTGAAGCATGGTCATCTGGGCTGCAAAACCCTGCTCGTGACAATTGAGCGGACTTTTGAAAAAACTTGCCAACCAAGGCAGTGAACCGGCCTCACCAGCCAGTCGGGCGCGATCAACTAACCGAATGAGATCTATTACTAACGGAGCTGCCAAAATAGAATCACAGCCTTGCCATGTGAATTGCATAGTCATGGGCGTACCAAGAAATCCCTCGAAATGGATGTGATCCCATGCAGTTTTCCAGTCACCAAGACTCTCAATGAACTCAATGGATACAAGTGTCTGCGGCGTCGATGGTAAGAGATTTGCAAGCAGATGGTCTTTGCTCTTCACCTTGGCGGCCTTGTTTGAAGGGTCGTCCAATATTTTTCCATCAAGGTTGCCAAAAATGTTGTGCCCCACCCAACTCATGACATTTAAGTTCCGGTCACGAAACATTGGGGCAAGCACACTCTTAAGCAATGTCTCACCTGTTTTGCCATCACACCCTGCATGGGGGAGCCCGCGCTGCTGCGCAAGGGAATTGAGTGCTTGCGGTGTTGCACCAGTGGAAGGTGTAAAATTGATATAGGCAGCATCTGCTTCAAACGCAGCAATTGCGTAGAGGCTGCTCGTAGGGAGTGGACTCGATTCTGACGGGTGCTCGAGTAAGGGAGAGAGTTCATCAAAGTTGTCAGGAATAGGCGATGACCACGGAGGTTCAGTCGATGCGAGGTTCACCACAACTACCCGTTCAACATCATTTGTTTCTGCAAAGTCAATAATATCTGTTCGAATCTGATCAATAATACCTCTTGGTGTCTTGGCTACTTTGGATTCCGGTAGAGATGCTATAGCCTGGATGGAGGTACCAGATGCCAATACAGTTCCTGTTCGAAGGCGGGTCTCAATATCTATCAGATCAGGAGTAACAGATTCCAAGACGCCTGGTGGAATGGCTCGGCTGACTGTCCACATTCGGCGAGCTTCATCGAGAAGGCTTTCGTTACGAATATCATGTCCGCCAATAACGATATCACTCCAATCAATCAGGTTGAGTGAATGAAAGCCCTCGGTTTCAGTAATGAGGCCAATTGGCTCAACCAATCCCCGGGCAAGAGCTGCTAGACCGGTCATGACGGTCGTGGCGACGCCACCCTTTGCACCGATTAGCCAAAGTCCAATTCGTTTTTGTGCCATCCAAGCTCCTCTTGGTCACCGTGGTATTATCTTTAGACGGATGGTTCGTTTCTGTTTTTATGCCACCACTTGTTTCTGATGGCATACTGTTACCAGAAGTATGCCATGTCATTGAGGTTCTTACTGTTAAGAAACGGGAAAGGAAAGAAAATTCATGGAAGAAGCTGCTTGCCTTCAATTAGCACATCGAATGGCCTCCCTCCAACCATCAGCGACGCTTGCTATGGCAGCTCGAGCTGGCGCGATGAAGGCATCTGGTATCGATGTTATTGATCTCTCAGTCGGAGAGCCAGATTTTCCGACACCAGAACATATCTGTAAGGCCGGGAAAGCCGCTATCACCGCAGGGAAAACGAAGTACACGCCAGCAGCAGGGATACCGGCGCTGCGTGAAGCAATCGCAAACGATTATACCCGTCGATCTGGGCTTACGGTGACTCCAGCACACGTTATCGTTTCCAACGGAGCGAAACACAGCCTTCACAATATTTTCACAGCTGTCTTAAACCCAGGTGATGAAGTCATCGTTCCGACTCCTTATTGGGTCAGTTACGCTGAATTAATCAAGCTTGCTGGAGCAAAACCGATTCTCGTTGAGACCTCGATCGATGAAGATTTTAAGCTTCAGCCAGCGGCCTTGAAGCCAGCAATTACGCCTCATACGCGCATGCTTCTGCTCTGTTCACCGAGTAATCCAACCGGAGTTGTTTATTCACGTGAAGAGCTCACTCGCATAGCAGATATTGCGATTGAATCAGACCTTTCTATTGTTTCTGACGAGATATATGACCAGCTTGTCTTTGATGGCCGCGAATCTGTTTCATTTCCAACTCTGCGGCCTGGCCTTGAGGAACGAAGTATTGTTGTCGCTGGCGTGAGTAAGACGTACTCAATGACTGGATGGCGTATTGGATGGACAATTGCCCCACCGGCACTCTCAAAGGCCATGGGAAGTCTTCAGAGCCAAGAGACAAGCAACCCTTGTAGCATTAGCCAGCATGCAGCTATCGAGGCAATCACTGGTCCACAAGAATGTGTGACAGAGATGCGAAATGCATTTCAAGCACGACGAGATCTTGTTGTTGAAAGGCTTAGGAATATACCTGGGGTCAATATTCCAGATATTGGCGGTGCGTTCTATGCTTTTTTTGATATCCAGACCTCCTTGGGTACATCAAAAGGACCTCAGAATAGTGTGGCCTGGTGTGAGCAGTTGCTTGAAGAAGAACATGTTGCAACTGTGGCGGGTAGTGCCTTTGGTGCAGAGGGACATGTTCGTATGTCTTTTGCGGCGTCAGAGGAGAAGCTGGCAATGGGTCTTGACCGGATTGCGCGTTTCCTTGGTTCGTTGCAGTGAATAAATCATTCACACAGGTTCCAAAGGAGGAAACAGCAGCGATTATCCTCGCAGGTGGAACAGCCAGACGTTTAGCAGACAAACGACCACCTGGCGGGAAAGCAGAATGCATTATCGGTGGACAATCTCTTCTCAGTATTGTGAGTGGAGCTTTGGTTCCAGTGACACATTTGATTCTTGTTGTGGGTGGTGATCCGCCAAAAGTTTCCTCCCAAGAATTGGTACCCATTCGGCATATCCCTGATCATCAGCCCGGGTCTGGCCCTCTTGCAGCCGTCCGGGATGGGCTTCGATGGATATGGCACGAGCATTCAAAGTCACTGCCACAATTCGTCATTCTATCTGCGTGTGATCTGCCTTCCATCAAGCCATCACTTGTGTCAGAAATGGTCGATCGCTTCCCACAAGATGAATTGAGTACGAGGTGGGTCATTCCAGAGGTAGGAAAACGTCTTCAGTACCTTTTTTCTGTCTGTCGTCCGACGATTCTTCAGCCGTTGGATAGCTTCTTTGCGGCTGGTGGTCGTGACTTTCGTAGCTTTGTTCAATATCTTCAGGAACATGAATCAACGAGTATTTATGTCATATCAGATGCCATCTGGCGGACAATCGATCCAAATGCTCATGCCGGCAGTGACATTGATACTCCAGCTGATCTCGCCCTTTACAACGGCGACGCTTCACATTGATTCTAGAGACGCTCTATACTCATGCTAAGAGTGCGGGTAATGTCGTGCTCGTGCTGATGAGATACGTTCTTGTTTAGTTTTCTCAACCACAGATCAGTCGACAATCATGGATGATGTCCGGAATGATCAAAAAGATTCTCTACGATCCGTGCTGCTGCGGCGGTGGCGGTGGTTTACACGACTGCTCAAGTTGGTTTTTGTTTGTTTTGTCATTTATCAGGCACCACGACTGACGCAAGTGACAATTGTACGAGATTGGCCCCTACAAAACATATGTGAAGGTATTGCCGGCAAAATTTCATCGGGTTCAGCAGCGTGGGATTGGTTTGGGCCTGTTGTCTATAGAGACCTTCTCATCACGACATCAGACGGGGAACCGTTGCTCGCTGTTGATCGCTTTGAGGTGAATCGAAGTCCTCTCAACTTGGTGTTCCAACCACATGATCTTGGACGCATACGGCTTGAAGGGGCGAGGCTCTCAACAGCTGTTTGGAATGGTGGAAGTACAATCGAGACAGTACTCGAACCATGGATCAAAAAAATAAGCCAAAGCAATCGGCAAGGGCTTTCTGAAAGTCCTGCTGATAACCAAAATCTTGAAACATTATCTGATCATACGACAAGTCATATTACTGGAACCGTTGAAATTGTTGATGCAACAATCGAGTTGACGGATTTACGGCACGGAGATGTCTGGTTGCTTAATGAGATTGCTGCAGTTATTCCATTTCCGAAGTATGCGGAAAGTGGTGAACTTTCTTTTTTGCCATCAGGCACAATCTGTAGTGGATCAATTCAGCATGCCGAAGAACCTCAGTTGAAGATGAGCAAATCTTCTTCTCAGGGGGAAAACAGGTTGGCAACAGCAAGTATTGTCAGTCGAGCGAACTCAATGCTTGCTCGGCCTGGTGGTTGGTCAGTAACAGTCTCTGGGCCGGAAACGGACAAAGGAACATATTCATTGGTGGTAGGAACGACCCGCTGCCCGGCCGGTGTTTCCCGGATTGCAGCGAATCGCTTTGGCTGGTCGCATCTCTTACAGGGCATAGTCGATATTCGTGCCGATGTCGTTCTTGATCAAGCACTTCAAATGGAGTGGCCTATGCCACCAGCCAACAAAGATGCACAGGTCAACATCAAGGGAAATGTGGTTGGTCGTGATTTGTCAATTGTTGAAGTCGCTACTGATCAGAAGGAATTGACAATTGAGAAAGTTGATATGCCTTTTGAGGCTACTCTCCTGCCTGAGAAGTACATCATTAAGAGATTCCAAGCGGAGACAAATGTAGGTTATTTTGAAGCTGTGGGAACTATCAAGGCGACACCTGACCGCAGGCGTAAAAGTGATATTGTATTTCCTGGATGGCACGTACTGGAAGTAATTCAAGGTGATGATTTTGAGGCTCATGCATCGATTGAAGTTGCTCCGCTGTTGAATGCCTTCCCTCGTGTTCGTGTGCTGCGTCCAGACGTGCAGATGACAGGAGGTACAGTCACTGTAGATGTCCAGAGCCAAGAGCTTGAGTCCAGTCGCCAGATTCGTTTCAGGTCAGAGCTCACTGATGTGTCTGCGATCCAGAGTGGAAAGAAAACAGAGTGGCATGCTCCTTGCGCTGCTTGGGTTTCTGCCAGGCAACAACTCGACGGACAACTCTATCTTGAAGAAGCTGGTTTTGCATCGACATTTGCAGATGTTTCCATAAATGGGCTGGCTGATGGAATCGAAACAAAGTGGCGGATTGATCTTGGCCGTACGTTTCAAAGTGTGAGCCAGCTGCTGGATTTACAAAGTGAGAAAAACAAGCAGTCTCTCTCAGGGATATCACGAGGACAATGTCGTGTAGATCGATCTTCAGAGACGGATTCAACAAAAGTCTGGACATCATTAAGTATCGAAGATTTGAATTGGTCGATTGGTGATCAGACTATCTGGAAAGAGCAGCTCGTTGCCGTTGATTGTGATACATCTTGGACTGAAACACAGACCGAAATTGCACTCAAGACCGCAGATTTTAAATTTGATTCAGGCCGTGACTCGTTTGTTGTCATGCTTACGGATGAATGCATCATCGCTCGTGATTTTAGAAAGACACTGTGGTCGAATTTGAGCGATCAAGCGAACAACAAACCCATTTCGTTTGACTGTCATATGTCCGGAAACTTGATGACCTGGAAACAACGTATTCTCGGTCTTGGTGCAACTGGAGGTTTTGAATTACCTTCTTCTAAAACAGATGTTGAGGGAATATTTGAAAGCAGGTGGACCCTCCAGTATGTCGGTCAGCAAGTCCAGATAACAAAAGCTTCAGCACAAATCGAGCACCTCACTATTCATGCCGGAAAGCAACGCATCGAAGAGCCGAAAATTATTCTTTCAGCAGTTGGATTAGTAGATCCAGCTCGAGGAATCATAAAGCTCTCTAGCGCTGAAATGTTGTCTTCAACGGCATCACTACGAACCGGTGGATTGCAGATAGTGTCGAGGAGTTCGATAGATCGACCATTGATCGACACTCTTTTCGATACTGTGCAGGGACAATTTCAGTGGCAAGTCGATCTTACAAGACTCGATAAATGGCTGGCACAGGATACGGCTCTAGACGCTGCAGGTCGTCTTTGGGGAACGGCGGACCTCCTTGAAACACCCTCTGGCATTAATCTTTTGATGACAATAACGGGCAGCCAATTAGCTGTTTCACATTCGAATATCAGAACAGGACAAGCTGGTCGTTCACGAGCACCTTTGGCTTGGATAGAACCGCAGGTGAAAGGACTACTTGATATCACACGACCGGTTATGAATGAAGCAGTCGCAAACCAATTAAAAATTAATCAGTTTAAAATCGAATCCTCAACAATGAGTGTTGTAGCGACCGGGTCAATCAATGATGTAACAGGGCGACAGCATGTAGAACTTGGTGGCACGATATTGATGAATTGGGAACAATTAACCCGACTTCTCTCACCGTCTTCAGGTCGTATGCTGAAACTGATAGGTGGCGGCCCACAACCATTTGCTGTGAGAGGATCATTCGGATCTTCTCTCACGGCTGATGACTCAGTTACGTTACCGTTACCTGATAGCTGGAAGACACCCTCGCCTCAACGCATCTCACCAAGACAACAACTCATCGCCCTACCATCGAAAGAGCGGAAGAGTTCAGACCATGGCGTGGAAACATGGCTTCCCCGCATAACTGCTGAAACGACACTTTCTTGGCAAGGTGGTCATATTGCTGATTTTCCTCTTGGACCTGGCACACTACCGCTGCGACTTGTCGAGGGACAACTTGCTTTTGGTCCATTTGAGATACCAGTTTCAGGAGGAAAGATTCGTGGGACACCGTGGATACAGCTTCTTCCTTCACCGGGTGAACTTATTTTGCCACCAGGACGAGTGATTGAAAGAATTGCTCTTACGCCTTCCTTGTGCGATCAGTGGCTCTCGTGGTTGTCTCCAATTCTGCGGAGTGCAACCGAAGCGCAGGGTTTTCTGACCGTTGATACATCTGGAGGGCAGTTGCCATTGAACGATCCACTCAATGGTCGATTTGAAGGCCAATTGTTACTGGAGCAGTTTTCTGTCACACCTGGTGATATGGCAGGACCACTTATTAAGCTTTTGGCAAAACTACAAAGTGTTGTCGATCCACGTTTTGCATTTGGCGATCAGGTTGTTTTCTTGCGGGCACGGCCAGATCCAGTACGAGTGCGGATTGCAGATGGCCGCGTTTATCACGACAATCTCGTCATGGACATGGGCCAACTTTCTGTACGAAGTCAGGGAAGCATGGGGCATGACGGTTCATTATCGATGCAGCTAGAAGTTGCTTTTCGAGGAGATCTAGCAGGAACTACACCAGTCGTAGCACAACTTTTACGTACTCCGTTTGTAATTCCACTTCGTGGAACAGTTCGCAGTCCTCAATTTGATGCAACTGCTCTCGATACGATCTTCAAGCGAATCATGCAGAATACGGCAGACGCAGTGTTACGTGATGGCATTGGTCGTGGTCTCGAAGCACTCTTTGGTAATCCACAACCACCCGAACAAAAAGTACCTCAACCACTGACGTTTCCAGATAGCTCGTGAACTGAGGAGTAGTGCCCCGCACTGTTCTTGGAAGATTTGATTTGGAAACGGTCAGGCTTCCGCGTGGCGCAACCGTCTATTCAGGCCATTAATGAGTTTTTTGAGTCGCCGACAATAACTGAAATGCTCAACTTCAAGTGCATGTCGTGGTGACTTGATGTAGTGAATCGAATGGTTTTTTTTTGTCCGATTTTTTTGCTTCTTCAGCCATGCTTGAGCTCGTGGGGCGATACGATTCGCAAGAATCATTCGAGCGATAACCTGGGATTGGAGATCTGTGATACCCCATTGCCCGCTGTCTGGTTGAATCATTCCAACAACAGCAAGATCATTCACTTCTGGGTGAAGAAAGTGCATAAATAATTCTGGCAGGCCATTCTTCGTATTGAGTTCAGATGCATGTATTTTTGGCAACGTCAGGCGATATCCTGTCGCTGCGATGACAACATCGACCTGTTCACAACGCCCGTTTGCAAAGATAGCTGTATCACCGTCAAATCTTTTAAGATCAGGCATTGGATGAATCGCACCCTGATCAATGCAAGGATAAAGATTTTCATTGATGACAGGGTGCGTTTCCCAAAGATTATGATCCGGTCGAGGAAGGCCATGTTTTTCAGGTAAGCCAATCGTACGAGCAATGACTCGTCGACTGATTAATCGACGGATTCCTAACGGTACACGCATTTTAAGGAGTCGTTCGCCTCGGAGGTCTGAGGGTCTTCCCATGAAGAGGCGTGGCAGAACATGATAGTTTCGCCGAGTGGAGTGGAACGTCGCAGCGGCATGAAAAGAAGCTTCGACAGCAATGTCACAACCAGAGTTCCCACCCCCAATAATAAGCACCCTCTTGTTTTTTAATACGTGGGGAACTTCAGGAGATTTGTATTCGGCAGAATGAATTACCGGACCCGAAAAGCTGGAAGTGATAGCTGGAAATCGCGGCTCATGGTTGTGCCCTGAAGCAAAGATAAGACCTGCGTAGTTTCGTGTTGTTCCATCTTCGGAATCCACCTGCCAACCTTGCCTCACGTGATTGTGGTGAATGGGTGTAATACGCGCAACGGAATTTTGAAAAAGAATGTGATCTCGCAAATCAAAGTGATCAGAATAATGATGCAGATATTCAAGACATTGCCTGTGGCTCGGATATGCGGGCCACTCACGAGGCATGGGGAAGTCAGTAAATTCAGTCAGTGACTTGGAACTGATCAGTTTTGTGGACTCAAACACTCGTGATGATGATGATCCAAAATACCAGTTTCCCCCAAGATTATCTTCACGTTCGAGACACTCAGCCTGGATGCCACACTGCAATAGATTCTTAAGCGCCGTTAGCCCTGACGGACCAGCGCCAATAACACACCACTTCGACGGTTTGTTTGGTTCACATGCAGACATATTTGATGATCGAGTTACTCAATGAATCAATAGTATCTTGTGTATGTCTATAGGACAGGCTTACCCGTAGAAGACTTGAGCCCGTCGGAACACTTGGAGGGCGAATTGCGGGTACAAAAAACCCGTCACCGGCAAGTGATGCAGCTATTTGAACGGCTCGCTGTGGTGTTCTGACAAAAACAGGCACAATATGTGCCTCTGCATTGCCAATATTGACTCCGTGAGACGAGAGCTTCTGCCGAAACATATCTGCATTTTCTATAA
>Ga0315322_10004665_pt1 | contig 10535 bp, 6 predicted proteins | sample M110021515metaG_FD_203461 | JGI IMG/M metagenome (GOLD analysis project Ga0315322, IMG submission 203461) | Ammonia-oxidizing marine archaeal communities from Monterey Bay, California, United States - M1 100m 21515 | ecosystem: Environmental > Aquatic > Marine > Intertidal zone | place: USA... | reverse complement strand
GTGGTGTCAGTCACTGGTAACATGAGAATCTCAGGTTGTTCGTAGGGATGCAGTACCGCCAGCTGTCTCTTCAGGTCTTGCCAGCAAGCATTGCCTGTTTTGATTGTGATTCGAAATTCAGTTGATGATTGGACGACACCATCCCATTTGTAGTGACTGGTGATAGGGCCTTCGATTTGAACACAGGCTGCCAAATTGGTGTCAATGAGTTGACGGGCAAGGTGCTCGGCATCAGCGCGTGACGCGACAGTCGTGACCACAATGACGATTTGATGAGATGAATTCATGTGCGAAACTGGAAAATGAGGAGCCTAAGGGTCTAGGCTGGCGATGTTCTGAAAACTTGGATTGCGGCCAGTTGGTAATTTAGCAGGCAACTGGTAAGCATATGGAGGTAGGCTGTCGGGCGGGCAGGTTTCCACGGACTGGATGCGGAAACGCGGTGCCTCTTTTTCGCTGCGTAATTTCGGCGAAAAACTGCTCACGGCTTTCATCACAGAACTTATCGGCACAGAAACAGCGAAACGTTGTAATTGTTGGAGAGACACAGAAATGGCTGATTTGCAAGGGCCAAGTAAGATGACACCGTTCACGATGTCGCGTTTGATTCGCGCTAGCATGAAGTATTCGTGGCGGGTTTCAGGATCGGTTGCGTTGGGGGTTGCGACGGCGACTGCGGTCATTGTGGGTGCTTTGCTGGTCGGCGATTCAATGCGTGGAAGCTTGCGTGGGCTTACCATTGAGCGGCTTGGAAATACCGAAAACGCTATTTTTCCTGGGGGTTTCTTTGAGGTCGATGGCTTGACCAACACAAATCTGCATCCCATTGCTTTGATGTTGTTCGAGAATGGCATCGTTGAGTTTCGTGGTGACGATGATGCGATTCGTAGAGCAGGTGCGGTGCAAATCATTGGTTGCGACAGTGATTTCTGGCGACTTGATGTCTCTGGGATGCAAAAACCACCAAAGCTCGATGACGATAGTGTAATCGTGAACCAGTCGATGGCTTCCGAGTTGGATGTGCAAGTTGGTGATCTGCTGACGTTACGTTTGCCAGTTGAGCAGGCGGTGCCAGCCGACAGTCCGCTGGGAAAGCGGGACGCAGAAAGTGAGGGGCTGCCTCGCATGCGGATCGCCGGGATCGTTCCCGATCGTGGGTTAGGGATTTTTTCTGTTTCCCCAAGTCAAGCCGCGCCTCGCAACATATTTGTCAATCGTGCCACGGTGGGTGAAGTTCTTGATAGGGAAGGGCAAGCCAATGCGATTTTGCTTGACCAGCCTGCAACACTTCAGGACTTCAATATCAGCTTGGCTGATCTTGGGCTTACCTTGCAACGCATTGAACGCCGCTTTGAACCAGAGTCCGGTGAGCCAAAGACCATTTATGATTACTACTGGTTGACCAGCGAGCGATTACTACTTCCCGCAATTGCGGTTGATCAAATCAAGGAAGCTTTTCCGGCGGATGAATTGACTGAGACAACGACCTACCTCGCGAATGCAATTGAGCGTTTGAATCAGGAAGGTGAAGTCGTCGCTACCGTGCCCTACAGCACCATCACTGCTGTTGATAGCAGTCCCCAGTTACCCTTGAATTATAAACTTCCTGAGAGATCGGTTGATGCTCAATCGCCCGAGGCAGACAGCACAACGGAAGTGATTCCGTTGGTGCTAAATCAGTGGGCTGCTGACCAATTGGGGGCAAGGCATGGGACACCATTACGAGTTGCCTACTATGAACCTGAAGTTGAGAACGGCAAAGAAATCGAACGCTTCTTTGCAGCAGTGGTGACCGATGTGGTTCCGATCACTCGGCCGACGACGCCGTACCGTCGCCGGCGAGAAGCCACTTTTGACCAGCCACCAACGGTCTATAACGATCCCGATCTGACACCGTCGGTGCCCGGAGTGACTGACCAGGATTCGATTAGTGATTGGGATTTACCTTTCCCATTAGAACGCGAAATCAGCAAACAAGATGATGCTTATTGGAATGAATACCGTTTGACACCGAAAGCATTTTTGCCCCTGATTCAAGGGCAGCAACTTTTCGGCAGCCGTTTTGGCGAAACCACTGGTATTCGCATTTCCAAGTCGGCTGCTGCTGATGAGAGTCTCCTGAGCCAGCGTTTGTTGGAGATCCTCAAGCCATCCTATTCCGAGCTGGGCTGGTCGATCATACCGATCCGAGAACAACAGCTAGCCGCGTCCAGTGGCACCACTCCCTTTGATGGGCTTTTCCTGTCATTGAGTTTCTTCGTGATTCTTGCAGCGGTCATGCTGATTGCAATGTTGTTTCGGTTGGGACTGACACAACGCATGACCCAATTCGGAGCTTTGTTGGCGGTGGGATGGACCCCGAGGCGTGTCGCGGGCTTGGTGCTCCGAGAGGGATTATTGGTGGCGGCGGTGGGTGTGTTGCTAGGAGTGGTTGGTGGTTTCCTTTATGCCTGGACCGTACTCTGGGCATTGCGTTCCTTGTGGGTAGGGGCCGTCACCGTACCTTTTCTAACCTTTCACTGGACGCTTCAGAGTTTATTGATTGGGTCTTTTGCAGGATGGGCGGTGGCAGGAATAACGTTGTGGAGAACAGCTCGTTGGTTAACGCATCTTGACGCCCAGGCTCTGCTTTCGCAGCGTGATACAGATAAAATGGCCAGTCGAACCTCTGGTCGAGGAAGGCTGCCCCTGGTTGCGGGTGGTCTGGGTCTCTTAGCAGTGGGTGTGGGTGCCTTTGGTGCAACAGCTGCTGGTCAAATTGCAGCCGGTGCTTTCGTTGGCGGCGGGATGTTGCTTCTGATTGCTGCGTTGCTGTTCATTTATGCTTGTTTGCGGAGCCCGAGTCGTCTTGCCACCAAGACCCGTCAAGATTCATTCACATTTCGTCAACTCATTAGTCGCAATGCTTCGCGGCATCCCCTCCGGAGCACGATGACGATAGGTTTGATGGCGGCAGCAGCTTTTCTAATCATGGCGATATCGGCATTTCGTCTGCAGCCCGGTACGGAGGGGACAGGCGGATTCACCTTGATCGGACAATCTTCGCAAACGCTTTCGAGAGATCTCAGGCAGACGCAAGTCCGCTCGGAAATGCTTGGCCCAGACGCTCGCCTGTTAAGGGCAACAACGATCGCTCCTTTGCGGTTGCGACTGGGGCAGGATGCAAGTTGCAATAATCTGTACAAAGCCACTCGTCCCACGGTGGTTGGAATTCCTGAATCGTTCAGCACTCTTTTCGATAATACATCGACCGGGTTGCCAGGTTTCCAATGGGCAGCAGAAGGCGACGTGCCTGTTGGTCAATCACCTTGGGATGCACTTAACGTTGATGCCCAGGGAACTGAAAACGATCCAATTCCAGTCATCATCGATCAGAACACAGCGATGTGGAGTCTGCAGATGATGCAAGGTGTTGGTGAAGTGCGTGCCTTTGAATATGAACCTGGAAAGCTGACCTACTTTCGTGTCGTGGGGTTGCTTGCCAATTCCATGTTGCAAGGCAAATTGATGATCGGCGAAAATAATTTTAAGCTGGTCTTTCCCAATATCAGCGGCTACCAGTATTTCCTCATCGCCGTGGGTGATTCTCGCAGCGATGAGGTGGCCAGTGTTTTGGAAAATCGTCTTGGCGATATTGGGATGGATGTTACGGACGCGAATCGAGTCCTGTCCACGATGCTGGCTGTTCAGAATACCTATTTGCGAACTTTTCAAAGTCTAGGTGCCCTCGGACTCTTGTTGGGGACGATCGGCCTGGCTGTGGCGCAAATGCGAAGTGTTCTTGAGAGGCGTCAAGAGTTGGCAGTCATGCGAGCCATTGGGTTTAGTCGACAGCGTTTGACGTCAGTAGTCATGGGGGAAACAGCAACTTTATTGTTGTTTGGAATTGGTTGCGGAGCGGTTTGCGCTGTCGTGGCTGTGCTACCTCATGCTCTGATCAATGGCCTCGAACCACCGATTGTAGAACCGTTAGTGCTGTTGGTCGGAATTACGCTTTTTGGATTGTGTGCTGGATTGGCAGCAGTGCGACGCGTGAGCACGATGCCGCTTTTGGAATCACTGCGTTCCAACTAAATGAAGGACAAACATGTTTCAGATGTTGGATGATTTGACTGATCCAGCTGATCATCTGGCGCTAGATGAGGCTGTCCTCATGAGAGAAGCACTAGAATCAGACAGGTTACAGCCGTGGGAAATATTACGGGTCTGGGAATTCAACCAGCCCGTGGTGGTCGCAGGTCGATCCAGTCGTATTCGTGAGGAGATCGATGTCGACTATTGCCAAGCGATGAGGATGCCGATTCTTAGACGTTGTACAGGGGGCGCCTCGGTTGTTGCGGGGCCTGGTTGTTTGATGTACAGCGTTGTTCTCGATCACGCCGTGCATGAGGGATTGAGGAAAATTGATGCAGCGCACCAGTATGTGATGTCTCGCGTGTTGGCTGCTGTGCAGCAGCAGATTCCGTCAGCAAACCTACAGGGAATTTGCGACCTGACATGGCAGAATCGTAAGTGCTCGGGTAATAGTCTCCGAGTGACTCGGGATAGAATTTTGTACCATGGAACAGTTTTATACGACTTTGATTTGACTATGCTCTCACGATGCTTGCTCAAGGCTCCGCGTCAACCTGATTACCGCGAAGGCCGAGGACATGCGAGTTTTGTGACCAATGTGCCACTGAATTCCACAATGCTTGCAGAGCATTTGGTCGACAAGTTTGAAGTGCGAGATCGCGTGGATGCAGCCTTGTTGCAGAGCGAGGTATTGAAACTGCGAAAGCAGCGATACGATTTGCAGAAATGGCATTTTCGGATTGAATGATTGATCCCGCTGAAGCAGCTTGTGGCCCCAATTAGTTTGCGAATCGTAATAAGTTCGAAACAACAGAAAATGAGTGAAACGTTGACAGACAATCCATTGAATTTCGATGACCTGAACGACATGTTGGCTCAGTATGGGCAGCAGCACGTCTTGCGGCATTGGTCGCACTTGAATTCTGAGGAACAAGCGAATCTCACAGCACAACTGAGTGGCATTGATCTGGCTGAATTAGCCAGTCTGGTCGATGGACAGGATGCGGACACAGACTTTGGGGCACTGGCTAGCAGAGCCAGTTCCCCACCAGCGGTGCGGGCTGATGGCAGTGGTGCTGACTGGTCTCCTGCTCAGGCGCGAGAACGAGGTGAGAAAGCACTGAGAAACGGTGAACTCGGTGCCGTGATTGTTGCTGGCGGACAGGGGACGCGTTTGGGGTTTGACCAACCCAAAGGCATGTTTCCAATCGGCCCTGTTTCGGATCGGACTCTGTTTCAGTTTTTCGCTGATCGCCTGCTAGCAGTGAGTGAAAAATATGGATGCCGCATCCCTTTCTACATCATGACCAGTGATGCGACTGACCAGGAAACACGAGAGTACTTTGCAGCAAATGAGAATTTGGGCATCCCTGCTGAGGATCTGTATATCTTCAAGCAAGGTGTGATGCCGGCTGTCGATGCAGCAACTGGCAAGTTGCTAATGCAGAGCACGAACTCACTTGCCTTGAGTCCGGACGGGCATGGCGGAACCGTTTCAGCTTTGCATCGTTGCGGTTGCTTGGCCGATGCATCGAAACGCGGAATCCAACATCTAGCTTACATTCAGGTCGATAATCCGCTGGCACATCTTTGTGAGCCAGAGCTGGTCGGGCATCATTTGATGGCAAACAGCGAAATGACGACTCAGGTCGTCCAAAAACGTTATCCAAGGGAGAAAGTTGGGAATGTTGTTCTTGCGGATGGGCAGGTTCAGATCATTGAATACAGTGATTTGCCCGAGTCGGCCGCAGAAGCCATTAACGAGGATGGCTCACTCAAGCTTTGGGCAGGTAATATTGCTGTGCATTTGTTCAAGCTTGATTTCCTGCAAAGGGTTGCTGGGAAGGCCGATTCCTTGCCATTCCATCGAGCGTTGAAAAAGGTGCCATATTGCGACGGTCAGGGACAGATAGTCATTCCGGCCGAGCCGAATGCGACCAAGTTCGAGAGATTCATTTTTGATTTGCTGCCCATCGCTAGAAATGCCTTCGTAGTAGAGTCCCATGCCAGCGAAGCATTTGCACCCGTGAAGAATGCTGATGGTGCTGAAACCGATACACCGAATGCCGCTAGAAAAGCGATCGTCGATTTGCACCGCCACTGGTTGGAGCAGGCGGGCATTTGTGTGGATGAGGAGGTTCAGGTCGAGATTAACCCCAGGTTGGCCCTGACAGTCAGTGATTTGCGGGAAAAGATCCCTACAAATCTGCGGATCGGCGCAGATCGCTACTTTGACACTCGGCTAGAATCCCGAGAATAACGATACCTCTGGCCACGGTAGAATCCTTCGGTTCTTCTGCGATCATGTCCCTCGACACTTCGTTGCGCGAAACCTCGCCAATCGCGAGGTGTTCAATCAGACTCGGTCCTACCATGACCTTCCCACCTTTCACGCTGGCACTATGAATACAACATTGCCCCAAGATCAACGGCGAGGCAACGCCGTGATCGGTCTCATTATTTGTCTGTTCTTCATTGTGGTCATTGGAGGGGCCGGCTATGTAGTGCTGAATAAGGCCGGCAGTGGAGTCGACCCCGATGCACTGATCACGCAGACTGCCATTCGTGGCCCTTTTGATCACATTGTTTTGGAGCAAGGCGAAGTTGAAAGCAGCAGCAACACGGAGATTGTGTGTGAGGTCAAATCACGCGGAAACGGTGGTACCGCAATCCTGTGGGTGCTCGAAGAGGGAACGAAGGTCAAAAAGGGCGAAAAGCTCGTCGAACTCGATTCAGCCGAGCTGGAATTGAATCTCAAAGAGCAGAAGATTCAGGTGATCACAGCTGAGTCACGACTGGCGACGGCTGAAGCGGATCTGGAGCAGGCAAAGATTTCCCGTCAGGAGTACCTCGAGGGAGTGTACAAGACTGAAGAGAAGAAGATTCTCAGTGAAAAGGCAATTGCCGAACAGGATCTCCGCAAGGCAACACTACAAAGTCAAAGTAGCGAGCGACTTGTTGCTAAGGGATTGTTGAATGGTCTTACCTTGGAAGCGAATCAATTCGCGGTAGCTGATGCACAAAATAAATTAGATGTCGCTGATAGTAAGTTGAGGGTGCTGCAAAACCTCACCAAGCAGAAAATGCTGGTTCAGTTCGATAGTGACATCGACGCTGCAGAGGCCAAGTTGTCGGCGGCCCAAAGCGAGCTGATGGAAGAGACCACCGAATTAGCAGAGATCAAAGAGCAGATTAGCAAGTGTGTCATGTACGCCCCGGCTGATGGTGTTGTTGTCCACGCCAATCGTTACAGCAGCAGAGGTGGAAGTGCGGAATTCGTCGTCGAAGCAGGGTCGACGGTCCGCGAAAGGCAGGAGATCATCAGGCTACCAGATCCATCGTTGATGCAAGTGAAGTGTAAAGTCAATGAATCCAGAATCACCTTGATCCGAGAGGGGATGGCTGCAAGGGTCGAGATTGATGCCATTCCGGGGATGAAGCTTACGGGGCGAGTCGTCAAGGTGAATCGATACGCAGAACCAGGAAGCTACTTCAGTTCATCGATAAAAGAATATGCGACGATCATCGAGATCATCAATCCTCCAGAGAATATCCGTACCGGAATGACAGCAGAGGTCCAAATCTTTGTGGAACAATTGGACGATGCTCTTCAGATACCCATCGAAGGTCTCTACGAGCATGGGCCAGACATGTTCACATTGGTGATGAAGGGCCCTGAGCAATTTGAGACAGCGAAGGTGGGTATTCAGGCGACCAATGACATGATGGCGAGTATCACTGATGGCTTGACTGAAAATGATGTTGTGGTTTTGAACCTGCGTGACCATTTGAGCCTGATGCAACTGCCAAAAATCATTCGGGAAGATAATAGCGGGATGCGTGATTTGGCCACTGCACCTCCAGCTGGAAGCGGTGGGGAGGGTGGACGACCCGGTGCAGGTGGCGGACGACCCGGTGCAGGTGGTGGACGACCCGGTGCAGGTGGTGGACGACCCGGTGCAGGTGGTGGACGACCCGGTGCAGGTGGTGGGCGACCCGGTGCAGGTGGTGGGCGACCCGGTGCAGGTGGCGGACAACCCGGTGCAGGTGGTGGACCACCGCCCATCGATAGGATTGTTGACGGGATGATGTCTAAGAGTGACAAAGACGGAGATGGCTCGATATCAGCTGATGAAATCAAGGCCATCGATAGTAAGTACCAAGCGATGTTCACTGCTGCTGACACCGATTCAGATGGCAGCGTAACTAAGGTGGAGCTTACTAAGGCAATGAAGAAACGCATGAGCGGGGGAGGTGGCCGATGAGTAACCGTGATTCGGCTGGTGGACCTGCTTTTGTGGGTTCGGGAGCGGCAGTAAATTCTCCTCGATTAGCGACTTCAATCAAAGACTTGACGAAAGAGTACGTCTTGAAGAGCGAGACCGTTCGTGCCCTTCGAGGTGTTTCGTTTGATGTGCCAGAGGGAGACTATGTTGCGATCATGGGCCCCTCGGGAAGCGGCAAGAGTACGCTCTTGAACCTTTTGGGTTGTTTGGACAAACCTACTGATGGAAGTCTTTTTCTTGGCGAGGATGACATCGCCGAGATGACAGATGATGAGCTTGCGGAGATTAGAAGCACGCGAATCGGTTTTGTTTTCCAGTCTTATAATCTGATACAGCAATTGAGTGTCGTTGAGAACATTCAGGTGCCGCTTTACTACCAAGGGCGGCTCGGCTCGGATGAGAAGAGAAGAGCGATGGAATTGGCCGAGCGTGTAGGCTTGGGCGATCGACTCGATCACCGGCCCGCTCAGTTATCGGGTGGTCAGCAGCAGCGAGTGGCAATCGCCCGCAGTCTCGTCAATGATCCTTTTTTTGTGCTTGCTGACGAGCCCACAGGTAATTTGGATTCGGTCACAACCGACGAAATCCTGGCTATCTTTGATCAGCTGAATGATGAAGGACGAACGATCATCCTCGTCACCCACGAGGATGACGTTGCTGATCGCGCGAAACGCATTGTTCGTTTGAAGGATGGAATGTTGCACACGGATGAACCGGTTAGTGATGAACGACGCGTTGCTGCGAGGTTAGCGCAGCGGGAAGCGGTTGAAGAATTGTTGGCTCGCGAGTAGTTCAGGCGTCAGGAACACATTGACATGGTTTGGTTACGTACGTGGAAACTGGGTATCAAAAGTCTCGCACTGCATCCTTTGCGGACTGCGCTGACAATGATTGGAATCATGATCGGTGTTACCGCCGTCATCGTTTTGACTGCTATCAGCCAAGGGGCAAGTGATCAGGTGCAACGCCAGATCGAATCTCTTGGATCGACGACGATCATCGTTCGCAGCCAGAAACCACCCGAAGACAAACTTGCTGGCATGCGGGCCACGCAATACGGCCTGCTGCGCAGCGATTTGGATCGGATCATCGAGAACGTTCCAACAATCGAAACAGCGATTCCTATTCGTGAAATTCGACGGCAATTTACATACCGCGACCGTTCAATTGATGGCCGGTTGGTTGGTTGCACGCCGGCCTATGCAGGTGTCAATAGCCTCAAAATACGGTCTAGCGGGGGGCGTTTTCTCGGTGATGCGGATGATTTGAATGCGGACACCGTGTGTGTGATATCAGCCGGGGTGGCAGAGGCGTTGTTCCCGTATGAAGAACCATTGGGGAAGCGAATCAATGTGCCTGAGCACACGGATAAGTACCGGATTGTTGGGGTCCTTGAGCATCGAAATCCTTCGGCAGCGATTGGCGGTTCACTCGACTCACAGGATTTTTCCTCGGATGTTTACATTCCCATTCGCACGCTTCGGAAAAGAGTGGGTGACACGATTGTCACGCGGCGAAGCGGTCAGTTCCAGATGGAGATCATGGAGTTGAATCAGATTACGCTGCAGGCGACATCGCCGGAGAAGGTTCGGCCCTCTGCCGCACTGATCAAGAGCTTGCTGGCTCCAAATCACAGCGAGCTAAATGATACAGCGGTAGTAGTTCCGTTAGAGTTGCTGGAACAGGCACGTAATATGAAACTTTTGTTTCTCGGAATCGCTATCTTGATCGCTTGTATTTCACTCCTTGTGGGTGGCATTGGTATCATGAATATCATGCTTGCGAGTGTAACGGAGCGGACCAGAGAAATTGGTATTCGTCGCGCCCTCGGTGCGAAACAGGCCGATATTGTGAAGCAATTTCTTGTCGAAACGATCGTGCTTAGCTTCGTCGGAGCATTCCTTGGTATCCTGCTCGGGTTGCTCAGTTTGCCGGTGTACGGTGGGTTGATATGGGTTTTTGAGCAGGGCTTTCCAGAGCAATTTTCAACTTTACCGCAACCCATTCGCGAGGCGACCCCCTCCATCGTCCTTTGGACAATTCCTCTGGCTGTCATGATTGCGGTGGGAGTTGGCTTGGTCAGTGGGTTGTATCCAGCTGTTCGTGCAGCGAAAATGAATCCGATCGAGGCACTTCGCCACGAGTAAGATCTCACATCTTTTTTGTTTCGGATTC
>Ga0315322_10004662_pt1 | contig 10539 bp, 8 predicted proteins | sample M110021515metaG_FD_203461 | JGI IMG/M metagenome (GOLD analysis project Ga0315322, IMG submission 203461) | Ammonia-oxidizing marine archaeal communities from Monterey Bay, California, United States - M1 100m 21515 | ecosystem: Environmental > Aquatic > Marine > Intertidal zone | place: USA... | reverse complement strand
AGATCTGGAGCTGGGCCTGTTCGCTGATGAGATGGTCGGGGGCGTCTGCGAGACGGTCGGGAAAGGGGCGTCGGGCGGTGACGCGCACGTCGGACGCCAGCATCGGTCGGGCTTCTCGCTGCATCGCGCCTTGGATGCTGTCGGCCAGGCCCGCGACAGCGACGACCGCAGCCACGCCCACGGCCAGACAGGCCACGAAGAACAGCACCCTGGCGCCCGAGCCGCGCATCTCTCGGCGCAGCAGGGTGAGCATGAGCGGGAGCTTCATCGCGCGGCCGGAGCGACGCCGGGGTTGTGGCCTTCGATGCGTTCGACCTGCCCGTCTCTCAGGTGGATGCGGATGTCGGCCCGGGCACCCACCGCGGGGTCATGGGTGACGACCACGATCGTGGTGCCCTCTTCTTGGCGCAGCTTCTCAAGGACTCTCAGGACCCGCAGACCCGTAGGACCGTCGAGGTTACCGGTGGGCTCGTCGGCGAGCAGAATGCCGGGCCTTGCTGAGAATGCCCTGGCGATGGCAACTCGCTGCTGCTCACCGCCCGATAGCTGGGAGGGGTAGTGGTGACCCCGGTCGGACAGGCCGACGGCTTCGAGCAGGACATCGGCTCGAGCGCGGGCTTCGGACGGTGCGCTTCCGAGGAGCTCCAGCGGAAACATGACGTTTTCTCGGGCCGTGAAGGTATCGAGGAGCTGGAAGCTCTGGAACACGAAGCCGAGACTGCGGCGGCGCCAGAGGGCCAGGGCGTCTTCGTCGAGGGCGTGCACTGGCTGGCCTTCGATGTGGACCTCCCCCGAGGACGGCTGGTCGAGACCGGCCAGCAGGGCGAGGAGGGTGGACTTGCCGCTTCCGGAGGGGCCCAGCACCGCCACGGATGCGCCCTTCGGAATGTCGAAGGAGACCGCGTCGAGCACGGTGAGGTCGCGGCTTCCGGAGCGCAGGCGCCGGGTGAGTCCGCGGACCGAGATGGCCGGTTCGGCGGCCGCGGAGTCGGTAGGTGTGCGGGCCATAGGAGCGTTCCTCGGGTCGAGCGGAGCGGTGTGGATACGCACGCGGATGGTCATGGAAAGTCTGGAGCTATCTGGATTGTGGTCATGGCCCCATGCGCGTTGCGGGCTGGGCGACAGGGTTAGTTCGTGCGCATGTCTGGTCGCTTGCTGCATGTTGTCGTCGTCGCTCTGTCTGTCGTGGCGTGTGGAACCGACCCCGCGCCACGGGCGGCTGTGCCCCAAGTGGTGACGCCCGCGGTGCCGGTGGAGCAGGGCTTCAAGGTGGTGGTGCTCGGCGACAGCATCACCGCCGGCCTGGGACTTCCAGTCGATCAGGCCTTTCCTGCGGTCGCTGAAGCCACCTTGAAGGGCGAGGGCCTGGAGCTGTCCATCCAGAACGCCGGGGTGAGCGGTGACACCAGCACTGCCGGGGCATCGCGGGTGGACTGGCTGCTCAAGCAGAGGCCCGATGTGCTGGTGGTGGAGCTGGGCGGCAACGACATGCTGCGGGGCCAGCCAGTCGACGTCACGCGGGCCCGCCTCCTGGAGATCGTGACTGCCGGACAGTCCGCCGGTGCCACAGTGGTGTTGCTCGGCATCACGGCCCCTGGGAGCATGGGGCCGGCCCACAAGACCGCCTTCGATGCGCTGTATGGCGAGGTCTCCGCCGAGAGTGGCGCGACCTTGGTTCCCGACTTTCTGGGTCCTCTGATGGACCGCCCCGAGCTGATTCAGGGCGACGGCCTTCACCCCACGGCTGAAGGACAGAAGCTGCTGGCAAGTCGCCTAGTCAGCGCACTGCGACCGCTGGTGCCGAAGCGCTGATCGACCCGACTGCGAAGAGACTGCGACGAATGCTGTGTGACAAGGCGTCGTCGACTCGTTGTCAGCGGACCAGAGATGGCATAACGAACGATCGTTATAAATAGGAGGCCGCATGAAGCTCGGACGAATTTGGGTGGTGCTGGGACTGATGGGCTGCGCGGTGGACAAAACGGATCACGCGTCTACGGCGACCGACTCGGGTGGGCTGGGTCCAGCTGGCGAAGACACGGGAGGCCTCGCCGACACTGGGCTCGCCGCAGACCCCCACCTTGACCCCGACCCCGACCCCGACCCCGATGACGACACCAGCGAGCCGGAACCGGATCCGGAGTCTCTGGGCATCTTCGAGCCCAGTGGACTTGGGGATGGGGGGCTGACCATTGCCTCCGCGGACCTCATGGCAGTGTTGGAGGGGGGCAGCCTGACGGGGGCGTGCGATGCGTGGCGACTGGATCCGGAGGATCTCAACCTGGAGCTTCGCTGTGGCAAGTGGATGTTCTTCTACGAGACCTTCGGCACCGAGGGCGTGCCTGTGGGCTTTGTGGACCTGTTGCTCAGTGACTTCGAGACCCAGGTGGGGCCGGGCTTTTCGGAGTACGGTCTGGTGCCCGACCCGCTGAGCAGCAAGGGATATCCGTTGGGCATGGTGGAAGGGGCCAACGGCGTGGCCTTCACCTGTGCGAGCTGTCACTTCGGAGTGCTGCCCGATGGGCGCTACTCGGTGGGAGCGGCCAACCATTCCTACGATTATGGCGGCCACAACCTCGCTCTCGGACTGTTTCCGCTCGCGGCTATGTCTGCGTTGATGGGCTCGGAGGTCGACCCGGATGCCCAGGCCAGGGTGCAGCCGCTGCTCGACCACCTGTCGTCGAATGTCTGGCTTCAGATCAAGCTTGTGGGGGTGGTGGCGGGGCTCATTGGCACTGAGATTCCGACCTTCACCGCGGAGTCGCAGCACGCCTACAGTCAGTGGCTGCCGGGCACCATGGACTTCTTCATCGAGCCGCTTCCGATCGACGACGGGGTGCACACAGTCAGCAAGATCAGTGCGCTGTACGGCATTCCCACAGTGGATGAAGAGCTCGACGCGGGGATGGCCCACGCCATGCTCGGCTGGACGGGCAACACCGTGAGTCTGGAGAACTTCGTGGGGCAGTTTGACGCCCTGGGGGGCGGTGACGGTCCCAACTTCTCCCCCGAGTCACTCCAGCCGCTCGCGACCTACATCCGCACTCTGCACGCGCCCACGCCACTCGACCCTTCGGATACCGAAGCTGTCGCCCGCGGAGAGGAGGTGTTCGTGGATGCGGGCTGCCTCGACTGTCATCGCGGGCCCCGGGGCGGTGGGCTCGAGCTGTACGACTACGAGGACATCGGCACCGACAATGCGATGGCGATGTGGATGGATCCCGAGCTCGACGGGGAGGCGTGCTGCGGGGTGGACTTCGGCCCGGATGCGATCACCAACCAGCTGAAGTCACCGCGCTTGGTGGGCTTGTGGACAATGGAGCGCTTTCTCCACAACGGCAGCGTGGGTTCGCTCCAAGAGCTGCTCTGTGTCGGCGGGGCGGTCCGCGACGATGCGCGCCCGGTGTTCGGAAACATGGGACACACCGAGGGCTGTGACACACTCTCGGATGACGAAAAGGCCGATCTTATCGAGTTTCTTGAGGCGCACTGAGCGGAGTCGGGGTGGCGTGTGGCGGTCCCCCACCGGGGGGCGACACAGCGGAAGCGATAGCGGGCGGGAAAGTTTTGGAGGTCCCGTGTCTGTTCCCGTCACGCTCGTCACCGGTGCCACCAGCGGCATCGGACGCGCCACTGCCCTTCATCTCGCCGGCAAGGGAGACTTCGTGGTTGCCGTCGGTCGGGACGTGGCCGCCTTGTCCGCTCTTGTGGATGCCGTGCCGGGTCGCATTGCCGCCCATCCGGCCGACCTCATGCAGCTCGATGGCATTCCTGCTCTGGTGGCCGGCATTCGGGCGGCCCATGGTCCGATTGTTGCGCTGGTGAACGCTGCGGGCATCATCGCCTCGGGCGCCATCTCCGACACATCCGACGCCGAGCTCGAGACCATGATGCGGCTCAACGTGCGCGCCCCCTTCGCTTTGATGCGGGAGTGCCATGCAGACTTGAGACAGGCCGAAAATGGGGCGGTGGTCAATGTGTCGAGTGTCACGGGCCTGCGGTCGTTCCCAAGCCTAGCGCCCTACTGTGTGTCGAAGGCGGCGCTCGACCACCTCACGCGGTGTGCGGCGCTGGAGTGGGCGCCCGAGGGCATTCGGGTCAACGCGGTCAACCCTGGGGTCATCCGCACCAACCTTCACCGAAGAGGCGGCATGGACGAGGACACCTACGCCGCCTTCCTCACCCGCACCGTGGGTGCGCATCCGCTCGGGCGAGTGGGGGAGCCGCACGAGGTGGCCGCTCTCATCGCGTTTCTGTTGTCTGCCGATGCGGGCTTTGTGACCGGTGAGTGTGTGCCCATCGATGGCGGACGTCACCTCACCGCGGCCCGCTGAGGCGAGCTGCGGATCGCAGGGACCCAAGACGACGAACGCCGCCTTCAGTTGCCTGAAGGCGGCGGTCAGTGTCGAACCGTGCGTCGCTCGCATCGCTGGATGGTGGGGTCGGGGGGAATCGAACCCCCACACCTTGCGGTACTAGATCCTTAGTCTAGCGCGTCTACCAATTCCGCCACGACCCCGAGGCCACCAGGCGAGTGCGACGTGCTGCCGAGGCAGCTGTTGGTGCTCCGAAGAGCACACAACGCACAGATTTGGGTTGTCAAAGGCGGGAGCGCGAGGCCCCCTGCCGAAGGCCCCGCGTTTCTAATGGACCGCGTCCGACGTGCAAGTACCATCTCTCAAGATCGCTCGAAATCCAGAGGAGAAGGCAGGTGGATCGGGCCTGCGATCGGTGGCAAACTGAACGCGCCACCGGGGAAGCCGGGGGATTAGGGGGGCGCACGAGGAGGCCCGATGGCGGGACGCGAACGAGGCGGCGCCCAGACCGCACCCCTGGCGGTCGTACTGACTGCCGATCGCTGGAACGGTGCTCTGCGTGCGTGGGTGCGAGCCTGGCGACGTGAGTGTGCTGACGTGGTGCTTGTTGTCGTCGATCGGAGTCCGGGCGGTGAGGTCTACGAGGCAGCGCCCGACCAGGTGCAGGTCGTCCAGGGTCACCGGGGCACCACGGCGATGGCGCTCAATGTGGGTCTGGAGGTGGTTCAGGCCGCGCGAGTCCTCTTTCTCGACTCTCCACGGGTGCCGCCGGCGGGCTTTGTCGACACCATCGAGGGCCTGGATCGCCACCCCGCCTGCACTTTTATCGGCCCCGGTGCGCCCCCCGCTGGGGTGGCCCGAACCGCCCTCGACATCTTGATGCTCCACATGGTGCCGGCCGATGCGGTGTCCAAGGCGCCCGCGCGCTGGAGCTCCGTGCCCGGCGCATTCTGGGCGGTCTTCGGTGTGGAAGCTCTGCGGGCGACGGGGGGGCTAGATGCTGCAGAGTCCCACTTCGAGCTGGCTATTCAAGAGGCTTGCGTGCGGCAGTCCCGTCGTCGGGCGCCTGTGCTGCTTTCTTCGCTTCCCTGGTCCGTCGAGCGGCGCAGTGTCGAAGAGCTGGCCGAGGGCGTGCGCGAGCTCACAGCGGCGCGCATTCTCCGGTTGTCTCGCCGTCCCGACACCGCACTCGAGCCCGGCTGGTCGCTGGCCACCTGCTCCGCTCTGCAGACTGCGCTGGAGCGCGACCCCATGGGGCACGACCGTCAGCGCATTCTCGAACAGCTGGGATCGGTCGATCTGAGCCCGATGGCCCGCATGCGGGAGTGGGCGCCGCTCGCCCGCGATCAGCTCCGCAACATGCTCGTCGCGCTGCGGCAACAGCAGCAGCGGTGGGTACTCGATGGCCTGCTGCGGGGCCTTGAGCTGGCCGAAGCCGACGGCATCCCTACGCTGCTCGCGCGTCATCCCATCCGGATCGGCGCGGGTGCAACCGTGGTGCTCCCGGCCGAGCGCGACGACGTGGTGGGTCTCCACCAAGCCATCACGGGCTTCTTTCGCTCTGGCCACGCCACCCGGTGCACCCTCGCGGTGGTTGCCGGTCCCACCACCAGCAGTCGGCTGCGGCTGGGCATGGGCCGAGAGTGGCGCAGCCTTGAGCTGATGGCCGCATTGGCGGGCTCGGAGCTGTTGCTTCATCCCATGTCGCTCACCGCGTCCACTGCGATTCGCGTGCTGGCTTCGGCGAGTGCGTGGGTGCCCGTGGACCGTCTGCAAGGAGAAGCGTGGGCACTGCACGCCCGCGTGGTTGGTACCCGTCCGATGATGTCCGCGCGTCTGGCTGCTTGGCCGCTCGATGTGGCCCGTCCGGTGCGGCTCGTGGCCTGGCCCGACTGGTCCGACTTCGCTGCGCTGGGGCGCTTTGTGCGCGATGTGATGGCGCCGCTTGTGGGGCGCTCTGACGTCACCCTGGTGCTCCGGCTCGATCCCACGATCGACGGCGACCCCAAGGCTGCGCAAGCTCGGTTGCAAGAGGCCGTCTCGGCAGGTCTCCCCGAAGACGCCGATATTGAGCTGCTCGTGCTCACCGAGCCTATGGACGGCAATATTCCGGCGCGGGTGGGGCTCGGCGTGCATGCCTGGGTGGGTGAGGTTCGCCATCCCGACTTCACCCAGTCGATGGGTGCGCCTGTCTACCGGCGTCCAAGCGAGGTCTTGTCGGTGTGGGACGGCTTTGTGGGGGCCGCGGACTTCGACGCCCCCACCCTTCAGTAGGCCAGTAGGCCAGTAGGCCAGTAGGCCGCTTCGAGGTTCGTCCTCAGATGACCGTGAGCAGCAGTCCGCAGATGCGCTCGAGGCCAGCGATGTCCACCGCGTTGAAGGCGTCGGGCTCAGTGGAGTCCACGTCGAGCACCGCGGCGAGCTGTCCATTCGCATCGAACACCGGCACCACCACCTCGGACCGGGAGCTGGCATCGCAGGCGATGTGTCCGGGAAAGGCGTGGACATCGGGCACTAGCACAGTGCGTCGCTCGGCTGCTGCAGTCCCACACACGCCGCGCCCAAACGCGATGCGCAGACAGCCAAGAGTGCCCTGGTAGGGGCCGACCACGAGCTCGGAGGGACGGTCCGGTGCGACCACATAGAAGCCGGTCCAGAAGAAGCGCGGTCCAAAGGCCTGCGAGAGCATGCATGCTGCGGTCGCGTAGCGTGCGGTCACATCGGGTTCTCCCGAGATCACAGCCGCAAGCTGCTCCGTCACGGCCTCGTAGCGAAGGGCCAGGTTGTCGGGGAGGTCCAGCTGAGGCTCGGCCACGGGGCCCTCGATCTAGAAGTAGTAGCGCACGCCGCCGGCGAAGCTCATGAAATTCAGGTCGGCAATGGGAGCGAGGATGAGCATCGGTCGCAGCTCGGCGTAGATGTCGAGCGGGACCAGGTCGATGCAGAAGTCCAGCCCGAGGATTGCGCTGGCCCCCAGCGTAAAGTCGGTCGAGCCAAGCGAGAGTGTGCCGCCAAAGCCGCCGTACCAGCCGAAGGTGATGTCCTCGTCCTGGTGGATGGGGTCGAAGGTGTAGAGGTAGTCGGGGGACAGCAGCAGCGCATGGCCATTGTCGCGGATGCCGACAAGGCCCTGCAGCGCGTTGTGTTCGTTCATAAACCACTTGCCGGTGATGCCACCACCGACCGGGCCTCCACCGATTCCGATGCCGATGCGGCCGGTCTCGTGGACCCTCTGGGCGCGGGCCTCTTGGGGAAGGGCGAGGCAAGCCGCCAGTGGGATGCCAAGGAGCAGGAGTCGGTGGTCAGACATCGGCGCGGGCCTCCAGGGTGTCCCAGCGGGCGTACAAAAGATCAATAGCGGCAGGCAAGGCCTCGGCGCGAGCGGTAAGCCGGGCGAGGTCATCGGCCGAGCTGTCCTTCCAGGTGGCGGGGTCGGACATCTGGGTGTGAAGCCCCTCCAGCTCGCCCTCTAGCTCCTCGATGCGGCCGGGCAGGGCGTCGTACTCACGGCGCTCCTTGTTGGACAGCTTCTTGGGGCGCTGCGAGGACGCGCGGGCAGCATCTCGGGCCTTGGCTTCGGCTCGACGGGCTTGGCGGGCAGCCTCGGAGTGGTTCTCGGAGTCCTTCTTGCGCTGTTCAGCTGCGGCGATGGCTTGCTGCCGGGATGCGTAGCGCACCACCACGCCGTCCCCTTCAAACGCGAGCACCGCATTGCACACCCGGTCGAGGAACGCCCGATCGTGGGTGACGACCACAGCAGCGCCGTCGAAGTCGAGCAGGGCCTCTTCGAGAATGCGCAGGGTGAGTAGGTCGAGGTCGTTGGTCGGCTCATCCAGCAGCAGCAGGTTGGCGCCCTTGAGCATCAGGCGGGCCATCAGCAGGCGGGCGCGCTCCCCCCCAGACAAGGTGGAGGCTGGCTGGTCGTGGCTCTCGCGCGGGAAGTGGAAGCGGTCCAGCAGAGTGGCCACATGGATGGGTCGCTCGGCGACGAACACATGGCTGTTGCCGCCTCCTGCGGCCTCGAAGACGGTGCGGTCGAGGTCGAGTCCAGTGCGGTGCTGGTCGAGCACAGCAGGCTTGAGACGCGGGGCCTTGAGGCGCTGTCCGCGGTCGAGCTCTTGCTCGCCTTGGATGATGCGCAGCAGGGTAGTCTTGCCGGTGCCGTTGGGTCCCACGATGCCGATGCGGTCGCCGGCAGCCACGATGAGATCGACGTTTTCCAGGATCTTCTTGTCGTCGAAGGACAGGTGGGCGCCGTGGACTTCGAGGAGCGGACCGCCCTTGGTGGCCCCGGTGTGGAGCTGCAGCGAAAACGACTCCTGTGGCTTGATGGGACGCACTTTTTTGAGCGCATCGAGACGCTGCAGGCGGGCCTTCTGCTTTGTGGAGCGGGCAGCGGGGGACCGGCTGGCCCACTCGGCTTCGTGGGCGAGCAGAGCGAGGTGGCGGTCGTGGGTGAGGGACAGGCGGGCCTGACGCTCGGCGCGGGAGGTGAGGTAGTCGGCGTAGCTGCCGGCATAGTCGACACAGCGGCCGTCCTCGACCTCGGTGATGCGCGTGGCCACGGCTTCGAGCATGTAGCGGTCGTGCGTGACCAGCACCAGCCCACCGCGCCAGCCCACCAGCCAGCTCTGCAGCCACTCGATGGTGTCGGCGTCGAGGTGGTTGGTGGGCTCATCGAGCAGGATGAGGTCGGGCGCACCGAGCAGAGCGCGGGCGAGTGCGATGCGACGCTTCTCGCCGCCGGACAGCTGCTGGAGCGGGGCATCCCGAGGCGGACAGCTGAGGCGGTCGGCCATCGCTGCGACTCTGTGGTCGACCTCCCAGCCCACGCGGTCGAGGCGGTCGTGGAGCTCTCCTGAGCTATCGAGAATGCCCTTGATGGTGGCATCTTCGTAGTCGGTAAGGAGCTTGCGGTGCCAGGCAACGGCCGCGTCGAGCGCATCGCCGACGGTGTTTCCAGGCAGCACGGGGTGCTGGGAGAGGTAGGCGGCAGCGCCGGGCCGGTCGACCTGTCCGTGGTCTTTGCCGTCGATGCCAGCAAGGATGCGCAGGAGCGTGGACTTTCCCGAGCCGTTGGGGCCCACGAGGCCGACCCGGTCGCCGACATCGACGGTGAGATTGCAGCCCCGAAGGACATGGCGGTCGCCGAAAGCCTTCTCGACCCCGACGGCGGACAACAAGCGTGTAGACATGGGGCGCGGGCGTATCCCATGAGGCGGAGGGTCGCGCGCGGTCTGGCGTCGGTTGAAGGGCGTCGGGGTCGTCGAGCGCGTCGGTCCCCGTGAGGTTCGGTGGCCAACTTTGAAAAGAAGCTCATGGGTGGCGAGCCGTTGGTCTTCGCTCGGCTGGTAGGCTCGGGAGTCTCCCTGCAGTCCGGAATCTCCCCATGAGTCGTCGTCGTCGTCGTCGCGGCAACCGCCTTCGCAGCGGAGGCCGCCCATCGCTTTTTGGCCCGGATATGGCTTGGGCATCTGGGGTCGCCGTGGTCGGCGCACTTGTGGCCAGTCAGGTCGGACCGCGCTTCACCATGCCGGTCCCCATCGACCGTCGGGCGTGGCACATCGTTTCGCCGGGACTCGACGAGAGCATCCAGGACCCCGCGCTCGGCCGGGGGGTTTACATCGAAGATGGCGCCCTCACCCTCCGCCAACATGCTTTCCACCGTGCCGAGGTTTTGTCCCTGAAGTCATCGACTCCTGTGGCGCGGGCCGAGGTGGACGTGCTCAGTGGGGCGGTTCGGATGAGCTTCCGGAGTGCCGCCGGCGCCTCCTACGCGACCTTTGGTCCCAAGCTCGTCGAGCACGGCACCCAGACGGGCCAAGTCTATTCCCGGCCCCCGGGCCAGCCTTGGGTGGTGGAGGTGGTCGATGGGGATGCCGTCTTGATGACTGCCGAGGGTCAAGTGGCGCTCGGGCCCGCCGCAGAAGGCAGCGTGGAGTTCACCGCGGTGAGCGAAGAGGTGCGCCTCGGAAGCGTGGAGATGCTCGACGAAGACGGCCTGCCTGTGCTTGTGGAGGACTACGCGGACAGCTCCTTCCACCCCTTGCAGCTACTGTGGGGGGCGGTGATCGGCTTTGCGCTTGGTGTCGCGACCCGACCCCGTCCTCTCAGAGGCTCCGGGTCGGCACGTCGCCTCGTCGGCAACGCTCTGCTGGTCGCGCCGGTGGCCGTGTTCTGCGCCATTCCATCGGCGTGGTGGCTGTATGCGGTGGAGCGGATG
>Ga0315322_10004655_pt1 | contig 10550 bp, 18 predicted proteins | sample M110021515metaG_FD_203461 | JGI IMG/M metagenome (GOLD analysis project Ga0315322, IMG submission 203461) | Ammonia-oxidizing marine archaeal communities from Monterey Bay, California, United States - M1 100m 21515 | ecosystem: Environmental > Aquatic > Marine > Intertidal zone | place: USA... | reverse complement strand
AGAAGAATATTACGACAATAGCTATAAAGGCACTAGAGGAAAATGTGTTAATTGTAAAATTGATTTTCCATTGGAGTGATTATGAAAATGACTGAAAAAATTAATGAAACTAAAGATACTGCTGTTGTTGATATGCTACTTAGTAGGAATATTGAAGAAGCAGTTGATTCTGAATCTATGATTTTAGAAACTCAAAAACGAGTTTGGGGTGCACTGAAAAAAGGATATGAATATTCTGGAGTCGTTGATGAATCCGAAAATTATCTTCGAAAACATGTTTTCTCTAAATTAGACATGGTTGTTTTGTATGTGGATTTAGTAGGCTCTACAACTATGGCTTTGGAAATGCCTTCAGAAAAAATTGCAATTATAATCAGTTCTTTTGCTCAAGAAATGGCTGCTGTAATTAGACAACATCATGGTTATGTATTGAAATTTGTAGGTGATGCTGTAATTGGATATTTTGTTGCTGAAGGTAATTCTTTACTTACTGCAGATAATGCAGTAAATTGTGCAAAATCCATGAATACAGTTATTCAAAAAGGAATTAATCCAATTCTCAACCAATACGACTATCCTGATTTGATGGTTAAGATAGGAGTAGATTTTGGTCAAAATATTGTTGTTAGATACGGTGCAGATGAAATTAATTCTCATGTGGATTTAATGGGTCCTGCAATGAATATTGCCGCAAAAATCCAAAATATGGCAAAACCAAATCAAATTTTAATTGGTTCTGATGTATGCAAAAGGCTTCATCCAAATTCTCAAAAAGAATTTAAAGAAATAATTTGGGAAAATGATGAATGGAAATATCGTTCTAGATTAACTGGAGAGATTTATCAAGTTTTTGAATTTAAAGGATAATTGATTTAACTTAATCTTGATTAGATCGTAAATTTTTCAGGACACTCAACATGTTCATAATGGTGTTCTGTAAATTTTTCTTGAACTACATACATTACAATTTTATGCAATTCTTTTTCTTTGATATCTTTTTTACAACGTAAACAAGATTTTTGTATTTCAGTCATGAACACATTCGATCAAGATAGGCAATGTATAAGGATCTGCGATCAGCTCAATTTGATCTAAACTGACTCAAAATAGACTAATTGGTATATCAAATGCCTAAAGTAAGCCACAAATATAGCAAATTAAGACAAATTTCATGGATGATATGGTGATGAGACATCTACAAGACCTCTATGGATTAAACCCAAATGTACCACATATGGCATTTCAATTTCCCAGATTGCCACCGGGACTAAATCATCCATTGTCCCCAATGCATCAAAATCAAATGAAATCACAATTATCTAAGCATGATGAAACTCTCAATCAAAAACTTCAAGGATTCCAAAAATTGTATCAGCAATATGCTTCAGGTCTAATTTCTTCAGAATCTCCAATTGTCCCATCAGGACACCCGTTATTCACTGGTAGAAATTCTGTTCAAACATTAAAAATTGAGAATGATAAATTAATTAAAGAGAATTTAGAATTGAAGAAAAAATTAAACAATAGACCTAAAGATAAACATAATCCTTAAAGAAAATATTTTTTATTTTAAAAAGTGATAAGCCTTATTACAATCTAATTTTATTTTTTTATATGGTTGAAAACCCTTCAGACAAATGGAAAAAGTCCATATTAAAATATAAAAAACAATGTCAGGCTATTATTCAATTATCTGACAATATTCGGTATGTTGGTGTTATCAATAATTATGGCAGAACATTAACTGGAGTAATCAAACCCAATCTCAAACCATTATTAAAATCTGAAGAAGTAAAACAAGAATTTTTTATAATTTCTACTTTGTTTTCATTACGAAAAGATAGCGTTAACTCGCTTGGTAAATTAGATCACATAATTCTAAAGCATTCCAAAGTAAATGTTATTGTTTTTCAGAAAAGTGACGTTACTTTTTACATCTCAATTAATTCAAAAGAAAAAAGTTTGGATAAGATTGCCTCTTTGATAAAAAAGACAATCTAGGCTGGCGTAAATCCATGATACCCGCTTGTTTGTTGATCTTTGTCCTCGTAGATTGGCTCAAACAATGAAATCATGTATTGGTCTGGATCTAAGATCACTGCATTTTTACCTACATCCTTTTCGACAATGTCGCGATGTATTGTAACCCCTTTTGTTCTTAGTTCTTCAAGTGCGGATTTCAAATCACCTACTAGAAATCCTAAACTCACCCCATTGTCTATTGAACTACCTACATGTTCTGCTGTTGATGATGCAGGATGTAAACTCAACAAAGTTCCAGATGCACCTAAATCTACCCATGTTTTTCTTTGATCTTTGATTGGAAGACCAATTATCTCATTGTAGAATTGTATTGACTTGTCTAAATCTTTGACTGCCAATATTACATTCCCAACTTTTTTGATATTCACAAAGAATATGGGTGAAAGTTGCTTAAATCAATTACCCTTTTAATTTTAAATTTTTTTAGAAATTATTTTAAATCTCTTGATGATTATTGAACCTCAACCATTGTTTCAGTTCTTTCAACTCCACTAATTTTTTGAATTTGGGTTGTAACTTCTTTTATCTCTGAAAGTTGTTTCACATCAATTATTGCCACTGCATCAAATTGACCGCTTGTTGGGAATGAATTTGCAACATTTGTAAGTTTTCTTAATTTTACTGCAATTAGTTTTTTTGGAGATTTTACTAAAATTATTGCTCTTACCATCCTAAATCTACCTCCACTTCAATTAGAGTTTCTGTAGTTACAATATCTTTAATTTTTTTAAAATCAATAACCATCTGATTAATTTGGTCCATATTACCTTGTAATATTACACCGATATCTGATCTACCTGTAACTATCATTACTTGTTTGACTATTTTCCTTTTTTTCTTTAAAATTTCAACAACTGGATCCACCTTTCCGGGTTTAACAGCAATCAAACATAATGCGTGCATAGAAACGTTATGCTATTCAATGTGATAAAGATTTCTAGATGTCACTAAACAAAGTTAATAGATTCAGACTAAAATTATAGTTAATCTGTTGCTTCTTGAGATCTTGCTTCTTCAAGGTATGCTCTTCGTTCCTCATTTACTTTTTCTTTATCGATTACTATATCATCATCCACAATAACGATTCCACTATCTCCACTAGGTTCATTTTTGATTTTTTTACTTTTAGATTTACTTGTAGTAGTTTTCTTTGTGGTTTTCTTTGTGGTTTTCTTTGTAGTTTTCTTACTAACTTTTTTTTCTGCCATTAATATCGAAAATCTTGGGATGGGGTGGCTTTTAAGGTTTATGCCAAATTTTTACCTACTTGATCTTATTCTATCTCTATAGAATTTTTAGATTAGTTTAGAAGAGTGCCAAGGGCATGATTTGAACAAGCGACAGCCCGGTCTTCAGCCGAGTGCTCTTCCAGGCTGAGCTACCTTGGCACTAAAAAAAATACTTTAGATGAGGCATTAAAGTTTGTCTTTTTACGGTTTCCAAATAATATCTTCTATGCCATTCCGTTTATTGATTAAACGACCCATTACAAACATCAAATCAGACAATCTATTGAGATATTTGATGCAGTTAGAGTTGATCTCATCTTTATCACTTAATTTGACTACTAATGTTTCTGCTCTACGTACAATTGTTCTGACTTGGTGAATTTGTGCAGCAGCTAAATTTCCTCCAGGTAAAATGAAATTTGTTATTGGATGTAATTCGGATTCAAATTTATCTATAACGCTCTCTAAATTTTCAACCATATTCAAAGAAATTCTATTTTTTAAATCATTGAGATTTTGATTGGATAAATCTGAACCTAGTAAAAATAACTCGTTTTGAATTTGACTTAAAATTTGAGTAATATCCACATCTAATGTATTTGTTAAAACAACACCAATTGCAGCATTTACTTCATCAACAGTACCATATGCAATAATTCGAGGGTGAGATTTTGCAATTCTAAAATCTCCTTGCAATCCTGTATTTCCATCATCCCCTGTTTTTGTATAAATTTTCATATTTTTGTTACTTTCCTTCAATTATTATATAATTCGAAAAATTAAACTGAAAATTCATTAGGAGAAAATAATACACATAAGCCATGACAATTTTAGATTTTTTTAAAGATGCATCAAATCTAAAAAGTATACCTAGGCAAGGTTGGATAGATAAATTAAATATTAATCGCCCAGAATCTGTTGCAGATCATAGTTATTCGATGTCCATTATGGCCATGATTATATCTGATTTAGAAAATTATGATTCTGAAAAAATTCTAAAAATGGTCTTATTACATGATTTAGCTGAATCAAAAATTGGAGATTTCACTCCAGATCAAATTTCCAAAGATAAAAAAGAAAAAATTGAAAATCAAGCATTTCATAAAGTAATTGAAAAATTACCTGATTCTATAAAATTGGAGTATGCTGAAATTTGGAAAGAATATCAAAATCAAATATCTGTAGAATCCCAAATTGTCCATCAAATTGATAGATTAGAGATGGCATTGCAAGCCAAAATATATCAAAAATCAGGATCATCTAAAGAAAATATTACACCATTTTTAGAAACGGCAAAATCCGATATTATTCATCCAAAATTAAAAGAATTGTTTTATCAGATTCTACAAGATTAGTCTAACAATAATTTCTTTATCTATCATCCAAACAATGAGTAATATCGAATAGTTTACGTTGTTTACGTTTGTCGTGAAATGTTAATTATTGAAGAAAAAAACAATATTTTAAAATGCAGATTTCTCATAGTGAACAGATAAATTCTACATTTGAAACATTGTGGACTTTATTACTAGACAAAGTTCAACATCCAGATAGAACAGTAAAAGAAGTTACTCACGTAGAGGTTCTAGAAAAATATGATGATGGTATTTTACGACAAATGCAAGCACTTGGTATGACCATTAAAGAAAGAATAACCGTTGATGAACAAAATAAAATAGTAAGATTTGATCTGATTGGAAATTCTATGTTTACGGGTTATTTTCTCAACAGAGTAGAGGGATGTGATGGAAAATTAACACTGATTTATGAGCAGAACTGGCTTCCAATAACGTCCCAAGCCAGAGAACTAGAACCTAAACTTCCTCAAATTCTAATTAATGCAGTACAAGAAATGAAAGAACTTGCAGAAAAACAATAGATTAGAAAGAAAATTATTTTTGATTACTCATTTGTACCTAGTTTCATCAATGAATTATCCTTGAGAAGCAACAAGTTTGAATCTGCTTGACAATTCATGTTTTCATCTAGATTAATTGCTTTATCAAAACATACAATGGCTTCTTTGTGTTTTGACTCTCTTTGTAATGAAATACCTTTGTTAACCCATTCTTCAATTATCTCTAAATCATTTTTTTCTGTCATAATTTACACAGAATATTACTCCTCATATTGATTTCTCTTTATTTTTCTAGAAATTGTCAGAAAACTTAAGATCCGGTATGTAGTACATAGGGCAATAACATGAAAGACACTCCAAAAAGTGTTAATCTTGGTGAATCCGATAAAACTAGAAGAAATATTTACAAAGATTATTGAAGAAATATAGTTGCAATGTCTGAAAATGATAAAATGTCTGAACCTGAAAAAGATGAATTAATTGATGCTCAAAAACAAGTTATTGGAATATTATTTGAAGTGATCAAAAGACTACAAACTAACAATGATCTTGATGAAGAATATTTTCAACTAATTGCAGATTCTACTAAAAACAAAAAAAGAATTGAAAAAATATTAGACGAACGAAAAGAAAATTCAAAAATTGTTGGTAGATTATTGGAACAATTAGAAACTTAATTTAATTCAGAAAAACCAATGGTTTTCATTCCAAAACAAGGTTTGTTTCCTTTACTCCAACATTTACATGAACATGAAACTGCTTTTCCAGTCTCTAAATCTTTGATAACTTTATGAAAAACTCCTTCTCTGACCTTTGATTCTATTGATACTGTCTCATATCTCTCTAAATCTGTCTTATCCAATATGGTACAACTATGTATCCCAAGATTTAGTATTTGTTCTTTTGAATTTACTTTTGTCCCTTTTGGAATGTTTTGCCTTGTAATTTAGCAAAACTATGCCTAATCCAAAACCAATACCGCTAATTGCTAATAATGGCATTATCAATAGTTCAGGTAATTCATTAAAACTTACGGCAATTATTCCAATAATGGCAGAAATGACAATCAAAGATAAACCGATGCGTCTATTGTTCAATACAATACTACATTTTCTATGAACTTAAGCTTATTGAAGAGAAAAAACCTGCCATGTTGACCGATTATCATTAAATACAATCAGACTAAATTTTCAATGATGACGGAATTTGAATTTTTTATGGATGTATCTCCAAAATGGTGGATTCAATCACGAAAAGATGAATTGTTTCTCAAAAAATACATTTGCAAAAAATTTGACAATGACTTTTATCCTCGAAAAATATCTCACGGGAAAAAATTAATTGATCTTGATAAAGAAAATAATCTAAAATTGATATTGATAAATAAATTAAAATCTGGAAAATTCAACTATGAATTTTTACCTGAAAATGAAATTTTGAAGGAAAGTTATTCTATTGTAGATGGACATATATCAATTCATCCCAGGAGAATGTTGACTAATTCCAGACTTTTAATTAAAACTGCCATCTAATTTCCACAACTACAATCATCATCTGAGATTATTCTCAAATGTGCTGTTTGTTGAAATTTATCTTGAACATAACTTGAAATATTGGTAATTCTAACTCGAGGATCCTTGACTTTCCAACTACCTTCATTTTCAAACCAGTATTCAATTTCATCAATATCATATCTTTCTCCTCCTTCCACAAGACTTTTGAATATTTTTTTTATTTCATCAACTTCTAATTCTGTTAATTGTGATTTATCTTGAACAAATGTGGTAATTTCATTTAATTTTATTATTACGGGATTGGTCAGTGGCAATATCTGTATGAGGTGTAGTTTCTATAACTATCTTTTGTGATGTTTTTATAATGATCAAATAATTTGATAAATATGCAATATTTTCAGGCACTAAAACTGGGTCAAAAACGTGTTGCAGAAGCACGAGAATATCTCAATACCTTGACAGATGGAAAAGCAATGCCTGCCTTGGCACTTACTGATACAAAATCTAATGTATGGAAACCAGTGGGGGAAGAGAATCTATATGCATTTGTTGATGAATCAGCTGGATTCATTTTAACTGATAATAGTGGATATATTCTAGCTTTAGTTGACAGTACTGGCTCCTCAAAAACTATAGTTCAAGGAGTAACAAAATTACAAAAAGAAAACCTAGAAAAAGCATTTGAAAAAGACAACATACAAAAATTTGAAGGTAAAGTTATCCTTCCAGTTTAAATTTTTTTTATGATAAGTTTTTGCATCCTTTAAAGCCGGTGATTTTTAAGTATTTGCATGTCAAAACCAGATCTTGAGAAAAAAGTATTTTTACATTTAACAAAAGTTACTTTTTCAACATTTGATCAAATGAAAAATATGTTTAAATGTTCTGATAAAGATTTAATGGATATTATTAAAAAAAATACTAAAACAAATTTAGAACCATTGGGTTTTATTCTAATAAATGATAAAATTAATCCTCAACAATATTCCATTGAACCAACAAATTATGTAACGATTCATACTCAAATTGAGAATTATTTGAAAGGAATTAACGGGATTTTGAGTTTATTTTATAGAAATTTATCCGCCCAGTCAAATTTATTTAAAACAGATTCAGATATCACACCGAATCTAAATAAAAAAGGAAAAACTATTTTTGATAATATCAGCTTAATTTTAGATCGAATTCAACAACTTTCATTTCTTATCTCATACTACAAATCAACAAATAAAATTCCTGAAAAAATGATTCCTCAAGCTGACGATGATCATAAAAAATGTCTAAACATGTATTCAAAAATCATTAAAAAATTACAAAATAGTGTAACGAAAGAAAAATCATGTCAACAAGCAATGGAATTGTATTTGTTTAAACATCAATTTGTGGTAAATCATCTAAATTCTTCAATTTAGGCACTGATTTTAGAGCTTAAAGTCAATTCTAACAAAATTATACAGAGAAAACCTTTAGTTATCATAATGAAATAGTAACAAAATGAGTAAATTTTCCCAAGAAATTGAAGTTAGTGGACACCTGATAGATTCATCAATTCTAACTAAGATTTTTGATAAAATCATGGATTTGAAAGGTGAATTTAATGTTGAAGAAATTGATATTGGAACAAAGAAAAAAGATCACTCTTATGCAAGATTAACAATTACTGGAAAAGATCCATCCCATTTGGATGAAATTCTAAAAACAGTATACCGTGAAGGAGCAGTATCTAAAATTCAAAAAGAAATTCAATTAAAAAAATCACCAAAAAATTATGTTATGCCAGACAATTTTTACAGTACTACCAATAATCATACTCAAGTTTTTCTCAAAGGAAAATGGGTTACGGTTGAAAATATGATGATGGACAAGTGTATTGTCGTAAAAGGAAACAAAGCATTTTGTGTTCCAGTAAGAGATGTGAAAAAAGCTGATCAAATTATTGTTGGTGAGGATGGAGTTAAAATCACTCCACCAGAACGTCCTAGAGAAGGGGTTAACGTATTTGAATTCATGGGAAGTTCAAGTTCTAGTGAAAGACCAACTCAACATATTGCAAAACAAGTAGCTGATGATATTTACAATACAAAAAAGAAAGGTGGAAAAATTGTAATTGTTGGAGGTCCTGCAATTGTACACACTGGTGCTGATGATTCAGTATCAGAGTTAATCAGATCAGGTTACATTGATGGGGTTTTGGCAGGAAATGCTCTTGCTGTTCATGATATTGAATACGCAACACTTGGCACTTCACTAGGAATGAATGTCAAAGATGCCACATTGGCATACCATGGTCATAGAAATCACATGGATACCATAAATGCTGTTTTCAAGTCAGGATCAATTGCAAATATGGTCAAGACTAAAAAATTGACTAAAGGAATAATGTATGAATGTGTAAAAAATAACATCCCATTTGTTTTGGCAGGTTCAATTCGTGATGATGGACCATTACCCGATGTAATTACTGATGTTGCAGAAGCTCAAAGACAATACAAAAAAGTTCTCAAAGGAGCAGATATGGTAATCATGATTTCAACTATGCTTCATTCTATTGCTACTGGAAATATGTTACCAGCTAGTGTGAAGGTAATTGTTGTGGACATAAGCCAGCCAACAGTAACTAAATTGATGGATAGAGGTACATGGCAAGCACTTGGAATTGTATCTGATGTGGGTGCATTTTTGCCAATGGTTGCACAACAAATCAAAAAACGTTCAAAATAATTTCTTAATATTCTAACAAATATTCCATTGCAACAATCATTTCGCCACTTGAAATTTTGTCTTCAGTTACCCATTTAGCAAGAACTGTAACCCATTTTGGCATAGATTCGGCAGGAATATTTAGAAAAGATTCTAACTCGGATATATTTTGGTAAGAACCATCCCAATCAGTAATTAATTCAGAAAATATTTGTTCATCAAAATAACTTATGATGTTTTGACGAACTTTATATTCAAATACAATGGGTTCATTACCAGAAATTTCTAAAGTTAAAGGTAATGCAACTTTGAAAAAATTTCCATTAAAATCGGTTGCTTGTATCCACACATCAGTTGTTTGCATTGGTTGTAAAAATTTCATCTTAAATGAAATGGTAAACGTTCCAACTAAATGATCAAGGTTTTCTATAGGTCCACCAGTTACAAATTTTCCAGATTCTTGTATCGTAACATCAGCTTCTCCCCATTCTACAGTTTGTGCATAATCATAAAATAAATCCCCACCTGTTTGATGCCATTCATAAAATGTTGTACTAATTTTTCCATATTCGTCAAAATTATTCGCATAAAATTGATTCATATCGCTTGGTTTGTGTAAGAAATTTGTATATGTTCCGCTATCGCTAATTTTTTCTAAACTTCTATTATCAGTTAATTCTAAAATGATTTCTACTTCATCACCAGGGTCTGCAATAATTGGAGTTTTGTAATCATCAAAAATTGGGTAGGGTGTTTTTTGATCAAATGTCCAAATATAATCACGTGTTTCAGAAATTTGTGGAGCATTTTCATCAATTAATTCATTAGATGTGCCTGAAGAGATATGTACCTCAACTTTGGCTAGTTTTGGAGCTTCACAATCATAGCATGCCAAATCATTTTTCTCTTCAATTTTTTCCTCTTGTGTTTCTTGTGCACCTAATGATAAGTAGGTAGAAGGATCTCCTTGATTGAAGTATGTTGCTGCAGCATAATCTGCAGTTTTTAATCCACTTGAAATTCGAAATTCATCAACTTTACCTTTGAGTTCATTGTTAACTCTACCACAGTTATTTCCGCCCTGAGCATCAATATCTCCTCCAAGTACCATTCTCAAATTATCTGTCTGGGTAACTCGATTAAGACCACCTGAACGATTTTCATCTTTTACCAATACTCCATTAATGTATAATTGACTGTTTCCCT
>Ga0315322_10004654_pt1 | contig 10551 bp, 5 predicted proteins | sample M110021515metaG_FD_203461 | JGI IMG/M metagenome (GOLD analysis project Ga0315322, IMG submission 203461) | Ammonia-oxidizing marine archaeal communities from Monterey Bay, California, United States - M1 100m 21515 | ecosystem: Environmental > Aquatic > Marine > Intertidal zone | place: USA... | reverse complement strand
GTCAGCCACGGCCAAACCGACGAACTCGGCCAAAAAGCAGTCGAAAACGTTCACCCCCTCTACGACTTGAACGCCACCATCTTACACTTACTCGGGCTGAATCATGAACAACTCACCTTCAAACACAACGGAGTCCAGCGACGACTGACGAATGTCGAGGGGGATTTAATACATGAGGTGTTGAGGTGATTTACTTCCACGTTTCCCCAATCCCCATTACTCATTACTTTCTGTCGCTTGCCCTGCTGGAGCCTTCACACCGTAGATGGATGATGTGCAAGGATCACAGGCGTGTTACTATGAACAGGAATAAAGCTACGGGATTAAATTTCCTGTCATTCCAATGCATTGTCATATAATTCCAGTAATGGAATTAATGTAAATATAAAAATAGACGCTGAAGGCTATAACGACAATTGCCAACACACATTCCTTCCGTGCTTCCATATCAGTGGCTCCTTTGATAAATATCGCCCTAATTGCTAGCACAAAAGAAGCCAATATTATAATTGGAGAGATTGCATTTAAAGTCATTCTCATGACATGCACTGTTAAAAAAACAGCGATCAATAAGGTCGAAACTAAACTTATTATTGCTAGTCGCTTCGAAATGACTGCGATACGTATTGATTTAGTTTTAATATTTTTGACCATTGATTGTGAGTTCCGGGCAAGGACAATGGAGGCACACCATTTCACGAGTGGCGGCGACAAAGTGGTGTTTGTGTACCGCAAAGGCAGTGGCCCGCTGACTTACTACCGCACTCCAGCTTACCAACTCACAACATGAAGTGCTTGGTTAGTTATGCCTTCTGCTACCAGTATGCCGAGTCCTTTTAGGTCAGTCCGGTATTCGTATCGTGATAGAAATGGTGACCGCCTCCGTTGCTCGCTGAGCAGGAATACTCGACCGTATCCTCTGTCACCACCCATCCAAGGGGACCGATTGCCTGCCCGATGCTTTCAGGGTTAGCCGCAGATCTCTCACTGAATGAATCGAGCGCCTCCCCAGAGCGAGCGAAGCGTCTGTCGAGGAACGCATTAAGTTCTCTCTCCGATATCGTGTAAATTGCGTAGTGATCGAAGAATTCCCTCCGCAGCGTGATATCCGTAGCGGAACTGGAGGAGTGCCTTGGAGTGCTTACCTGAGGTGCGGACGGCACGTTCTTTCGGACCGACGACGCTGAGGTAACCGCACTTCGCCTGGGAGATGGTCCCCAGGCTCACGCGAAGATCGGAACGCCGAGTGTCGAAAGGTTCTCCTGCAAGGATCGTACTCTGGATGACCAAGGTGATAAAAAGTACCAGTGTTTTTGATCATGGTAGCCTCTCTGGTTATCCCGGTAGCGTATTGCGTGATCTCAACGAATGCTTTGATCGCCGTTGGGTCTTTCTGTCCTAATGCTGGCATAATACCTTCCGCAGGTGGTCAGCTCTCCTTGTTTGTCTAGCAGAGCGGAACTGGTTCCTGCGGGCTGATGCGTTTCGAAGGAGAACCAAGCGTATCCTGCGATCCAGTTCTGAGCCTCGATCCATGGCAACGTTTCTTTCATGAAAGCGAGTACGGCTTCGGGTGAATGACGGTTCTCCGCAGTCGTCTTGGCTTGCCAGTCGGCGGGAGCGAACTCAGTAATCAGTAACGGTCGTTTGCCGTATTTTTCATAAATTCGCTTCATCTTAGCTTTGAACGACGCGGGATCAGGACTGCCGTACCAGTGAACGCCAATATAGTCGATACGATATTTTCTCCGGTCGGCTTCCCGCATGAAATCTCGCATCCACGTTCCTGTCACGCCTTGTACACTGTCGTCGTCGATTCCTTCAGGGTTTGCACAGGCTGGGCTGCAAAGTGGGATATTTAGTGATTCGAGCATGGGCCAGTACGTGATGGCTTCCATGTAAGACATATTCGCTTGCTCCCGTTTGTCCGGCTCATTGAAACCCAGGAAGCGTTTAATTCGGCCTGCTTGAATTTGCGGGATAACATGTTTCGCCAAGTCGCGTTTGAGGTTTTCCGCCTTCCAAGCTCCCCACGCCATCGGCACAAATTCCATGTTCGCGGGCTGTGCGTCTACACGCTGCATCCCCCATGAGTAATTCCAGTACCCGTTGACGGCGTTGATCCGTGGCAGGGTTTCTTTCCAGGATCCATTCTTTCCAAGCTCACGAAGTGTGAAGCAGATTCCTTTTTTGCCAGGAAGCCCGAGTGAGGGCTTGAGAGGTAGAGTCTCGATTCCTTTCGTGCCACGTCCCTCTAGCTCGTCGATTTTGATCGCCGCAGCTTCTGCAGGCTTCCACCACCAACCTTGCTTATCCCAACACTGGGCGTATTTGTAATCATCCACTAGTTGTTTGTACGCGGTCACAGCTCGCGTTTTATCGCCTTTGAGCCGCAACGCTTCAGCTTTGATCCAAACACAAGTGCCAACTTCATTCAGGTTGGCGTACCTCTTAACATCTTCGCCTTTAGGGTAAGTTTTCAAGCTGTTATTTATCTGCCTTACATTCTTTCCCCAGACTTGGACAGCTTGATCAGCATGGGCGACAGCTCCGTCCCAATCCTTTTTCTCCAGCGCTGCCCAAGCCTTCGCCGTAACCTGATAAGCTTCTGTAGCGGAACCGCCATTTGTTGACAGTGTCGGTTTGGTTGTTGGCGTTTCCATAAGATTTGTCGTGATATTAATACCTGCAGCTTTGAATTTGGCGAGTCGTTTGCGAGCGGCCTCAGCTGGCTGCCACCAGAATCCCTTGTTGTCCCAAGCCTGTGCATATTCGTATTGTGCGATCAGCGTCTTGTAGGTAATCATCGCTGCGGTCGGGTCGCCCTCTTGACGTAACGCTTCGCCTTTTATCCACAGGCAAGTCCCCACTTGGTTTAGATTCGCAAATGTTTTGACGGCATCCCCCTTAGGCAACGTCTGCAGCTCCCGATTCATGTCCCTCGCTTGCCGCCCCCATGTTTTCACGGCTCGGTCCGCCAACTTCGTCGCGCCGTCCCAATCTTTCTCAGCGAGTGCGTCCCACGCCTTTGCCGCGACTTGGTAAGACTCCTCTGCGCACGCGGCTTGTGCCAAAGCGAAGGATAAAATACATATGGATGTGTATTGCATTGATCTTCTGATACGCATGCATGTCTCCGGTTGGAATCTAGTTCGTTTTTTGGCACCAATTGCGAGCAAACAGCCTACGGTTTGAACAAGCTATTAAATTACTAGGGCCTCATTCTGGTTTCAACTGTTGCACACCTTTAGATTATCCTATTGATCTCCGATCGGTAACCGGGGGCCCGGTAGTGGGGTACTGTCCTCACGCGTTCGATAAATACCGTGCGTGCGGTCGAGTTTTTTGGCATAATGGGTGGGTGTTAAAATAATGGAAACTGATATGAAACGTGTTCTGATATTGTTGTTGTTTGTTTTACGATGGTGGTGTTGTTAAAAATGGGCAAATGTAATATCACGTTGCATTTTGAGTGTGATCTAAATTGGGTAGATCTGCCCGCGTATGGGCGTCACGCCAACTACCGATTTTGCAATACGTGTCAACAGAATGTATATCGGGTAAGCAGCGATGAAGAAGCAGAAGATCATGCTAGTTTGGGTCAATGCATTGCCTTTCACGACACCGGCCCCGCTATACTTCCTCTGGACGGCATGGACCCGTCAACTCCGCGGCAGGGTGCACATTCGGTGACCAAGCCACCGCCACCTCCGCCGCCGCTTCGTACCTCCACCCCGGGGAAACAGCCGAACACCAAACCACCTCCACCACCACCGATTCGTTCGCGTCAAGACAATCCTGGGTAGCTGCCGACTGGCCACACCAATGGCATTTACTTATACGGTCTTAAACGATTTCCTTGTCCGGCGGCCCGGTGCTTGGTCACGGTAAAGTGGAAGCTATGGGAACGAAACCATATCGCCATCCAAAAAGCGTTATATGGCTGGAAAGCCATCTTGAATATGGACTACTTCTTCTGTTTTGGCTGCCCGAACATGCGCTGCCGCATTTCGATCCGTTTTTTCTCGGCTTCTTCTTCCGAAAGGTCTCCAGCATCTACGGCCTTCTTGATTTTTTCCACGTGCGCTTTGTAGCGTTCCACCCGAGCGTCCATATCCCGCTCTGTCGACTGCTCTGCTGGCTGCTGAGCAAGTCGTTTTCGCATAGCGAGTAGCCTCTTCTCTGCTTCCTCTTCGGAAAGGTCTCCGGCGTCTACGGCCTTTTGAATTTCTTCCGCATAAGCTCTAAACCGTCTAATCCGAGCCTCCTTATCTCCTTCCGCCGGCTTTTTTACTGGCTGGCCGAACATGCGCTGCCGCATTTCGATCCGTTTTTTCTCTGCTTCTTCTTCCGAAAGGTCTCTAGCATCTACGGCCTTCTTGATTTTTTCCACGTACGCTTTGTAGCGTGCCACCCGAGCGTCCATATCCGGTTCTGCCGGCTTTTTTGCTGGCTGCCCGAACATGCGCTGCCGCATTTCGATCCGTTTTTTCTCTGCTTCTTCTTTCGAAAGATCTCCGGCATCTACGGCCTTCTTGATTCTTTCCAAGTACGCTTTGTAACGTTCCACCCGAGCATCCATATCCCGCTCTGTCGGCTTCTCCGCTGGCTGCTGAGAAAGTCGTTTTCGCATAACGAGTAGCTTCTTCTCTGCTTCCTCTTCGGAAAGGTCTCCGGCTTCGACAGCTTTACTGATTTCGGTTGCGTAAGCTTTAAATCGCTTGACTCGTGCATCCGCACCATCCCGCTCTTGTGCGTTCACAAGTCCCAGTGAAGCTATGACAAAAGCAAATGAAGCGATGCCAACTAGCACAGTAATATTCAAACGATGTTTTAAGTAATTCATTAGATCTCCAGCAGTTTGATTTATTATTGGTATTTATATAGCCATTAAACCGCGACTAAGTCGGAAAGTTTCGTTAGAGTCCAAAATGTCTCTTGCACTAAGACCCAGCAGATTGATCGGCGACTAGCTCCTCCCCTTTTCCTTGTCCGGCGGCCCGGTGCTTGGTTAGGCGGGGGATTAGGCAGGAGAGCCGTTGAATGTTAGTGCAAAAAGTAACCAAGATAATGGGACGATAAACGAGACCAGCTGGAACACTGTAACGGCAAGGGTATTTGTGCCGCTTTTGATTCTCTGCTGAGTAAGCCAGACAAGAATAATTGCGTAAAGAGGCAATAGTATGATGAGACCAAAAGTGCTAAAGACGAAGATCTCGTAACCTAAAAACTGGTCATCCGAAAATCTTTTGCACCATGACAAGAAAAAAACAAATGGAACATATCCGAGAGCAAAGCTGGGTATCCGCCAATTCACTGCCCTGGGTTTTTCACGCTTTGTTACGTTTTCGGACTTTTCTGCATATGCCATAGAATCCCACTATTTAGAGGCTTATCGGGGTCACTGTAGTTCTTGGATCATTATCGACGAATCTCAGTAACAGAAGCTAGTCTTATTTACGCTACGTAATGGCAACTTTGTGCTCAAGATACGACAACCATTGTGTAGAATTGTGCGCAAAAACGCACTTTCACATAAGATAAGAACGACTACACACCCAGCAACCCCTGCTCATGTGTCCGTAGTTCCGTGACCTCCACCGGGCCGTCGAGCCTACGGTCTTCCGGTGATTTTCGTGAAAGTTCGTTACCAAGAGACCATTTTCCGGTAGAGGGAAGTGTCAGCGGCTACGTCGCTGTTTCGGCTGCAATGCCTTGGTCGTCTTGGTCGCGTTGTATTGAATCGCACCGATATCCCAGTTGCCGGTCCTAGGCAATGGACGACCGTCGAAGTCCGATTTATAGAACTCGCTGAGGTTGATCGCTTTACCGCGTAATGGGCTATCTGCTTTGAGGTGATAATCTTGTTTCTCAAGATCGACAAGGCTCGGATCGCCGCTGCCCGCCTGGTTACTGTCACCCTGATATTTAGTGCCGGGGTATTTATACTTTGAGTACCAGTTGGCTGTTTTCAGGGCGCCGCCCGATCGATTACCGGTATAAGGAGAGGACGAATAGATAAACAGATTATTCCTAAAATGGGCTCCCGAAGGTTTACCGACAGGGCTCCCGCCCCGGACATCAATGCGGGCGCCGGCATTTTGGGACCTCCCAAATCCATTGTATCGGGCTATCGTATTGTTATCGAAATAGATGCCAGTGCATGGTGCCAACATGAACAGCCATGACTGTCCATCGTAGCACACATTAAAGGAAACTCTCCAGTTGTAGATTTCCTGTTGATAACGCGGCCAATCGTAGTCCCAGCTGGATTCAAGGAATCCAGCATTTCCTTCCGAATAGTTATGGTGAATATAGATATTTTTTTTATGATATCTGCCACAATCTATTTCGATAGCGCCGCCATCCGAGCCCCATGGGCTGTCTTTGGTCCCGAAGTTCTTAATGGTGTTGTAGGACACTTCCTGGTTGCCGATGTTTAAGTGTATCCCCATCGGTCCCCAGCTGCTTTTTGACGTTCGCCACAGTGCATAACTCGGGCCATCCAGATAATTCTCCGTTATCAAGGTATGCTCGCCAGCGGACATGATGCCCTGGCCGGTCTTGATGAATTCATTGTTGCGGATAATGCAATGATCTGAACCGCGATCAATGCGGAGCGCGGCCAGTCTCGTCATGATGATCATCCCCGATACGTGCTCTCCCGGAGTATCGTGAAAATGCAGGTTTTCTACAATGATGTAGTCGCCGCCTAGGACAATCGCGTTGCCGCTGGCATCGCGGGTACTGGGATTGGTAAACTTGGGCAGCTCGCCCGTCCCGTAGGAAGTCAGCCGTATCGGCTTGGCAGCTGTGCCAGATGCACTGATCCGAATATTGCCGGAGAAGGCAGATCCCTTCTTGAAGTGGACTACATCGCCCGCCGCCAGTGATGCTGACTCCGCTTTAATATGCGACTTCCATGGCTTGCGTATCGAGAGACCGTCATTGGTATCTAATCCGTCGACCGAATCGATGTAATAATCACCACCGCTGCAATGTGTGATCAGGACAAAAAGAAACAAAGGAATGAGGGATATGAATCGTATCATCTATTTTCTCCGCCGAAGTTATGGATTTCGATCCAATTCATTGTTGACACCATCTTACCGCGTTCCAGCAAGAGTTTGCACCCGGTAACGGACGCTAATGTGTTCGCAGTTCCGTGATCACGGCTACCAGGCAAGTGTTCTTATTTCCTACCCCACCATTGAACCGCCTGCCAAGGAAAACACGTAGAGGCCACCTTCGACCAGCTTATCAAATCATAACACGAAGTGCTTGGTTAGGACGTGGTTCATGCGGAGTATCTATTGCTCGATCTGAAAGTCGTCAAAGCGAAACACGTAATCCGATTTGGCCAACTTTCCGCACCAGATGCCGACCTGAACTTCGTCAGCAAAATAGACCTTCATTTTCGATGTCAAGGTCCATGATTCTCCATCCTCGCTCAAAAAGGCCGTAATTACATTGCCTTCACGCTTTAATCGCAGCCACATCGACTCAAGATCAAAGTGCTGTAACGTTCCTTCTACTGCCAGATCAGGGAATGCCATGCCTCTGCCGCTTGCAAATGGATTTTGCCTGCCAATCGAGAGCCTGTGCGCGTGATACTGAGGAAGTTTGGAATGTGCCAAAAATGCTAAATTATCGTCCTCGCTCCTTTCAATGACTTGAAAGTTAAATGCAAAATCTGCAAGCGGGCCGTTTCGTATTCTCGGATAAATAAAATATTCTGGGGTTATCATTGAATATGCTTGTTGGGAATGCGAACAAATCGAGTTCCACGACCATTTTAAATAATGTCCTTTGGATTGTTGAATTAAGAGCCCTGCTCCCACGTAGGGACCACCGTGCCATCCTGGCGTGCCAATAACTTCATCTGTCATGATTTCGTCATGTTGCTCCCAGTCGGGGGTAACTTTAACCCGAACATCAAAGTCACTTGTAATCGACCTTAATACGGAAACGCCCGCCCCGTTTTCGGTGATTTCGTGTGTGTTATCTCTTGACTCATTTTCAGTCAAACGGACCCGCAGTGGATTTTCATCCTGTAAAATCTCATAACGATCTCGCACACCAACGAGCTCTCCCCAGTTCCTCTTTTCAGGTTCGGCCAGATGTTTTGGTACATATTGTTTGGTTACAGTGTCAACGGGATACTTTTCAGTGAACGTCACGGCGTTAGTTGTTCCCTGAACTACGGCATTAAAATCAGTTTCATAGAGAAAAACGGATTGAAGATTGATTCGACCAGCCAGTACAGTAGCAATGTCGTTGTTTACTGAGGTGCCATTTAGACCGAGTGTCTGCAATTCGTGGTTGTCCAGTGAAGTGATACCAGTATTTGTTACCTCAGTAAAATCGACACGCAGCTCCACGAGTTTGCTCATTTCAGAAATGCCTTTGAGCGTAGCATCTGTGATATTCGTGCCACATAAATACAGTCCCGTCAGATCAGAGAGCTTGGAAATTGTTGGTGCAGCGATGTCCGAGATGCCTGTTTCACTAAGATTTAGCCGACGTAAGTTCGGCAGTGTCGTCAAGACCTGGAGGTCATCATCTGTGACTGTCGATCGGGACAGGTACAACGTTTCTAAGGAAGCGTGGCCGGCAATCGGATGAAGAATGCCGTCGATGTCGGTGCTGTTCAGGATCAATGTCTCCAAGGCGGGCAGCTTGACTACATGAGCCATGATTTCTTCGGTGATTTCCGTTCCTGCCAGAGATAAGACTCGTAGATTCTGCATACGTGGAAGTGTATCATGCCATCTGTCGGGTAAATTGCACGCGCTCAGATCCAGCCACTTCAGCTGTTCGATATTGGAGACGTTTGTAAACTCCCCCAGAGAAACGTTTGCACCTGCGAGACTTAACCGAGTGCCATCCCATTCATGCGGCTCGCCGATGGATCGGCCGGGGATCATGCGTAAAGGCCTTTTCGTGAACTCCGGCACGGGGCGGTCGTCATTCCCGATCAGATAAGTCACGTCATCGTATCGCGCTTGGTAGGTGTATTTCAACGCCCGATATCCCCATCCACCGTTGTCCACTTTATTACGACCCGTTGTGTAGACAAGGGCGCCCGCTTTGAATGGGATGTAGTGAACCGCTTCGCCCGTACCGTAATCCAGAGGAATTTCGTCCAGATACTTCCCCTTGAGGTCCTCCAGAGAGGCAGGATAACGCTGCTGGTCAAAATGATACTGCTTCAGCGCAATACAGACCTGCAGCACCTCATCTGCCTCGCGTGCGAACTCCAGTGCCCGTATGTAGTTTAGTGTGAGGTCGAGCAACAGTTCATCTAGAAACGTCCATGTAAGTTCGGTTGCGAGTGCGGACCCGATGGGAAGATCCTTTTCTTCAAGTAGTTTAAAAATGCTCTCGTAAGGATTATCTAATGCCTTAATTGCCTCCCGCCGCTGCTGGTCGTCGGCGATAAGTAGAATGTCGGCATGTTCATCAAAATGTCGATTGATTCTTCTGTAAATCTCGGGCCAGTCGCTAAATACAATTCCAAACGTAGCAAAGATGGAATCTTCCGCATTTCTCCAACCAGTATTGCCAACGATTTTCTCTGCTCCGAATGCTCCTAACCTTTCCATGTTCTCAGCCACTTGTAGTGCGGCTAGTCGTTCAAAGATATCAATTGCCTTGAGGCCGGAAATCGAAGGTGCCGACTTTACCTGCCTGGAAATCCTCGCTAAATCATCCGGCGTAATTGCGGGATGTGAAAGGATTTCACACCAATTTTCTGCCGCCATAGCAGCGACAGCCTTGCCCATAAGAACTTCAACAGTGGTACCCCCTTCGTGCATGCAGTGATGCCCTAAACGATGCATGACGTTGACATCGGTAATCGCATCGGAAACCCGGCCCTCAGCAAGGGCGACACGAGCTCGGATTCTCAGAGTTCTCGCATAACCGCGGATAGATGAAACCAACGGGAGTAGCGCTGTGTAGAACGGTTGATCGAATGGTTGGCCCGTGTAGTAAAAATCCGAATAATGCTTGCGGTTTGCTATTGGTGATAACTCGTCTAACGTTCGTTGGTGTCTTTGTAGGTACCGTCGCAATATTGGATTTTGATTGTTTAACACGTGGAGGTCGTCCGTCCACATATCATTCATCCCGAAACGAATCTTAGTGCGAAGATCGGTAGAAACCCGAATGCCCAACGCGCTTTCGAGAGCTTTGATCTGATCGGGATCAGGTTCAATCCATTCACCGGAGTCTGCGACTTCATAGAGTCCGGCCACAACGTTCTCGCTCGCAGAAACACCGTCCAATTGAAATGCATTTACTTCGTCCAATAGCATGGCGGATTTGATATCCAGCGATTTCATGCCGGGTGTTTTGAACTCAACCATGTAGTGTTGCGATCCACCGGGGTACAAGACCAGTCCCAGAAAAACAAGAAACAGTGCAAAGGAGATTAAGAGGGATTTTTTCATGAGTTACCTTCCTTGCCACATGGACCATTGGATCAGCGTGCCGACATACACGGCGCCGATTGTAATCAGACCCAAAAGGTAATAGACGAATAACCAA
>Ga0315322_10004651_pt1 | contig 10558 bp, 9 predicted proteins | sample M110021515metaG_FD_203461 | JGI IMG/M metagenome (GOLD analysis project Ga0315322, IMG submission 203461) | Ammonia-oxidizing marine archaeal communities from Monterey Bay, California, United States - M1 100m 21515 | ecosystem: Environmental > Aquatic > Marine > Intertidal zone | place: USA... | reverse complement strand
GGTGTGGATCGTTCGGACTCGTGTTCCTTTGATTCGTTCAAAGACTCAGTTGCGGTTGAGCGACGGTCAAGTCATCGACGATGTACGTCTTGATCGGTTACTCAGTTTGGCGCCGAGGGCGGTGCTCGGGCTGCGTCTTGATGACCAGCTGAACGTGATCGAAGATACCTTGGGCTTGAAGCGGCAGGGGCGAGTGATTGGTTGTGGTGGTGATCCGATCGATTCAGCGCTTGCGCTACGTGCCTGCCTTGCGCTGGCGCACAATCGTGACGCCCCGCAGTTGGATTTCGAGCCGCCGGTGGTGCTTCCGATCCCGTCTGTGTCAACAGATGCAGGCGCGCCACTTGCCGATCAGCAAATTCGCGCCGATGCTGGGTCGTCGAATCCAGTCGACGTCGGGGAGCCACGTTGAAAACAGCGGTCGTACTCAACGGCAATGCCAAGAGGGTTGGTCCTCGTTTGATTGCGAATTTTCGACAGCTGGTCCCCGAGCGAGATCTCTATATTTCTGAATCGATTGACGAAGCCCGAGCGATCGTCGCTCACCTCATTGAAGAGGGTTACGAGCGGATCATGAGCGGTGGGGGCGATGGGACCTTCGTTCAAGTGGTCAACGACATGATCGACCGCGTCCGCGCAGACAACGTCGCCAACCCGGACGCGCTACCTCGCGAGTACCCACAGATTGGTTTGCTTCGTCTGGGTACGGGCAACGCGGTCGCTGGTTTGACGGGGGCGAGTCGGCCGACTCGAGATCTGATGCGTCTTCGTGATGGACGGGTTGGACCGCCGATCCCGGTCGATATGATCGTCGCAGAAGGGAAGCGTTTCCCCTTTGCCGGCTTCGGTTACGATGGCGAGCTGCTCAACGATTATCTGTGGCTCAAAGAGCGCGTCGAGAATCCGATTCTTAAAAAGTTGTTCCACTCGGTCGCCGGCTACTTTCTCGCGCTTGGGCTCAAAACGGTGCCACGGCACATGCGGGGGCGCGGCGTCTCAACCACGATGCGGATCACTGCGCTCGAGCCTGCATGGTATATGGACCCGCTCAATAACGATGAGCCGGTTGAACACCCAGCGGGTGCGGTCTTGTTTGAAGGTGCCGCCACTGTGGCCTCAGTCGGTTCGGTACCCTTCTACGGTTATGGAATTCGTATTTTCCCGTTCGCCGGTCAAAAGCCGGGCACCTTCCAGCTTCGAGTCGCAAGCGTCAGCGTGTTTCATGCCGTCGCAAACTTGGGCGCTTTGTGGCGCGGTAACTATCGCAACCCCCAAGGCTGCTTCGATTTCTTATGCAGTCGTATTCGGATCGAGAGCGACGCGCCGCTACCCTATCAGGTGGGTGGAGATGGAGCGGGTTGGCGAACGGATCTCGAGTTTGCGGTCGATGATCTTCCGGTGCCGGTGGTCAATATGCGGCCTGCTTTGACGGCGGGCAATGCCTGAGCAGGCGCAAGCAGCTAAAGGGCAACCCGGTGCGGTAGCGGTTCGATTTGTTGTCGATGGCAACGAGTCGAGGATGCGCCTTGATCAATTTTTGAGCGGTAAGATCAGGCGGCTCAGCCGCAGCCGATTGCAGCGGTTTATTCTACGCGGTGATGTCGAGCTCAACGGTACCGAGACGACCCCTTCTCGGCGTCTTCATGCCGGCGACCAGATTGCGCTTTGGCGTATTCCACCGCCTGAACCACCCGCTGGTGGCTGGCCTACCGAGATCACGCGCGGGCATGATTGGGTGGCGCTCAACAAGCCTGGTGATCTGACCGTCCATCCCACCGCCCGTTATTTTCATCAAACGGTGACGGCTTGGATGGAGCAACAAGAGCGAGGCTTCGACGACGCCCGTCTGGTGCATCGGTTGGACCGAGAGACCAGCGGTGTACTCTTGATCGCTCTAGGGCTGCCTGCAGATCGCCGTTTAGGTATCGCCTTTGAGCGTAAGCAGATCCGCAAAGAGTACCTCGCCGTGGTCGAAGGCTATGCGCCGGATGAAGTCATCTGCGACGGGCCGATTGGAAACGATCCGAGCAGCGAAGTGATTCGGCTCAAGCAGGCGGTTGTAGAGGGTGGCGCTCAGGCGCTCACTCGCGTGGTCCTCGAACGTCATTTGACCCGAAACCGAAGCCTCGTTCGTTGCTTTCCTGAGACCGGCCGAATGCATCAACTGCGCGTGCACCTGAGTCATCTTGGCCATCCGATCATCGGAGACAAGATTTATGGATCGGCCGACGATCAGGCTTATGATGTATTTTGTGAACACGGTCTGACCCCGGAACTTGCTCAAGCCTTTGGCGCCAACCGACAACTTCTTCACGCCGCCGTCCTTGAGTTTCCTGATCCACAGACCGGTAGCGTGCGTGTCGAGGCGTCTTTGCCTGAGGATTTTTTGTCCCTTTTGGGATGAAGTTTGGTGCTGAAATGTTTCTGTCGCTTGACGAGCGCCACAGGGCGCGCTCTGTGACCGTTCCCTAGAACAGGAGAGATGATCGTGAATGCTGCTTTAGGAGAATTAACTGAGGTCGTGAGTCGGCAGGGCGCTGTGCTCGTTGCCATTCGTGAGCAAGTCTCCAAGTCGATTGTCGGTCAAACCGTCTTGGTCGACCGTCTGCTCGCTGCGCTTTTGGCGCGCGGTCACCTGCTCGTCGAAGGGGTTCCGGGTTTAGCTAAGACCCGCACCATCAACGCGTTGGCGCAGGCACTAGCCCTCGATTTTCGGCGCATTCAATTTACGCCTGATCTCTTGCCTTCAGATTTGACCGGAACCACGATCTATCGTCCCCAAGACGGAAAGTTCGAGACGCGCAAAGGCCCGGTCTTTGCCAATCTCGTGCTCGCTGATGAGGTTAATCGTGCCCCAGCAAAAGTTCAGTCCGCTCTTTTAGAGGCGATGGCTGAGCGTCAGGTGACCTTGGGCAATGGCACGCACAATCTGCCCAGCCCCTTTACGGTGATGGCCACTCAAAACCCGATCGAGCAGGAGGGCACCTATCAGCTGCCCGAAGCGCAACTGGATCGCTTCTTATTGCATGTGAACGTCGGCTATCCGAGCATCGAAGAGGAGCGTCTGATCGTCGATGCCGTGATCACCCCTTCGGCGAGCGCTGTCGAAGCGGTCGCCTCGGCGAGCGAGCTTGAAGCCTTGAGCGGTTTGCTGCCCCAAATTTATGTCGACGAGCGGGTGCGCGATTACATGGTCGATTTGGTCTTCGCGACCCGTGATCCCAAAGCCTATAAAGTTCGCGATCTTCAGGGGTTGCTCGAGTATGGCGCTTCGCCTCGTGCCAGCATCGGGCTTGGCTTGGCGGCTCGCGCTCAAGCGGTTCTGGCGCGTCGTGCGTACGTGACACCCGATGACGTGAAGACCATGGCAAGTGACGTGCTGCGTCATCGGATGGTCCTGAGCTACGAGGCGCGCGCTGAGGGCGTCTCCGCTGATGAGATCGTCAATCGTATCCTCGCTGCGGTGCCCGTACCGTGAGTGAGGGCCCGGCACCGGCTGAAGCGCGGACCCGTGATCTGCTGGCGCGAGTGCGCCGGGCGGTTGCGCTCGCCTCGCGCATGAGCAGCTCAGAGGCTGCCGGTGCCTATCGCTCAACCTTCAAGGGTCAAGGTCTCGATTTCGCGGAGCTCGATGAGTACAGCCCCGGTGATGACGTTCGTCATATCGATTGGAACGCAACCGGTAGGATGGGAAAGCCCTTCGTCAGGCGGTATCATGAAGAGCGTGAGGGCACGGTCATGTTGGTGGTTAATCGCGGTCGCCAGATGCACTTTGGCTCCAGCCAGTGGCGCAAAGCAGATACCGCCGCCGAAGCCGCAGCTCTTTTGGCGGTCTTAGCTGTTCGTAATCGCGACCGAGTGGGTTTGGTGACCTACGGCGAAGAGCAACCGATGGGGCTTGCGCCCGCCAAAGGGATGGACCCGGCGATGCGCATCATTCGTGAGGTCTTGGTGGCGCCTGAGTCCAGTGATTCGGTCGAGCCACTTGCCCGAGCGATTGAGCGTTGCGGTCGTTTGCTTCGTCGCAGCGCCATGGTGATTGTGATCGGGGATCTACTCACAGCCGAAGAGTTGACCGATCTGCCCATTTTAGCCGCCCGGCACGAGGTCTTGTGTTTGGCTGTTCGCGATCCGCTGGAGCGGGCTTTACCCAATGCGGGTTTGGTTCGGCTTGAGGGGGTAGGTCTTGTCGATACGAGTGACGCAGGGTTGCGAGCTCGTTATGCTGCGCAACGTGAGCAAGCAGAAGCCCAGGTTCGCCAGGCAGCAGCCCGCTGCGGGGCGGGTCTGGTCGAGCTGGTGGCGGGCGAGGATCCATTGCCTGCGGTGATGGCGTGGTTGCGCCGGCGTGCCGGCCGGCGACGGGTTGCCTAATGTTTTTGCTGCTCGCCTTAGCGCTTGATGCTGGTTCGATCAGCGACGCCGGACCTCGGCTGGCGGCGTCTGTCGATGCGTCATCAGCGGATGCAGGCTCGAGCCAAGATTATGGCCTCCAGGTCTCGGTAGAGGCGAGCAACGCGCAGCCCGGTGATCCCATCTGGCTGGTGCTCAAGCTGCGCTACGACAAGAGCTTATCGGTGGATGTCCCCGAAGTTCTTCCGGACGGGCGCGGGATGGCACCCTTGGGACCTCCCGAGCGAAGCCCGAAAGACGACGGCGATGCGCTGCTCGAGACCTTGCGGTTTCCCTTTGTGCTGCTGGGCTTAGCGGATGTTCGGACACCAAAGTTCACGCTTCGAGTAGGGGACGATGAGCTCACTATTCCGTCCTTACCGCTGATGGTTCCCGATGCAGGGCCCTCGAGCGAGGCGCCGGACCCGGACCTTGAGGGTATGGTGGTCTACCGCTCGGGTCCTGCACCTTGGGTTATTCCCACCTTGGCGCTCGTTCTCGGTCTGATCGCGTTGGTGCTGGCGCTGAGGTTCTGGTGGTCGAAGCGCTCAGTGATCGCTGACGAGCCTGAAGTGGTGATCGATGCGGGCGGTGAGTTCATGGCTTTGGTCGCCCGTTTGCGGACGCAGCTCAATGACGACCCAGAGGTCGTTCGCGGGTGTTGGTTTGATCTGTTGACCGGGCTTCGGGTGTATTTGGATCGGCGCTTTGGTTTGCAATCCGCTCAGTCGACGACCGAGGAGATGCTCAGCGCTCTAGCCTCGACGCGGATCGTAGGAATCCCGCGTGTGGGTTTGAGCCAGCTGCTCGAGCGAGCCGATGAAGTTCGCTATGCAGCCGCTGAGTCCAGTCGAGAGGCGATGGCGGATCTGCTCGATCAGGTTGAGGTTTGGGTCGGCACAGCCGAGCAAGCAAAGACTCAGGAGGATCGATGACGACCCCTGAGCTGACTCCAATTTTTGGCATCTTGTGGGAGCGGCCATGGCTCCTGCTGTTGGCGTTCGCGCCGCTGCTCCATCTGTGGCGCGGTGGTCGCCAGCGCAGCATTGCGCTCGCGACCGCTCCTGTCTTTCGAGATGTGGGCCGAGGCTTAGGCTGGGCTCGTGCGGTGCATGGCGTGACGCGCTTGGCTTGGGTTACCAGTTTTGCCCTAGGCGCTGTTGCGCTCGCAGGGCCTCGAGCGCACCAAAAAGGCCAACAGCAGCGCAGCGGTATCGACTTGGTCGTGGCTTTGGATCTGTCGACCTCGATGAACGCCCTTGACCTCGCTGGCGACGACGTTTTGAGGCGCGCCATGACGCTCAAAGAGGCTCGCATGCGCACTCGAATCGCAGCGGCGCGCCGGGTCGTTGATGAATTTATTGAACAAAGACCTCGCGACCGAATCGGTCTGGTGGTTTTTGCGGGCGATGCCTTTCCTCAGGTGCCGCCAACCTTCGACCATGATTATCTGCGCGAGGTCCTGCGCTATTTGCGTCCAGGGCTGCTCCCCGATGGCACCGCGATCGGCAACGCGTTGCTGGCTGGTGTCGCTCGTCTCCAGGAAAGTCAGGCTCACACCAAGGTCTTGGTCTTGGTGACGGATGGCGACAACACAGCAGGCAATGTTGAGCCTAAGGATGCTGCCCAAACGGCCGCTGAGAAAGACGTGCGCGTCGATACCGTTTTGATCGGCGAGGGGCAGGGCATGGTCCCGGTCCTCTCGGATCAAGAAGGAGAGATGGCGCGTATTGGTCAAGCGGCGCTTCCCGCCAACCCAGAGCTCCTCAAAGCCATCGCTCAAGCCACTGGAGGAGAGGCTTATCAAGCGGGCGCTGAAGAGGAGTTGCGCAATCGTTTCCATACGATTCTTGATGACCTCCAGCGCAGCGAACTTAACGACGAGGCTGCGTGGGCTCGAAGCCGTGATTTGACGCCTGGCTTGTTGCCATGGCTCGGGTTGGCGCTGCTCTTAAGCTTAGCCTTTCGTGCCCTCGTGCCGGTGAGGGCCTGATCATGAGGTTTGCTGAGCCGTTGTGGTTGGTTGGACTGCTCATGGTGCCGCTCTTGTGGCGGTGGGGTTTTGGTTTGGTAGCCGGGCGTCCTGATGCGCTTGAACGCTTAGGTGACCCGGTCGGCTTGAGGAGTAATCAAGACCTTGAATCGCGTCAGCGATGGGTCCGCATCCTGGCTTCGTCAGCTTATGTCCTAGCTGTCCTCGCGCTGGCTCAATTTGAGGGGGCGCCGGAAGCGACCGTCGTACCTGGGAGGGGTCTGGACGTCTTGGTTGCGGTCGATACCAGTCGCTCGATGGCTGCGCGTGACCTCACACCTGATCGCTTGGTCGCGGCTAAAATATTAGTGGAATCACTGAGTCAGCGTTTGCAGGGGGACCGCATGGGTTTGATCGCCTTTTCTGGCGTCGCACACCTGCAATGTCCATTTACGGCTGATCTGTCGATTTTCAGGCGTTATGTGCAGCAGCTCGAGGCGGGCGCTTTACCCGTAGGCGGGACGAACTTATCTCAAGCCGTTGATCTGGCGCTCGAGATTTTTGAGCGCGCTGGCGAAGGCGATCGCGTCCTGGTGCTGATGACCGACGGTGAAGACCATAGCGGCGAGGAGATGAAGGCGATTGGCGAGCGGCTCAAGGCTGCAGGTGTCAAAACTCACCTGGTCGCAGTGGGTTCGGATTTGGGTGAGCCGGTTCCCGATGCTAAGGGCGGGTATCTTAGAGATAGGCAGGGGCGCCCTGTGGTCAGTAGGACCGACCGGAAAGGCTTAAAGGTGATGACCGACGCTGCTGATGGCGTGCTCTTTGGACTGCAGCCCGGCTCGCCTGCAGCGGATCGTTTAGAGGGCGCTATTTTAGCCTTAGACCGACAGGCGAACCGACCGACGCGCCACGAGCGCAGGCCTCGATGGTATCTGGGTTTGTTAGCTGGAGCTTGGCTGCTCGGAGCGCTCGCTCGACGGCTGCCTTCGCAAGCCCTAATCCTTGCGCTGTTGCCTCTACTAACCGGCATGACCGGTATGCGCCATGAAGACCCTGATGCTCGTCGTGGCTTGGCTCTACTCAAAGAGGGTAAAGCCGATGAAGCCCTTGCTGCCTTTGACGCCGCAAGCCAGCGCGGGGCGAGCCCTGCTCTATCCTATAATCGAGGGCTGGCGTTGATGGGTAAAGGCGAGTCCCAAAAGGCTGCTCAAGCCTTTGGCAGGGCATCCGCCCGCTTGGAGGGCGCGCAGCGCGCCGATGCGGAGGCTGCTCGAGGCATGGCGCTCGCTCGCAATGGGGACAAAAAAGAGGCGCTACGGGCGCTCACCAATGCGCTGCGTCTCAAGCCCAATCATCCAGTGGCGACACCGTGGCTGCGGCATCTTCTGGCGCCTCAGCCCAAGCCGCCCAACGACAAAGATAAGAACCAAGACGATCAGGACCAAGATCAAGACGGCGACCAACAGTCGGACCCCAAATCAGGTGATGGGGGTCCTCAACCTGATGCAGGCTCTAGCGGAGACTCGGGAACTCAATCCAAAGACTCCCCGCAACAAGAGCCGCAAGGGCGACCTGAGGCGGGGCCACAACCCGAGCAAGCAGAACCCGAACCTAAGCCTTCGAGCGATGCAGGGCCAGAACCTGAATCGGGTGATGCAGGTGCCAACAACCGACCCCAACAAGCGCAGGAAAAGGGCCGCGATGCAGGCCCTGAATCCGACCAAGAGAACCTCCTACGGAACTATCAAGCGCGCGAACGCCTCTTGCCCCTCGATCTTTGGAAGGGCAGTCGGCAACAGCGTCCCGTGGAGAAGGATTGGTGAGACTTCTGTGGCTCGGCATCTTGATCGCAGCGCCTGCTCAGGCGCTGCAAGTTGTCGCTGAAATTGAACCCGCTCCAGCACGCGCAGGTGAGCGCGTTCAGCTGACCCTGCGCGTCTCATCAGACTCACGAGCGGCGGTTAAGGTTCAGGATCTCGGGCTAGGAAGTTTCTCGCTGATCTCCAAAGGGGGTTCGAGCAGCAGCACGCAAATGACCTTCTCTGGTGGTCGGCGTAATGTCGTGCACAGCAGCGTTCACCGGTTCGTCTTGAGGGCGCCTCAGTCACCAGGTGAGTACCCCTTAGGGCCCGTTAAAGTGTCAGCTGGCGCTCAGGTGGGTCAGTCGGCTCAGGTGCCTGTTCGCGTGGTGTCTGCTGGTGACGTCGTTCGAGGGGCAAAAAATACATCCGAAGAGCTGTTCGTCGACTTTACGGTCGATCCGCCGGAGCCCTTTGTCGGTCAGCAGTTCACCGTGACCGCTCACGTCTACAGTCGAGTCCGCCTTGAGGGGGTCGCCGATCTCGATTTCCCCGAGGCTAAAGGCGTTTGGTGGGAGCAGCTCGAGAACCCGAGCCGCGCAGGCAGCGAGGTCGTCGTCTACTCCGGTCGGCGCTATCGCCGACATATGGTGGGACGGATCGCTGGATTTGCCGAGCGAGAGGGCGAGCTGGTGCTGACCGGCGGTGAAGCCGCGGTTCAAGTCATGCAGGGGGATCTGTTCTTTGGTGGGCTCAAAGAGAAGACACTCTATGCGAACCCGGTGACCTTGAACGTTCAAGCGCTGCCTTCGGACGCTCGGGCGACTCAGGTGGGGCGATATTCTGTGCGTCACGGCTACATCGCCAATCGGCTCAACTTGGGTGACGTGATCGAACTTAAAGTGACCGTGAAGGGCGATGGCAACATCAAGGCCTTTCCATTGCCGGAGGTCCGCTTGGCGCCGGGCTTGAGGGGCTTTACGCCAAAGCGTGACGTGGTGATGAATGAAGGCAGCACCTTGATTGGGGGTACCCTCACTTGGGTGTTGCCCATTCAAGCGACCGTGCCCGGTAAACATCGTCTGCAGGCGATGGACGTACGTTGGTTCGATCCGGATAAGCAAAGCATACGGACCGCTCGTGTCGGCCCCTTCGAGTTCGACGTGGTGGGAACGCTTGCGGTTCCAAAGGGTGACCCCGCCGCGCAGGCGGACTCCGGATCCGCTCATCCTCTACGCGGGCCGATCGGTAGCTTTCGCAGCGAGCGCATGACGGCTTCGTGGCTCGCTCATCCAGGCGCCATCTTGATCTTAGCGCTGCTGGTCCTTTTGTTGTGGTTGCCGCGAAAGGTGCGCTCGGCCGCTGGGCCTGAAGAGATCAGGCGAGGCGAATTAGAGTTGGCTCTTGAAGCAGCCCTAGGTGTCCCTGTTCGAGGTTTGGGGCGCGACGAGTTGCTGGACCAGGCGGCTCAAGCCTTGGGTGTTGAACGGGCTGCGGAGCTGGATGAACAACTCAGCGCGCTGGACGCAGCAGCCTATGGACCGTCTGAGCAAACCGCTGAGGCGATCAAAGCGCGTCTGGTCGCTTGGTTGGGAACGTCGTCATGATGCTTTCTTTACTGTTACTGGCAGCTACAGCCCAAGAGCGCTTCGAGGCAGGGGATGCCGCTGCAGCCCAAAACTTGCTCGAGAAATCACCGCGTCTATCGGATCCTGTTTGGCGGTATAACCGTGCCGTCAGCGCCCACGCTGCAGGGCGTTTAGGTCGCGCCATGGCAGATTATGAATGGCTGACATTGCGTGACCCCGAAGATGACGCAGTGCGCATTAATCGATTGTTGGCTCGATTGGATCGAGGGGCAGGGGACGACGCAGAGCCGCCGCTTGGGCAGCTCGCCCGCTTGCCCTTGCGTACGATTTTCGTCTTTGGGCTGTTGGCAGCGTTGGTCGGTTTACTTCGTCTGCGCCAGCGCGACGCATTGTTTCGCCTAGCGCGTTTGATCTCGAGTTTGAGTATTTTCTTGTTGGTGATGCACCATCTCTTGCTTGCGCTAGATTCTCGCACTGTGACAGTGCAGGAGAGAGCATTGCTTGAACGTCCCGAGGTCAAAGCGCGCAGTCTTCTTGAGATTCCTGAAGGAAACCTTTTAGATGCTGTGGAGACTCAGGATGAGTGGGTGAAGGTTCGGACAGGATCAGGGGTCATGGGCTGGATGAAGAGCGGTGATCTGATCGAACTGAGTGGAGAAGAGCAGTGACGCTGATCATGATCCCTGCGCTGATGTTCGCGCAGGTGAGTAATCCGATGCTCAACATGGAGCCTGATGGGCTTGACCGCGCACCTGAGCGCGTCGAAGCCGAGCAGGAGACAGACCCGCTGAAATATCGGGCAA
>Ga0315322_10004647_pt1 | contig 10560 bp, 12 predicted proteins | sample M110021515metaG_FD_203461 | JGI IMG/M metagenome (GOLD analysis project Ga0315322, IMG submission 203461) | Ammonia-oxidizing marine archaeal communities from Monterey Bay, California, United States - M1 100m 21515 | ecosystem: Environmental > Aquatic > Marine > Intertidal zone | place: USA... | reverse complement strand
CAATCATTGATTTTATTGATTTTTCATACCCTTCATCTTCTGGTGTCGAAAGATTTGGTAAGTATGGCATGTGTGCACATGTTGCCATTCTATCGATATCTGACTCTTCAAGCTTTTCTCTAAACTTTTTTGCTTCATCTGAATCCAACTCTTTTGCAAACCAGCTTCTTGGACTCCTAGTAAAAACCTGAAATGCTGAACATTCTCTTTCAATTGCGTTATCAACCCAACTATCTAGAGTTCCAGATTTGGATATATGCACACCAATCTGCATACTTTACCTAAAATTTGTTATAATTTAAACTAGGGATCTAACAAAAATATCAATTTTATAATTGTAATTTTTAAACTAAGTTGGTGCATTATAATTATGGTTAATCTTGGAAATGATGAGATTCTAAAATATCCATTTTTAGCAGAAGCAGGAAAATATCTCAGTGATAAAGGATTTTCACCAAATCAATTTGGAACTGATCCCGATCTAAAAAAAATTGTTGATAATGCCTTTGAAAGAATTATCACTGCATCAGAAGGGAAAATTTTCAAATCTGATCCTGCATCTAATAACTCTGCATTACCTTTAGAGATATTTTCATTTCTAATCGCAGTTATTTTGCTAAAACTCTCTGGCATGAATACGTTAATTCGAAGATTTTCTCTAGCAGAAGCACGTCGTGCAGAAAAATTTCTAGAAAAAGACTTGATGAATCATCAAGATGTTACAAAAGCTAAACTTTCTTTACAAATACTCCAAGAATTATTTTCTGTAACTGTAGAGAAAATTGATGATGAATTCACAATTCTTGTGAGTGACTATCTTAAACATTCTATTAATTTTCATGAAAGAGAATGGAAGTTAATTAACAGAAAGGTTGTAAATGGAAAAGTTCACCTAACGCCACATGAAACCGTCAGATTGGTACGAAAAGAATTAGATAGACACATCTATACAAAAATTAATTCTTCGTCATCTCCTGAAATGATAATAGGTTTTGAGACTTATGTTGATAAACTAAAACAACTTGCAAAAAAATTCGAGGTAAAAACAGTAGAGTCGAAAGAGTTTCCTCCTTGTATAAAACATGCAATAGAAGTTTTAGAAAAGGGTGAAAATTTACCTCACTCTGGAAGATTCATGCTTGCAACTTTTCTGTTAAACAAGGGACAAACTGTAGAACAAATTGCACCACTATTCAAAAATGCACCTGACTATAATCCAAAAGTTACAATTTATCAGTTAAATCAACTCTCTGGAATATCTGGAACTACAGAATACAAATGTCCCTCATGTGAAAAGGTAAAGAGCCAAAATCTCTGTTTTCCTGTTCCTGCATGTGATACAATAATCAACCCTCTTCAATTTGGGAGAAAAAGAGTATGAATGCAAAAGATGTTACATTCCTTGAAGATACATTCAAAAAATTTTATTTTGAACATTTTGATCTTTTACATGTTCCAGATACTCCTAACCAAAGAGAATTTGGATATCAAAAATTTAATGGTGGAATGAATAGACACATATCGCTCAAATCTGATAAAGAACTTCATTTACTTTTAATGCAAAACAAACCTTCTGATGTTTATTGTTCTAATGCACGTTATACATTTCCTAATTTGCCAATGGCTGAAAAAGACTGGCACGATGCAGAACTAATATTTGATATTGATGCAAAAGATCTAAGAAAAGAACATCCAAAAGACAATACGCTAATCAAATGCTCTGAGTGTAATGAAATTTTTTCATTGAATGAATCATGTCCAAACTGTAAATCAACAAAACTTTCCTTTACAACACTTACCTGTAATGATTGTATAAAATCTACAAAAGATGAGGTAGTAAAATTAAATCAAATTCTCACAGATGATTTAGGAATTGATCAACAAAGCATTAAGATCTTTTTTTCTGGAAATGAGGGATTTCATATCTATGCACCAAAATCTGAATATGAAAATGTAGGATCAAAGGAAAGAGCTGAAATTGCTGATTACATTATGTTTCGTGGAAGTATACCTGAAACATTTGGATTTAGAAAATTTAACATGAACAAATCATCTCTTCCAAAATTTGAGGATGGTGGTTGGGGTGGAAGACTTGCAAAGCATTTGTATGGAACAAAATCAAATCGTCCAAAAATTTCTCAAGAAATAATCTCTGGTGGTTATGCATTATTTCAAAAAAGATTGGAAGATTATAGAGATTCAATTGGAATAAAGATTGATCCAAATGTCACACAAGACATACACCGAATTTTTAGATTGCCAGGATCAATTAATAGTAAAAGTGGTCTTACGAAAATTTTCGTAGAGGATTTGAAAAAATTTGATCCTTATGTTGATGCTTGTTTTATTGATGATGAGCAAATAGAGGTTGCAGCGAATTGTCCGATCGAGTTTTCATTAAAAAAGAAAAAGTTTGGACCATTTAATAATGAACAAGTATCTGTTCCAAAGTTTGCAGCTGTCTATATGATGTGTAAAGGTATAGCATCAAGCGTGTAATTATACATTTTTTGGAATTCTACCAATAAGGTATTAATTAAATGAAAATCGAGTTTATTCAACTTGTACAGTGCTAAAAACGAAGACAGCAGTCAATCCCCACCAGATGCTGGCAAATTTATCAAAATTGGTATTATTGCATTAATTGCAGTTGTTATCTTTGCATTGGCAGGAAATCAAGCAGTAGTTTTGTCAATGAATGTAACAGAATTTGCTGACGTTTTTACAAAACCACTAATGTTTGCACTGATAGGTGGAGTCACTCTTGCAAGTATTGCATTACTTCGAGTCAACATAATAAACAGATCATCAATTTTCTGGTTTGCCATAACCAGCGTAATTAACATGATGAATCGTGGTCCACAAGATCAGGTTCAGCAAACAGTTCCAAACTTTTCAGAATTCAGATTATCTGGAGTACAATTCGCAATCTGGCAAATAACAAAAATTCTTCTCTTTGGTGCTTTCTTTGCAAATCTCATGTTTGGATTTGGTTTATTGTATATGGTAGAAGGAAATGATCTGGGAGTTGAAAACATTACCACATTATTTTCACTTCCCTTTGTAACTCCACCAAATGATCCAGCATTTGCAATGGACAATGTTACTCCGATGATTCCTTCACTTCTTATTGTAATACCGCCAATTATTGCTGCAATTGGACTTCGTTTAATCCTCTTTGTAGGAATTCATTACGTAATCAAAGTTGTAACACTTTACTTACATGATACAAAGGAAGGAAAACCAAGATATCTAAATTACATGGCAACAATTGAGGCTGTAATTGGAATAGGAATAATTTGGGCTGCCTTTAACATGTTTTTCACAGATACTATTGACTATAACACGAGATATGCAATTGGTGGAACTTTTGTTGTGGGATTTGCATTAATTGCATTTTCAATATTTGATAGAATGCGTGCACGTGTCCTAACACATATGTTCAAGCGTGATGTATACATTCGAGTTGCAGCAATCATTGCTATTGCTCTTATAGTGGGAGTCGCAATGGGTGTAAACAATAGTGTTGCAGACGCAAAAAAGATAGAATATCTTGGACCATATACGGCACAACAAATAGGCGTCAATCGTCATCTTGCAGAACTTGATCTGATTAATGAAAACACTCACGAAGTACAAATCACATCTGTTAATCCAAATTTAATTGATTCTTACATTGATGATAATGAAGATGTACTAAGTAAAATTCGTGTGTGGGACTGGAACGCTGCATTTGCAAAACTAAAACCAGAAATTGGTCTTATTCCTTATGTAGACTTTGAAGATAATGATATTTTGAGATTTGACGATAAACTTTACTGGACTGCATCAATGAAACCAATTCTTCCTTCATCTGTCAGTCTTGAAAATCAATGGTATAACGAGCATCTAGTATACACTCACGTACCTGATGGATTTCTTACACTAGAAGCAACTGAAGGAAAGATTGTTGATAGTTCTGAATTGTTCCAACAAAGAGCAATTTACTATGGTGAAGGTGGATTACTTGACGATACCTGGTCTGGATATCCTGTAAATCGTGATGTAAGTGCAGAACTTAACGGTGCAAAATATGAAGGAACAGGAGGAGTTGATGTAGCCCCACCACTATCATGGATATTTGAACCAAACTTTATTCTCTCATATCCTGGAGAGTCACTTCACATTATGAGATACAAAGATGTTAACGAAAGAATGCAGACACTTTATCCTTATTTCTTGTATAACATGTTTGGAAAAGAATTAGATTCCTATCCCGTAACAGATGGAACTAACACATATTGGCTTGTTCCATTAATTGTTGGATTTGATACAAGAGATGTTCCATATTCTGCAGGAAATCCATATCTTAGATTAGCAGGATATGCGCTTGTTGATACGTACAATGGCAATATTGATCTGATAAAAAGTGGTGATGACTTTTTCTCAAATATGTTAATGTCACAATATGATGATCAAATAATTGATACTCCTGCATGGCTTGAAGAACAGATTCGTTATCCAGAGGAATTATTTAACTGGAAAACAGAAATGTATAACATTTATCACGTAACTGATGTTGAAACTTTCATCCAAGCAAATGAGTTTTACGAAATTCCTAGAGGGCTAGATACTTACTTTATTGAAGCAAAACCACCTGGATTTGAAGAGACTGAGTTCATTGGACTCTTATCATTAGAACTTCGTGGTTCACAAGGACGTAATTTAGCAGGATATATGATTGTAGAAAATGACATGGATAAACTTGGTAAGATGACCTTCTATGAAGTTCCATTAGACTCAGAAACAAAACTTTTGGGACCGACATCTGTTAGAGAAGCATTAGACCGTGACCCTGACTTTGCACAACTCAAAACATTGTTAAGAAATCCTAGAATTGGTGATAACATTTTGTATCGTGTGGGTGATCAAGATACTTACTTTATTCCCGTATACACTGCAGGAGCTGGTGGTTCAGTAGCACAATTAGGTACAATTGCTGCAGTTGGTGCAGGATTTACAGGAGAATATTATGTTGGTTTAGGTGATACACAAGAAGAAGCATTTGAAGCATATTTGCAAAAGCTATCTGGTGTTGTCTCTACAAGTAAAACTGGTGAAACAATAATACAATTAGACAAGGATGAAAGATTTGAGAAAATTATGGAAATGATAAGCACTAGTGGTTTGACAATTACAAAGCCAACTGCAATTCAAATTCCACTTTCATTTGAAGAAGGCGAAATTGTATTCTTTAATGAATCTGATAAAGATGCAACTGAGGAAATGATTAATGAGTTCATTAGCAAGTATGCTATAGGAACATCTAGAGTATTGATGTGGGAAGAAGATACATCTCTTTACTTTGGAGTAATTAACACTGTAGATGGAATTGCTGAAATTCACTACATCAAAATTCAGATTGGAAAAGACTAATCGTGCTACTTTTAGTAGATAATGGATCTGTCTTTACAAAAGATATAGCTAATACACTCTCCGACTCCAATATTAAATTTGAACAAATGAAATTTGATGAGATTAATTCTGAAGAAATTAGTAAATTTGATTCATACATTTTGTCTGGCCGACGTCAAAATGATCCAAAAATGAATGCAAAAAATTCAAAGATAATTCTACATGCGGTAAATGAAAAAAAGAAACTTTTAGGAATTTGCTATGGTGCAGAAATTTTAGCACTTGCACTAGGTGGAACTATTCGTAAATCTTCTGTAATACGAGGCGAACAAGAGATTATTTCTAATGAAAATTCACTTTGTGTAGGAAAAGAAATTGTCTTTGAGAGTCATTCGTATGAAATTTCAAAACTCGGAAACTTACTTGATTGTATTGCTGAATCTGAAACCTGTAAAAATGAGATAGTTAAACACAAGGATCTCTCAATCTTTGGTACACAATTTCATCCAGAGATGACAAAAGATGGTCAAACAATTATTACAAAATTTGCAAAACTTTGATGATATTAATATGATAAAAATATAGTATTAACATGAGTGAAGAAACTGAACACGAACTTATCTTGCCGCCAATTTCTGACAAGGATAACATCTGTTTACCACTTTCAGTAAATGCAGTAGCAAAATACTGGAATATTGATCTTCCAATGACTGAGGCAAATGAAATTGCATCAAAATATGCAGGAATGAATGGAAGCATTCTGATAGAAGGAATTAATCTCGCAGAACGACATGGACTGTCTAGTTTAATTTTACACTCTAGTATTACAGAATTAAAACAAGCAATTGACATGGGGATTCCTCCAATTGTTATCTTGCCTGGTTTACATGATATGGTACAACATGCATCAGTTATCTCTGGATATGATGATAACGAAAAGACAATTTTTCATTATGTTCCTGAACAAAAACCATCTGAAGAAGGAATTCAGGTAGGTGTTATACCCGAAAAAAAATTCGAAAAACTTTGGTCTGAGGATGGATGTTTGATGGTTTTGTTAGGTCCTACTGATATTATCTCGTCACTTAAATCTGATGAAGATAAAACAAAATCAAATAGATTTTGCTTTGAATCTGAAAGACTCAGTTTACAAAAACAAACAAAAGAGACAATTGATTCATTAGAAAAAGCTATACGACTTAATCCAAATAATTCAACTGCCTTATGTCTTTTAGGAGGAGTACTAAATGAACAAAATAATCCTGATTGCGTTTCATATTATGAAAAAAGTCTTGAAAAAAATGAAAATTGTTACTTGGCTTACCGCGGTCTTGGAAATTTCTATCTAAAAAATCAAAAATTTGATAAATCTGAGCAAAATTATACTCATGCAATTAGAATTAATGAGAATAGATTTGGTCCTATATACAAAAATCGTGGGTATGTTAGACAACAACAAAACAAGATGGATGATGCAAAACAAGACTATCAGAATTATATAAAATTCACACCAAATGCAAAAGATCGTGGAATGATAGAACGTGCATTAAATGAAATGTAATAGCCAGATCAGAATTATATAGTTTAAACAGTTACCAAAATTATGCTTGATGCTAGATGTCCTGAATGTGAAAATGTAGCTAAAGTCAATGATGACATTACCAAAGTATCATGTCCACATTGTAAATTTGAAGCATCATATGATGAATATTTGGAAATTATGAAGGATCAAGCAGTTAACATGGCAACAGATTACATACCTGATAGACCTGGTTTTTGATTACCAAACTGATCCTTTATCTGAACAATCCATATGCGATCCACATCTTGGACAGATAAGATGACAGGCTTGCACGTCGAGCATTATTTCGTTACATCTAGGACACTCAACTTTTTCTTCCATGTTTTGTATCAGATAAAATTGAATTAAACATTTTTTGCAAACTAAAATTGCCCAAAGGTTAATTAGTAGTTCACAAATTTTTGAGATCGCAATGGCTAATTTCAAACTGACAATTTCAGATGTTAAAGGTAAATCCATAACCAAGGAACTCAAAGAAGGAGATGCAAATCCACTCATGGGGCTTGTAATTGGTAATGAAACTGATGCTGCAATTGTAGGATTAGCAGGAAAATTGAAAATTACTGGTGGAAGCGATAAATCTGGTGTTCCAATGAGAGGAGACCTTCACGGAATGGCAAGAAAACGAGTCTTATTATCAAAAGGAGTTGGGCTTAAAGATACTGAATATGGTTTGAGAAAAAGAAAACTTATCAGAGGAAATACAGTATCTGACGAAATTTTCCAAGTTAACTGTAAATATGACGGAGAAATTAAAGATGAAGCACCTCCAGCAGAAGACGCACCAAAAGAAGACGCACCAAAAGAAGACGCACCTAAAAAAGAATAATTTTATTTTTTAAAAAAATGGATTGTAACCCCATTGTAAAAGTGCTTGACGTTGACGTATTCTACATGTGTGATCACCTTTCTTACAATTTTTTTTAATTCCTCCAATATGTCTAGGACCAAATGCTTTCCATCTTTCTATCTGGGTTCTATCCATTACTGGTATTCGTCGTCCCATTGTATACCTACAATACCATTGAAACCATCCAAGTGGATCTTCACGAAATATCCATCCTTTTGATTTCCATTCTAATCGTGATTGACCAGATTTTATCCCAAAACAATTTAATTTCATATCAAATCCTTCTTTGCTAATCTTTGCTTTCTTGAACCATCCTTTTGGATATTCATCTATATCATTTCCAAAGTACCATCCACCAAAAACTCCCATTTCTAACATCTCTTTTGGTGAAAGTTCTGCAGAAAAACCATCTTTCATAATTTTTATAGTAACTTTGAATTAATAACACAATCAGTCATTCATTGTCTGTCGTAGACGATGCTGACCCATTCCAATTTTCTTGTGTCCTTGTTTGATTAATTCCATTGCACACTTTATTGATTCTTCATACGTATGCTCTGAAAGTTTTCTTTCACACAAATTACACATCGGATCTGTCATGTCCTGTTATACATATTATAAGAAAAAAGGTTTACTAATTACAAATTTTTGTTGTAATAATTACAACTTTTCAGTGTACTATGAATAAATTATAGGATCCTTTTTTATAGTAATTATCAATCGATTTGATATGACAAGATTTACTGGAAAATTAGTAGCCATAATGCTGATTAGTGTACTAGTTACATCTGTTGGAGCAACTCCTGCATTTGCTGATTGGGATAGAACAAATTATCCTGCAATACAAGGAACAATTCCTATTGCAGATGGTCAAGATTTTGCAGAGTTGAGTGAAATTTCTCTAGTTGATGCAATGTCTACAGCAGAAAATGCTGTACCTGACAGTAAAGCCATTTACGGAAAACTTTCTGTGATTAACGGTTATCTTGTGTACAAAGTTGTAATGATGGATGAGAATAGAGGTCACAACAAAGTTCTAGTTGACGCTGGAACTGGAGAACAACTTTACGTATCTGATGTTGTATCAAAGGATTCTTACAAAAACAAGCGTAACTATGATAAAAAATATGATAAAAAACACAACAAAAAAATGAAGGATTACTACAAGGGAATGACACCTGAACAAATTACTGAAAAGAAAAAACAATTTAAAGAAATGGGAGATGCTTGGAAATCTATTTCACTTCAAGATAGAGCTACAATGATTATTCATTTTATGCAGATTAAGATGCAATGGGATACAATGTCTGATGAAGAAAAAGATCTAAAGAAACAAGAAATGAAACAACAATGGCAAGAATTCTTACCATTATCTCCTGAAGAAAAGAAACAAAAACTTGAAGATTATGTAACATCTTTGAAAAACTAATCTGAATACTGTTTTATTTTTACAAGCGCATTTTTAATTGGTTCTAAATCTTTTGCCGCTTCTTGTAAATCACCTAATAATTTCATAAAGTATTCTTTTCCTGTATTTTGTGCCTTTTCAATATCTGCTTGACGACATTCTAGTGCCTTTTCTAAAATATCCAAATCTTGTTCTAATGATTGTGCAGGTATTGAATTTTGTAACATTTGATCAATCTTTTGTTTAGTTTCATCAATCATTGGAATTCTTTTTTGTGCTTGTGACTGTAAAACTGGTGCAAACATTGCAGCTGCCTCTTTTAATTCTGGACTTTCATGTATGGTTTGTAATCGTTTTTTATAATGAATTAGTGACTTCAAAACGATCTCATATCCGCCTTCATCTTTTAAAAAAATTCCACCCATCCAGACTGGCATAAAATTCTCACCTACCTTTCATTAAAATCTGTTTTTAGTAATAAATTCTAAAACTTTGATCTCAAACTATGATCTAATTGTCTGTTGTACTATGTTTATTTTAATACCCCTTATCTTAATTTTTTTTTGAGAGTTGTCATTGGTTACTAACGTGTGTAGCAGATGAACACACAGTTACCAGTCTTAAACTCTCATTAATTTTAACTAATTCTGTAATCTGATTTTATGAGATTGGTTTTTTAATATAAAAAATTTGTATTAAATTATGCTTACTACTTTACTTGAAAAAGTTACCAATCGTCTCTATTTAAAATCTAATTCACAATTATCAATAATTTCAATTTTAGCAGTTATTGGACCTCTTGTAATTCTTGTAGCAGGAGTATGGGATGCCATAAATCATATCCAAAATTCACCTGAATTTTTTTGGTCAGACCCACATATTGTAGTATATACAGGAGTCACAATGGTTGCAATTGCATCTATATTTTCCATTAATCTATTGATGAAAAACTCTATTCATGGAATTCTAAAACGTGGACTACAACTAATCATGATTGGTTCTATAATGCAAATTATTTCAGGTTTTGGAGATTCCATATATCATGATATATTTGGAATTGATGGTCTGCTTTCGTTAACACATCAACCACTTGAAATTGGAATTGTTTTATCTGCACTTGGTGGATTTTTAATAATAAAATCTTGTCAGAATACCAATCTCAAGGCATTTTTACCATTTTCAATTGTAACTTTTCTACTCATGACAACATGGCTTGCATTTAATTTTGCATTATATTTTGGTCATTACATTCAGTGTATACCAATTCATCTAATATTTTCATCAGGGTGTTCTGTTCTATAATTTTTTAATTTCATAAACGATGTG
>Ga0315322_10004646_pt1 | contig 10561 bp, 9 predicted proteins | sample M110021515metaG_FD_203461 | JGI IMG/M metagenome (GOLD analysis project Ga0315322, IMG submission 203461) | Ammonia-oxidizing marine archaeal communities from Monterey Bay, California, United States - M1 100m 21515 | ecosystem: Environmental > Aquatic > Marine > Intertidal zone | place: USA... | reverse complement strand
AGTCCTTCTTTCAGGGTTTTCTTTTCGCCGGATGAGTTGATGAACTCGATCTTCACTGTCGAGTCTTGCTTGATAACGACTGATTTCTCGCTTCCGTAAAAATCTCCTGATCTCATGTGGGCGACGTGTGTCTTCGAGTCGCTCGCCCAGGAACCCATTGAGTGGGGGTTCTTTTGGGCGTATTCCTTGACCGGTTTGGCTACCCTGCGGTCGGAATTGCCTTCCCGGAGAACGGGGTTTACAGCAGAACCCAGGACTTTTGCATAGGTTGCCCGAACCGCTTGCTCTTCATCGGATTGAGGGTCCGTCGGGAAATCAGGAATAGAGTAACCTTTGTTTTGCAGTTCTTTGACTGCGTCTTGGAGTTGGGGGATCGACGCGCTGACATTGGGGAGTTTTACAATGTTCGCCTCCGGTCGGGTAGCCAATTGACCCAATTCCGAGAGGGCATCGGGGACTCGCTGATCCTGTTCTAGATCATCGGGAAAGTGAGCAAGAACCCGACCGGCCAAGGAAATGTCCTTCAGCTCGAAATTAATACCAGTACCGGTTGTAAAAGCACGCAAGATTGGAAGGAGCGAATGGGTTGCCAAGGCAGGAGCCTCATCTGTTTTCGTGTAGGCTATTGTTGAAGTCGAAGACATGGGTAGTTAAGTGGTTAAAACTATATAACCTAACGGGCTCCTTCACTTCCTGCAACCTTGTTTGAGCTAACGCGGGCTTGTAGAACTCTTGGGCTTATTTTTTGCTGATATAAAATACATGTCAGAGAGTTACACTCGACGGAATTTTCAATCGTATTGCGAATCACAGGACAAACAGAAGAAAATCGGTCAACTCGAAGGATTGAGCCAAAACGGTAGGCGAAGAGTCTAAAGGCATCCGCAAAAAACCGAAACCCCACATTCAGGACAGCAGGCATATTTGGATCATTCATGGCTACAACAAGGAAACCGAATAAATCGCTTTTACCGATTCGTGGGGTGAAAGATACCGCGAGCGATGGATTTCGTCGACCGAGGTCGAGCATTTTTCTCAAGGTCGCTGTTGGGTAATCAAATATTGATTTGGATTGGGCTTGCTCAAATGAAGGTACTCAAAATCAAGACTCGCCGAAATTACCGTCTTCACAAGCCTTCAGGAACGATTCTCCTGCTGATTTAAGGTCTTCCCATTCCCTACGAATTCTTTTGTTGTCGTCGTGGCAAATTTCTCCGTCTTCGGAATAGGTCGACGAAACGACCTGGAGAAGATCGGAGAACTCGCTGACGAGCTTCTGTGTATGAGCGAACAAATTTTTTGTCGTGTCCTCATCGACTTTGGGATTGGGGCAGTAAAAACCATCCGCTCTTTGACAAAGCCATGAAATGATTTGTTCGTCCCCCGTGGCCTCGAAGATTTTGGCAAGACGGTCGAGCGGGTTGGTCGCCCCGCTATCTGTTGGCTCGCCACCGGGTTGACACCATTTATAAAGGAGGGAGGGAGAGACACCGAGATCAGAGGCAATGGTCTTGACTCCGACATGCTCCATAGACCCTTTGAGAACTTCATGTGATTTCATGGAAAGACTATAACCTCGGTGCCCAGTATTTCACCATTATAAAAATCAAAATGTATTATAACCTGAAAGTAATTTATTTCGTTCAGGAAGTCGGTGGTTTTCCCTGCAAATTAGCATGCTAGCCGTTTTGCGAAAATTCTCTCTTCTCTGATTTTCTAAGAGTATTTGCGTTGCAGAGCGAGGGCTTGTCCAAGCGTATCGTCAATCGATGGACCATACGCAAATACACCTTCATCATGCCCTGCGGTTGCAAAAAAACCATAGTTTAAACCAGTTGATCTTACGATTTTATCCATTGCGATCGCCATTTGAGGAGTTCCGTAAGCGATGTTTTTATCTGTCTTAGGAACCTCCGCGTCAAAGAGCATGGAATCAAAAATTTTCCTGTTATGGAAATGAATGACCGAACGGATTGACTCGACGGCAGAGTAAATCGCACCATGGGTCATCGACTCAGAGGAAGCTTTTATTCGACCCACGGCTTTTACTTGGTTGTTTTCAAACTCACAGGATTTGATCAGGCAATAGTCTTTTTCTTTGAGGATAGGGATTCCACCCGTAGCCGTCCCCGTTATGATGAATTCTTGGCCGGAATTTCTCATGCTTACATTTCCAAAACCGATGCCATTTGGATAAGTTCCGATCAGTCCGATTTGATGAAGTTCTCCTCTGGCTTGATTCAATCTTTCCCAATCCGGATGTTGTGGTATATCTCCATCCGTCATGGTCAAAGAGAACTTGATATAACCCTCGTCAATCACTTTTTTTGTTTCTCCGGAAAAAGATCTAGGATTGCTTCCTCGTTTGCATCGCATACTCCTCTTTCGCAGATGAGCTTGTTAATGAGTCGAGCCGGAGTGACATCAAACCCCCAGTTTTTCGCTTTGGTTCCAGGTGGGCAAGACCGAATGGTTGTTACTTCTCCACTCGTTTTTGCTAAGCCGGTAACAAGAGTAACCTCATCGGGTGATCTTTCCTCGATGGGGATTTCTTTCAATCCATCCCTCATTTCGAAGTCAAAGGTCGAGGAGGGCAGGGCGACATAAAAGGGAACCCCATTGTCTTTGGCGGCAAGTGCTTTCAGATAGGTCCCGATTTTGTTAGCTACATCACCCGTTCGAGTCGTTCGGTCGGTTCCGACCAAGACCATGTCAACCAAGCCGTGTTGCATCAAATAACCACCCAGGTTATCCGTAACAAGAGTGTGGGGAACTCCATGCTGCCCAAGTTCCCAGCAAGTTAGACTCGCTCCTTGATTCCTCGGTCTGGTTTCATCTACCCAGACATGGACCTTTATGCCGGAATCGTGTGCCGCATAGATGGGGGCAGTGGCCGAACCGTAATCCACGAATGCAAGCCAGCCAGCATTGCAGTGGGTCAGCACATTGACGGCGGCACCCGCTTTCTGGGCACTTATTTCCGCTATGATTGCCTTTCCGTGTTCGCCTATTTTTCTACAAAAATCTGCATCCTCATCGGCAATGCATTGAGCTTCGGATTTGGCTACTGCTCTTTTTTCAGTCTTCGTTTCTCCCAAGGAAATCTTGGTGAGCATACGGTCAACCGCCCAGGCCAGGTTGGAGGCAGTGGGACGAGTGGATTTTAGTTTTTCCGCATAGTGCTCCAAGTCCTGAACAAAGGTTTCGTTTCCCGCTTGAAGAGATGCTAAGTACATCCCAAACCCTGCGGTCGCCCCAATCAATCCGGCGCCTCTGACTTGCATTTCCTCGATCGCGACACAGGCATCTTCCACGGATCTTAGGTCAAGGGTTTCAAAAGAGTGCGGTAGGGCGAGTTGGTTGATGATTCGAACGACTCGATCGTCCGTTTCACTTAGCCAAATCGTGCGGTAACTAGTGTTTTCTACTTTCAACTCAAACTAGAACCAAATTCGTAAGCTTGAACCCAAAGTCCAACCTTCGTAAATGCCTGTCCCAGCCGAGCTGAGGTCATCATATTGAATACCCGAAATAACCTTGAGGTTTTCTCCGCAGAGATAGTAATTCAATCCTGCGTAAGCACTATGGTGGTTGTCTCCGCGTCCACTGTTCATGTCGAGGCTGGAATCTCTCGCTTCCGCCAAGCGAGCATAGCGGCTATTCAAGCGAATACCTTCCGCTTCATCGGAACCTTCGTATTGGTAGCGCAAGACCAACTTGAGCCGATCTTTTTGCAACCAGTACATCGGCATGGCGACGATTCCGCCGAAATCCCCCTTGCGGTCTGGATTGGACTGGGGACCATTGTTTCCGAGCCCAACTGAGGTGTGTAGTGCCCAAGGCCCTAAAGCCAAACGGTTCACGAACGCAATGGCGTAGTCATTACCTTTAGCCAAACGTTCATCGGAAGTCGTACTATCCTGACTGTAAAGAGAGATCCAGAAATCTTTTGTGTCGAAACCGCTTCCTTCGGAAAAATCTCCAGACCAGGAGGCATAATACATTTTACTGTCCTTCCATCCTCCGATGTAATCATCGTAAGTCCCTGAAAAAAGAGCGGTGTCAAAGGAGTGTATACCCTGCTTCCATTTGATCCAAACGGCCAAAGGATTGCCGTTTTCATCGTCCGAAGGCCACAACTTGTTCGAGAAGTCGGAACGTTCCAATGCATTTGTCAAGTAGGCGGAGCGTTGCCACTCGTCCGCCATACGGGCTGACCTTCTGCCATACCCAACTTCCAAGGCATCGACCGAAGAGATCTCCCAGAAAGAGCCCGCGTCAAAAGTTATGTTGGCACTTCTGAAGGTTTCATGGCCTAACTGACGATAGTCTCCAGGATAGTTATGACGATCGTTGGACAATTGGCTCACTGCCTTAAACTTCCAGTAGGTTGCAAATTTCCCTTGTAACCCCATCCAAAACCGACGAGTTTCCTCCATCGAATCGTCAAAGGAACGACCGTTTTTGTCTTTACCGTCAACATAGCCGAATTGATGCATATAACTAAGGAATAACTTTGCATTCTGTAGACCCGCTGATTCGGGGTCGTCGTAAAATTTCCCGAAATCCCTAAGCTTTGCACAGGCATCATCAAGGGATTGATCTTTGGCTTGCGAGATGGAAAATTGGAGGGGGCAGAGGGGCAGAAGAGCCAACGCAAGGGTTGCCGAGGTACGAGTGAAGGAAAGATTGTTCATTTTGCGATCGTTACTTCATTCGGTATAGCAGGTCAATCGGCATTCCGTATCGGTACTTCCCTTTCTTTGGTAAACCTGTCATGTTTTTAATTATGAATGCCAAAGATTACTTTTTCCTCGGTCTATTCACCCCCCACTCGGGCGACCGGAAGACTTTGCAAACTCAACTGAATTGGACTTTGCGCATAACGGTAGCTCTCTGCTTCATCGGGCATGGCACATGGGGTTTGATCACCAAGTCGGGATGGCTTCCGTTCTTTTTTTCGCAAGGAATTGAGGGCGAGCTTGCATGGACCCTGCAACGGATGATCGGCGCTTTCGACATAGGTATGGCCTTGCTTCTCCTTTGGCGTCCTAACCGTGCCATCTTACTTTGGATGTTTTTGTGGGCCCTCTGGACTGCTATTCTCAGGCCTTTGGCGGGAAACCTGGAGTTGCTCGAAGTTTACGAGCTTACTTCGGAGGAGATCAAGTCACTGACCGGGAAGCATGCTGTTCCCCCGGGTTCCTTTACCACCGAAGGGCCGGAGGGAAAGCACGTCCTGCAACGGGTTGACCCTGTGAAGCAAGGTTATGAAAGGACAAATGAGCCTTTTGTGATGAATCTTTCTTATCAAAGCAAGGAAGCGAGTGCTGAATTTTTTGGAAAGATCTCTTCCAAGGAAAGGAATGAGAGGTGGTGGGTTCCAATAAGGGGGAAAGCTAAGTCGGAAAAGACTCAAACTTGGGAGTTCTGGGAGCGGGCCGGCAATTGGGGGCCTCCCTTTATGTTGTTGGTCATGGGAGGGGCGTTTGCCGTAAGGAGGAAGGACTTACTCGGTGGCTACAAGGAACCAGATATCAAAGAGTCTACGATTGATACAATCTTCTTTCTTTGCAAGCTGTGCTTGTCTTTCCTTCTGATCGGGCATGCAGGTTTTGGTTTCGTTGTTCAAAAACCGATGCTGGAAGCCCATTGGCAATCGATTGGCGTGAATGCCGATATTGCCTTCATTTCCCAAATCGGTTACGCTGAATTCGCTCTTGGTATTATGATTTTCCTAGCTCCGATTCGTCCCTTGATCATACTTGCCCTTGCTTGGAAACTCTTCACCGAATTCCTCTATGTTCCCGCTGACACGGTTTCTGGAATGGGGGTCGTCAATATATTCGAATGGATCGAAAGATGGGGCGATTACGGCATCCCTCTTGCCATGCTTTATATACTTTCTTACCGCATGAAGAAGGCAGTCTGAGGTAGAATCCTTAGGAGTTGCGGACTTTTTCTTTTTCGGCTTCGGTCTTGGCCTCGAGATCGATGATTTCCCTCGCCAAGATTTGACGTGCTTCGTCTACTTGATCCATTTGGCCTTGAGCCATTGCGTCCTGAACGCTCTTTTCAATGAAGATCTTGCGTTCGGCAATCTTCGCCTTGTACTTTGAATCGATTTCCGCGATTTGTTCTTTTTGCTTCTCGGTCAGGGGGTTGCCGTCTCCATCGTCTGACCGTTCCATGGCTAGTTCGTATGCACTTTTCATTGGCTTGCTTGTATGAAAAAAACAATTCTACGTCCAACTGTTTATCCGTTTCGTCGAGAGCAAGGCAAAGTGTTTGGGCCGATGAAGCAGAGACTTTATTTACTGCGAGTCGATCCAAGTTGTTCCATCCCATTGCATCAGGCTTGCCGTCCCTGTGAGATAGAACCAACTCTTCGTACTGTCTTCATAGAGGAAAGGGAAGGTGGATTTGTTCGTCCAAAGCCATCCTTGAGAGCTTTCCCTAAAGAGCCAAACATCGGAGGGCGATGAAGAGGACAAGTATACCCAACCGAGGTATATATGGTACATCCAGAAATTCTCCGTATCGGTTCTTGTGGGAAGGTAGAAATAGCCGAGCCAATTGGATTGGTTCCAGTTAATTGAGCCAGGGACTGCCTTTGCCCCTTCGATGGAATCACTGGTCAGTAAATCTGATTTTTGCATTTTTTCCTTCAGCGTATCACTTGTCCAGTAGGGCAAAAGTCCGCCAAAAGTCGGATCGGTTATCTCGGCGGATTCGAACTTATTTCCAACAGCAGAAGGTAGGACAGCGGCAAGATCGACCTTGGATGAAAAGAATTTGTTTAAATGAAACGCGTCGGTTTTGTACTCGTTCGAAGAATTCATGTCGTACTGATAGTCGAAGGAGGCTAGGGCATGGTCCAGGTCTTTACGGAATTGCTCTTCGGTCGCTACATCGTCGGTCGAAAGATTGAAGAATCTTTTTTCGGCAATCCGGTAGAGAAGGTAAGCGGATGCCGACTTGTACAGGGAGATTGCACTTTCCAAGTTTTTTCTCGCTTCGAGCAGCTTATTTGGATTCTTGAGCTTTCCGAACCGTTCTGAGGAGTCAAAAAGAGACTCCACTGTCACAATACCCGAGTCATGCATGGTTTTGGCAGTTCCAGCGGTCATTGGCCATTCGTGGCTCAATACGATTTGAATCAATCCGGAAAGTCCCTGAATCATGGCTCTTAGCAACCGTACATCCCCAATGTCCGCGTAGATAATTTGCTCCAATCCGGTCAAGTCTTGGGTGAGAGTTATGTAAGTGTTCTCGGCGGTAATTCTGGCAAGGTGAAGATCTGCGATTTCAAGTGTTTTGAGGAGGGTTTTCTCAAGGTAGGTTTCAACTTCCGAGTAATCGAAGCTGGCATTGGTTTCCTCGCCGTAATCCAAGTCTTCGAGCAACAGGTCGGGGAGGGTGAAGGAACGGATCACTTCAGAGGCTCCAAGGGATACGGCAAGAGACTTCAGGGAACTTGAACCATTGTCTTCGAGTAAATTCAAAAGAAGTTCCAAGGCAAAGACGAAGTTGGCTTGGGGATCATTAGAGCTAAGCAAGAGCTGTGCTTTTTGGGTATCCATTCCAGTTGCTAAATCTTGGATGGGCTTGGGGACTTGGCGTTCGACTTCGACGGTAATGCCTCGGCTCCTCAAATTGTAGATTTCGGTTTGAAGAGTGAGATCAGAGAGATCTAGGAAGTTTCCTTTGATTTTAAGGTGATAGAGATACGGCAAGTTGATCAAGGGGGTAATACTCGATATCCGGTGTTTTTCCAGATACAAGTAGGTTAGAGACTGCAGGTTCGTTATTCCATCCAAAGAAGAAAGAGTTCCTCCCGAACTTAGATCGAGGTAACTAAGGCTGGAAAGGGATGAAAGAGAGCTTAAGTCACTAATTGCATTTCCGGGTAAGGAAATGGTGGTCAGGTTTTTGGCGTATTGGATTCCATCCAAATTGGTGATCTTTTTTCCGTAATTAGAGAGCGAAGTGATTGCTTCCAAGTGAGCCTGCGTAAGTTGGCTTGGGTTTTTAGCTATGGGGGCGCCGGAAAAATACAGGTAATAAGGGTAGGAGGACAAGTTCGCTTTGAGGGTGTCGGTTAGGTTCGAATCGGTGGGGAAGAGGTTAGGGCTGAAGTAGGCTCGCAGAAAAGTGTCTTGGTAAATCGACACGCTTTTTTGCAAAGACTCGTCCAGCGATCCGCTCGCAGAAAACCAGCTCGCGGTTCCAGCGTTGTATAAGTCCCATCCAAGAAAACTACTGTTTGCTTCGGGGAGTGCTGTAAGGTCAACGGTGGAACCGTAGGTGTAAGAACCTGTGCCACTGACATTGCCGTCTCCTGTCACCTGTGCTGTCAGGTTGTAACTCAATAGCTCAAAAGCTGCGGTGGTGTTGAGGTCTGAACTTGCGGTGACCGCAATCGGGTTTTCCGTGCCGTTTACATCTCCTGTCCAGCCGGAAAAGTAGTATCCGGTGCTTGGGGTTGCGTACAAGTAAACAGTTGTGCCGGGAGTGACTAGCTGACTTGTTGGGTACCACAGAGAGTAAGCCTGACCCTGTGTGTTTGTAAAACTGTAAGGGGTTCCTCCACCCGGGTCGGATGCATAATAAGGTTGGTAGACTAATCCGCTTCCACTCTGATTGACTGGGATCGAGAGCGTGATCGGGTTGGGAGTGAAGACCGCAGTAACATTCAGGTCGGTGCTTGCACTTATGGCCAAGGGATTTGCAGTGCCGCTCATTGATCCGGTCCATTGGGTAAAGGTGTAACCGTTCGCTGGCGTGGCGAAAAGGTATACGGTTTGCCCCGTGAAAACATACGGTGTGTTCGAAAACCAAAGGTTGTAAGTATAACCACCTGAGTCAGTTATGGAGGTCGGGGGGTAGGTCGCCTCATTCAATCCATAGTATCCCGGATAGGAAACGCTTCCGCCAGCTTGTGGGGAAGGCGAACCAGCAATGGAAACACTTTGTGCAAACGCATTTAAGTGTAAAAACGCAAATAAAAAGGCTAACTTTATCAAGTTACTTGATAACACGGTATCGAGAAATCTTTATTTGCGGGGGAATGGCAATGTAAAAAGGCGCTCAGGGGACTTTGAATGGGAATGTGATGGTCCAAAGTCAATCGACCTATGCGTAAGTGAAAGGATTTTATCTTTGATTGATGTTGGCTCTTCGCCGGTCTGTCGCTAATTGGTTTTCAATGAGAAAACTAGTGGTGCGAAAGATGGAATTGGGCCCTATCGGCACAAATGCCTACTTACTTTGGGAAGAAGGTGGGAGTCAGGCGGTTTTAATAGACGCTCCTCCCGATAGTGCCGTTGAAGTAGAGCCAATCCTAAGTGAAAACGGTCTGTCTTTGATTGGCATATGGTTAACCCACGGTCATTGGGATCATATGGCGGGAGCAAGTGAATTGGCAGATGATGAGGTGGAGGTTCTTGGGCATTCGGATGACAAAATCCTCTTCGAACAACCGGCGGTCATGTCGACTTTTGCCATGCCTGGGATGGAGTTTAGCCCAATTGAAATTACCCGTTGGATTAAAGAAGGAGAGATCTTGGAATTGTGGGGTCGAAAAGTAGCGATTTTTCATTGCCCTGGCCATTGTCCTGGCAATGTCGTGTTTTGGGTGCCCGACGAAGAGATTTGCTTTGTTGGTGATGTGATTTTTTCTGGTAGCATTGGTCGGGCGGATCTTCCAGGGGGCGATTTTACCCAGCTTGAAAGCTCTATTAGAGAAAAAATCTATGTTTTGCCAGGTCATACGAAATTGTTGCCGGGTCATGGGCCAGATACGAGCGTTGAAATTGAGCGGGAGAGCAATCCTTTCGTTCGACCCTAGTCGTTCGGTTAAGTAATGCGGTCGGTTTGAGTACCCTTGATTTTCAATGATCCGGATTTTGGAAGATGCACCTGACGACGATTCGTTCATCGATTTGGCTAAAGAGGTGGATGAAGTTTTTAAGGCAGGCGGATGGTTGGAGAGCGTCTTGGACTTCGATCATCGAGAGGAGCAGGCCAAAATGGCGGGCTCGGTATCCCGTTCTTTGGTTCGTGGCGATCATTTACTTTTCGAGGCGGGCACAGGGGTGGGGAAAAGCTTGGCCTACTTGGTTCCGTCGATTTTGTTTGCCAAGACGACAAAGAGACCCTGTGTGGTGGCCACCAATACCATTAGCTTACAAGAGCAATTGCTCGAAAAAGACATTCCTGCACTTAGGCAATTACTTAAGGAAATACCTCATTTATCCGAGTTCGCCGATTTTAAGTGTGCACTGTTGGTTGGTCGGGCGAATTATCTTTGCTCCACCCGCTTGCGAAAGACGATGTCTGGACAGAGCGAGTTGTTCGAAGGGAGCCAAAAAAGTGAACTTCAACGGATTGCCCAGTGGGCGGATACGGAGGCTCGTGAGGGTATCCGCCAAGAATTATCGCCAACTCCTATGGGTGTCGTCTGGGATGCGGTAAATGCCGATTCTTCCATTTGTTCTAGTAAAAGATGTAGTCCAGAGACCTGTTTTTATCGAAGAGCACGCGAGGCCGTCGATCGAGC
>Ga0315322_10004644_pt1 | contig 10563 bp, 10 predicted proteins | sample M110021515metaG_FD_203461 | JGI IMG/M metagenome (GOLD analysis project Ga0315322, IMG submission 203461) | Ammonia-oxidizing marine archaeal communities from Monterey Bay, California, United States - M1 100m 21515 | ecosystem: Environmental > Aquatic > Marine > Intertidal zone | place: USA... | reverse complement strand
TGTGCGCAAGTAGATTGTGCACAAGTAGCTTGTGCACAAGTAGGTTGTGCACAAGCTACTTGACCGCGCAGCCGGAGCCCCCATGTCTGACCGCATCGTCCCCATCGCCGACTCGTTCTGGAACGTGCGCGGCAGCTTTAAGCTTAACGGTCGCGTCGACATCGGCACCCAGTGTAGCCTCGCGCGGCTGGCCGACGGTTCCTATGCTCTGCTCGACGCCTACACCCTCGAGGGCGACGTCAAGGACCGCATCTTCGCCAGGACCCACGACGGTCGTGACATTTCAGCGGTGCTCCACCTTCATCCCTTCCACACCACCCACGTGGCCCCGGTCGCCGCCCAGCTGCCCCACGCGGTGCACTACGGCAGTGCGCGTCACCGGTCCCGCGAGCCGGGCCTGAGATGGTCCCCCCTATCAGTAGATACCGAGGCCTTTCGCGAGTACTTCGCCGCCGACTTCGAGTTTTGGATGCCGCGCGGGGTGCCGTTCATCTCCGATGATCCGCGGGTTCACTTCTCGTCGGTGCTCGCCATCCACAGAGACAGCCGTACCCTCCACGTCGACGACACCCTCGGCTGGAACCCCATTCTCGGCTTCCGAGGGGTGGGCTTTCATCCCACCTTGGCGCTTGCGTTGGAAGGCCGTCCCGGTGCGGCATCTGAGTTTCGCGAGTGGGCGAAGGAGCTGGCCATCCGGGCGCGCACCATCGACCACATCGTCACCGCCCACTCCCGCACCTTGCCGCCTGCTGCGAGGCGGGGCCCCGGCTTGGAGCCCACCGTGCGCCGCGCACTCAAGTGGGTGGAGCCGGTGCTGGCTTTCCACACGCGCAGGTGGGGGAAGTGATGCAGCCTCCTCCCCGTCTCGACGACCAGCTCTGCTTTTCGGTCTACACTGCCTCGCAGGCCATCGTGCGCGCCTACCAGCCCTTTCTCGACCGCCTGGGCGTCACCTACACGCAGTTCCTTGTGATGATGGCCCTCTGGGAGTCCGACGACCTCACCCTGGGACAGCTGGGAGCGCGTCTCCACCTCGACTCCGGCACCCTCACGCCCCTGTCGCGCCGAATGGAAGCCGCGGGCCTGATTGTGCGGGTGCGCGACCCTGTCGACGAGCGACGCAGGCGGGTTCAGCTGACCGAGAAAGGCCGCGAGCTCGGCGTGCTGGCGGGCGAGGAACATGCCGCGCTGGTGTGTCGCTTCACGTTGCCGGGCGAGGTGTCGGCCCCCGACCTTCGCGACAGCTTGCGTATGTTGGCCGAGCTGCTGCGCTCGGCTTGAGGTTGGGCTTTGCGGCCTCCGCAGCCCTTTGGAAGTAAGTCGACTCCTCGGGACTCCGGCGTCGCGTGGGCGGGCCGTTGTAAACTGGGTGGTGCGCGTCGTGGGATGAGGCGCTACCGGCGCAGGCTCTCAAGCAAGAAGGTCGCCATGCAAGAAGGCTCGCTCTACGACACCTACGTCGACTGGTACCCCCTCCTCGACCCGCGCGAAGACCACGCCGAGGAGTGCGCCGACTTCTTGGGCCACTTCGCAGCAGTGCTTCCGGAGGGACCCGCCGACCTGTTGGAGCTCGGCGGCGGCGCGGGCAACAATGCCACCTTCATGAAGACTCGCTTCAGCTGCACAGTCACCGACCTGTCGCCGCAGATGTTGGCGCTTTCCGAAGAAGCCAACCCGGAGTGCGCCCACCTCGTGGCCGACATGCGCGTCATGCGACTCGACCGCACCTTTGATGCGGTGCTCATCCACGATGCCATCTCCCACATCACCACCCGCGAAGGCGTGCTGGAGGCGCTCCAGACGGCCTTTGTGCACACTCGGCCCGGGGGCGTGGCCCTGGTGGTGCCTGACTGCGTGAAAGAGTCGTTTGTGGAGTCCAACGACGCCGATGCCAGTGAGGGCGATGGGCTGGGAATGCAGTTCACGATGCGGTGCTGGGATCCTGACCCCAGCGACGAAATCTTCATCACCGACTACGCCTTCTTGCTGCGGGATGGCGGTGGGGTGCATGCGGTCCACATGCGCCACGAAGAAGGGATGTTCTCGGTGGACACATGGCGCGAGCTCATCGAAGCGGCCGGATTCGAGGCCGAGTCGGTCTCCCGTCAGCTGCCCGAAGACGCCCAGGATGGTCCGTATTGGGACCGCATGTGGCTGTGTCGGCGCCCCTGACCACCTCGCTGGCCGGAATGGGGTGCGACCGGACCTACAGCAGCACAGCGCGCACTCTGGAGCGCTTCACGCGGCCGCGTCTGAGGTACTGCAGGGCGGCCTGAGCATGGGCGCGATCGATGGCCACCCCGCAGGTGGTCTGACGCAGCGTGATGGTGCCGATGGCCGTGGGGGGAATCCCACCGTCTTTGACGAGAGCACCGAGCAAGTCGCCCTTTCGAATCTTCTGGGAACGGCCCGCGAGCACCAGCAGAGTGCGAAATTGGGGGGGCTCGAACGCGATGCGTCCGGTCATTGGGGGGTGGGTCTCGATGCGGCCGCCGCGGTGGTCTTCGATCTGGGTGAGGCGGTGCTCCTCTCGGGTGCCGGCCACCACGCTGACCGCGAGTCCTCCCTTGCCGGCGCGCGCGGTGCGGCCGATGCGGTGCACATGGCTGGTGGGGTCGGGTGACAGCTCGGCGTTGATGACCAGGGGCAGAGCGTCGAGGTCGAGTCCGCGGGCGGCGACGTTGGTGGCCACGACGACCTGCACACTGCGGTTGGCGAGCTGGAGCCAGGTGTCGTCGCGGTCGCGCTGCTCCATGGCGCCGTGCATCGACAGCACCGCGCAGCCCCGACTGCGCAGGGAGTCGGCCAGCCCGTCGCAGTCGTTGCGGGTCTCGCAGAACACGAGCGCGGACTCGGGCTGATGGTGGCTCAGCAGGCGCGCGACTACGGCGTGGCGCTCGCTGGGAAGGCAGCGCACGACGGCTTCACGGAGAACGTCTGTGTCGACGGCGCGGTCGACGCGGGCGAGCACGGGATTGCGCTGAGCCTCGGCGCTCAAGGTGGCCACGCTGTCGGGAAAGGTGGCGGAAAACAGCAGCCGCTGGGACTTGGCTGGCACCCGGTCGAGCACCAGGCGCACCTCGTCGCGAAAGCCCATGTCGAGCAGGCGGTCGGCTTCGTCGAGCACCAGCACCTTGAGGTCGGTGGGCACAAGAGTGTGGCGGCTGAGGTGGTCGACGACGCGGCCGGGGGTGCCGACGATGACCTGGGCACCGCGCTCAAGGGCTTGTTTTTGCGGTCGGAAGGGGCGTCCGCCACAGAGCACGGCCATGCGGGTGTTGGGGAGCCGTCGGGCCAGTCGACGCAGCTCATCGGCGACCTGCTCGGAGAGCTCTCGGGTGGGACACAGCACCAGCGCTTGAGGCTGAAGGGCGGTTGTGTCGATGTTCTGGAGCAGGCTGAGACCGAAGGCGGCGGTCTTGCCACTGCCGGTGCGGGCCTGGCCAAGCACGTCGGCGCCATCGAGCATTGCGGGGAGTGCGGCGGCCTGGATGGGGGTGAGCGTGGTGAAGCCGGCGAGCTGGACGGCTTCGAGGAGCTCGGGGCGGAGGGCGAGGTCGGTGAAGGACATAGAGGCTGGTAGCATTCACTGGCGTCCCAGGCCCCAACACCGCATAGTGCTGGCCCCAAGGAATTCCCATGCGTCAGACTTTCCCCTTCGCCCACCCTCGCCACAAGCCAGCGCAGGCCGTCGCCCAGCTGAAGAACCGGATTCGCAAATACATCAAGCGGGAGCGGCGCAAGCCCCTGCCCGAAGGTGTCGATTACTGGGACTTTGACTGCAAGATCGGTCCGAGTGAGGATGCGGCAGCGGACGCGCACCTCGCCGAGCTCATTCCGAAGCTGGATGCGCTCAACGCCGAGGGCAGCACCCACGTTTACGTCGAGATTCTTGCCAAGCCGGGTATCCGTCGTCGTCGGGAGTCGATAGAGGTCGAAAAATAGGCGGACAGGGGTGAGGGACCGTGGGCTGAGTGCTCACAGATGTCCTCTGCTCTGTGTCTGTGGGAGGCCCAATGGCACATTCTTCGTACCCGACCTTGGCGGAGCTGGGGAGCGTTCTGGAGGTGCTGGCGGCTGACTTCGCTCAGCTTGTGGAGCTTGAGACCATCGGTCACTCGACGGAGGGCCGGCCCATCTGGCTGGTGAGCCTCGGGCAGCGCACTGCGGGGCGGGATGAACGGCCCGCTTTCTGGCTCGACGGCGGCACCCACTGTGCGGAGTGGGCCGGCGTGGTGGGCGCACTCGATGCTCTGGAGCGGTGGACTCAGCGCGCCAGCACCGACCCCCGCTTTGCCGATTGGCTTGGCCAACACACCATCTACGTGGTGCCGTGCATCTCACCGGATGGCTACGCTTCGATGATGAGCGGCGCGCCCTATCTCCGCAGCACTCTTCGACCGCCCCCTGATGGCACCGTGCGCACGGGCTGGTCCCCCGAAGATATTGATGGCGACGGCGTTGTGCGCCTCATGCGCTGGCGTCATCCGGCCGGAGCATTTGTCATCGACGAAGCCGTGCCGCTCCACATGCGCTTTCGCACTCCGGACGACGATGCCGCCGAGGCCTTCTTTGTCGCTGAGGAGGGGCAGTTTGTGGAGTGGGATGGGGTGCGGTGGACGGGTGCGAAGCGGGAGTTTGGCCTCGACCTCAACCGCAACTTCCCCGGTAGCTGGCGACCGTTCACGATGTTTGGAATGGATGCGGGTGCATTTCCAGGCAGTGCGCCCGAGTCGCGCGCGCTGGTGGATGCATTGCATGCGCGTCCCAATGTGTCGTCGGCCATGTCTCTGCACACCTTCACAGGCGCTCTGTTGGTCCCTCCGTACCGGGCTGACACACCCTTAGGTCGCGGAGATGTGGCATTGATGGCCTCTCTTGGCCGGGACTGTGTCCGAAATACCCAATACGCGGCCATTCCCGTGTGTCCCGACTTTACATACGACGCGGCCAATCCGATCGGCGGGGTCTGGGCTGACTCGCTGGCCACTGTGTTTGGTGTGGCTGGCTACACCCTTGAGATCTGGAACCCCTTTGCGGCGGCCGGCATCGAGATGGACAACGTGGCGCACTTCTTCCGCGACCCCGATCCCGACGTGCTTCAGGGGCTCGTGGCCCACTTCTCCAGCCAGCCGGGCACCCGTGCTTGGCAGCCTGTCGACCATCCCCAGCTCGGAGTGGTGGAGGTCGGCGGCATCGAGATGCAGCGCACGGTACGCAATCCACCGGATGAACGGCTGGCGGATGAGCTCGACACCGTGTTTCGCATCATTGACAGGGCGCGGCGGGTACTGCCGAAGGTGCGGTGCACGGTGACCGTGGAGGTCCGGGGCCCGGAGAGTGCAGACTTGCTGATCATCGTCGAGAACCTCGGCTACCTGGGCACTGCGGGGATAGAGCAGGCCGCCATTCTGGGGCGTGTACCGGGGGTGCGGGTGGAGGTGCGGTCCGAGCATGCTGCGGTGGCCACTCACGACTTGGGACAGCTGGATGGCTGGGGGCAGACTCGAACGGGAAGTGGCTCCATGCCGCTGTTGCCGGCTCTTCCGGCGCGGGGACATCGCACGAGTGTGCGGGTGCGGGTGGACGGCCCTGGACCCTGGACCGTGGCGTGGCACAGCGTCCGCGCGGGTCGGGGTGAGCTCGTGGTCTGCCGCTGACGGCTACAGCGGCTCGCTGGAACGCGCAGCTGCGCACGATTTGCGGCGCGCGGCGGTCGGCACCAGCAGCTCTTGCACCCAGGTGACGTGCTCTAAGCCCTCGATCCCGAAGGTCTCGGGTCGCTTGCGGGTGATGTGGGCGGTGCCGAAGAGCACGTCCCAAAGGAACAGGAAGTTGCCGTAATTGCCTTTGTAGTGGGTAATCCCGTCGGACTCATGCAAGCCGTGGTGCGCCGAGTGGGTGGCGGGGGTGGAGATGAGGCGCTCGACCACCCACATCAGGCGCGGAAAGCGATCGTAGAGGGGGGCGTCCCAGGCCACGCTGGAGTGGGCGCCGATGATGACGGTCATCTTCAGCACCACATACACCGCGTAGACCCCGCCAAAGCCCCAATAGATGGCCACACCCGACAGCCAGAGGCCCGGCATAAACAGGTAGTAGATGAGGTGGTTGCGGTAGACGACCCGCACCGACAGGTAGCCGGCAGAGTGGTGGGCGCGATGGAGTGGGTACAGCCACGAGCTGTGGGACAGGCGATGCCAGCCGTACTGGGTGAGGTCGTCGACCAGCAGGAGCAGTCCAAACATCACGCCGCTCGGCAGCCAGGCGAGCATGCCAGCGGAGTCCGGCACGATGCCTTCAGCGAGTGCGCTGGCAAGTGTGAAGATGAGAGGCACCACGAGCACGGGCAGCACGGTGGTGCCCGCAACGTCGAGAATGAGGTCCTTTCGGCTGGTCTGCTCGCGAAACCAGAAGCGTCCGCGCACCAGCTCAAGCACCGCGAAGCCAGCGAAGATGAAGGTCACGAGCCTCTTGGCGTTGTCGAAGTCCATGGTCTGATCTTAGCGGCTCAGCTGCCGACTATGGTGTCCGCGCAACGAGTCTGGGAGCTCCCGATGTCACAAGTCTGTGGTCCGGTGACCCACCCCACGCTGGCCGATGAAGGACCGGGCCGCATGGCTGTCCGAGGTCCTGGGATAGCGAGAGGAGCTGTGCGTGCGCTGGGCGGCTGGCTGGGATGGTGCGTCGTGTGGGCGGTCGTGGGCTGCGGGGACCACGACGACGCCTCGTCGTCCGCCGCCGATGCCCGCTTCGATGCGCTGTCGGCGGAGCTGGATGCCCTGCGGGGTGAGCTGGCCGACACACGCGCCGAGCTCGCAGTCACCCAGGCGGCCCTCACTGCAACCTCGGAGCACACGGGGGACGAGACGACTGGATACACCGACGAAGATGCCGTCGCAGCGGTTCAAAACGACGACCCCTGGTCGGACCCCGAGCGCGGCAACCTGCGGTATCTGTGGAGCGGAACCGACTACGGCTACCAGTGGCTGGCCGATGGGCGGTGGACGATGGACAACCGCGCCGACCCCGCCGGAGCCCCCTTGCGCCACGAGCTGGTGCAGATGTTTCACGAGACGCCCGAGTGCCTGAGCGACTCCGAGTGGGCGGACTGCGACACCACCACCGCGCAGAAGGTCTACGTCAACGGTCCCCGCATCACCGACAACGACTGGTCTCCCGAGGGCTTCGCTGCAGCTGCCGTGCGCCGATACCACACCCACGCCAGCGGGCTGTTCCTCGTGTCGTTCGGCCAGCTCGCCAATGTCACCGACCACCCCTACGGTCTGATTCCGCCCAGCGGCATCCACCTTGAGCCCCATGGCGCCCACCAGGCACTGCGCATCGACGGGGTGGGCAACTCCGGCGACAATGTGCGTATCGAGACCACTCTGGGGTCCACGGGCATCGCCATCTATGAGTCGCCCGACCCCGGCTTGTATTGCGAGTCAGTGCGCTCGGACTGCACCGAGTCCTACCCACTCTACCTGCGCGGGGGGCGGCTGCATCTTGAGGACCTCACGGTAGAGCGAAGCCTGTTGGACGCTCGTGGCGCGGGCGTTGCGACCCTGGGCACCACCAGCCTGGGCATCGAACCGTTCTACTCTTGGTACACCGACGCTGCGACGGGTCTGCCGGTCCACTGCACCTGGAATGAGACGGTCACCGAGGACTCTGTGGTGCGAGTGTCGGCCTTTTCGACCTCGCCTGATCTGCTGACGGCCCACAGCTACGCCATTGTCGACATCTGGGGGCCAGGGGATGCTCCTGCGCCTTGCACGGCCTCCCAGAACATCAAGACCAACGCGTCCGGCGTGTATGGCTACGTCTTCGACGCCGCTCTGACCGCTCAGGGTGGCTTCTCCGTGGCGATTCTGGGGTCCATGGACACCGTTCTGTACCCTGGCGACTGGGACGAAAACGACCGCCCATCCTTCTCTTTCGAGGTCGTGGACGCCTTGGTACCATGAGCACGATGTTGCGCGCCATCTGTGGCTTGGTCGTCGCGGCGGCTCTGCTCCTCGGGGCGGAGCTGGCACTGCGGTCGGCGCTGGGGCCGCCTCCTGCCGCCATTGCCGTCTACGAGGCGATTGGTGAGTACGACCACTTCCTGCAGTTCAGCGGCGACAAGGTGTCTCGGGCCTACGGCCAGGACATCCTTCCGGACTTCCCGTTGACGTCGGACGGGCCGCGCATCGCAGTGCTTGGAGGCAGCTCGGTGCATGGCGGCTCTCCGGGGGTATCTGTTCACCAGGAGTTCCCGGCCCACATCGCCCGGCAGCTCGACGTCGAGGTTCTCAACTTGGGCGCGCCTGGGCTCGACAGCCACGACCTGGTGCGGCTGCTCGATGAGCTGGAGCCAGTGAGCTTGTCGACTCTCGTGGTGTACGCCGGGCACAACGACGTCGGAAATGCCTACTTCGAGGACCGCTATGGCGACGTGCAGTCGGCTGTCTTCGCCCATGTGCATGGCGCGGCTAGCCACCTCCAGCTCTATGCAAAGCTGTCTCGGGCGGTGCGCCCGCTGACCGGTAGCGACCGCCGGTGGAGTGACGAGCCGGTCCGGGAACGCTCCGGTGAGCTCGATATGACCGAAGAGCGCCGCGTCATCACGCTGCGGGCCTTCGAAGCCAACCTGGAGCGCATCGCTTGGCTGACGGAGCAACGAGGCATTCAGCTGGTGCTGATGGTGCCGGTGTGCAAGCTGATGGCGCGCCCGGCCCCAACGGACTGCGCGCCTGGAGAGTGTCCCCGGGCGCGCTTGTCCCGGGCGCTCAGTCTGGTGGAGTCCGACCCGAGTGGTGCGGTGGCCATCCTCCAAGACGTTCGAGACAAGGATGTCTTGGCCATTCGGGCCCCCACCGTCGTGCAAGATCTGGTGCGCTCGGTGGCGGCCCGTCACCCCCACATCCACCTCATCGACACCTTTGTGGACCTGCCCCGCGACCGGGTCTTCGACATTCCTGACCGACAGCTGTTTACCGATCCCGTGCACTTTTCCCGCGACGGGCATCGCGTGATGGGAGAGCTGGTGTCTCGTCACCTGGAAGCTCTCGAGTAGGCGGGGTCAAGGGTGAGGGGCCTGGGGTGGTCCACCGACGGCTGGATGGGTGGATGGGGCGAAGATGCCGAGAGCGCGCAGAAGAATTTCGTGGACGGGTTCTCGGGTGGCCAGGCCCTCCGTGAGGGTGCGACGCCAGCGTCGGGCCCCTGGGATGCCGGCGTAGAGGGTGAGCATGTGGCGAGCGAGGTGGGCTGGACGGTCTCGCTCACCGGTGAGTGTGGCGGCGTAGTCGGCCATCTGGCGTACAACCCTCTCGCGGGCCTCCAGCGGGTCGGAGGGAATGCCGAGGGGGTCGCGGTCCTGACCGAAGATGCGGGTGTCGGCTTCGGCAAAGCGCATGGGGTGGTCGTAGGCACCGCGACCAATCATCACGCCGTCGACCTGCTGGAGGTGGTGCTCCACTTCGCTCAGAGTGGTGATGCCGCCGTTTATCTCGACCTCAAGCCCAGGGCGATCTTGCTTGAGACGCCACACCTCGGCATGGCGCAAGGGCGGCACAGTTCGGTTTTCCTTGGGCGACAGTCCCTTGAGCCAGGCCTTGCGGGCGTGCACGGTGAAGCGGTCACATCCGGACTCCGACACTCGGTCGATAAACGCGAGCATGTCTTCGTAGCGGTCGACCTCATCGAAGCCGATGCGGTGCTTCACCGTGACAGGGATGGCGACTCGGGCGCGCATCTGGTGGACGGCATCGGCGACCTTGTCGGGATGTCCCATGAGCGCGACACCAAAGCAGCCGGCCTGCACACGACTCGACGGGCAGCCCACATTGATGTTGACCTCGTCGTAGCCGAGGTCTTCTGCCATGTAGGCACACTCTGTGAGCGCAGCAGGGTCGTCGCCGCCGAGCTGGAGCGCGATGGGATGCTCGGCTGGGCTGTATGCGAGGAGGTCGCGGCGGCGGCCATGCAGCACAGCCGCGGTCGTGACCATCTCGGTGTAGAGCAGCGTGCAACGCGTGATGGTGCGCATCATGCGGCGGTAGTAGCGGTCGGTGCGCTCCATCATGGGCGCTATGGATAGCTTGGGCGTGGAGGTGCGCGGGCAGATGGGTGGAGACATGTGGTGGACCTAACTTGCGGAGTCGGCTCGCTCGATGGGGACGGCGGGTCGGTCCCCTCGAAGCACGTCGAGCAGCTCCGCGGTGGACAGGCGCGCCGACGTGCCGGCCCCTAGCTGCCTGGCTCCTCCGCACAGATCACAGCAGGTCGCGCCAGTAGCCCTTGCCCACGATGTACCAGCTGATGGCCAGCACCTCACGAGAGGCCCCCCAGATCCGGTAGTGAAGGGGGGAGTCGACGCCCACAGTGTCTACGGTGTCGAAGTATCGGCCAAACACATGGCGGATGCGGTGGGTGTGCCAGGCGTCGCTCACGACCACGATGTGTTGGAATTCGCCGAGAGTCGCAGCATATAGGGCGTTTTCTTCGGTGGAGGTGGACTGGGTCTCCAGCAGGATGGCCTCCTGGGGCACCCCCTGGGCCGCTGCGCGCGCAGCA
>Ga0315322_10004642_pt1 | contig 10568 bp, 6 predicted proteins | sample M110021515metaG_FD_203461 | JGI IMG/M metagenome (GOLD analysis project Ga0315322, IMG submission 203461) | Ammonia-oxidizing marine archaeal communities from Monterey Bay, California, United States - M1 100m 21515 | ecosystem: Environmental > Aquatic > Marine > Intertidal zone | place: USA... | reverse complement strand
TGAATATATGCATATCTCAAATCCAACAGAAAGAAAATGGTTTAGAGATAGAATAGAAAAATCTCAAGATAACATGAATTTTACTAAAAATGGCAAAGAAGCAATTTTAAATAAACTGATTCAAGCCGAAGGTTTTGAAAAATTTCTTCATACCAAGTATGTTGGAACAAAAAGATTTGGATTAGATGGTGGAGAAAGCTTAATACCTGCACTAGAACAAATAATTAAGATTAGTGGTCAATCTCAAGTTAAAGAAGTTAAGATTGGAATGTCTCATAGAGGTAGACTAAATGTTTTAGCTAACGTATTACAGAAATCTTACAAAAGAATATTTAATGAATTTGCTGGAGAATTTAACGCATCAAAAGAAGATGGTGCAGGAGATGTGAAATATCATTTGGGAGCATCTTCAAATAGAGAATTCGATGGTAATTCTGTGCATGTTAGTTTGACAGATAATCCATCACACTTAGAAGCAGTTAACCCTGTAGTTCTAGGACAAACTAGAGCTAAACAATTTTTTCATAAAGACAAAGAAAGAAAAAAAGTAATACCAATACTAATTCATGGAGATGCTGCTTTTGCAGGACAAGGAGTAGTTTCAGAATGTTTTGCTATGTCTGGATTACCTGGTCATAATACTGGTGGTACAATTCACATTATTATTAATAATCAGATTGGATTTACGACTAGTCCAAGATTTGCTCGTTCATCTCCTTACCCATCTGATGTTGCAAAGATGGTTGATGCACCAATTATACATGCAAATGGTGATGACCCAGAAGCAGTTGTTTATGCGGCTAGAATAGCAACTGAGTTTAGATTAAAGTTCAATAGAGATGTGGTTGTAGATTTAATATGTTACAGAAGATTTGGTCATAACGAAGGAGACGAACCATCGTTTACTCAGCCGTTGATGTATGAAAAAATTAGATCACATCCATCACCAGTAAAAGTGTATGGAAAAAATTTAGTAGATGAAAAAATAATTTCTAATGAATTTTTAGAAAATTCAATTAAAAAATTTAAAGAACTGCTAGATGATCAATTTAAAAATGCAAAATATTATAAACCAAAAATTGAATGGTTCGAAGGTACATGGTCAGCATATAAGCCTGAAAAAGGAAAAGATAAAAGAGGAGTAACGGGTGCAGATACAAAAAAACTTTTAGTGATTTCAGAAAAAATAAACTCTTTATCAGAAAAACTAAATTTACATAAGACAATTGTTAAAATATTAAATAACAGAAAAGAAGCTGTTAGAAGTGGATCTAATATAGATTGGTCAACAGCAGAAGCATTAGCATTTGGATCGTTATTAGAAGATGGTTATCCTGTTAGGTTGGTTGGTCAAGACTCTGGAAGAGGAACGTTCAGTCAAAGACACTCTGTATTAAGAAATCAAAAAGATAATAGTCGTTATGTGCCTCTAAATAATATTTCAAAAGAACAAAAACAATTTGAGGTAGTAGATAGTTTTTTATCGGAACTAGCTGTTTTAGGATTTGAATATGGTTATAGTTTAGTAGAACCAAATACTCTTACACTTTGGGAAGCGCAATTTGGAGATTTTGCTAATGGTGCCCAAGTTGTAATTGACCAATTTATCGCATCAGGAGAAAGAAAATGGAGAAGAGCTTCTGGATTAGTAATGTTGTTGCCTCATGGTTATGAAGGACAAGGACCAGAACATTCTTCAGCAAGATTGGAAAGGTTTTTACAATTATGTTCAAATGATAATATGCAAATAATGAATTGTACAACACCTGCAAACTATTTTCATGCCCTTAGAAGACAAATGCGTAGAGATTTTAGAAAACCATTAATAATGATGACGCCAAAATCTTTACTTAGAAATAAATATTGTGTTTCTAATCTAGAAGATTTTAGTCAATCAAATTCTTTTCATAGAATACTTTGGGATCACGCGGTAGATCCACAGACTAAAGGATTTATTAAATTAAAAGAAAGTTTAAAGATAAAAAAAGTAATAATGTGCTCAGGTAAAGTTTATTTTGACTTATTAGAAGCAAGAGAGAAACTAAAAAAAGATGATGTGATTTTATTCAGAATTGAACAACTTTATCCATTTCCAGCAAAAACTCTTGTTAAAGAGCTTAAACCATATGCAAAAAATGCTGAATTTTTTTGGTGTCAGGAAGAACCAAAAAATATGGGTGCATGGTTTTCTGTTAGAGATTATATCCAATGGACATTGGATACTATTAAGGCTAATAATAGCAAAATTTCTTATATAGGAAGAAGTCCGGATGCAACTCCTGCAACAGGATATGCTAAAAGGCACATTTCTCAACAACAAGAAATAATTAGTAAGGTTTTTGAATAATTGAAGATGAGTGAAAAAATTGTAGTTCCTGTTCTTGGTGAAAGTATTACAGAAGCAACTGTTGCAAAATGGCTAAAGAATGCTGGTGATGCTGTTGAGGCAGATGAGCCGATTGTAGAGCTTGAAACAGATAAAGTTAATTTAGAAGTACCATCACCAATAACTGGTTTTTTAACAGAAATTAACTCAAAAGATGGCTCAGTAGTAGAAGTTGGAGCTCTATTGGGTTCGGTCTCAGAAAGTGGATCTTCAGGATTGGCCAAAAAAGGAAATATTAAAACAAAAACTAACGAAGACAATATAATAAAACTAGATCCATCAAAAAAAGAGCCAAAAATTTTTGAAGAAAAGCCTAAGCAAGAAACTCAAGAAGAGAAACCACTAGTTTTAACAGATGAAATTGTGGATGAAAAACAACCTAAAAAAAATGTAGAAAACGAAACACTATCACCTGCTGTTAGAAAAATAGTTGTAGAAAACAAAATAGATATTAATTCAGTCAAAGGCTCCGGAAAAGATGGAAGAGTTTTAAAAGGTGATCTAATTAGTTTGATGGGAGCTAATCCACAGCCTTCAGAAAGAAAAGTTAAGTATGGTCAAGAAGAAAGAATTAAAATGACCAGACTAAGACAAACAATAGCCAAAAGATTAAAACAAGCTCAGGAAAATGCTGCTTTATTAACAACTTTTAATGAAGTTGACATGACTAATATCATGGAAATGAGAAAAGAAAATCAGCAAGATTTTCAAAGTCGTTATGGAATAAAATTAGGATTTATGTCTTTCTTTGCTAAAGCATGTGTTGTTGCATTAAAAAATTTCCCAGCAGTAAATGCTGAAATAGATGGTGATGAAATAATTTATAAGAATTATTACAACTTAAGTTTTGCAGTTGGTACAGAGAAAGGTTTGGTTGTACCTGTGCTAAGAAACGCAGACGAATTGTCGTTTGCTGATATTGAAAAAAATATTAAAGATATTTCGGAAAAAGCAAGAGATGGAAAATTAATAATTGAAGATCTTCAAGGTGGAACATTTACTATAAGTAATGGTGGAGTTTATGGATCGATGTTATCAACTCCAATTCTAAATCTTCCTCAATCTGGTGTACTTGGAATGCATAATATCGTTGAAAGGCCAGTTGTTGTTGATGGAGAAATTAAAATTAGACCAATAATGTATTTAGCTTTGTCATATGATCATAGGATAATTGACGGTAAAGAGTCAGTTTCGTTTTTAAAAATGGTCAAAGAAAACCTAGAAGATCCTAGAAGGTTGTTTTTGGATATTTAAATGTCAGAAAAATTTCAAGCAGTTGTAATTGGTGGTGGTCCTGGTGGCTATGTTTGTGCAATAAGACTTGCTCAACTTGGACTAAAAACAGCTTGTATTGAGTCAAGAGGATCTCTTGGAGGAACTTGTTTAAATGTTGGCTGTATTCCCTCAAAAAGCTTATTAAATTTATCAGAAGAGTTTCATAAAGTGCAAAATTTATCTAACAAAGGGATTGAAGTTGGAGAGGTTAAGCTGAATCTTGAAAAAATGATGAAAAGTAAAGATAAGGCAGTCACTATACTGACCAAAGGAGTTGAATTTTTATTAAAAAAAAACAAGGTTTCTTATTACAAAGGAACTGGAAGTTTTAAATCAAAAAATGAAATCATTATTAAAGACGAGCAAAATAAAGAGACTGTTATTGAAGCTGAAAAAACAGTGATAGCAACTGGCTCTGTACCAGTATCTTTACCAGGAATAGAGATTGATGAAAAAATTATTGTCTCTTCAACAGGTGCATTAAAATTAGACAAAGTTCCAAAAAAAATGGTTGTTGTTGGTGGTGGTTATATTGGACTAGAAATGGGCTCTGTTTGGTCAAGATTAGGTACAGAAGTACAGGTGGTTGAATTTTTAGATCATATTACCCCTGGAATGGATAAAGAAATATCATCAGAGTTTATGAAGATTTTAAAAAAACAAGGTATTAAATTTAACATGCAAAATAAAGTAGAAACGATCCAAAACAACAAATCAGGAGCAGTTGTTTCAACAGTTGATAAAGATGGAAATAAAAATAATTTTGATTGTGATGTCGCACTTATTTCAGTTGGACGAAAAGCAAACACGAATGGTTTAAACCTAGAAGTTGTAGGAGTCGAATTAGACGAAAGAAAAAGAATTAAAACAGATAATATGTTTAAAACTAATATTGAAAATATCTATGCGATAGGTGATGTTATAAGTGGACCAATGCTTGCTCATAAAGCAGAAGATGAAGGAATTGCTGTTGCAGAAAATATTGTAGGTCAATCAGGTCATGTTAATTATGATACAATTCCTGGCGTTGTTTATACAACCCCTGAAGTTGCATCAATTGGAAAGACAGAAGAGCAGTTAAAAGAATTAAATACAAGATATAAAATTGGTAAGTTTTCATTCATGGCAAATTCAAGAGCAAAAGCAATAGATGATGCTGAAGGATTTGTAAAAATTTTAGCAGATGAAACTACAGATAAAGTTTTAGGTGCACACATAATAGGCCCTCACGCTGGTGAATTAATTGCTGAAATAGGTGTGGCAATGGAATTTGGTGCAAGCTCAGAAGATATAGCAAGAACATGTCATGCTCATCCAACATTTTCAGAAGCTGTGAAAGAGGCAGCATTATCGGTAGATAAAAGAGCAATACACTCTTAATATATTTTCATATTATTAAGATATGAAAGTACCGATTCTTTTACCAAATATATTTAATCACCCTTTTACATATGAAAGTGATCTTAATTTAAAAGTAGGAGATTATGTTGTTGTACCTTTTGGTAAGTCTAAAATTACAGGAGTTGTTTGGGATGAATTTGAAAAAAAAAACAACAGAGCCTTTAAGGTAAAAAAAGTTTTAAAAAAATTAGATGTAAGTCCGTTAAAAAAAACAACTATAAAATTTCTTAATTGGTTTTCTGAATACAATATAATTCCAAAAGGAATGGCACTAAAGTTAGTTTTATTAAGTAGCAACGCTATAGAAGAGCTCCAAAAAGATGTTTATAAAAATTTTGAGTCTAATATTAAGAAAAATTCAATAAAACTTTCTGAAGAACAAAAAAAATCTTTGATAAAAATGAATATTTCTAATCAAAAATTTAGAGTTCACGTTCTACAAGGTACAACGGGCTCTGGGAAGACCATGGTTTATTTTGAAGCTCTTAAAAACATTATAAACAAAGGTTTTCAAGGTTTAATCCTGTTACCTGAAATAGGTTTAACAGGTCAATTTGAAAAAAAATTTTTAGAATTTTTTGGTTTTAAGCCAGCAGTTTGGCATTCTGGTGTTACAAAAAAAACAAAGGAAATTATTTGGAGTGGTATTGCAAGTGGAGAAATTAAAGTTGTCATAGGAGCAAGGTCATCATTGTTTTTACCATTTAAAAAATTAGGCTTAATTATTGTTGATGAAGAACACGACCAGTCATACAAACAAGATGAGGGTGTCACTTATAATGCAAGAGATATGGCAATCTCAAGAGCGTCATTTGAAAATATTCCTATTAATTTAATTACTGCAGTTCCGTCAATTGAAACATATGAAAATGTTAAAAAAGGCAAGTATAGTATTTCTAAATTAGAGCAACGTTACCAAAATGCCTCTTTGCCAAATTATGAAATAATAAATCTTAATGAAACTAAATTAGAGAAGCAATCTTGGCTTTCAAAAAAGATAATAGATAAAGTAAATTTTCATCTTAATAAAAATGATCAAGTATTATTTTTTTTAAATAGACGAGGATTTTCTCCACATGTGCTTTGTAATAAATGCTTTAATAGTTATTCGTGCCCAAACTGTTCAATCAATTTAGTTTATCATAAAAATAAAAATAATTTATTATGTCACTATTGTGGTTTTAAATCCTCACTAAAAAGAACTTGCATAAAAGATGGAGATTGTGAAATTATTTTTAGTGGTCCTGGTGTTGAAAGAATATCTGAAGAAGTTAAAAAAAACTTTCCTTCAAAAAAAATTGAAATTTTCTCTAGTGATACAATGAATAAAAAAGACTCTGGTTCAAAATTAGAAAAAATAATAAATAATGAAGTTCAAATTTTAGTTGGAACGCAATTAATTTCTAAAGGTTTTCATTTTCCAAGCTTAAATTGTATTGTAGTGGTTGATATTGATCTTTTATCACAAGGACACGACTTAAGAGGAGCAGAAAAAAATCTACAATTATACCACCAACTTTCTGGAAGAGCTGGAAGAACAGGTAAGCCTGCAACAGTATATTTTCAAACTTATAACACTAATAATAAAATGATTTCAGATTTAACCAATAGTAATCCAGATATTTTTTTAGATAGAGAATTAGATATTAGAAGACAAAATAGACTTCCTCCTTTTCAAAGATTTATTTCGATAATCTTAACTGGGGATAATGAGGCAAAATTAGAAAAAGAAGCTTTTGATTTTAAAAACTTTATTGAAAAAAAAATAGAAGCTAGAGTTCTAGGACCAGTCAGCGCACCTATCTTTAGATTGAAAAGAAAATTTAGAATTAGAATATTAATTAGAGGTCCAAAATCACTCAAATTACAGAACTCCATGGCTAAAATTATTCCAAATTACAAATTTTCCTCAGGAATAAAACTTTCAGTTGATGTTGATCCAATAAACTTTAATTAACCCTTAAAAAAAGCCCTTTTAAACGAATGTGTTACTTGAAGACATTATAGTCATATGCTAATTAGAGCGTGATTTAAAAATAATCTTCAACATAACAAAGGTAGCAAGGTGAGTAAAAATAAGGGATTTTCAATAACTTCAGCTGAAAGGTATTCTTTAGCTTTGTATGAGCTTGCTAGCGAAAGTAACTCTCTTTCACAAGTCGAAGATCAATCCTCATCTATCTTAAATTTGATTTCATCTAGTAAGGATTTTTCTAATTTAATTAAAGATCCAACAAGCAACCAAGAAGACCTTTTAAAAGTTGTAAATAATATTTCTAATAGTAATAAATTTGAAAACTTGCTAAAAAATTTTTTAAGTTTTTTAGTTACTAAAAGACGCTTCTTTTATGTGGAACAAATTTTAAAAAGTTTTATTGAAACTTGTTCTCAAAAAAGAGGAGAACTAAAAGCAGAGTTAAAATCTGCAAAAGAATTATCTAGTGATGAAATTTCAAAAATTACAGAGGAGCTTACTAAAAATTTTAGCTCTAAAATAAAATTAAACTACAAATATGACGAAAGTTTAATAGGAGGTTTAATAGTACAAGTTGGAAGTACTATGGTTGACACCTCAATTAAAAATAAATTACAACAAATCGAAAACAGAATGATAGAGGCATAAATGGAAATAAATCCTTCAGAGGTAACAAAGATACTAAAAGAACAAATTAAAAATTTTGGTGATAAAGCAGAAGTAACTGAAGTTGGGCAAGTATTATCAGTAGGAGATGGTATCGCTAGGATTTATGGTCTTGATAATGTTCAGGCTGGAGAGATGGTCGAGTTCGCTGATGGTTCTAAAGGCATGGCCTTAAATTTAGAAAGTGAAAATGTTGGAGTTGTAATTTTTGGTGATGATAGAAATATTAAAGAAGGTGACACAGTAAAAAGAACTGGAAATATTGTTGATACTCCAGTTGGAAAAGAATTATTAGGAAGAGTTGTTGATGGATTAGGAAATCCAATTGATGGCAAAGGACCTTTAGACAAAAGTGTTAAAAAAAGTAGGGTTGAGGTTAAAGCTCCTGGAATTATTCCAAGACAATCGGTTAGTGAGCCTATGCAAACAGGTTTAAAATCTATTGATAGTCTAGTTCCAATTGGAAGAGGTCAGCGTGAATTAATTATTGGTGATAGACAAACAGGCAAAACTGCAGTTGCAATTGATGCCATCATTAACCAAAAGAAAATTAATGAGTCTGGTGATGAAAAACAAAAACTTTATTGTGTCTATGTTGCCATTGGTCAAAAAAGATCAACTGTAAGACAAATTCAAAAAACATTGGAAGAAGCTGGAGCAATGGAGTACACAACAATTGTTGCTGCAACTGCATCTGACTCAGCACCACTTCAGTTTTTAGCTCCTTATACAGGGTGCACAATGGGTGAATACTTTAGAGATAATGGTATGCATGGACTAATTATTTATGATGATTTGTCTAAACAGGCTGTAGCTTATAGACAAATGTCACTATTATTAAGAAGACCTCCAGGACGTGAAGCGTATCCTGGTGATGTATTTTATTTACACAGTAGACTTTTAGAGAGAGCTGCTAAATTAAGTGATGAACATGGTGGAGGCTCTTTAACAGCACTTCCAATTATTGAAACACAAGGAGGTGACGTATCTGCGTTTATTCCTACTAACGTAATTTCAATTACTGATGGTCAGATTTTTTTAGAAACTGAACTTTTCAACCAAGGAATTAGACCTGCAATTAATGTTGGACTATCTGTTTCTAGGGTTGGGTCTTCAGCTCAAACTAAGGCTATGAAAAAAGTTTCTGGATCAATGAAATTAGAACTAGCACAATATAGAGAGATGGCTGCTTTTGCTCAATTTGGTTCTGATTTAGATGCATCAACACAGCAACTTTTAAATAGAGGTTCTAAGTTAACTGAACTTCTTAAACAAAAACAATATTCGCCAATGACAGTAGCAGAACAAGTTATTTCAGTTTTTTGTGGAGTTAAGGGATATTTGGATGATATTGAATTAAAAGATATTGCTGAGTTTGAAAATAAGATTATTGAAAAATGTAAATCTGATAAACCTGAAATTATAGAATCAATTTTAACTTCAGGTAAACTCGAGGATGACAAAGAAAAATTACTAATTGAATTAATCACCCAACTAAAAGAAAACTTTAAATCTTAAAAAATTATGGCAAGTTTAGATGATCTCAAAAAAAGAATAGCTAGTGTAAAATCTACACAGAAAATTACAAAAGCTATGAAGATGGTAGCGGCAGCAAAACTTAGAAGAGCTCAAGAAAGTGCTGAAAAAGGTAGACCATATTCAGAAAAAATGAATAATATTATTCTAAATTTGTCTAATGGCATTTCAGATAAAGAAAATGCTCCAAAATTACTAGCAGGATCTGGTAATGACAAAGTTCACCTTTGTGTTGTAATGACTTCTGATAGAGGTTTGTGTGGTGGTTTTAATTCGAATATAATTAAAAAAGCTAAAAATTATTTTGCAAAATTATCTAAGGAAGGAAAAGATTTAAAAATTGTGACAGTTGGTTCTAAAGGTAATGACCAGCTTAAAAGAGTTTATGGAGATAAAATCATTGCACATATTTCATTTAAAGATTCAAAAAATGCAAATTATTTTGATGCTGAGAAAGTTGGAAAGATGGTAATGGAAAGTTATGAAAAAGAGGAATTTGACGTGTGTACAATTTTTTATAACTTGTTTAAAAATGTGGTCACCCAAATACCTCAAGAACAACAAATAATTCCTTTAAAAACCTCCGAAGTAGAAGAAAATTCTTCTGAAGATAATTATGAATTTGAACCAGATGAAGATGAGATTTTAAGCAATTTATTGCCTAAAAATATATCTACACAGATTTTTAAAGCGATGTTAGAAAATTCGGCTAGCGAACAGGGCTCAAGAATGAGCGCAATGGATAATGCAACCCGAAATGCAGGTGAAATGGTTGACAAGCTTACTATTGAGTATAATAGAAGTCGTCAAGCAGCTATTACAAAAGAACTAATTGAAATCATATCAGGAGCAGAAAGTTTATAATTATGAGCAAAGGAAAAATCACACAGATCATTGGAGCGGTAGTAGACGTAAAATTTGATGGAGAATTACCAGAAATTTTATCAGCATTAGAATGTAAAAATGCAGACAATAGACTAGTTTTAGAAGTTGCTCAGCACCTTGGAGAATCAAATGTTAGAACAATTGCAATGGATGCTACAGAAGGCTTGAAAAGAGGAGATGCAGTAACTGCAACAGGTGCTCCTATACAAGTTCCAGTTGGACCAGAAACTTTAGGAAGAATTATAAATGTTATAGGTGAACCTATTGATGAAAAAGGTGAGGTTAAAACAAAAGAAAAGTGGCCAATTCATAGAGCCGCACCTGAATTTAGTGATCAATCAACAGAAACAGAAATTTTAGTTACTGGAATTAAAGTAGTTGATTTGCTAGCACCATATGCCAAAGGTGGAAAAATTGGTCTATTTGGAGGTGCGGGTGTTGGTA
>Ga0315322_10004639_pt1 | contig 10569 bp, 5 predicted proteins | sample M110021515metaG_FD_203461 | JGI IMG/M metagenome (GOLD analysis project Ga0315322, IMG submission 203461) | Ammonia-oxidizing marine archaeal communities from Monterey Bay, California, United States - M1 100m 21515 | ecosystem: Environmental > Aquatic > Marine > Intertidal zone | place: USA... | reverse complement strand
ACGGGTGCTTGAGATCCAGTGACGAATATCCGTGTCCGAATTTAGCGGCTGCCACCCCTTTATGGTGCCAGGGACAATGAGGTTCGAACTCTCCACTCTGCTGATGAAGGCAATTTTATTCCTTTTAAGTTCAATCCTTCCGTGTCTTGCGCTTTCAATGGTCAGGGTGTCGATGTCCATTGCCTTTAGGTTTCCCATTATTCTGTCGCCGCCCAGGGTGACTATCCGGAAGGTTTCAGGGATACCAGCATGATCTTCAGTCGTTGGGAAAACAATGGACTCGAGCCCCTTTGCATTGATTGCCAGGTTGCGGGAGAACAACGGGGATGCCCATGTGAGTGTTTTATTGGTGAATGACTTGATTTGCCCGGGAAGAGAGTCTCCATTAACCCATTTCAGTCTCAGGTCATCATCGCCCTGTAAGCAATTGGACGCAAACAGGCCAATGACAGCTAAAATGAGTGATTTATGACCTCCCTTAGCGTTCATAAATCGGAAGAAAGCGGTAGTTGAGGGCAAGCGCCAGGAGTGACATTGAGGTGCCGTATGCCTTGCCATAGGTCCCGTCAAAACTGCCATCATCGTTCTGCTTCCCCTTCACAAGAGCCACCTTGGTGTCGTTCCACTTTTTCCAGGCATCGTAATTCGACTGGAAGAGGGCTTGTGCCATATAGTAGGGGGTATACAGTTTCCAGCTGCCGGAGATGGGGCTGTTGAGGTTGTCCCGCAGATATTTTGCTGCCAGCTCATATTCCTTGGAATCCTTTCGTTTACCAATGGAAAGAATTAAAGTGGTTACAGAGGAACGCGCAATGGAATCGCCGAACATGCTGGGCCCCGAGTAGTTTACATATCCTGTTTCTGTCGTCATTCCCGTGAAATAATCAAAAGCCCTTTCAATGTTCTTGTCCGGCACCTCGATTCCTGCATTTTTTGCTGCCAGCAGACCCACAAGGACTGCACCTGCGACAGAGGTGTCCGCATCCTTGGCTTCAGGGGAATAGCGCCAGGCGCCGTATGGGTTCTGGTCCTGTGAGGTCAGGGCGCATCGAACGGCAAGCTCCAGTGCCTTGCCAATGGAATGACCGCGTTTCTCCTTTGGGGTTTTTGACCACAGCAAGTCATCGTCCACTGCTCCATATAGCTCTGCGAGTGCGAGCATGGAAAACCCGTGATTGTACATGCTTGAACCAAAATATCCGGTATCCACATCTTGAGCCATAAGGAGCAACCTGGTCGCCCGTCCGACCTGAGCCTGGTACCGTCCATAATTCGGGTCTTCGCCACTTGCCACAAGGGCAAGCAGGCAGAGTGATATGATTCCGTTTTGATGGGAGGAGGAACGTTGCCCACCCCAGCTACCGGTCTCATCCTGATTCTGGGCAAGGTAATTCAAACCACGCTCATAGATGCGTTTAACATCAGCGGGGACCTTGGTCCCGATTCTAATTGCAGAAGGACGCTGCCCGACAAGAGATATGGCGAATACAAGAGCAGAGAAAAGGACAATTATTTTGATGCGGTCACTCATCCTTTGCCTTTTCTTTTTCCTCCCCTGCTTTTTTTACTTCCTTGGGAGGTGCATCGTTCTTGATATTGACCTCAACATTCACTCCATCAGGTGCGACAATAATGCCATTTTTGATTACATTGACTCCGTTGACCTCAATCTTGACACCAACACCGGCATCCAATTGGACCGCCCGCTTAACAATAGGCGCTTTCCCGACAACCTTTCTTTTCCAACCATAACGCTGACCAAAGCTTACCCATTGCTTGAACTGTTCCTTGTTCAGGGTTTCACGAAGAGGTTTCTCCGGTAATTGTGCAAATGTGCGGTAGACGATTGCTTGCACCGCCTGCATATCCATATCCTTTTCGGGAATCTTTATTGAAGATTGGATTTGTTTCTTGATCATGTCCCGCTGCGAAGCGGACATTCGAGCCTTTTCATCCAACTGTTGCATCAGCCTGTAGATGGTGGTCTCTGCATAAAACATGGCACGTGCACTCATTTCCTGCTGGTAGGACTGGAGTTGATCCGGATTCAGTGTTTCCGTGATGATATCCTGCCAAATTTCCTGATGAGTCGGGTCGTACGTTTCCCGCTTAAGTACAATGCCTCCTCGATTATTACCCTCCCTTCGACGGCGCCAAGACTTCTCCTGATATTCCATGTATGCATCGGAGGCCCGTTCAATTGCTCCCTTTGCCGCCAGTTCAAGTCGCTTCAACTGATCCTCTGAAAGTTCGCATATTGTGGTCAATTCCTTGACGCGTAATGCCATCTTCTGGCGATTTCTGTCATTGGTTCGTATTCGTGAACTCTCCATGCTTTTTTGCCATGCCTCAAACGCCTTGTCTTCCTTGAGATTCTTTTCCTTTGCTGGGAAGCAAGGGGTTGTGAGGCATATTGCAGCAAAACAGATGAAGCACTTCATGGCGAATTAGTTCAATTGGGGTGGTCAGTTACGGAAATCTTTAAGGCGCGTTTTTTTCCAAGGCATTGAAGTAGGTGTCAAGGCCACTACGAAACTCCGCAGGCAGGGATAATCCACTTACACCCGTTGACTGGCCAGTCTGTCGTTCCTGGACCTGTGCCTCCTCATCCTTGCCCAGGCCGACAAGTGCCAGGGCTGATCGGTTTGTGGTTCCCTCACCACCCATACCCGGAGGTCCCATTCCGGAGCCTCCACCACCTCCCATGGAGCGCTTTGCCTGCAGCAGGAGTTCGATGGCCTCGGTCTCTGCAGCAATGGCCTTGGAACCGGTATCAGGTTCTGAAAGGATGTCAGAGGCTTCATCCATGACATGGGACACCTTGCGCAAGAGCTCCATCTCCTTGCCGAATGCGGGACCATTCGGGAGATCATGAATATCGGTCACCACCTTATCCGTTCGACTGGCTAATTCAACCTGCTTGAATTCCAGCGGTTGCGCTTTTCCTTCAAATTGCTGAGTCTCCAGTATTGATTTGGCCTGTTGCAGCGAGCGGGTCGATTCCCGAAGTTCAACCTCTTCCTGCAGAATTCTCATTACTTCAAGTATCAGGGAGGGGGGAAGACTTGGGCACTGTCCCTGACCCGGTGGAGGAGGCGGTCCGGGCGGTTCCTCAGGATCGAGCAATTCATCCGCCCAGCGGTCGAGTTCATCGGCCCAGAATTCGGCCACCGCCATTGACTGGCCACTCCGGTTGTTTCCTTGGACTGCTTTTCCAATATTCGCAACTTCTGTGACCACCTCAGTTTCCTTCATGTCTTCAAGAACAGTGATGAAGCGCTGGTCCTGCATCCGCTGGGCAAAAGCTTCAAGGTCCTCCATGATAACATAAATCTTGTCACTTTGGTCATTTTCACGATTGGCAATTGAAACGGCGAATTCAGTTTTTGGTTTTGGCAAGCTTGCCGGATCGATGCCGAAACCATCAACAAGATCCTCGTTGAGGTCACCGGAAATACTGACCTGATGTCGTGAGGCGGCCTTCAGTCGTTTGATAAAGGTGCTTCCTTCAAGGTTCTTCAGTATCTCGTTTAGTTCCTCAGCCACCTTGGCGAACTCCTCAAGAAGCTTGTTTTGTTCATCAACCGCCTGGGCAACGCTTTCTCCAGCTGGACTTTCTTCGGGTGGAGGTTCCCCGCCAGGCACAATGGTCGTTGGGAGTGAAAGTTTGCCCGGGCCCGATGCTGATGGACTGTTTTCTTCCTCAGCTGGATCTTTAGTTTCAGCAAGGGTCGACTCAATATCTGAAATGCTTGGAATTTGGCCAGGAGGAGGAGGTTGTGGCTGGCCATCCAGGGGTTTCAGCGATTCATTGTTCTGTGCAGTCTGTGGCTGTTCGCCAGGCGATGTGGCATCCTGCGGTTCGGAAGGTTGCTTGCCTGTTTCCTTTGGTTGAGGGGGTTGGTTGGCCGGTGCGTCAGAAGCTTCACGAAGCAGGTCGGACACCGATGGCATCCGGTTGGCGGCGATATCCTTGAGGGTTTGCAGGACTCCGGCCCATTTCTCAAGATCTTTCCCCTTGAATTCAGGATTGCGTGCAGCCTGCTTGAGGAGTTGTTCTCCACCCTCTGTCAACCCCTGCAATTGTTGCGCATTGGCTTGTTCCGCAGAGGCCTGCCGTTCAATCTCACGGCGGACTTTTGGTTTGTCCAGTTCTGCAGATGGAAGCGCTCTCAAGGTCTCATTGCGCTCATTGAGTTGAAGTTCCCGTTCGTAGACCTCAAGGGATTGCCGACGCCATTTGTCCATTTGCTCCGCCAGCCAGATTGCATGCTCCTGTGGGTTGAGAATATAGAGGGTGTAGGATGCCGAGTATACACGCTTCCGTCCGGGAAGATAGTCCTCGACAAATGCACGCAGGCGGAGCACCTGTGGGCGTATTCCCTCAGCCTTTGCAGAAAAGGTGGATTGAGCTTCAAGCTCACGAAGTTCAGGAGCACCTCCAGCGGTAATTTTCGCCCCATTCTGAGGCTTGGGATTGTTCAACGGATCAGGAACCCCTTCCCATTCAAGCCCGACACGTTGAATACCAAAATCATCTGTTGCAGAAATTTCAAATGTCACGACTTCCTCATCCAGTACAACACGCTCACGCAGGGAGTTTAGGCACTGGATCGCAGGAGGATCATCACCGACTGCCCGAACCTGTAGGTCCAGGGGTTCCTTGGCGGCAAGACCGTGTACGTCTGTCCATGTGAAGGTAAGTTTTTGGGATTTACCGATATGCATCCAGGGTGTCATTAGAGTATTTTCCTGGATTTTGGCGGATTTGCCGTCCATGGATGCCTCATTGAGTTCTCTTGATGCATCGGCCTCGATTCTTGCACGGCTGTCGCGAAGGATGGAAATGGAACTGGAGCGTGCCTGCATTTCGACGGGTTTTGAGTATCGAAGGTACGCAGGCAGTTCCACGGTTGCCTTGAGTGAGGTCAACTCAGGTCGAGGAAGCGGTTTGACAGAAATGCTGGACCTGTCGTCTCCGGCTGAGACGATTAGATTGCCGGGGTTGCGCTGTGGCGGGATGTTAAAAGTATATCTGCCGGCATTAAGAGATGTCCGCACCAAGTCCTGGTCGAGGTAACGCGCTGATGCATTTTCAGGTTTCCACTCCGAGGAATCCTTTAGGCCGGCCTCAAGCACAAAGGGCTCTGCATAGGGGACAATCAGTCTGTCCGGCAAGTTAGCCAACTGGGCGAAGGTATAACGATCAATGTTTTTCCAGGGCATGGCCCATCGATAAAGGGCATTCCAGCCGGCAGCAGGTACGACAAGGATTGTTCCTGCACCCAGTACCAGGACTGCCAAGGCCGTCACCGCCCAACGGATATGCCTGGCATTGGGCAGTGCCTTATTGAAATCACGGTCCCTTGTCGACTCATCGACCTGTATCATCGCAGCCTTTACAAGGGTGCTGCTTCGTTCCTGTTCCTGATCATTGGTCGCCAGTTCAATAATTCCTAGCAATTGGTCACCCAGGCGGGGAAAGGATTTCCTGAGTAATTTGGCCACCTGCTTGAGTTTGCGCTGACACCAAACCCATCGGTGAAACTTCAGTGGAAGGAAAACCCCGAATCCGAGACTGCCCGAAAGCAGAATAAACCAACGTGCAGTACTTGGCGTATTCCAGATGCGGTCCAATACGAAAAGAATGCAATAGGATAGTGCCAACCCAAAGATTGCGGCAAAAACGCCTTCTGCCATCTTTATCACATGGACCCGCCTCTGGAATTGATGGAGTCGTCCACGGATTCCGCTGGGCAGGTGAATGCGATTTTTCTGGGGATCAAGTTTCATCGGGCCAGTTGCAGTTTTTTGAATCTTGAGATGAATTGGGTTAAGGCCAAATACATTTAATTAAAGTTTAGATTGTGCCGGCTATCTTTCGTCCCGTCCAGAAGATCCCGAACAGAAGAAGAATCCATCCACCCCAAAGCGGGTGACACCAAATCCGTAATCGGCGTTCGAGTGGGTCCGGTTCAGGCAGTGCCCCAATTTCCTTGATGATTGTATCCAGTTGGGTGGTTAAAAGCATTTTGCCCCGGGTGATCGTGGAAATTTCCTGAAGAACTTCAAAACGTGCCGGTTGACCGGGTTTTTCCAGGTCCATGCCCTGAACAGACAATGTCGTTGTAAGCGTTGACGGGTTCTCACTGGAACTCATGACAAGGATGTATTCACCTGATTCCCTGGGAGTGAATGAATTACTAAAAAGCCCCCATGACTCTTCTTCTCCCGGTAGCATACGGATGGATTCCGTCATACCCGAAGGTGCTGCAACCTGAACCACGACAGTGCCATCGCGTAATGGTTCCCCAAAGGCACTGCTGACATTGGCATTGAGGCTGACCACATCTCCTGATTTTGGGCGATCGGGGGTATGAAATAAACGCATGGACTGACCTTCGGACATATTACGTTGATAGGCCATCCAACGGGCAACCTGTCCCCAAAACCTATAATGGTACTTGTCTTCAACCCCTTGGCGCCATCGCCATGCACTGTCCGTTCCCATAAAAAGGACCTTGCCCGTTCCATAGGTCTTGGTCACCAGGAGTGGGGTACGACCAAAGGGACCAATGCTGGATCTGTGTGTGGCAAGCGTTTCAGTACCAGCCTTGGCGCGCATCGCTGCAGCATGCCATTGGAACCCGGGCAGAGCTTCCCATACGCGGGAATTAGAGTCATCGTCGTCTTCAAGTTTTGTCAAGAGACTCTTGCGACCGGCCTCCGTCAATTCCATGCGACCAGGCAACCGGGATCCAACGCCCCTACGTTTCAGTGGATCAAGTGCAACAGGGTACATATCGGCAAGCGACGTTCCAAGAAGGGAGTAGTGATTGCCACGAAACCCGGGGAGGAAGACCAGTCCCGAGGCCTGGTCGCGAACAAGTCGTTGCAACTTCTCGCATTCCTTATCTGTGAGTTGACCGGGGGCAAGCCCAACGTCGCCAACAAAAACCACATCATAAGCAGTCAGTTCTGCATCACTTGGAAAATGTTCAATGTACCCCGGGCGTCCGCCCCCTGTTTTCTTCAGTTGTGGATGAAACAGCAGGCAGTTGACACTGACCCCCGGGTCCCGCTCCAGTGCATTCCTTAGGTAACGATATTCCCACCTTGGGAATGATTCAATTATCAGCACCTTCAGTTCTTCACTTCGAATAGAAATCCGTGCAGACTGCTCATTGTTTTTCTTGTCAATTTCATTGCGCTGTGGAGGAATTGATAGCGTAAGCGTGATATCCCCTGTGGATTTTGGCCGCCAGGTTATTGTATCCTGAAGACGCCCCATTGCGGGCACCTTGACGTTGTACAAAATTTCTTCCCCGGATTCTGTTCGCAGCGAAACCGTGGTTTCATAGTCGCGGGGCAGGGCACTGTCGATGGTGAAGGGTACCCGAACCGGTTTGCCCTCAACGCCAAAGGTTGGTGCATCCAAGCTGACCACTTCAATGTCAGGTAGTTGGGACTCACTACCCACAGCTATTGTGAAGGCTGGAACCCCTTGGGATCGCAACCTGCTTGCTGCACGGATTGGTGGGGAACCCATATTCCAGTCACCGTCCGAGATGAGGACCACGCCGCGAAGGTTGGCATGCCTTTCCTGCGTTGCCTTCAGGGCGGAGTTTAGGTCAGTGGCATCGCGAGGATTACTTGATGATGAAGAAAACGGCTCGAATACCACTTCTGCCATCTCCTTGAGCCCCACCCATTTTGATTCATCAAGAAGTGGTTTTACAACCTCGGCACGGGTGAGCATTGTGGCATCGTCCCCTGCTACGTGGTCCTGCGTCTCCATGCTCCGGGATTGATCCCAAAGTACTGCGACTGTTGGACGTTGCTCCGGCAGGTATTCCTCGCGCCATTCCGGTTGACTCAAGGTAAGCATTATACAGATAACCAATAGGAGGCGAAGTGCTTCAAGAAACCCGATGCCACGGGAATAACGTGAGCGTTTCCAGGCCCAGATACAGAGTGCCGCAGTAACGAGTATGATAACACCTGAGAAAACGGTCGTTGCGGGCGACCAGACAAAAGTCAGTTCGCCGTTCATGATGGCTTCAATATTTGTTGAGTGGGCTTTTTCCCCGGCAGACAGAGGATAGCCTCGATGACTAATGCCAGACTCGTCAGTAACAGGAAAATTCGCCAGATCTCAGAGGCCAGTGACTTGAGGCTTCCAGCCTGATCATCAATTCGTTGATACTCAATTCCATCCAGCAGGACTTCCACTTGTTCTTCCACCACGACACTTGGGGTTTCTTCCCCCTCGGGCAGGTTCAGGGCAATCAATTGTTGGCTATCAGTATTCCTGTATGCCCCCGCATGAAATTCCCTATTCAATATGATTGCATCCTCCTCTTGTCCAAGTGGAGTCCATCCAGTAGTCGAATCAAGTGCTCCTTTGCCGGTTGTTATTTGTCGAGCCATCCCAAGGGTACGGGAACCATTCATTATCGCACGATGAAGCATCACGTAAAGCACAACGCCGTCTCGTGCCAGACTGGAGTGCGTGGCTTTGGGGAGTGTTCCACAGAACCATGCACCTCCACGTGTGGTTGGGGCTTGTGTCAGCAAAGGCTTTCCTGACTCAAGGCGGGCCAGAATGTTTCCCGCACCTTTAATCCCGCAATGCCTGTAGATACGCAGGCTTCCAACCGGAAGGGCTTTCCCATCCTGTGTATTCGCCAACAATCCGGCATCTGTACGCCAAGTGCCTGGTTGCTCCATATTATTTGTTTCCTTGCTCCATTTATCCCAACCATGTCCGAATATCTCATTGTTGCCCGGCGATTTAGGGGGGAAGAAAATTACAGATCTTCCCGAGTTGACCAAATTGACGATCTGTTGTGCGAGTACGCCCTTCGGGATGGCACCCTGCCACAGCAACATGGCCGTGGATTCCCAATCGATCCGACCGGCATCAGCAGTCGGCACTCTATCGACCTGATACTGAAGGAGTCGGTCCATTGGTGCATTGGCGGCAAGGCTGACGGGGTCAGTAAATGAGCGATCGTCACTCACAATGACTGTTTTCTGAATACTAGGATCGGCAAAGACGAAGTGATGGGCATTGTCCTGCGGGTTTGAGTCACTGGGAAGGACGATACGCCCCCATCCTTTTTCCAGCTTGCTGTCTATGGGGATGGCGTGTCCCTGGAGATTGAATTCAGAACCCTCCATCATGACGGTGTGGGTGGATCGTGTCCCGTTGATGATGAACCCGATTGGGATCTCAATGGGTTCCATGGATGTGGATTCACGATGAAGGGTTGCATCGATAAGTAACTGGGCCTGCGTTGGGTAGGAGTCTCGCCGCACGCGATTGAGTCGCACCGATAGATTCTCGTCGGCCTTGTCGGGATAGCTCAGCAGAAAAAGTCGCAATCCTTTTAACAATGATGCCCGGGAGCGTACGGCCTCCCATCTCCCACTCACCGCGTCCCAGTCATTCGCACGCATATCCGTGCAAAGCCATACATCGGTACGACCTGACTGATTCGCATCAATATATTCAATTCCACGTTCCAGTAGGGCAGGGATGTCAGTCGAGGTGGATGTTGGTCCGGTCTGGGGAAGGCTTGTGAGATCATCCTTGAGGTTAAGCTCTATGGGATCAAGGTTTGCGCTTTCAATCAGCACCACCCGTGTCCCTCTATTGGTTTTCTCCAGCATTTCCGATAGCTTGTTCAGGGCAGTTGCGCGCTTGGATAATCCAGTCTGGAGGTTTTGCTGTTCCATACTTGCAGAGCGATCCAGAAGGATGATCGTGGTGTCAGTAACACCTCCTGCCACACTGCCGAACCACAAGCCTGCCAAGGGCCGACTCAATGCAAAGATCAGTCCTGCCACGGCTAGCATTCTCATTAATAATATGATCCACTGCCGTAGCTTCGCCATGCCCCGGGTCATTTTTTTTGCATCCAGCAGGAACATCATTGCCGCCCATGGTACGGTCCGGTGTCGTTGTCTGTTTATAAGATGTATGATTACCGGCAGGGCAATCATTGGGAGGGCAAGAAGAAGTCCGGGCTGAAGGAAGCTCATTTGCCGCCCTTTTTGGGAGTCCTCCGGATCAGGAAACGAGCAACAGCCTCCTCATAGGGTTCCTGAATCCGGACACGATGATAGTCGACGGCTGCATCGCGAACAATCTCGTCCACTTCCCCAACGTATTTTTTTAGTGCCTTGTGATACTGGGGTGCGATAAGCGTCGGATCGGCGAGGACGGAAGTGCCTCCTTCCAGGTCAAGGAAACGAGTTGGTCTTTTAAACTCGAAGTTTAATTCCTCATCTTCAAGCAGGTGGAATACGGCGACATCATGTCTGCGAAAGCGCAAATGCTGAAAGCTGTCCTTGAGAAGTGAAGGCTGCATGAAGAGATCTGAAATGATGATGAATAGGGCACGTTGGGGGATCTTTTCCGCAGCCTCATGAAGTGCGTTAGGAAGACCTGTCTCCCCCTTGCCTTCCATTTCCCCGATTGAGTCCAGTACCATGCTTAAGTGGGCCGCGCTCCGCTTTGGGGGGATTTCCTTATGAAATTGTTGCCCCGCGCAGTAGAGGCCC
>Ga0315322_10004638_pt1 | contig 10572 bp, 3 predicted proteins | sample M110021515metaG_FD_203461 | JGI IMG/M metagenome (GOLD analysis project Ga0315322, IMG submission 203461) | Ammonia-oxidizing marine archaeal communities from Monterey Bay, California, United States - M1 100m 21515 | ecosystem: Environmental > Aquatic > Marine > Intertidal zone | place: USA... | reverse complement strand
TCACCACCTTCAATTCAATTGTCGCATTTTCGACGTGTCCGCATGTGAGATAATGGTACGCCAGAACGAAATGACCTTCCGGAAGACTGGCGAAATCCTTGACCCACGCTTCTAAAACTCGCAATTGTTCCTTGTAGACTTCGGTGCTGGGGTAAAGTTGACTCATAGTCGTCCAATCCCAACCGGGACCAACAGCGAGCACTGAGTGCAGCACCGCTGCCGCATCGCGGTACCGCTTTAGAGCGAAAAGCGTGAGAGCACGAAATTCATGAACGACAGCGTCGTGCGGCATCAGCTTGACCACTTCGTCAATCTGCCGCCTCGCTGCGTCATAATTACCAGCTCGAAACTCTGATCGAGCTTTCTCGAATGCTGCCAGCCCAGCTTCTGAGATTTCAGCCGCTTCAGCCGTTGAGCTATCGGACGCAGGCTCCCGAACAACAATCTGTGGTTGCGAATAATCAATTCCACGGCCCGATGAAGGCACAACATAGTACGGGTTCGAGTAACTCACCGTCCCAAACATGTAAGACATTGTATTGACGCCCCAGCATGTCAAACCGAATGTCACGGCCAGCGGGTGTCCGTACCACATGTGGTCCCAATGGTTGGACCATCCATCGTGCCAGCAGCCATTGTGCCAACCGTAGTGCATGTAGTAATGATCGTCGTACCAGTTCTGCCAGTCTTCGCGAGCGCCATTGCGATACTGCTGCCAGTCTTCACGATTGCTTTCTCGATTGTCCTGCCGTTGCTGTCGCCAGTCGTCGCGATCAACCTCGGAGAGGCGGTCGTTAAGTGCCTGTTGTCGCTCAGGAGTTCTGACGATCCGGGCATTCAGTTTCTGCCGCCATGCCTCACGCGTATCTCGGACTGATGATGGTGACTGCCGAATCTGCTGACGCAACGTGTTCCGATTCAGATCGGGAAATCGCTGACTAAGGTTTTCTCTGGCGTTGACGCTTCCAATACCTGGAAGAGTTGTCGTTGATCGATTGCCCAGTCCAGGAAACTGTCCCGTCGTCGTTCGTACGGTACCGAACGTTCCACTTCCAATCCGCGTTCCGGTCGAGATCCGATTGCCGGTACCGATCTGTGGTCGACTGCCACGCTGCATGCTGCCGGAGCCAATCCCTGGCCGAATTGTTACACCAGACCTGTTCGATCCAATCGATCTGCTTCCCGCACCGATCGACCGCGACGAACTCGTGCCAATCCGACTGGTTCCGATCCGAGGCTGACTCAGTGAAGGACTGCGTGTGATCGAACTCCGACCGGGGATAGATCGAGTCGGCATGCGTGACTGGTATCCGCCGCGCGAGATTCCTCTGCCAGAAAACCCATGACTCGGGGTACTTCGACCTCCACCAAAGCGACTACCACCGATCCGCCCTCGAGCGTCGATTTCTACAGCCAGGAGTCCCAGGGAAACAGCAAGCGTACAGCCAAATACCGAAATCCGTCTCATTTGTTCGCTCCGCGGCCCGCGGCAGGAAGATGTACTGTCAAAAGACCACCAGACTGTCAAAAAAGTCAGCAGGCGATCACGACCAGGCAGTTTACATTCACCGTACACACGCCATTAAATATTTTCCACCCGGTCAATTGATGCACGGCTTAGCCCGGTCGAGTAGCTTGCGTCATGTTACTCTTCAACTTGGGAATCGGGATGTTTGATCCATTGCAGATGCCTCTTTCCGGAGTGCACAGCATTGCTGCCAGTGCCGGAACCGGGAAGACGTTTACCATAACGACGCTTTATCTAAGGCTGCTGCTGGAAGGCGGTTGCTCTGCGGATCAGATTCTCGTCACGACGTTTACAGAGGCGGCAACATCGGAGTTGCGTGACCGATTGCGGTCCCGGCTTAACGACGCCCTGCAATTGCTGCGGTCATTTCCTGAACATGCTGACGCCAAAAGTGCTGTCGAACCAGGGCAGGCCGATCCACAGCTCGTGCAGTTGCTGGAACACGGTGGAGCGTGGGATGAACATTCAGCTTCGCGAGTCGTTGAGCGAATTGAAAATGCGCTGCTGAGTTTCGATCAGGCTCCCGTATTTACGATTCATGGATTCTGCAGCCGAGTTCTGCAGGAACTGGTTTTCGAATCCGGAACCCGGTTTAACGTCGAGCTGGTCGCGTCGCTCGATGATCAGATTCAGGAAGGCATCGACGATTTCGTGGCTCGATCGTGGACCGCCGAAAACTCGTTAATCGAACGCTGGCTACCTTTGACCGGATCGCTCTATGACAAGATTCAAAAGGTCGCTGACAAGGTGATGGATAACCCGTCGTTGGAGATTGTCCCGTCCGGCGGAGACATCGACGAGTTACTGCATTCGGACTTTCTGACGTCCGCGGATCGTTTGCTGGATCAACTGGCGAAAGTCTGGCTCGATCAGAAAGAGAGCGTTCGAGCGTTGATCGACACGGCAATGCGGAATGGAGTCCTGAGCAAAACCAGTTACAAGACGTCAGATCAGATCGACCGGTCGATGGCGTTTATAGATTCGCTGGTCGATTCGCGATCGCTGGCCGATTTCACCTGGAAGAAGGACAAGCTGGACGGTGACCAGAAACGGCTCACGCAGGAAGGGTTGGCATCCGGGACATTGAAAAAGTTCACTGGCAGCACGCCTGAGCATCCGGCATTCTCGTTGTTGCAGGAAATCGCTGATCGGTCGCGGGAGTTTTCCAAGCGGCAACAGGAATTGGAAACACGATTACTCGCCCAGGCCGGGCTGTTTGTGCGGGAACATGTCGCGAAGCGGCGCAGCGAGCGTGGCATCATGAGCTTTGGCGATCTGCTTCACAAAGTCGACGAGGCACTCGACGGCCGGCAGAAAGATTTGCTACTGGAAGGCCTGCGAGAAAAATATCGAGTCGCACTGGTTGATGAGTTTCAGGACACGGACCCGGTGCAGTATCGCATCTTCAGTCGGGTGTTTCGTGAAGCGGCTGAGATTCCCAATCCAGAAATCGATCGTGCTTTCATCATGATCGGCGACCCAAAGCAGTCAATCTATCGGTTTCGCGGAGCAGACCTGGCGGCTTACCTGGAAGCCGAACGGCAGACTCCGACCGAACATCGGCACAACATGGGGACAAACTGGCGGTCGGATCGTTCGCTCGTCAATTCAGTGCAAGCGGTTTTCGATAGTGTGTCGAATCCGTTTCTCAACGCAGACATCCCGCTGCCGGAAGTCAGCGCGCACCACGATGACCGGTTTCGCCCGGGCCCTGCGCTGTCAGTTTCGCTGATCTCGCGGCCCGAATATCAGGATTCGGACAAGACGATGTCGCGCAAAGTGGCTTTGGATATGACTGTCCAGCGGCTTGTGGAAGACATTGTTTCACAGCTGCAATCCGATGATGAAATCTGCACCGGAAATAATGAATGGCGGCGACTGAAGCCATCCGATATCGCCGTGTTATGTCGGACCGGTCGCGAGCTGAGAACCATTCAACAGGCACTGGCGGATCGCAGCGTCGCTTCCGTGTTGCAGACGGACGAATCTGTCATCGAATCCTTCGAAGCGGAAGCGGCCCTTCACGTTTTGCGAGCTGTGCAGAATACGACCAGTCTGACTCGCCTGTTCAACGCCCTGCAGACGCCAGTCTTTGGACAGGATGCCGAGCAGCTCAATTCACTGCGCGACGACAGTGATCGGCTCTCACACTTTGTCGAACGGTTTCAGGAATGGAACTCGCTGTGGCAGCGCGACGGGTTCATTGTCATGTGGCGACGATTGCTGGGTGATGAGGGCACAATTGCCCGGCTGGCTGGTCAAATCACCGGCGAACGACAGATCACCAACTATCTGCACCTGGGAGAACTGCTGCATCGTCAGGCGGCGTCAGCACACGCCGGGCCTGACGAACTGCTGCGATGGTTCGAGCAGATGGTCAGCCAGAAATCGAAAGGCGACGATGATGCTCTGCTGCGGCTCGAAACGGACAGTGCGGCCGTGCAGCTTTGCACAATTCATAAGTCGAAGGGACTCGAATATTCGATCGTCTACTGTCCCACTTTGTGGTCTGTTCGTAGATGGGACGCCCCGGACGTCGTGATGTCTCGCAGTGGCGATGATGGCATAACGTTACCCATTCCGCAGATTGATGTCGGCTCGGAATTGCTGCCGATTCGCCAGAGTGAGGATCAGAAAGAAAGTGAAGCGGAAGATCGCCGTCTGCTATACGTGGCTTTGACCAGGGCGAAGCATCAATGCCACGTGTACTGGACGGCTGCCGAGAATTCAGGCAACTCAGCACTCGGCCAGATTCTACTCGGCGATCTTTCTGAGAAATCTTCCGACGTCGAACTGGAACGTCGGCTTAGAGAATGGGTCAGCAAATTTGGCATCGACCGCGCGACCGTCCGCAGCGGATCTTCTTTACCCCAACTCAACTCCGAGCTTCGATACGAAAGGCAGCAACGTACGGTCGACGAACTAACGGCTCGTCCGATTCGCCGGCAAATGGTCTCCGCCGTTTCGCAAACAAGTTTCACGGCACTGGCGTCTTCGGCCCATGGACGAATCGTTGACGAAATAGTCGATCGCGATTCTGTCAGCATGGTGTCGCGCAGTGATGCCGGCTCGTTGTTGGCCTCTAATGCAGAAGAAGTACCGCTGGCCACAATGCCCGGCGGGCGTCTGATCGGTGACGTTGTCCATTCGGTGTTGGAACACGCCTTGAAAACCGAAGAGGTGTTTGAAGCTTCACACGAGGAAACACTTCAGTACGTGACTCGGCTGCTTGAGCCGGCGATGGAGCGAATGCAACTGGAACCACGCTGGCTACAGCCCCTGGCGGCAACTCTGACAACCTGTCTGAACGAAACGCTGACACTCGGTCAGGACGAATGCTGCCTGTCAAAAATTGCACATCGCAGCCTTGCCACAGAGGTCCCGTTTCTTCTGCGGCTTGGTGGTACGGCGGAGTTTTCAACAAAGAAGATCGCGGCGGCGTTTGAATCGTCGCCCGACTCGCTGCTGCAAAGTTACGGTCGGCGAGTGCGGGCGATGTCCGTGTCTGGTTTGCAGGGATACCTGGCAGGGTTTGTCGATCTGGTCTTCGAGTCGAACGGAAAATGGTTTGTCGCTGACTACAAAACAAATTTCCTCGGTCCAACCTGGTCTGACTACACAACCGAGCGACTCGAATCGGCCATGATTGAACATGACTATCTTCTCCAGGCCGCGATCTACTCTGTCGCCGTCGGTCGACTGCTGACTCAACGGCTGACGAGCTTTGATCTTGAACGTGACTATGGCGGCTGTGTCTATTTTTACCTGCGAGGATTTCCGACGGCCGGTCCGCCTGAAACAGGAATCTGGCACTATCGGCCGCCGGCTGAATTCGTGAAGGCTTTGTCGGACACTTTGGACGGAGGACTGGCATCGTGAGTGCGCTCGCTTCATCGCTTACGTTTCAGCAATTGAAGGGCGACGGCGTTCTGGCGCCGATTCATCAGGCTTTCGGAGAAACCGTGCAGCGGCTCGACGCCGTCGCAAACTCCGATGTCGTACTCGCCGCCGTGCTGTGCAGCGAGCAACTGGCCAGAGGGCACGTGTGTCTCGATCTGTCGGACGCTCACTCAATTATGTTTCCGACATTAGAGACGGACTCACGAATCCGACAGTACAACAACTGGCCGAAGGAAGCGGAATGGGCCGACAAATTGCAGAACAGTCCGTTGGTGACGGTCGCGGATGCGGAAACAGATCAGCATTCAATCTCAACACCACTCGTGCTGGACGCGGTTCGGAGCCGGCTTTACCTGGCTCGGTACTGGTATTTCGAGCAAAAGCTAGCCACCAACATTGCCGAGCGGTTGAAGCAGGAGCCTATACGGATTGACGAGCTCCAACTTCAGCACGAAATCGCTCGACTGTTTCCTGATCGAGAGAACATTGGCAGCCGCGATCAGTGTCTGGCAGTTGGAAATTCGGTTGATCGTTGGTTCTCGATCATTACTGGCGGACCTGGAACGGGTAAGACGACGACGGTTGCTCGGTTACTGGCTCTCAGATTGTCGCAGCATCTTGCCGCGGGAAATGATCCCGCCGAGCTGAAAATCCTGCTGATGGCTCCAACGGGCAAAGCGGCTCAACGGCTGAACGAGTCTCTCAGTCGTGCCACTCAACTGCTAACCGTGAATGCGCAGGTTCACGAGGCGTTAAGGCAGGTTTCCGCAGGGACGATTCATCGGCTTCTGGGCTGGACGCCTCGCCCGCCCGAACGTGGCGGACCATTTCGACACCGGACGGAAGTGCCACTTGAGGTCGATATTGTTCTCGTTGATGAAGCTTCGATGGTCGACCTCGCGTTGATGTGCCGGTTGTTCGACGCGATTCCCAAATCAGCTCAAGTGATTCTGATCGGTGACCGTGACCAGCTCGCATCAGTCGAAGCCGGGGGAGTCTTCAGCGACTTGTGCGGAACGTTGATCGGCGACACGTTAGATCGTCTGGACGATTCACGGCGAGCCGTCATCGCTCAACGAACCGGGTTACAATCGGCGAGAACTTCCTTAGCAGAGTCGTTGTCACTGGAGTCGAGATCGACGAGGCAGATTGAAGAGCCACTCAGAAATAAAAAGACGTCACGGCGAAAGCAAAAGGCCAATCCGAATCAGATGACACTGTTTGGCGGCGACGACAAAGCTTCTGAATCTGACACAGAGCCCGTTGCGATAAACTGGGAAAACAGCGTTACGCGAGAATCGCTGGCGGTGTCGACCGATGTGCTGACCGAAAGCGTAGCCACGCTTAACTATAGTCATCGGTTTTCTGCTGAGAGCTCGCTTGGTCAACTGGCAGCGGCGATTCGTGAAGGACGAGCAGATGACGCAGTGACCCTCTTGCGAGACGCCGATCCGAGCGAGATTCAGTGGCTCGATGGAAGCGGCAAAGAGGACTCTTCCGTCGACGTCGTGATTGCACAGGCCGTGGACGGTTACCGCGGTTATCTGGAGCAGCTTGGCCGCAAACCAATTGGCTCGAAAGAGGTTCTGCAAGCGGCGGCTCAAGTCAGAGTCCTGACCGCTCATCATTCGGGACTACGGGGAGAGGCAATTCTGAATCAGCGAATTGCAGATCGGATGATGGCGGACGGTTTGCTGAATTCGTACGCGGGAGATCAGCTCGGACGGCTGGTGATGGTCACTCGGAACAACTACCGGCTTGATCTGTTTAACGGAGATGTCGGCGTCGTGGCAAAGGTCGACCATGATTCAATCTCATCGAATTCATCCGGGCGAGGTCGTGTCGTCATCTTCGAAGATGGCAACGAGGATTCCGGAGTACGCCGCGTTCCGGCGGCGCTGGTCCCCGGAGTTCGCGATTGCTTCGCCATGACGATTCACCGCAGCCAGGGTTCAGAGTTTCGTCAGGTGCTGCTGGTCCTGCCTGAGCATGATTCGCCAGTACTGTCTCGCGAACTGCTGTACACGGCCGTGACCCGGGTGAAGGAATCCCGCGATGCGGCAGGTGGAGCAGCATTGCCAGGATTTCTCAGCATTGCCGGCAGCGAATCTGTGCTCCGAGGGGCGATTACCAGATGCAACCATCGGGTCAGCGGGCTTCGCGAAGGTGTCGAGGATCACGCAAGACTTCGCCCAAACGATAACCCCTGAACCTTCCAGACAACCCAGACTTACATCTGTACGTCAAACTGTGCCGATAATCTTGGTTCTAAGCAATAAAACGGTTGTGTCGATCACCTGGGCTGGTCGATGAAAAAGAAGACACGCCTCCGTTGCGAGGTGCGCGGAAGAATTCGCGTATCCGCCGCGGTGGTTCGCTGAGTTGAGAGGTCGGATACCGATCAATCGGCGGGCGTCAGGTGATTCTCTCATGGATGAGCGGAATACGCCGAGTCCTCTTTCGTGGATCAGGACAAAGCACGATGAATGGAGTCAGAGGCAGCAACGGTAACGGCTCAGGCATGGCGTTCGGAGTTCGCCATCTGAAAGCTTCGCGGCGGCACGGGTTGGCATGGATCAGATCGACGGTGATCGGGTCTTCGATTTTGACCGGTGCGCTCGGGCTGATTGCGGGTTGCGGGTTCAGTCGGCCAGATGATTCCGTCGATGCCAACGCCGATGCCAACTACTACCAGATCTCGTCGGCTTCGATCGAGTTTCCAAATATTATGGATCCGATCAACAACGACGTTCTGGCAACCGCTCCGCCGCTGACCGTGACTGACGAATCCGACATCGAATTCAGGTATGTCCCTCTGCAGGAAGCAGTGCACACCGCCCTGAGGAATTCTCGCGTGCTTAGGGATCTGGGTGGAGCCATTCTGCGAAGCCCTGGCGACATGGACACGTCGTTTGATGTCGCGCTGCAGGAGCTCGATCCGCGATTCGGTGTTGCAGCCGCGTTGAGCGAATTCGACGCCTCGTTTGCAACGTCTACGTTCTACGACAAGAACGACCGAGCGCTTAACAACCAGTTCTTCGGTGGTGGTACAAGGCGTCTGAAACAAGACACTGCCACAATCGAGTCGCAGCTGACGAAACGAGCGGGCACTGGTACGGAACTGACATTCCTCAACCATACGGAATACGATCGAAACAACGCTCCTGGTAACTTCTTCGGCAGTGCCTGGACCACGTGGCTTGACATGGAAGCACGGCACCCACTGCTTCAGGGAGGCGGTACCGAGTTCAACCGAATCGCCGGGCCGAGCAATTCTCCGACAAGCATCAATGGTGTCGTGATTGCTCGATTACGAACTGATACGTCGCTGGCAGATTTCGAAATGTCAGTTCGTGACTTTGTCAGCAATGTCGAAAACGCCTATTGGGATTTGTACTTCGCTTATCGAGATCTCGATGCTCGTATCATGGCTCGCGATAATGCTCTGGCCACGTGGAATCGCATCAACGCTCTGTATAAAAGTGGACGTGTCGGCGGTGAAGCGGAAAAAGAAGCACAGGCTCGCGAACAATACTTCAGGTTCCAGGAGCAGGTTCAAAACGCATTGAGCGGTAAGCTCGACGGCGGGACACGGACGAATAATGGAACTGCCGGCGGGACATTCCGCGGCACGGGCGGTGTACTTTCTTCCGAACGTCGCCTGCGATTGCTGATGGGCATGCCGATCAACGATGGCAAGTTGCTGAGACCTCAAGATGAGCCAATCATTGCTCAGGTCAATTTCGAGTGGGATTCTATTCTGGTCGAGGCATTGACTCGTCGCGGCGAGTTGCGACGTCAGAAGTGGGTGATCAAACAGCGCGAGCAGGAGCTGATCGCTTCACAAAACTTTCTTCTACCATCGCTCGATCTTGTCGGTCGGTACCGTTGGCGAGGTCTCGGTCGTGACCTCTTAAAACAGCACGATCCGGCGACCCCAACAGCAGCGATTGCGGGCGATCTCGACGCCGTCTCGTTTAACAACGCCGCGGAAAATCTGTTCGGTGGAAACTTCCAGGAATGGCAGCTTGGATTTGAATTCAGCATGCCGATTGGAAACCGTCGAGCACACGCCGCAGTAGAATATGCCGAACTGCTGCTCAGTCGTGAACGAGCCATCCTGTCGGAACAGGAGCGTGAAGTCGTGATGGCCCTGAGCGAGGTCGTAGCCGAACTCAGCCGTACGTGGTCGGTCATGGAAACGTCAGACGATCGTCGCATCGCGGCAGACGAGCAGCTCAACGCAGTTCAGGCAGCGTTCGATGCTGACAAAGTGAACTTTGACGTGCTGCTGGATGCTCAGCGACGGTTCCTGGACGCTGAAACGAATTATTACCGAGCATTGGTCGAATACACGATCGCCGTGCGAAACGTGCACTTCGAGAAGGGTTCGCTGCTTGACTACAACGAAGTCTTCCTGACCGAAGACTTGTGGCCAATGCAGGCTTACGCGGATGGGATGCGTCGATTTAAGAATCAAATTCCGTTGGACATGATGAACGGGATAATCAGTCGACCAGAACCACTCAGCGCCGGACCGTACAAGCAGAACATGATGCCCGGCGACGCTCCCGAATGGGAAAACGGATCGTTCACCGCAGAGCCACTGAAGCCTGAACTGACTGAGCCGCAACCGCTTGAACCTGAGAATGATTCTGCATCCTTGCCGAACGATGCATTGTCCGTCGAGGCAAATGCCTTACAGTCTGCCGGTCGTTTCGATGTTTCGCAGGAAGTCATCGCCCGGGAACTACCGGAAGCCGTATCGCCGGACCTGAGCTTTCTTCGAAGTCTCGACGATGCAGATCCGGCCCGGGACGACGGTCCTGAATTCATGACGGACGAAATTGTCGAGCCGACAGAATCGGTCGAAACCTTCGCACCGATTGAGTTCGAGTCTTCGAGCACTTCCGATGTCGAATCAGATTCTGAGTTCCTGGAAGTTGCTCCACTGCCTCCAGCCGAGCCGTCGGACTTCCTTCCTCCCATGCTGGCTGACGAATAGTCAGAATACTTCGCGAGGAACGAACGATGGAAACGCTCTGGCAAACGCAACGACGGTCAGCAGCGTGCGGCTTGTTGAGTAGTGTGTTTCTTGTGACGGCAGTCGTGTTGTCCAGAAGGATCTCTGGCGACGCGGGTGC
>Ga0315322_10004637_pt1 | contig 10573 bp, 13 predicted proteins | sample M110021515metaG_FD_203461 | JGI IMG/M metagenome (GOLD analysis project Ga0315322, IMG submission 203461) | Ammonia-oxidizing marine archaeal communities from Monterey Bay, California, United States - M1 100m 21515 | ecosystem: Environmental > Aquatic > Marine > Intertidal zone | place: USA... | reverse complement strand
CCGGTTTCTGTATGCCTGATATGCTGTTTTTTCGGTCAGCCATCTTAAGCCAACAACTACAGCCGGAAGCTCTACCAGGCTGAGCTACCACGGGACAAAAATTATGGGAATTATTGCTCTTAAAAACCATAGTGATTTTTATAATCTATATTAAATATATGGATAAATACTCTTAAAAATTCCCAATAATGTAATGTCTAAATTAAAATTCTCTACTTCTGGATATGTATGTGCACCTTATTTACACAATCGTGATTCTCTTGAATTAAAAGAATCTTGGACGATTTCTAAAAATGTTGAAAAATTATTTTTTGTTACAGGTACTTTTTCTACTGACAGTCAACCTTATTTTTCAACTTCTGCTAATCACTACTTACTAGCTAAATTCAAAGATAGTTCCCTAATTGAAAAAGATTTGGCTGAACATATTCAAGAAAAAACTTCATTTGAATTTAACATTCATGATGATCTTTTTGAAAGAGAAGTTTTAGGTGAAACTAATTTCATTTCTATATATTATTTAGAATATAATGAAGATGATGAAGATATGCGAGAAATTGCAGGACTTTTACTAAAAAGAGAAAAAATTGAAGTAGCTGGTATTGGAACTATGACTACTACCTGTTCAGTTCCTTCTAAATTTACTTTTCCTTATTCTGAAAATATGATCGTCATTGAAGTTGCCAGTGAAAAAAGTCATCAAAGTGTAAAAAAATATTGTGATCAAACACAACGTGATGTTACTAGAAAAGGGTTCACATTATCTAGTTTATTGAGTCTTTCAATTCTTGATCAACTAAAGTAGAAGTTAAATATTCGAGCAAAAACTGTTTTTTATGAGTAAACCATCTGACCTCGGTTCTTTGAAAATTGGATCATACATTTTACTTCCACACACTGATCAACCTAGTGGTGAGGCATGTAGAATTATTGAATATGATACATCAAAACCTGGAAAGCACGGTGCAGCAAAAGCCAGAATAGTTGGTCAGGGTATCTTTGATGGAAAAAATAGACCTCATGTTGGTCCTGTCAGCATGCAAATTCACATTCCAATGATCAACAAAAAAGTTGGCCAGATTATTTCAATAAATGGTGGCACCGTACAAGTTATGGATTCTGAATCATTTGAAACCATAGATATTGCCATGATTGATGAGGCTGTTGAAGGTAAATTAGAAAACGGACAAAATGTTGAATATTGGGTTGTTATGGAACATACTAAAATTATGAGTATCAAAAATAATTAAACCAATAATTTTACACAAATATCTCTTTATTTGATTTTAATCATAGCACTAAAATTCTATGTATTTGAAACTATTGTAGATGCTGATGATTGTTGGAAAAGCCGTCTGATTTATGATGACGATTATGAGTATTGAAGCATCTCTTTTAATTGACTCTAAATTTTATTAGACTGATTTTTTTTATTAAATTATGAAATTAGCTTGTCTTTTTTCTGGGGGGAAAGATAGTACATATGCTATTCATCTTGCTAAAATACAGGGACATGATGTTGTATGCTTGCTAAGTATATTTCCCAAATCTGAGGAAAGTCATCTACTACACCATCCAAATTTAAAATGGACTCGATTACAATCAAAATCCATGAAAATTCCACAATTAACTATTTGTTCAAATTCTGATGAAACAAATGATGAATTAATTGCAATGGAAAAATTACTAAAAAATGCAAAAGATGAATTTAAAATTGATGGGTTAGTTCATGGTGGAATTAAAAGTAAATTTCAAAAAGAAAAATTTGAAACTTTGTGTTTAAAATTAAATTTAGTTTGTATTTCGCCTCTATGGGAAATTGAACCAAAAAAATACATGAATGACTTACTTGATTCTAATTTTCATTTTATGATGATTACTGTCTCTTCAGATGGTTTAGATGAGCACTGGCTGGGAAAATTAATTTCAAAACTTGATATCGATATTTTAAATAATTTATCTACTAAATTTGGATTTAATCTAAATTTTGAAGGTGGAGAGGCTGAAACTTTTGTAATTGATTGCCCTCTTTTTTCTAACTCTGTTAAAATAAATCAATTTACAAAAAATTGGGATGGATATAGAGGAAGGTTTGAAATAGTGGATGCGGAGTTAAATTACAATGCTTGATGGGTTAAAAAGTAGTTTAGGTGATGCAATCAAGAAAATTGTTAAGTCTTCAGGCATAGATGAGGAATTAATTAAAGATCTTTGCAAAGATGTTCAAAGGGCATTGTTGACGTCTGATGTCAATGTGAGATTAGTACTTGAAATTACTAAGAGATTGGAAGAACGTTCATTAAATGAAACTCCTCCCCCTGGACTTTCACGTAAAGATCATATAGTTAAAATTCTTTATGATGAATTATCAAAATTACTCGGTACTGAATCTGATTTTAATTTTAAATCTGGAAAACAAATTAAAATTATTTTGTTGGGAATTCAAGGAAGTGGGAAAACCACTGTTGCATCAAAACTTGCTAAATTTTTAACTGGACAGGATCTTAAAGTTGGAGTTGTGGGTGCTGATACTTATCGACCTGGTGCACTGGTTCAGCTTAAAATGATGTGTGAGAAATCAAACGTTGAGGTTTATGGTGAAGAAAATAATAAAGATTCTCCAAATATTGTTAAAAATGGATTAAAGTATTTTGCTAGCCAATCTCTTGATGTAATTATTATTGATACTGCTGGTCGTCATAAAGAAGAACAAGATTTACTAGAAGAGATGGGTAAAATTAACAAAGTTGCTGACCCTGATTTAGCTTTACTTGTTATTGATGGTACTATTGGTCAACAATGTTTCAATCAAGCAGAAGCATTTCATAAAACTATTCCAGTTGGTGGTGTAATTATTTCAAAATTAGATAGCTCTGCCAAAGGTGGTGGTGCACTTGCAGCATCTGCTGCAACTGGTGCTCAAATAATGTATATTGGTACTGGTGAAAGAATAGATGATTTAGAAAAATTCTCTCCAACTCGGTTTGTTGGCAGGCTACTTGGAATGGGTGATATTCAGGCTGTTTTAGATTTAGCAAAAAGATTAGAAAATGAAGGTGATGATGTTAGAATGAAACGAATTTCTAGTGGAAAAATGAATATGGATGATTTCTTTTATCAATTAGAAGAAGTTACTAAAGTTGGTTCTTTGAAAGGTCTTCTTGATAGCATGCCTGGAATGTCTGGGATGGTAAAAGAAGATCAAGTTGATCAAATGGAAGGTAGAGTTTCAAAATGGCGATACATCATTCAGAGTATGAATAAAGATGAAAAAGCAGATCCTGATTTACTTAATTCTTCTAGAATAAAACGAATTGCTCGTGGTTCTGGATGGCCTGAAGGTGAAGTAAAAGAATTAATCAAAAATTATAAAAATTCTAAGAATTTGATGAAGGCTTCAAAAGGTCGTCAAATGCAAGGTACTCTTAGAAAAATGGGATTAGGATAGTTTTTCTAAACTCATTTTTAAAATGTCTACGTACCAAGAAATTATTCCAATTGCAAGGAAAATTTTAAAAAAACATGAATTGTGCTCGCATTGTTTAGGTAGGTTGTTTTCTAAACAATTACATCTTTCTTCAAATAAACTTCTTGGTAGAAAATTAAAGAAAAATTTTAAATCTTCTCAAAAATGTTTTATTTGTAAAAATTTATTTGATAATTTAGATTATTTTTTAAAAATGATGTTTGATTCTGCATCTAATTATTCTTATGATACTTTTAGTGTTGGAATTACTGTTAAACCATCAATTATTGATAGGGATGATTATATTAAATCCTATTACAAATTAATGGGAACTGATAGTATCAAAACTGATATTACAAAAGAATTGATTAAATCTTTTTCTAAAAAAACAAAAAAAGTGGTGAATTCACTAGATCCTGAAATTATGTTTACACTTAATTTAAAAAATGAATCTTGTCAACTACATTCTAAATCTATTATTTTTTCTGGTAGATATGTGAAAACATTGAGGGGACTTTCTCAAAAACAAAACTCTTGTATGAATTGTAGGGGCAAGGGTTGTCGTACTTGTGAATTTCACGGTATTTCTGATTTTCAAAGTATTGAGGGATTAATTTCCCAATATCTTTTTAAAAAATTTGGTGGTACTGTTGCAAAATTTACTTGGATTGGTGGTGAAGATAATTCTAGTCTTGTTTTGGGGGGAGGTAGACCGTTTTTTGTTAAACTTCAAAATCCAAATAAAAGAAAATCTAAATCAATTTCAATTAATCTTGATTCGTTAATTCTCAGAAATCTTAAACTTGTTAATGAATTACCTCGAATCCCTCTGAAATTTAATTCATCCATAAAAATTACAATTTCTTCTAAAACAACTGTTTATTCAAAATATCTTAAAACATTAAAAAATATTCTTGATGCACCTGTAATTGTTTATGATAAATCTGGAAAACGTTTTGAAAAACAAGTAATCTCTATATATTATAAAAAAGAATCCTTATGCACTTTTTCTTTATTTATGAAAGTTGAAGGTGGATTACCTCTCAGAAGATTTATTGAAGGTGGGGATGTTACTCCTAATCTTTCTGAACTTCTTAATTGTAAATGTAAGTGTGTTGAATTTGATTATGATGATATTGAACTACAATGATAACAATTAACTACTCCAAAATATTGTAAATCTTTATGCCAATGCGAAAAAAAGGTAAACATCAAAGACATGCTGATCAAAGAGCAAATACGCGTAAAGTAAAGAAAGCAAAGTCTGGAAAACCAAGATCTTAGTAAAATCAACATTTTTACATTAAAATTTCCAACAATGTATGTTGGATCCTTTAGTACGCTTTAGAGATGCACATTCTAAGGGGATTATTCCTGACGATGTATATGATTTAACTTTAAAGCGTTTTCCTATTACTGTTGCCGGAATCGATAGAATTGAAAAAGCATCTGGAATTCAGTATCCTGTTGCATATGTAGAACCTTCTCTCGTAATTTCATCATCTGACCCAAATTCCTATGAATATGGTATTCTTTTTGCTAGAACTATTCCTGTTATGTTTGAAGAAAAATTTCAAGTGGTAATTCAAATTTCTGCCCCTCTAATTGCTTATGGTTTAAAAGGTACAATTCATGCAATTTTAGCTCATGAATTTTTACATTTTTTAGAGCTATTGAGAAAAATTTCAAAAATGGAATTACTCTCTGATGAAATATCTGGGAATTTATTTGAAAATGTGTATAGTGATGAAACCCGATTATTTGAACCTCGTGTTGTTTTTAAAGATAGAGCATTGTTAAATCATATCACTAAAAAATTTCCTTCTGGTTTTCGTGATTATAAATTAGAAGATAAAGTGATCAAATTTTGGTCTGATAGAAATTTGCCTAAATCTAATATTTCATTAGATGAAAATAATGTAAAATTGTCTGCAGAATCTTTGTCAAATATTAAACTTGATCCTAACTTTTTAATAAAAATAAAACAGTTAGAGGAAAAAAGTTCTAAAATACATAAGAAGAGATTGTATTAATTTCTAATTTGTAAAAAGATTTTTTTATTGTTTGAATTCTGTTAACCCACATTTTCCACATGTGTTTCTATCTTTATGTTCTGACATGAATACTCCTTTTCCACATCTTGAGCAATTTTTTTTAGTTCGAGTTGCTTTGTCGCCATCAACTTTGAAGTATCCGTACACTTTTGGACTAGAACCTTTGTTGCCTTTTTTTTCTACAGGCATTATTCTGTTTTCTCCTCTGCTGGTGCTGCCGCATCTTCTGCTGGTGCTGCCGCATCTTCTGCTGGTGCTGCCGCATCTTCTGCTGGTGCTGCCGCATCTTCTGCTGGTGCTGCCGCATCTTCTGCTGTTTTTTCAGCTTCGGCAATTTTTGCTCTAGTTTTTTCTAATCTTGAAAATATAGTTGGATTGATGTGTTTTTTTGCTAATCCTTCATCATCATAAACATAGAAAGTTCCTGTTACTTTTAACATTCCCACATGTGTTTTTAGTCTCATTGGAATTACTATTTTGCCATCTAACTTGAATTCTTTTGTAACCATATCTACTGCTTCCATACTTTTGAGTTTTCCACTTAAACCTGGAAAATCACAAGTTAATTCCCTTCTTGATAAGAAGGTATTATTTACATCTGAAAGTGTCTGAATAAGTGACATGTATCCAAAATCCTTTGGATATTTCATATAAACCTAGTTGAATTTACACAAGAAATTTAAGAAAATACTATGAATTGATGATATGGAAAGGTATTTGATTCATTTAAAAAATGAAAGGACTGTTCCCAAAAATTCTCGCGAAATACTATATCGAGCTAGAGATCTGATATCTGGAATGAATGCGCATATTCGATTAGCTAGAATTGCTACCAATTTTATTGAATTTGATGTGGCTATTGAGACATACGATGTCGATACACTTGTAGAAAAATTATCTCCAATTGGTGATTTAGATAATTTAAGACATGTAATTGAAGAGGATATTGAAATAGATCAAGGGATAAAAGATGGAATCTTTTATTTTAATGCTGAAAGATTTTGGGAATGTCATGAAGCATTTGAAGGAGTTTGGAAACAATGTTTTGGACGTGAAAAGGAATTGGTTCAAGGAATAATACTTGTAGCTGTTGCTTATGCTCATGCTCAGGCAAATGAATTAAGTATTGGAGTTGCAATGTTGACTAGAGCTTTGGACAAATTAGGTAGTTCTCCCTCTATGTATCATTCAATTGATGTTGAAAGAATTCGTGAAAAATCAATTGAAATGCAAAAAATTAATGATTTGATCCTATTTGAGATTTAATTAATTCTAAAGATTTTGTTACTACTTCTGACCCTTGTAGTAATCCTATGCTTCCTTTCTTTGCTTGTTTCTCAGTCATTTTTGTTGTACCATCATTTTCAATAAAATCTGCTGAAACTACAACTGGTACTGGATCATCACTGTGTCCTTTATTGATGCATGGGGTAGAATGATCTGCTGAAATAATTATTACAACTTTATTTGAATCAATATTTTCAACAAGTGTTTTAAAAAATCTCTGATCAATCTCCTCTATGTTTTTCATTTTACCTATCGCATCTCCATCATGACCAAATTCATCTGGTCCTTTAAGGTGGACGTATATTGCATTTTGTGTTTCCATTGCTTTTGCTGCAACTCTAGCTTTTTCTTCATAGTCTGTTAGACCTCCTGCTTCAAATGCTTTCATTTTAAGAACTTCTGAAATTCCAAGTTCCACTGGCATATCTACTATACATGAAAATTTCATTTCATGTTTTTCGTTAATTGGTAATACATCTGGATATTTGTTACCTGCATCTCTAAGTAGAATACAACTTAATTGTTTTTTATTTTGTTCTTGACGTTTTTTATTTATCTTACTTTCTCTCATAATTTTTATTGATTGTTCTGAAAATTCATTTACTAAATTTGCTGTAACTTTAGCATCTTCTATATCTTCTAACGGTAAACATTTTTCAATTTTTAAAAAATCACCTACTGCTTTTGCCACTCCCATTCCACCAATGTTACTATATGCAGGATCTGTATTTGTAATTCTTGATGATAATTTTTGACTTGGTGCTCTGATTCTAATTGTAACTCTATGTCCAATTGTTGGAGCCACTACAATTTTTGTATCTGGTTCTGAAAATTTTATTTTTTCTTCTAGTTCTTTTGCAATCCCGTCTGCATCTTCTTTTTCAATATTTCTGCCTGCTCTTCTATCTGTAATTACGTCTTCTTCATTTAATGTTGAATAATTTCCTCTCAATGCTAGATCTCCATCTTTAAAATCAATCCCAACTCCTATTGCTTCAATGACACCTCTACCTGCATAATCTGCATGTTCAAATTTGTAACCTAACATATTGAAAACTGCAATATCTGATTCTGGGGCTATTCCTTTGCCTACTGAAATCACTTCACCAATTGAACCATTACTCGCAATTTTGTCTAGTGTTGGGGTGTTTGCAGCTTCTAATGGTGTTTTTCCATTTAAATCTGGGTGTGGAAGATCTCCTACTCCGTCTAAGAGCACGTAAATCATATGTAAATTAGAATTATCCATCTAAAACCCTGTTTATCTAAATTTTTGATCTCCATTTTAAATCTTGCAATATTTTTGCGATCATTTTTTAATAAAATTATTTTTTATGGACTAATTTTAAATTGAAAATTCTTTTTTCTATACTAGATCATTTACTTTTTCTTTTCATTTAATTTAAGAAAACATTTTAACATACAATTACTTTCAATTACCATTATGGGTGATATGCGCAAAGATTATGTTTCTGAGCGTTTCATGATTGTTTCAAAAAAAGATGGTAAACCGGTTGATTCTAAAAAAAATCCTTTTGCACCTGGAAATGAATCTATGACTAATCCTTCGGTTTTATCTCTTGTTGAAAAAGATGGAATGTTACAACGTCTTCAGGATAGTGATGATGATTATGTTGAAGGTTGGTCTATCCGTGTTTTTGAAAGTAAAAGTCCTATTGTTTCAACTGAAACAGAAAACTCTTACAGTGACAAACCTTTCTACAGTGAACCTGCATATGGTTATCATTATGTGATTGTTGCATCACCTGATCCTAAAGATACCTTTGCCACAATTTTGCCTGAACAATGGTCTAATGTTTTAGTTGTTGTTCAGGATAGATTGAGATGGTTGTATACTCAAAAAGGAGTTACATATGTTTCCATTTATGGTGATGATGGTGATCTTGCTGGAAATACCAATCCTCATCCACACTTGAATATTCTTACTCTTTCTACCATTCCTCCTATTATCGATGCAGAGGCCGAGGCATCTCATAAGATTTTGAATGAAAAAGGTGTATGTCATATGTGTCAAACCATCAATGAAGAACTAAGTGGACCTAGACAGATTCTTCAAACTGATGGTTTCATTGCTTTTTCCCCTTGGGCTCCTTCATATCCCTATGAATTCTGGATTTCTCCAAAAAAACACACTACCAGTTTTTCAAAAATCACTCAAAAAGAAATTAATGATTTATCATTGATTATCCGAGCAACTTTAGGTGGACTCACAAAAACCATCAAAAATGTTTCATACAATTTAGTATTTCATCTTTCTCCTGAAAAGAAAAATACTAGACAAATTCATTGGCATATTGAAATTTACCCAATTACTAAATCCTGGTCTGGCTTAGAACGTGGTTATGGTATTTTCTTAAATGATGTTTCTCCTGAAGAGGCTGCTGAAAAACTTGGAGCTGCGTGCAGGAAAGAATTAGCTAATCTTGTTGGTATTATTTAATTTCTGAATGGTTTATTTATCAACTGTATTTACTTCACATAATGGCTGGTGTTGAAAAATGGCTTGCATGCATTAGTGTTGCTCTTTTTGCCATGTTTGCAGGTGAAATGATTTCTGTTTATTATTTTATGTTGACTATTTCTGAAGATGCTGTTGTTGCACAAGGATTTTCACCTGATCCAAAATTAATTCAGTTTGTTTCAATTGGAGTTGCACCTGCTGGAATTTTAGCAGCAGTTGCTTACATAATGTCTAGAAATTATGGTTCCAAACAAATTGGTGGTTTAATTATTGTTGGCGGAATTATTCTGCTTGCTGGTAATGTTGTATCTTATTCTTGGGTTGATTCCATTCCAGATATTTATGTGACAGATGCAGTTCAATATCTTCCAGTATTATTCATAATATTATCTGCACCTGTAATGGGTGTTGGTGCATCTTTGATTTTAAGACGGAAAAAACGTCCAAAAAAACAATTTTTCTAAATATGATTGAATCTTAATTCATTTGAGTGTTGTTTGAAACCCATTTCTTCATAAAATGATTTGACATCATCTGAACAATCTAGAATTGTTTTATAACATCCATGATTTTTTGCAATCTGTAGCACATATTTGATAATCTTTTGACCAATCTTTCTGCCTTGAAATTCTTTCTTTACTACTACATCTTCTATGTGTCCAACAATTCCTCCTTCATGAATAAATTTGGGCTCGATAAGTAGAGTCGTAGTTCCTATAATTTCTCCATTTAATTCTGCAATTATTATGATGTGTTTGGGATTTGCTTTAATTTCTTTTAAAATTTCTAATGCTTTTTCTTGATTAATGCTACTAGTTTGTCTTAATGTGTCCAATGTTTTTAGAAATCCTTTTTGAAGATCCTCTTCTAGTAATTCTCTGATTATTGGTTCCGTCATTTTATATTCTCCTTTGTTTATTATCATATTCTTTACATGCTTGTTTGTAAGATTCTTTATTTCCTATATCTGTAAATCCTTTTTTTGTAATGAAACTATTGACTGTTTTCTTCTTCATTGCTTTTTTAATTACGTCATCCATTCCATATGGTTTATTTTTTGGAATTAAATTGAAAACTTGTGGGTTCATAATATAGCATCCAATGTTGACATTAGCTTTAATTTCTGGTTTTTCTTTCCAGTTTATCACTTTTCCATTTTTAGAAGTTTCAATTACTCCGTATGGTAAATTTGTTTTATATTCATTTAGACTCATTGTGACAAATGATTTTTTTATTGAATGTTGTTTTATCATACTTTTTAGACTAAAATTAAAAATTGAATCT
>Ga0315322_10004632_pt1 | contig 10577 bp, 9 predicted proteins | sample M110021515metaG_FD_203461 | JGI IMG/M metagenome (GOLD analysis project Ga0315322, IMG submission 203461) | Ammonia-oxidizing marine archaeal communities from Monterey Bay, California, United States - M1 100m 21515 | ecosystem: Environmental > Aquatic > Marine > Intertidal zone | place: USA... | reverse complement strand
CAGATTGATCAAAAAATTCTAGAGCAGGCAATTCAAACATTGGCAAAAGCTAGTAGAGTTGAATTTTATGCTTTTGGGGGTTCTGCGCCTGTTGCAATGGATGGGCAGCATAAATTCTTTAGATTACAAATACCCTCTTCTTGCATTTCAGACCCTCATATTCAATTTATGTCAGCCAATTCGCTGAACAAGGATGATGTTGTTGTTGCTATATCTCAGTCAGGCACAACTTCAGCTCTAGTGGATAGCGTTAAGACAGTGAGGGAATCAGGAGTTAAGGTTATTGGGATTATGCCAGGAAATACTCCTTTGGCTAAAGTTTGTGATTTTTCTTTAACAATTAATGTTGGAAGTAACGATAGATTGACTATGCCATTAACTTCACGTCTTGCTTATACTGCTGTTATTGATGTTTTGACTATGGGTGTTGCTCAATTAAAGCCTGAGGCGCAAGATCATTTATACAATATTGCGGATAGTCAAAGATCGCTAAAAATTGATAACTAAGACTTTGAATAGGAGATTAAATGAATAGAGTTTTAAAACATCTTGGTTCTAAATACCCCATAGTTCAAGCTCCAATGGGTTGGATAGCAAGAAGTCAGCTAGCTTCTGCTGTATCTAATGCGGGAGGATTTGGAATTATTGAAACTTCTTCAGGTGAGGTTGAAAATTGCAAAGAGGAAATTCGTAAAATGTCTGGTTTAACAGATAAACCTTTTGGAATAAATCTTCCGTTGTTGTTCTTAAAAGATGACAGTATGGTCAAATTTATTGTTGAACACGGAATCAAATTCGTAACAACTTCTGCTGGAGACCCATCTAAATATATTGGAGTATTAAAATCAGCAGGGATAACTGTATATCATGCTGTGCCTAATGTTGCGGGTGCTATGAAGGCTGTTAATGCTGGTGTTGATGGATTAGTGGTTGAGGGTACTGAGGGCGGTGGATTTAAAGGATCTGAGGAAATTGGTCTGCTAGTACTAATTCAAGCAATTAGAAAAGAAACCGATATACCCATTATTGCTGCAGGTGGAATTGTTGATGGTGTTGGCATGGCGTCAGTTTTTGCTGCAGGGGCTGAAGGAATCCAGATGGGTACTAGGTTTGTTTCAAGTAAAGAAAGTCCAGTCCATGATAATTTTAAAGATAAAATAATAGCTTCTGATGAAGCTGGCACATGGATCTTAAATAAAAAGTCAAAGCCTTGTATAAGGGCTTTAAAATCTGAACTTACAAGCAAGATTCATGAAGACGGTATAATGGATATGACGGCTCTAACTAATATAAAAGATTTATATTTTGAGGGCGATATGGAGGCGGCGCCAGCATTATCAGGCCAATCAGTTGGTTTAATTGATAGTGTAAAATCTGTAGAAGAGATTATTAATGAAACAATTGCAGAGTTTAATTCAACATGCAAAAAACTTTCAGAGGAGATATTCGATGAGTCAAGAAACTAAAGATTTTTTTAAAACCTATACTGATTTTGTTACGAAAGTAACTAGTGATCCAAGCATAGACATGGATGCTCTTAAAAAAAGATTGGATGAAATAGATTCAGAGTCTCCCATTAAGAGTCCAAGATTGTTGACAGCTGCTCTGGGTCTTGGGAGTGAGACTGGTGAATTTGTTGAAATCGTTAAGAAAATGTTTCTTCAAGGCAAGCCCGCATCAGAGGATAATATCTTTCATATGAAAAGGGAGTTAGGAGATATTATGTGGTATTGGGTAACAGCATGCGCTGCCCTGAACTTAGATCCTTACGAGGTAATAAGCGAAAATCAAGAAAAACTTGAAGCGAGATATGGTGAAAAATTTGAGGTTAAAAGAAGCGAGGTGCGTAAACAGGGAGACTTGTAAATAAATACCTATGAATTTCCCCTCTAACATTCATGACTCTCTAAAAAATTATTTGTATGCATATTATGATCCATCCGACGGGTCAAGCTTGCCCTTTTATATTGGTAGAGGAGTAAAAAATAGAGCCTTTGACCATCTTAAAGAATCGCACAGTGATGAAGTTCAGACCGTGATAAATAAAATTAAAAGTCTTGGCATGACGCCCGTCGTTAAAATAATAATGCATGGACTTACCTTGCAACAAGTAAAAGCAGCAGAAACTGCAGCTATAGCGTTGCTTGGAAAAGACAACCTTGCCAATCTTAAGGCTGGGAGCGGCTCTGGATTAACTAATACTAGTCCTCGTGAACTTATTGATCATTACAATGCAAAAGATGTAACCATAAAGCACAGAGTAATTATGATAGTAAGGAATCCATGGAATCCTGATGTCTCAGAAGCCCTGCACTATGATAGAACTAGGTCTGCTTGGAATCTTGGGCCAAAAAAAGATTTTGCTGACTATGCTTTTTTGGTTCATCAGGGGGTTGTTAAAAGAGTTTATAAAATTGCAGATTGGTATCCTGATGGAACAACATTTCACTATAGAAACGACCCAAGTCATCAATATTACTTAAAAGATTATGGAATTAGGGAGAGGTTTGAATTTGTTGGAAGGTTAATAGAGCCCCATACCAAATTCGCTAAACTGTACATTGGTAAATCTGTAAAAAAATACATCAGAGCTCGAGGTTCACCTGAACACTATAGCTATAACAAAAAAGGAGAAGTCTATAAATTTGATAACAATAACAAAATAACTAATCTGCCCTAAATGAGACATCTCAAAAACTTAAAAGTTGTTATTACTGCTGCTGCATCTGGTGTTGGCTCTGAAATGGCAGTAGCTCTCTCAGGAGCTGGGGCACAAGTAGTAATCTGTGATAATAATAAAACTTTACTTGATGAATTTTCTCAAAATAACCCGAACATTATTTCCATAGAAGCAAATGTTGCTAATGAAAAGCAAATGTCATCAATGTTTTCTTCAATTAAAGATAAATTTGGAGAGATTAATGTTCTTATAAATAATGCGGGGATAGCCGGACCTTCAGCTAGACTTGAAGATACTAGCTTTGATGAATGGAAAGAAACATTAAATGTAAATCTAGATGGCACATTTCTTTGCAGTAAATTAGCTATACCTCTTTTAAAGAAAGCTGGTGGTGGTTCAATTATAAATATTGGGTCTACTTCTTCTTTTATGGGAACGCCTCTTCGATCATCTTATTCCGCTTCGAAATGGTCATTAATTGGATTAACAAAAACTTGGGCTATGGAGTATGGAGCAGAAAATATAAGAGTGAATACAATATGTCCAACATCGGTTAATGGAAATAGAATAGAAAATGTAATCCAAAAAGAAGCTGAGTATAGAAATACGACGCCAGAAAAAATCAAAAGTGCATATCTGAACCAAACCTCTCTAAAAGTTTTTGTTGATGTAGAAGAAATTATAGGAATGGTGGTATATCTGTTGTCGCCTTTAGCAAAAAAAATAACAGGTCAAATGCTAGTTATCGATGGACATACTGAGAATTTATCAATGATTAATGAAGATGGAGAATAAATGAAAGCTGCATGGTATGAAAAAGCAGGCTCTGCTTCTGATGTCCTTAGGGTTGGAGAAATACCTGATCCTTATCCTAAGGCTGGAGAGGTTTTAGTTAATATTAAAGCTTCTGGAGTTAATCCTTCTGATGTAAAAATTAGAGCAGGTACCAGGGGCGATCTTGAATATCCAATGGTCATTCCTCATTCTGATGGTGGTGGAATAATTGTTGATGTTGGAGAAGGAATTAGCTCAGATAGGATAGGAGAGCATGTTTGGATTTGGAATGGAGCTTTTGGGAGAGCCTTTGGAACATGCGCAGAATTAATTGCATTACCAGCAGTACAAGCTGTAAAAATGAACCAAGATACTTCATTTGAAGCTGCAGCTTGTATGGGTATTCCTGCGTCGACTGCTTATTACGGAATATTTGCTAATGGTTCTGTTGAAGAACAGACAGTTATGGTTAGTGGTGGTGCGGGCGCTGTCGGATATTATGGTATCCAATTGGCAAAATGGTCGGGTGCAAATGTTATAACAACAGTTAGCAATGATGAGAAGGCAGATATTGCTAAAAATGCTGGTGCAGATCTTGTATTAAATTATGAAAAAGATGATGTAATTGGAGCAGTATCTGATTATACAGACGGGGCGGGTGTTGATCGTATTTTGGAGGTTGAATTTGGTAGTAATATTTTAATAAATGAGAGAATTATAAAAAACAATGGGACTATTGCGGCCTATGCATCAGCTGGAATTATGGAACCAGTTCTCCCGTTTTATAATTTAATGTTTAAGGGGATCAAAATTGATACATATTTAATTTATATGGTTTCTGAAGCTAATCGTGAAGATATTATTGCTGGTATTAGTTCTGCTTTGAATGCCAATGTTCTTAGTCATATGATTACAAAATCTTACACGCTTAAAAATATCATTGATGCTCATGAATCTATGGAAAGCGGGACTATTGTGGGCAATATTGTTGTTTCTTTATAGGGATACTGTTGAATATATTTTAATAAAATTTCTGATCTATGAATTATAGCCCTTCAGCAAAAACGATAACCTTATCATTCTTTGCAAAGGTTCTTTTTTCAGATTTTAGGGGGTTTATAATGACTCCTGCATCTAATGATAATAATTCGTTTTCACTTGATTTCTGATATCCAAATGCTGTTTCACCCTTGAGCCCGGCTGATTCGCATATTGAATAAAAATCAATAGGTTCTGAAATATCAACATAATCTGTAATGGGCTTGAAATATATTTCAGATCCCAGGGGCGAAACTAAATAATCAAAGAAAGTGCTTATATCTGGATTTTCTGCAATTTGTACCAGCATAGATTGAACAATGATTTCACTATATAAATAATCATCGTCTTTTTCAGACTGGAATATTTCTGCATTTTTTGAATTAACTAGCTCAGTGGTTATTGCAAGATTTTTATGAGACTTATTTTGAATATCTCTTATATTAATTAAAGTAAATAATGTTTGAGCATCACATTCCTCAATATCATTAAGTCCATTGAATGGGCTAAGAATTAATATTTTGTCTTCATCTCGAAAATCTATGCTATCTAAAAATGTTCGTGACCTCACATCCCCGTAGATAAATAGAATATTTATATCGCTACTAGTTAACTCAACAGCAAGCTCGTTGCTGGCTTTGTTGTCATTAACAAGGATTATTTCTGATTTACTGTCTAAATATTCAATAAGGTGGCTACATATAACCCTTGTCCTCGACATATCATAATCAGCATAACCAAATATAAATACTCTCTCTACTTTAGAATGTGTCTTGGTATCTTTAATAATGTTTTTTTCATTATAAAGAGTATCTTTGCTTGGCTTGATTCCATCCTTCATTACTCTGTCATCGTCTTCTGAAATGGAAATTATTTTGTCCTCTGCACCTATCTTCTCATTAAAACTTGGGCTAATTAATATCTTGCCTTCTTTTTGAATGCCTATGACGCTCGATGAATCATAACCCAAAACTGCTTCTCGATATGTGCTGCCATGCAAAGATGGCTCATTTGTAAAATAAATCTCATCTCCATCAAAATTAACCAATTCTAAGAAAACAATTGCAAGTCCATCCTGAAGACAGGTTTGCGCATCTATCCTGGAAAGCATATCCCCAAAATATAAAATCTTAGCCTCTGAACCTCCAATTATTTTTGCAAGTTGGAAATTCTTTTTTGAATTTATCTTGGTAACAATATTGTAAGGCTCCTCTTTTCTATTAGGATTATTAATAATTGCAGCTATGGTTTTTATTGTTTTCATATCATCGATATGATTAATTAGTATGGATTTTGATTCGTTTATATTTATTCTTTCAAGATTATATCTATCATAAGTTGAGCCCTGTTTTGGAATAATTCTTTGATAATCTTTTTTATCTGGAAACATTTTTAATAATTGTGTGTTCATTTCAACTGGATCCATTTCATCTAAAATTAATAAATTACAATTATTATTACTTTCATTAGCTATAAGAAATTCTTTAATGATTAAATTTATTCCTGGTGACCATCCAAGAATTATTTGATGCCCGCTCTCAAGGACAAAAGATTGACCCTTCCTAATACTTAATATCCTTTCTCTTATATTGTTAACAATTAAACCGATAAAAACAGAACTAACAAATAGGCTTGTGCTTATTAGTATTATGTTCAGAAATATCTTTAAAGCAGATGAGTTCCCTATGCTGTTCCCTTTTATTGAAGCAATAAAATAATCAAAGAAAGTTTCTAAAAATGATTTCGAGTTTTCATTTATAAAAAAATAATCAATTAAACTTATGAATAGAACTATTGAGGTAACAACAGCTATTAATATAAAAATAACGCTTAATAGGCTCCTGGTTAAACTCTTGTCAACTCTATATCTAATCTTCTTATATAAACTCATAACTCAATAATACTATCATGTGATTTGCATTAGGTTTAAAAAATAACTATATTTATATTAACAATATAGGGGGCAAGATTATGGCTAGGAAACTAAAAGTAGACGGAGACTATATAAAAGATGGTTCTAAAAAGGTTGGAAGAATAAAGCGTGATTGTATCTATGAAGGAACCTCAACGAGTTCTTCAAATCTTCTAGCATATATGCGTAAGGAAAAATTTTATTCCAGAAAGACAACTTCAAGTAGCGCCTGCATTGGCATGATTAAAAATGGGTATATTTATAATGATGACAGTACTTCTTCACGTCACAGAATTGGTAAATTTAGAGATGCTGAAAGAGTAGTAGATGGAAGATGTTCTGATGAAGTTCTGGGTGCGATATATGTTTTAATGGATAGAGGAGATTTATAAAGAATCCATCTGCAACACAAACTATATTGTTAAAAAATCCAGATAAAAATAATTTTTAGCGTTTAATATATGAGGCATCTTTTCATAAATTGTGCGCATTGCGTAAGAAAAATTAATTGGAGTTAAATTGAATAGAGATATATTTATACTAATAGCATCTTTTATGGTGCTCTCCATAAATGGGTCTCCTATTGTAGATATTGAAAATATTAGGAAGTCAGGAGAAATTGGTAGGTTTAATAATTTAGAATTTGCCCTTGCTGGGTCTCGCGGGAATGAAGAGAGAAATGATTATGATATAGGCATCTCTTTGGTTAATAATTCTTCGACAATAGAAAGATTATTTGTCTATGAGAAATCAGAGAGAACAAATAACGACGTGATCGAGGATGAGTCTACTTTTCTTCATGCTCGAATCTTATGGCAAATAGAAAATAGCAAATATGATTTTGAAACATATATTCAGAGTAGTGAAAATCCATTCCAAAGCTATAAAAGAAGAGACCTCTTTGGTGTTGGTGTAAGATTTTCTCAAATCCAATATATAAAATTAAGCCTAAGTCTTTTGCATGAAAATGAAGAAAGCTTATTGGGAGAGAATAAAAATACAGATAGGATTAATTTATATGCTCATAAAAATATAGATTTTGAAAACGATTCTTTTATTTCGTTCTCAACATTCTTCCAGCCATCATTAGATGATTTTAGTAATGATTATAAACTCTCTGCTTCTTTGTCTTATAACGTTCCTGTTTCTGAGAATTTCTTAATAAAAGTTAAATTTACTGACTCATTTGATAATGACCCTCCTGATTTTGCAGAAGAATCAGACCAATCCTTTGTAACAAGCTTTAATTATTCTTTTTAACGATGCTTAGTAATTCTTCATATATTGCATACATGGCATAAGTATCAAGCCAACAATATCTCAATAAGTCCTGCCTAATTTCATCAATTTCATTATCTCTTTTATTTTTTAGATTTCTAAAAGCGGTTAAGGCCATGCCACCATTGCTAATTTTTAGTTTTTTGTAATCTAATTCTTTATTGTCTTTACATAATGCAGGCAAAACTTTTTTAATTGAAAAGCTGCCCCCAAATTCTGGATGATAGTACCCCCCTTTTGAAAAGGGATCCTTGAGATCTAAAATTCTATTATTGAGATCAAGAAGTTTGCTGGACAAATCTGGGCAGGATCTTGCTAGGTCCTTAATAACTCCGATCTCATAAGACTTATGATAGGTAATTATAGAGCCGCTTTTGGGGATATTATCAAGCATGCTTTCTGCAATCTTTTGTCTAGGATCATCTCCATGATTTGCTAAAAATTCAACATGGGAATCATCTGTATCAACCGAATCATTTGGACCTTTTTGGATATGAAGTGAATACTGAAATGGCATTCTTTCATTAGGTTTTTGTCCATTATGGCTTGGTATTGGTTCGTTATAAGTTTCAAAATCAAAATAACTAATTGGATAGGATACCTTTGAAATAAAGTCTTCTATTATCTCTTTATTTATAAATGTAATATTTTTCAGAGTTGATTCTATTTGTGTTTGGTGTATTTTAGAAAAACTTTTAATATCTTGTATCTTCTCAAAAACATCTATGCCCCCATCATGAAGTTTAAATTTGTCCTTAGCCCGCATTCCCCGAAGTTTAAAGACAGAATTAATATTATCTATATCTTTAGGCCAACAATGAGCTTTAAAAGTACATTCATTTTTTGCATCAGGATTGCCGCTAATTCTATTTTCAGGAGGAGAGTTTAATTCCGCTACTTTTTTAAGATTTAACAACGTTTTAGAGGTTTCGGTTTGATTTAATTCAACATATTCAGTAAGTAAATGCTTTTTGAAAACATTTTTTAACTTAAGCTTCTCACCCCTTTGATAATCTCTGTCTAGAGTTATTACATACATATCTCTGAGCTCAAGGCCGTCTACTTTTTTAAGAATATGCCACTGTATGCTCGCATCCTCTTTATGAATTGGTTTCATTCCTAATGAAGATTTCACCTCGAATATATCCCAGCCATTTGAAGATTTATTCATAATATCAACTCTAATAAAAACCCCATCTACAAGAAACGATCCCTCGAAAATAACTTTTGAGCCATTCTCTATTGCTTGAAGAGTTAATCGATGCATTTCATCATAATCTCCTCCTAAAAAAGGAATCTCTTCACCTTCTGGAAATATTTTTTTTACTTGATTGCCCACCTCTTCACCATCTTTTAGTCTTTGTTGAGCTAGTTCATCATTAAGATCAAGATCTTCATAGCCGTTATACTTAAACCAAAAACACCTTTGGCACCCATGTCCAACTATAAAGTTTGATTTAGTTATCATTATTTTATATTAAGGCTCTTATAAGCTGTTTTTAAGAATCAACAATTAATTTAGTGCCTTGATTATTTATAGATCAATTTTTTTCTTATTTGCCTTATCAAAGTAATACTTTAGAAAATCTCGGGCCTCTGTGTACTCCTTAGAGTCTTTCCTCTTACTTTCAAAGGCTTCTCTGTATTTCTCTACCTGTTTTTGGGAAATCAGATCTTTATTAATTTCTGGATTCCCCTTTGCTTCAGATGAATCATCAATTAAAACCTTTAAAACATCTTCGTTTAAAGGAGTCTTGTCGGGATCAAAATTAGCTTCCATGAAGTCAATAAAGCCAATATTTCCAGGAGCTTTTTTGGTTTCTTCATTTACTTCTTTTATCGCCCTTCTGTGGTCAAAATCAAAACCGGATTTAGTAAAAACTATTGGCAAGTTATCATATTTTGGGTGCTTGGATGCTTGCAAATGAATATATTGACCTGTTGCAGGTTTATGATGAAAGAGGATAAGAGATATTTTTTTCTTCTTATAATATAGCGAAATTGCTCCGGCATACTTAATTACATAATCTGAATCATGCTCATCCATAGATTTAGATGCATCAAAGTCAACTGCTTTATATGGATCTGATTTAACAAAATCTAAATAAAACTTAATTGTATTGGCGATGTCTGATGAGATCGGGTCGCCAGTTTTAGCTAATATCTCCGCATTCTTCTCTTCTAACCAAGCATCATATCCTGATCTAAAGAATCTCTTATATGACCCTTTCGGAGGCCTTATGTTTGGATTTTCTTTGGATGACACGCTTGTAACAGCTGTTTGACCCAACGCAGTCTCAATCAGCTCAATAACATCTGTCTTTTTATCAAATTCCTCATCAAAAAGACTTATAAATTGCGATATATCTGTAGCCTTTGATCTTCTTCTGGGATTTATATAGCATACTCTGAATAAACATTTTTCCCAATCCGAATCAAAATTGTCTGTGTCAGATGCTTGAGCAAAGTTTTTTTCCCAATTCTCATCCTCCTCCTCTTTTGCCTGAGTTTCTCTATATGCTAAATCTTCATCCCACTCCCTAAAATTAGGATTATCTGCAAAGAGTTGATAAATTTCTGGATGGGCTATTTGCAAACAAACCATTGCAAACATAACCATCGCGGTATCTTTATCTCTTAAAATACCATCTGAATCCCCCTCAGCATCTTTGTCATTTAAAATTTTAATTAACGCCAGGGAGTTAATTAGTCTTTTGATAGATCTAGGGTTACCTCCGATTGATTTTGTTACAAATTGATTTATTAATTCGGGCTCCAGCTCATCTTTGCCTGCATAAAAATCTATTTCGCCCAAAAGACCTAAGACATAATTTGCAATATCATAATTACCCATTGGCATGGTGAATGGCAGTTGAATGATTTTGTCAAAAAATG
>Ga0315322_10004629_pt1 | contig 10580 bp, 7 predicted proteins | sample M110021515metaG_FD_203461 | JGI IMG/M metagenome (GOLD analysis project Ga0315322, IMG submission 203461) | Ammonia-oxidizing marine archaeal communities from Monterey Bay, California, United States - M1 100m 21515 | ecosystem: Environmental > Aquatic > Marine > Intertidal zone | place: USA... | reverse complement strand
CGATCCCTATAAACCCAACGGAGCCGATATCGCATTGGGCATCAGGCGCGCCGATAGCCTGGAAGAATTATTCGCGCAAAGCGATATCGTAACCCTGCACACTCCCCTGAATTCGGAAACACATAACCTGATCAGTACGGACGCGCTAGCGGCAGCCAAACCCGGTTTGATTCTTATTAATACAGCACGAGGCCCTGTGGTTGATATTGATGCGCTCTATGATGCTTTAAAGAGAGATCAAGTGCTGGCCGCCGGACTCGACGTACTTCCAGAGGAACCGGCCAATACCAACAAGAAACTAATTAAAGCCTGGCATGAAGATGAAGCCTGGCTTCAACATCGGTTAATCATCACGCCTCATTCGGCGTTTTTTACACCCCAGAGTATGCATGACATCAGAAGTTTCTCTGCCGCCACAGCGGCGAAGTACCTGCGTACCAATAGATTAGATAATTGTGTCAACGAAGCCTTTTTGAAGTTCCGCCGTTAACAGCGTAGCTCTGACACTGCCCGTCCTCACCTAGTGCAATAAAAAAAGGCCGCATCCGCGGCCTTTTTCCACTAACCAACCGGCTAGCCTTTGGCTTGACGGCGCTCTATAGCCTCTTTAATAACCGCATCGGCCACACTACGTGGCGTAGGATCATAGTGACTGAATTCCATTGAAAACTGGCCGCGGCCTGATGTCATGGTCCTCAGGTCACCAATGTAACCAAACATTTCTGATAAAGGCGCAGATGCCTTGACACGCACACCCGTAGACTGTGGCTCCTGACCTTGGATCATCGCTCGTCGACGGTTCAGGTCACCAATGACATCACCAACATGATCTTCAGGTGTAAATACATCAATCTTCATGATGGGTTCCATGATCTGTGGACCAGCTTTACCCATGGACTGCCTATAGGCCGCTTTTGATGCTAGTTCAAAGGCAATGGCAGATGAATCAACCGCATGGAATGCACCATCCACCAGTGTCATTTTCACATCCAGACAGGGATAACCGGCAAGTGGGCCCTCTTCTAGGCAGACCTTGAAACCTTTTTCTACCGCTGGCCAGAATTCCCGGGGAACATTGCCGCCAGTAACCTTGGATTCAAACAAGAAACCGGCACCAGATTCAGCAGGCTCAATGATGTAATCAATCTTGGCAAACTGACCCGATCCACCCGTCTGCTTTTTATGCGTGTAGCTGTCTTCGATGGTCTGCGTAATGGATTCTCGATAGGCAACCAGTGGTTTACCCACCTCGACTTCAACGCCATGGGTTCGCTTCAGGATATCGACCTTGATATCCAAGTGGAGTTCACCCATTCCTTTAATGATGGTTTCGCCTGATTCCTGATCCGTTTCCATCTGGAAGGAAGGATCCTCCTGAATCATCTTCGATAAGGCTAAACCCATCTTCTCAGCGCCGCCCTTGTCTTTGGGCGCAATAGCGATATAAATAACTGGGTCAGGAAATACCATTGGTTCAAGGGTAGCAGGTACCTTTTGGTCGCACAGGGTATGCCCTGTCTGCGTGTTCTTCAGTCCAATCAACGCAACGATATCGCCTGCCTGGGCTTTATCTAGCTCAATACGTTCATCGGCATGCATCTCAACAATACGCCCTATTCTCTCCGTCTTACCGGTAAAGGTGTTAAGCACGGTGTCACCCTTTCTAATCGATCCTGTATAAATACGGGTAAAAGTAAGCGCACCAAAACGGTCATCCATGATCTTGAAGGCCAGCGATCGAAGCGGTTTTTCTGGATCAACTACTGCAAAATCTCCTGTAGGGGTTCCGTCAAGGTCAACTTCCGGCTGGGGCTCGACTTCAGTCGGATTAGGCAGATAATCGACAACGGCATCCAGAACCAGTTGCACACCCTTGTTCTTGAATGCGGAACCGCAGAAGGTAGGAAAGAAATCAAGCGCGATGGTACCAGACCTGATACAACGCTTAAGATCAGCAACACTGGGCTCCTCTCCATCATCGAGATAAGCCATCATCAAATCTTCGTCTTGGTCGATCACTGACTCGATCAGCTTTTCTCTATATTCCTGCGCTAAATCAGCCAGGTCTTCCGGGATTTCCTTAACCTCATAATTCATCGGATCACCAGACTCATCCCACACCAGCGCCTCTTGATTCAATACGTCGACAACACCGATAAAATTTTCTTCAGTGCCAATCGGTAAAGTCATGACCAACGAATTAGCGCCAAGTACAGTTTTGACCTGGTCAACTACTCTATAAAAATCAGCACCCAGGCGATCCAGTTTGTTCACGAAAATAATTCTGGCAACTTCAGACTCATTGGCATATCGCCAATTAGTTTCTGACTGAGGTTCGACACCACCAGAGCCGCAAAACACACCGACGCCCCCGTCGAGTACTTTCAGGGATCGATAAACTTCAATCGTAAAATCGACGTGTCCGGGGGTATCAATTATGTTCAGCCGATGATCTTTCCAGAAGGTTGTCGTCGCGGCCGATTGAATAGTGATTCCGCGCTCCTGCTCTTGATCCATAAAATCGGTGGTTGCTGCACCATCGTGCACTTCACCAATTTTGTGAATCTTACCGGTAATATTCAAGATGCGTTCTGTGGTTGTCGTCTTGCCAGCATCTACATGGGCGAAGATACCGATATTCCGATAGCGATTCAGATCAGTCATAACAATTGCTCGTTGTTGGTATTTTAAAGTGAAATCAATAAAAAACGCCGCATCTTATACCCCCTTGCCTCCAGAATCCAGTTGAGTTTTCAGTGATTTCGACCTGAGTATTAAAAAAACCCTTTCTGGACCGGATCACTTAGTTCGCTGCGCAAGGAGATGCGAACCATTCTGTTGCCAATCGAACGGCTAAAGTGCTCGCCCGTTAATCATTCAGGACGCTTAAAAAACCAACTCAGCAGGCAGAACAGCTGGGCCCTAATCGACCTCAGCAAGCGCTCAAAAACCATTCAAAATGCTGGCTCTGCATCTTATTATGACATCGGTGCTGCAATCAGCGATCAGAAGCCATCAGTTCTACCAGTTCTACCAGTTGAACGGCTTAGGGTACAAATCCGTTGAGCCGCTTTTTAGTATAGCAAGGCTTTCATCCCGGCCCCGCGCAAGGCATTATGTGCTGAACTCCGCAATGACTCGCAGGAACTTATGGCTGATTCTTTTTCTGGTGTCCTGGTATTCGCCCTGCTGGCCACTTTCATCCTAGCAGGAACAATCATCAGAGCTAAAATTCCCTTGCTGGCTAAAACGCTGATCCCTGCCAGTTTAATTGGCGGCCTGATCGGCTTTGTCCTGGTCAACTCTGACCTTGCACTCGGCTACACTTCGGAAGATTTCATCGTCTTCACTTTTCATTTTTTCACCTTGAGTTTCATGTCACTGGTGCTAACGGGTGCAGATCCAAAACAAACTAAGACCCCCATATTCCTCGGCGGCTCGTGGCTGGCTTTAATCTGGGTCATCAGCCTGGCCATGCAGGCCATGCTGGGTCTTGGTGTAATCCAGGTATACAATTTAGCTGCCGATATACCGCTATCGGAATTTCTTGGTCTTATCGTCACCCATGGATTTACCCAGGGTCCTGGTCAGGCCCTTGCCCTGGGCGACCTCTGGCAACACCAATATGGTATCGAAAATGCGGTGGATTTTGGCTTGATCTATGCCTCCATGGGTTTCCTGTCGGCTTTTCTATTTGGCATTCCAATGGCCAGGTGGGCAATTCGTAGACAACTTCAAACCAGCACATTGGTTGAATTAGACCCGGTATTTGAAAAAGGTATTTACCCTAAGGGGGAAGGGCCTATAAGCGGTAAGCAGGTCACCCACTCGGCCAACGTTGATAGTCTGGTGTTCCATCTAGGCATATTGGGTTTTGCCTATTTGCTAACTGACCAATGGCTGCTGCATACACAGGTCCTGGTTGTCGACACCCTATTTGCAAACATATTCAGCCATAACCTGTTCTTCATCCATGGCCTGATCATCTGTGTCATTTTAAGATTCATCCTGGATAAGCTCGGTTACGGCCAATACATCGACAATGAAACCCAAAAGAGAATCACCGGTTCCTCCGTTGACCTCATGGTTGCAGCAACATTGATCAGCATTCAATTCGGTATTTTAATCGAATACATTGTTCCTATTCTCCTGGTATGTGTGGTTGTCACCCTGGCAACCGCATTGCTCTGCTTCGGTTGTGCCTCGCGTCTAAAATCCCTGGGCGTAGAGAGAGGTTTGACTACTTTTGGTTGTTGCTGCGGATCAACCGGCAGCGGCTTACTTCTGCTGAGAATTCTTGACCCTGATTTATCCACACCGATCGCCAAGGAACTGGCTTTTTTCAATATAGCTATATTATTCCTGAGCTTTCATATCCTCACTTTAATGGCGCCCATTCTTCCCGCCATCAGCCTGATGACGATCGCGTCTATTTACATGGTTACCATTGTCATTGCTGCTGGTCTACTGATTGTGCTTAATCGGAGAATTCGTCCGGAATGATTTGTCCGGACCCAGGTCTGCAGATCAATTGATGCCCTTTAATAATTTGTAATCCGCAAAATTGAGATCATCATCGGTCCCGGCCAGGATCCGTGGTGGGCTGGAACAATTTCCCAGTCGCCTACTCGCTTGCACTCCATGGGGTCTGTTATATTTACAATAGAAAGTCCTGGACGACACACAACACCGGCAAACCGGAAATACAATGAATACGATTTTAAATTATGGCTCTTGTTGCATTGATCACGTTTACCAGGTGCCACACTTTGTCGCAGCAGGAGAAACCCTTCCCGGTACAGACTATGCGGTATTTCCTGGAGGCAAAGGCCTGAATCAGTCAATTGCGATCGCCAGAGCCAATGGCTGTGTTATTCATGCCGGCAAAATCGGCCAAGACGGTCTGTGGTTAAAAGACCAGATGCACAATGCAGGGGTTGGGCTTGATCATCTCATAGTCGGCGCTGCCAATACGGGGCATGCGATCATTCAAATATCTCGCAGCGGAGATAACGCCATCATCATTTACGGTGGTACAAACAGGGAAATTCTTGCCAGCGAAACAACTAAATTCTTTGATGATTGCAGCAAAGGTGACTTGCTGCTATTACAAAATGAAGTGAGTGGCAACGCAACTGCCATTCTTACCGCCAAGGATCGAGGCATGCTGGTCGGTTTCAATGTTGCCCCCATGACCTCGGATGTATTTGACCTGCCCCTTGATTTAGTTGATTACTTTGTCATCAATGAAAATGAGGGCCGAGCTTTAGCCGCTACTGAAGACCTGGAAACAGTGCCTGATCGTCTTCTCGAACAATACCCGAATTGTAAGGTGTTACTGACCCTTGGCGAACAAGGCTCATGGTATAAAGATGCCACAATAGAACTCAGGCAGGCTGCCTTCGATGTTAATATGGTCGACTCAACAGGTGCTGGAGATACCTTTACCGGCTATTTCTTCGCCGCCCTCCAGTCAGGTGCATCAACTCAGCAAGCCTTAACTAGAGCCAGCGCTGCAGCGGCCTTAAGCGTTACCAAGCCCGGCGCAGCAACCTCCATTCCCAGTGCCGAAGCCGTTGACGATTTTCTTCAATCTAACCCGATCTAGGCATCACCAAAACTAGCGCTAAGCCTTTGACAGGCTGCCGTGTAGTCTGTCTTTTCAAGCCCGTTCACGGGTTTCCTGGATTGCTTCGAAGCCATCGAATGTTCCAGATAGTCTGGATGAAAAGGCACGAACTGGCCTTTTAACTCACTTGAGGTCAAACTTGATTCATTGGGCACTGGAACAAATACTTTCATAACCTATTTCCAATTTAACTATTAGCTTTTTTACAGGACAATAGGGGAATCACTACACAGGAATGATGAAGAATCACGGGATAATTGTGGAAAACTAGTGAAAGAACAAATATTTTCTGTTTTTATCCATGATTGGATTCAAATGCAGATACCTTTAGACCTGTAATTGAGTGAAAAGAAGCCTAAAGTAAGCAAGTTCCAGTACCTGCAATCAAATTTTATGAGGAACCCGGTATGGCTAAGCGAATCGTCATCGTTGAAGACGACCCAGATCAGCGTAATAACTACATCGATGCCATCTCCAAAAAAGGTTATGAGGTCAGGGCATTTGCATCTAGAACCGAAGCCTTGGCCGGTTTTGATTTGGAACTGCCCGATTTGGTTATCCTGGATATTATTCTCGGCGACGAAGTCGACGCAGGTTTTGAGCTCTGCCGAGATCTGCTGGCCAGGTCGCCTAACCTGCCGGTTATTTTCCTCACTGAACGAATAGCTGAAATCGATAAAATAAGCGGGTTACGGTTGGGTGCCTGGGACTATTTACCAAAACCAATCTCACTTGATTACCTGTCAGAGAAAATCAGCTCGCTGATTCGAATCCACAAAGTCCGAAGCCTGACCATCCAAGGCTCAAGTCAAGCCAAGCAGGTCGGTGATATGTCTATTGACCAGGAGGCACTATTGGTATCCTGGAAATCTCGATCAATAAACCTGTCAGGAACTGAATTTAGAATGCTGGCAAAACTGGTGCGAGTACCCGGTCATGCGGTGTCTTACGATACCCTGATGAACGCAACAATGCAGTCCCTGGTCACCAACAATACCATCAATACCCATATGAGAAATATCAGGAAAAAGTTCGAAGCGGTCGATTCAGAATTTGACTGCATCAAAAGCGAATATGGTTTTGGCTATCGCTGGTCGACCCAGGCATGACAGAGCCAACAGTATAAGTAGATGCAAGCGACCACCTTCAAGGGGCCTAACCTCGGTACCAAATTATTCATCCTGATGAGTTTTATACTTGTCGTCATACCCTGGTTCAGTTACCTCTACTTGAGCGAAATGGAAGACTTCCTGGTCGAGAGTCAGGCCAATGCGCAACTATTGACCGCCGAAGGGATTTCAACACTCCTTAACGGAAGATCCGACTTATTCAACGAGTTACCACTGAGCCCGGATGGTTACGAACAATTATATGCCCACCCCCTCGAAAAACCCATTCGTATCGATGGTATACGCTCTGACTGGGAAGATGTGCTGGACTACAACGTAGGCTTTGGTACCAGAACTGTCCCCGACGATCGGAGCCAACTGGTTAATCAATTCTATCTGGTACTCGGCGAACACAACGGCCAGGTCTATGCATTTGTTCAAGTGCTCGATGACACGGTCATCTTCAGAAACCGCAATATCCTTCGCCTTGATCTGTCTGATCATATACGCGTCACTTTTACAGGCAAAGATGACAAAGTCCAGAAGCTGGTCATCACTGCGACTGAAGAAGGGGTTACCACCGCTTATGCCGTCGATGAGAACTGGCGCTATGCCTTGTTGGGAGAAGCTGAAAACAAAGTTCCCGGTGTGCTTACGCAGACGGCCAACGGCTATTCAGTCGAATTTCGTATTCCTCTGGAGCTATTAGGCTCAACCAAGAACTTTGGTTTGGCGGTTGTCGATGTTGATAGTATGGAATCTCGGTCAATCGAGTCAATCACGGGCACCCTGCCATCAGCGGGTCGAGAAGCTTTTGGACTGGTATTACTTAAATCGCCGGAGGTGCTGCGCATCATTGAGGGACTAGGCTATTCCGGCGCAAATATTCAGGTTATAGATGCCCAGCAAAGAGTTCGAGCTGAAGTCGGCAGCTATCGTGATGCCAGCAAGGCACAGCAAAGTCCTGAAACAGGTAATTCGCTCCCCTTCCTCGAACGACTGGTTAACTGGCTGCTTAATCCAGTCTATCAACTAGTTGACCTGAGTCTTCGAGACCAGGAATACGCCCGGGAAGATAACATCATCACTGAAGCACTCAAGGGCAACCCTGGTTTTGATCACCTCTTATCTGATGACCAGGGAGAGATGATCATCGCAGCCCATCCTATTATCGACCAGAATGCCGTGATCGGTACTGTGATTCTTAAGCAGAACACAAATAGGATCCTTGAGGTCAGGCGCGATGCCCTGAAACGGATTGTCAATTTTTCAATTGTTTCCGTGATCCTGTTTGCCAGCATTATCCTGGGTTTCTCTGTCAGGTTAGCCGGAAGAATCAGACGTTTGGGCACAGAAGCCAATAACGCTATTGATATCTATGGTCGCCTGAAAACAAACAAGATCTCGTCAGAAACGAATTCCGGCGATGAGATAGGCGACCTGGCCAGAAGCATATCGGGGATGCTGGCCCGACTACACCAACATAACCAGTTTCTTGAAAACATGCCCAGGACATTGCGTCATGAGATAAACAACCCCTTAAATGCCCTATCAACCTCCCTGCAAAATCTAGAAAGCCAGCCAGGCGAAGAAGCTAAAAGCAAATATATCGACAGCGCAAAAAGAGGCGTGAACCGGATTGGCATGATAGTACAAAATCTGGCTGATGCGGCCAGCCTGGAGGAATCGCTGATTGGTGAAGAGATGGAGATTATCAATCTACATGACCTGATCAAAAACTATCTCGCCAACTGTAGAGTCGTCCATCCCAACATGGAATTCGATTACCGAGGCTCAGATGAGCCTTTGTATGCGCAAATCTGCGATTTTCGTATCGAGCAGCTACTCGACAAACTGATTGATAACGCCATCGATTTCGCAACACCCGGTACAACAGTCGTTCTCAGCCTGACAGCGGACGAACGAGAGATCAGCTTTTCCGTTGAAAACGCCGGCGAGCCTATCCCGGAATTAATCAAACATAGCCTGTTTGACTCTATGGTTACCGCTAGAGACAAAAACCCTGACAACAGGCTCCACTTTGGTATTGGTCTTTATGTAGTAAGGGTCATCGCTGACCATCATCAGGGGAGCGTTCAAGCGATAAACCTTAGCAACGACAGCGGCGTGCGGGTTGAGGTGACCTTGCCTCGTTTCGCTGAACTTGAGCGCGCCTCTGCCACCACGGTAGTAGATGGCCTCAATTGATCTGGATCTGGCCGCGATCCTGAGGAGCCTGGAAAGCTGCCAACTGCCATTGACCTTGTTCAGCAGCCTTGGCCAGCATTTCAATCAGGGAAATACTGATCTGACTGGTCAGCACTAGATTCAGTCCCTCTCCCTGCTTGGGCAGTAATTGCAGACGCATCAATCCATCCTTCATTAGCGAGTAGTTGAGTTTGAAGGCAACAGCGATAGGCCATGCATCCGTATCCACTTCTTCTGAGTCTGCAAATGGTTGATCAAAATCGGCCTGTTCCAACACCTGCTCACGCTTGAAAGCCTTAACCTCTTCCTTACCAGAATCAGACATCTGTGAACTTACATCCGGGTCTATTTCTGTGTGTTGATTAAGAGGCTTTAGAATCAGCGTCAAGAATCGCCTAGTCAGCCAAATCCTGAACTCTTTTTGATCCTCTCGATTAACTCGAAATAAGATACGATCCTGTTCAGCATCATAGCGAGCCTGGATTTGTCGTATTTTCGTCATGCCTGACAGCATCCTCTTGAAACCAAACAACTGCATTATGATGGCATCACTGCGCCCGGGAAAGTACTACTGAGAAAGCGCACCGAGGCGAGTGCCACCGACAGAAACCCGTATCCTGCGACTAGTTTACCCCAGAGCTCTCGCTGGCAGAAATGATCGCCATCCAGGAATGACTGGCTTAACGGTGATTTGTACCAAAAAATGCGAATAGAGCTTGCTATCCGAGCGGCAATGATTACTATATCAAAAAATTTTGATATACCCATCCCATGCCTGCTGAAAGTATCTCATTAGACCTGCCCTCAGAAGTGCTGTTAACTTTTTGCAAGGCCTCTGCCGATAGCCTCAGACTCAACATCCTTAGACTGCTTAAGGATGATTCCTTTGGCGTTCTGGAACTCTGCCATATTCTTGATACAGCACAATCCGGTATGAGCCACCACTTAAAAATACTGAGCTCAGCTGAGTTGCTGGAAACCAGGAAAGAAGGTACCTCGGTGTTCTACCGGAGGGCTATCCTATCTGCTAGCGGACCACTGGCAGACTTTAAGCAAAGTTTTTTTCGGTCAATCGATCGCGTCCAGCTTGATTCTGGCATCGTAAAACGCAAAGCCAAGGTATGCAGTGATCGAGGTTACCAGTCACAGGATTTCTTCTCTCGTAATGCAGAAAAGCTCCAGCAAAATCAAGATTTAATTGCTTCCTACTCAAATTATTCAGGTTGCCTCGAGAACTTGATAGATAACGAGCAGATACCTGCCACCAGCCAGGTCATGGAAATAGGTCCAGGGGGATGTTCTCTCCTGGCCAAGCTAAGCACATCGTTCCAATCGGTTCTCGCTGTCGACAATTCGTCCCTCATGCTAGACAAAACACGTGCTTTAGCAAGCAGTCGGAACCTGAACAATATTAAATACCTGGAATCCAGCATAGACCAGCTTTCACCTGAAACGAAAACTGATCTCCTCGTCATGAATATGGTCCTGCACCACCTGCCATCTCCAGCAGCATCATTAGAGATTGCCGGTACCTTACTGACAGACCAGGGTCGTCTATTACTGATCGACCTTTGCCCACATCACCAGGACTGGGCAAGAACCACTTGTGGCGATCTCTGGCTAGGTTTTGAACC
>Ga0315322_10004620_pt1 | contig 10592 bp, 12 predicted proteins | sample M110021515metaG_FD_203461 | JGI IMG/M metagenome (GOLD analysis project Ga0315322, IMG submission 203461) | Ammonia-oxidizing marine archaeal communities from Monterey Bay, California, United States - M1 100m 21515 | ecosystem: Environmental > Aquatic > Marine > Intertidal zone | place: USA... | reverse complement strand
TCAGATTTTTCTCTCGAGGACGAAGCCTTTAGTCTCGACGGTACCGATTTAACAAAGCACAGCTTGTCGAACCTACCACAGATCCCGAAATGAGTTAATTTCAAAAAAGTAGCGACTAATTTTTCAAAATATCTGTACAACTAAAACACTACAAGAGACTAACTATGGGAAAAGTACATTCAACACAAGTAATAGGGATTGTTAGCGGTAAGGGCGGCGTAGGAAAAACAACAGTATCCGCAAATTTAGCGGTTTCGCTAGCTTCACAGGGCAAAAAGGTAATGGTTTTCGATGCAGATCTCGGACTAGCAAATGCTCAGTTGGCGCTTGGCTGCAGAGCTAAATACAATTTTAGTCATGTTTTGAGTGGAGAGAAGACTCTTCGCGAAATTATCGTAGAGGGCCCTATGGGTGTTCAGTTAGTCCCTGGCTCTAGTGGCATCCAACACATGGCTTCACTTTCTGTTTCAGAGGCGGCAGGTATCATTCAATCCTTTGCAGAGATAGAAGATGATCTGGATTATTTGGTTGTAGACCTTGCCGCAGGGCTCTCTGACTCTGTAATGACGTTTATAGGAGCTTGTCAGCACCGCTTTGTCATAGTCAAAGACGATCCTTCTTCGATTGCAGACGCCTATGCTTCTATTAAAGTCATGATCCAAGATTATCAGCTAAATAATATATCAATTATTACAAACTGCATGCCTTCGTCAGCAGAGGGTGATCGCCTTTACCAAGGAATTATGTCTGTAATCCAACGTTTTGTAGGCGGTGAGGTAGGACACTTGGGGACTATCCGTGAAGATGAAATGGTACTTAGATCAATAAAAGCATCAAAACCTTTACTTAAGTTTTCACCGTCAAGTGCAGCGGCGAGAGACTTTGAAAAACTTGCAAAAGAAGTTGCAAAGCTAACAACAAAAACCTCCATAAGTGGCGGCCTTCAGTTCTTTTTAGAGCGCCTTGCACGACAAGATTTAACCAATAAGTAGGATAACAAAATGTCTAATATTAGTGACTACAAAGAGATACAAAGCATTAATCAACCTGACGAAACTCTGTTGAAGAATATTGGCTTGGTGAAACGAGTCGCCTTACATCTGCAAGGGAGAATCCCAAAATTTATGGAGCTCGATGAGCTCATACAGGTAGGAACTATTGGGTTAATAGAAGCATCTAAATCCTTTGACGCAAATAAAGGAGTAGATTTTGAAATTTTCGCGAAAAATCGTATTCGTGGTGCAATCTTAGATCAAGTTCGAAAAATGTCTTATCTCCCTCGGTCAGCAATGGTTAACATTCGAGAACATAATGAAGCACACCATAAACTGGCGGCTGAACTGGGACGCGAACCGAATCACGCAGAGCTTGCTAATTTCATGGATAAAGATATAGATGCTTATCAAAAGGAACGAAATCATGCTAATCAGTTTCAGACCATATCCCTAGAAGCACAAGTGCCCGAGTCTATAGATCTTCCGTCAAGTAACTCAAATGAACCAGAATCACTATTACTTAGGGAGCAATTAATGGGTTCCCTCACAGAAGCTATTAATCAACTTCCTGAACGTGAGAAAACAATAGTTTCTCTTTACTATGTTGAAGAAATGAATTTGCGAGAGATAGGTGCTGTGCTTGAAGTTAGTGAGTCTCGTATCAGTCAAGTTCTATCAGGAATAACAAAAAAGCTGCGTAAAAACTTGATTAACAACGATGCTATGGTGTTTTAATAGAATAGAAAATCAAGTCTGGATCCCGAGGCACTTTGACAATCTGCTTGCCTCCCTGAGCTTCTTGCAAAATAGCTTGCCGCTTTAATACTTCTAGGTAGTCTTCGCGCTCTAAAGTTACTAATGCATCAACATCCTCAGTGAGCCTTTTGACGTCTACCAAGCGCTCTTCAAACTTCTCAATACGAAAAGACAGCCCCACCATGGATTTTGTTACATTGGCAATAGTAAGGTTTTGCTTATTCAGGGTATTTTCAAGCTGATTAATTTTTAAACCTACAGCAGCATTTTGCGTAGCAACTTTCTGCGCTGCCTCCGCTGGAATCTGGGTTTTTATTTCTTTTACAGCAATTAGTAATAGATTCTGCTGATCCAGGAATTGCTCTTGAATATCGCCCATCTCTTGAATCGTACCATTTAGCTCCTCAAATGAAGAAATCGCAGTATTCATATTGACCGCTCGTTTAGTCAGAGCAATAAGCATATCGTCGACTTGCCCAACCTTGTTAGACACTTGCAGAGCCATCGCCAAAAATAGAATTGCCCCTAAACAAAAAGCAGCGGTACTGCTGAATAACATCCGACTACTCGCAACGCTTGGGGCCTTGTCTGCAGTTAGTACTTCGGCTGCCTCTGCCTCTGCCTCTGCCTCTGCCTCTGCCTCTGCCTCTGCCACATGTTCTTGATCTTCATCAAGGGATTCATTTTTAGTAGATTTTTTATCGTTCATCATTCCCCCGAAAGCATAACATCTGAAGAAGGCTTTTCGCCTGATTATAGTTAGAGTCGGCAGGTGAAGGGCAATCTTTAGGGCTGATTTATCAGCCTTACAACTCACACTTCTGATCTATCTTGCACCACTCCCTTAATTGCCCGGCCTCCCAAAGAAAAAAATCTTCTGGGATTCCCGAGCCCGCAACAAACTCAGTAGCTTCGTCCCGTGAGGAGAATGGTCCTGAAATAACTCCGAAGTTTTTGTTACCTTTTGAGCTAATGGGTAAAATCCACGCATTAGTGAGGGCCGGGAATTCAGCCATATAACTCCCGATGCTTTCGTTACTATTTAAAACGATATGCTGTACGAAAAAAGTCTGTGCAGCTCTGCTTCTCAATTGATGTGTTATGTTTTGCTCGCTTTTTCTATCTTTATGTTCACCTTCAACCTCTTCGATCTCAAAATTTGTAGTTAGGCCCCCTGTTTTTCTTTGGTTTTGTAAAACAGCGTCTTCAGATTTTGGACTTCGCTCGGACAAAACACTCCGGTGACGCTCGTCCAAAGAGGAATTCTGAGAGAGTAAGGTCTCTGCATCATCAGGCTCTATTTTCTCGTTATCTTTATCCTTCGGTAACAGAGAATGCGGGAACATTTTATTATGAACTTCCTCTTTCTTTGGCTCGCCAGAAATACTCATTGATAGGTCGCTATATTCCTCGGTCAACATCGCAAAAACTAAGAGAGCTGCCAGAAGGAGGCCTACCACAATAGAGCCTCTGACTAGCCTCTCTGAGTTACCTGAACCTTTCTTAATGCCTTCTGCATCAGCCTGTGCGTTATGCTGTTTTTTCGAGTTGTCACTCTGGCTCTTTTTATAAGTTCCGGTTTGCTGCCCCCGAAGGACCATCTGATTTGGCTCTATCTGTGTTTTTTTTCCTGTAGTCTCCCCGTAGTGCCCGACATTGCTGAGAAGCAGCGTCGCTTCTCTTTCATATATCGTTCCTTGAGCTACCGCGACCAGTTCTTTGGCTTCCAAAACAGAGGGTATTTTGATATCCCAGCGATAGATATTTCTGCCAAGTAGTATTAATGTCTCATCATACCGTGGCCAGGCAACCTTGTTGATGAACAACACCATGCGAACATTAATTCCAGGAAAATCGGAGAGTAGCTGCAATAACAATGTCCACTGCTCAGATTCGACTACATTTGCATCATTAACTAACATGAGGGTAATCGGCTTGTGTGCTGGGGAGTTTTTTCGAGCTTGATCCATTGTCATTTGCGACAGCAATTGATTGAATTTTCTCAACAGCTCTTCAGTATTAGTAGGTGGGAAGATTTCTAAATTAAATTCTCTTTCCTTTCGTAATCTAGAAGTAAAAATTCGCGAATAATGGGTCAATATAGCTTCATTATCTCCAATAACCGCAAGCCCCATAGACTGTTCAGTAACGGCATGAAGGGACTGACGAAAATCATTTTTATCCTTACGGGAATATAAGATATCTCCATGGTCAAGGAATTGCTCAAGTTCAAGATTACTGCTCGTATCTGTGTTGATCATTTATTGCCCTCCTAAGGCAAAGCTTATGGCTACTGCAATGTTCCATCAGTGTTATATCGCATATCCAACGGAACTTCGGGATTCGGCTTGTCTGCCTCTGTCGCCCCCTTGTTAAAACTATTTAAACTAAATACATAAGCAATAACCTGAGCGACTGCGTAATATAGTGATTCTGGAATGGGTTCTTTGATATCTGTTGTAAAATAAAGCGCTCGCGCTAACGTAGGAGCAGAAAATACTGGGACCCCCTCTTCTTTAGCTCTCTCTCGAATTCCTTGGGCCAAGAAATCTACACCTTTGGCAACCAACATCGGAGCTCCGGCGCTTGATGGGTCATAGCTAAGGGCCACAGCAAAATGATCTGGGTTAACAACAATTACATCTGCGTCACCTACCGCTTCAATCATTAGAGCCATCGCCATTTCTCTTTGTTTACGCCTGATTTGAGCCTTTACTTCAGGGCGGCCTTCCGTATCTTTAAACTCGTCCTTTATCTCTTGCTTCGTCATTTTCATTTTTTTATTGTGCTCATAAATCTGATACGGTATGTCAATTCCAGCGGCTACAATTAATGTCAAGGTTACTAGGACGACTCCATTTGCAATCATCTCTCCTGCTCCAGACATTGCCGCTTGCACCTCACTAAAGCCCAAACCAACTAATGCATCGAAATTACTGCTAACTACAAAATAAAGAACCGAACCTACCAACCCAAACTTAAGCACGGCTTTAGATAGATCCACCAACGCCTTCATCCCGAATATGCGCTTTAATCCTTGTATAGGATTCAGCTTGCTTGCTTTTGGCGCGAGCGCTTTTACAGATAAGTTATAGCCTCCTAATAATCCAGCGGCAGCGAACGCAATGATGACGGTGAGCGCGAAAAGTGGTAGCGCCACTATCATGCTGTCTAGGGCATGAGACCCAAACGTCGTGGGCAATAAATTCGAGTCAAAAACATCCTTGCGGTCAAACACAAAACCCCTCGCAAATATTTCTCCAATCCTTATGAGCAAATAGCTGCCAAACAAGTACATAAACAATGCTGCACCAATCATCATCGCTGCGACTGAAAGTTCTTGAGAACGAACAACCTGACCGTCCTCCCTTGCTTTTTCAAGTCGCTTGGCCGTAGGCTCTTCAGTACGCTCTTCACTTGACGACTCATCTGACATCAAATGACCCCTATTACTTGACCTAAAACATCAAATGCTTGCTTCCATAACCATGTGATACGAAAACCTATACTTGACATCGACATCATCAACAACAGCATTCCAGCAAGGATCATTGCAGGAAATCCCACAGCAAAAATATTTAGGGCAGGTGCTGCTCTGGTGATAACGCCCAAACCCATATTGATTAAAAGCAACGACGCCATCATGGGTATTCCCAGCAAAACAGCGCCAACAAATATCATAGAGCTCCACTTTATTATTAATACGGCCAATGCTTGGATTTCAATTAAGTCGCCGATTGGAAGTAACCTGAAGCTCTCAAGTAGCAGAGAAATAATAATGGTATGTCCCCCAAGACCTAAGAATATAAGTGTTGAACAAACAACTATAAACTGCGAGATAACGGGTACGTTCCCCATATTCGCGTCAATCATATTCGCCATACTCAATCCCATAGAGGTAGATATGCTTTGACCCCCTACGATCAGTGCAGCATTAACTATCTGCAATGTAAGGCCCATACAGACTCCGATAAAAACTTGAACAACTATTTCTTTGAGCCCTGAGGCCGTAATTGGGTCGACAGTCGGCCAATCGGCAAGGGGGAAGACGAACCACGTTAAGACGGCCGCTAACAAAACACGTATTCGCACTGTCACAGCCTGTAAAGAAAAGAAAGGTGCTGCTAACAGAAAAGCTGACACTCGAACCATCGGCCAAACTAATTTGTAAAAATAATCAATAACTTCAGAAACTAAAACTTCCATCACATAAACAACATTGGAATCCGCTCGAAGATGCGTCTAAAAAAATCGACCATTACTGCAATTTGCCAGCCTCCAAAAATAACAAGAGCCACCACCATAACGCCCAACTTTGGTATAAAGCTTAATGTCATTTCTTGTATCGAAGTTGCCGCTTGAAATACCCCAATTAAAAGACCAACTGCTAACGCTGTTCCAAGCAATGGCGCAGCGACTAAGACCGCTATCCAAAGAGCCTCTCTTCCTAAATCTATTACTTGCGCCACTTCCATATAACCTCCCCTAGCCGATCACAAAACTTCCCGTTAGGGAGCCCATAATTAAAGTCCAACCGTCAACCAAAACAAATAGCATTAATTTAAAGGGCATTGATATCATCATCGGAGACAACATCATCATCCCCATGGACATCAAAACACTTGCAACCACTAGGTCGATCACAATAAAGGGTATATAGATAAGAAAGCCTATAGAAAAAGCACTTTTGAGCTCGGAGGTAATAAACGCCGGCACTAATGTTGAAAGAGGCACATCTGCGGGAGACGTTATATCTTTGTTATTTGCAATTTCCGCGAACATTGCGATATCTGCCTCACGCGTTTGATTAAGCATGAAGTTCCTAAAAGGCTCCTCGGCTTTTAAAAGAGCCGTATCAAAAGAAACTTGTTCCTCAAAGTAAGGCGTTATTGCCTGATCATAAACAGATGTCAGAACGGGGGACATAATGAATATTGTCAAAAAAAGAGATATACCGACTAAAACTTGGTTTGGCGGTGTTTGTGCCGTTCCCAAAGCTTGTCGAAGTAATGACATTACTATAATAATCCTGACAAAAGAGGTCATCATCAACAAGAGTGACGGCAACAATGTAAGCAACGTCATTAAGGCAAGCAGTTGTAAAGTTAAACTGTATTTAGTCTCACCGCTGCCATCATCAATCATATTTATGATTGGTAACCCTGTCTGAGCATCCGCGGGTACAGAAAGGATCATAGCTATCAGCGCAATACCGCCAACAAGCACGCTTGTTCCTTGTGCCGCATGCGCAGAAGATTTCGATTGAGGGGTCTCAAATCTAATATCTAACTTATGCGCCTGCCTAATTGTTTTGAACATCCATTAATCCTTTATCTTAGCTTTGTTAAATAGCGTTCTAAAACTCATGTCATGATGGCCTTTTTTATGCGTAATCTTGCTTTCATCAGAGCTTCCCTGGCTTTTGACAGCATGTCCCGACGCGTTCCACGTGGCTAGCTGAGTCAAACTATGAGGTGTTACACCAATTAGTACCTCGTCTCCATTGATGCCAACTAGCAACAATTTTTGGCGACTACCAAGATTTTTGATCTCGAGTAACTCTAGCTTTTGCTCCCCTGAAAAACCCATCCCTGCGCTATATTTTTTTATACCAAATAAGGTGGCTGCTAGCAGCGCTATTACTACTGCAAATGACCCCATCATTGTGATAACTTCACCTAAGCCAATAATCTCCATGTCGGTATGCTCCTTTTAAAGATTCTTCACTCGCTCTGATGCCGGCACTACATTAGTTAACTTAACGCCATAACGATCGCCAACAAGAACGACCTCACCCTGAGCAACCCGCGTGTTATTAACTAATAAATCAAGAGGCTCCCCCGCAAGCTTGCTTAACTCCACTACGCTGCCTTGGCTAAGGCTCATAATGTCTCGTATCTTTAGGCTGGTTCTTCCAACTTCTAAAGAAAGTGTGACAGCGATATTTTGCAGTACATCAGAGTCAATTTTGCTTTTGTTCGTTTCCTCTAATAATGACTCAGAGTCGCTTGCCTGGTTTGCTTGATCTGCTAGATTTACTTCTTTGTCTTCCATAATTTTCTCGCTTTTCTACTTGATCGATCGTTAAACATAAACTCATTCTTTCACTTCGAGCGGACTAAAGAATTCGCCAATTGCACCGCCATATTCGATCCTTGGGTGCCAATATTCCCCTCAAAAGCTCTTGTATTCTCAACATCCACTATCGCGAAAGCCGGCTTTGCAAAATAGACAATATCGTCTTGCCGAAGAGACTCAAACTCTTTTAAAGTGGTTCTTATTTGAGCCAGACTCACTGTTAATTCGAGCTCTGCGTCCATGACAGCAGACTTTAGATTTGCACTCCATCGCGCAGCCAAATCATCTTTGCCGGTGTGCGAAGTTGGCCGCAAAAAAGAGCTTCTAATAGACTTAAGAGCGTAGTATGGATATAAAATCTCAACAGTTCTCTCAGCCTCCGCAACTAACAGGTGAAACCGACTAACAAGAACTAACTCGTCAAACTTCATCGTTTTCACTTTTTTTGGATCACTTGTAAAGTCCACACCTGTACAAGTGAGAGGTTGAATTGGAGCCCAGGCCTCTTGCAGAGAATTATAGATCTCTGCCATCAATATTTTGTTTATGCTTAACTCAGTTCGTGTAAATTCTTTATCGCCACTACCAGATGCTTCAGATGCCGTTGAGCTTCCGAAGAAACTGTTAAAACATTCAGCAATAAGGTTGGGGTCAATGATTACCAAGGCCTCTCCATGAAGAGGTCTAGCACGAATAACGTTTATTGCTTGGGGAGCTTTTAATCTCCCTATGAACTCCCCATAAGTCTGGATGCTCACCTCCTCTGCTGCTCCATTTACTGGCGTTTTTATAATCCCCGACAACCGCTGCTTAAGTAAAATAAGGAAGCGCTCATTAATGGGGTTTATTGCGCTAGTATTCATCCCTCCAGCGCTTTCTTCATTTACCAGGTCATGCTTTACCGGCTTAAGCTGGGTGTTCAGACCGGTGTTTGACTCAATTGACCCATCTTTAACACCTGCTGCCAGAGCATCTAACTCTTCTGGTGATAATACGTTTTCTTTGTCAGCCATGTTGGCTCTCCATCGTTACCTTTTTGTAACTATCGCCTCGGCTATTGAACAATAAACTCGATAAAATATAGTTCTTGGATATCTCGATCGCCTATGCGCGTCTCTAGGACATCGTTCATTGCATTCTTAAGCTCCAAGGCTAAGTTATCTCTAAATCCTTCACGTGAAACCTGATCTTCTCGTTTCTCTGAGAGGATTTTTAGAAGTTGACTGCGGACAGGGTAAGCGTGCTTCTCTATTAACCTGAGAAGTGTTTTGTCCTCATTCTGTTTTACCATCACAGCAATCTTCACTTGAATCATTCTTTGTGAATTATGAAGATTACTTAGTAGCTCAGGCTCTATTTCAAGATACTTTAGCCCTTCGTCATCAATAACTTTTATAGCCTCATCTTGTCTCTGCTGATCATTTACTTCAGCGCCAGAATTTTCGGCATCTTCCATCGCAGCGATAGCACTCTCTGCATCAGTCTTTGAATCAAAAAATCCAACGGCAAATAGTGTCCCAAGTACCGCCCCTCCTAGTAGTATTAAAACCAAAACCACAATCAGCACAATCTTAACTATTGGTCTTTTTTTAGAACCCCCACTATCTTCGCTAGTTTCTTCACTACTCATTATTTATATTCCTTATTCATATCAAAATTGCTTATTGCGATGTCTTATTACTTTAGATAGATACATCTAAGCCATCGCTAAGAGTTTTTTGCTTTTCGCCTGTCTTTGGTTCTAACACAACAGCCCTTGCATGTAGCCCAGTCTCATCTCCATTCTTTTCTTTATCTGAGGGTGTCGAATTTCCGCCATTTTCTTGTTGCCTTCCACTCCCTAAACCTAGGTAAGCAGTTTTTATGCCATGTTCTCTTAATTCCTCTTTTAATCTCGGCAATCCTTCCTGAAGAAGCTCTCTGGTTAGAGCCTTAGATGCATTAAATTGTGCCTCCAACTCTCCACCCCTCATCTCTAAGTGTATTTCTATGCGCCCCAACGCTTTAGGATGTATATCTAACTCGACTTGCCAAACTCCTTTAGAAACTTGAGTAGCTAATCTCTGACCCAGAGCTTCTGCCAAACGCCTAGACATATAAGAATGTTGTTCTTGTTTGGTCATGGATAGAGCTTCGGGAAGCTCAATTGAAATACGTTTACCGGTTGTCTCTGTTACGGCCACAAAAGTCTCCGTATTTTTAGTCTGTAGGAGGGGGATATCGTTGTATTCTCTAACTAAATGCGCGGTTTCAGGAGTTACAGCCAAACTTAAGTTATTCGAATTTTGTGACAGCTGCACTATCGGAAAACCTTCTTTCACATGTGCCGGATCAGAGCCAATGAAATTATTTAACCTGGCTGTAAGCATATTATTTTGTGTAGTCGAGTCTTTAAGTGCACTAGCCAATAAGAAATTTGGCGTGTCGTAGTCAGCAGCTTGCAAATACGGAGTTTTATTGAGCTGCGTTAGGCTTTCACGTCCCTCATAGACTGGATTGGCACCAATCAAAATCTTTTCTTGGCCCGAGACATTGAAGAAAGGTTCTGTTGCTGCGGCTGTTTCGAGGCCTCTGCCTAGCTCAGATTCTTGAGCAAGAGCCTTTTCACTAGTCTGCAAAATATCCACTTTTGCTAGATCAATTGCGGGCTCCCTTCTAAAAGGATCAGATGGTTGGCTTTTCATTAAGAGCGCAAGCAATTCGGCTTCTATTCCCTGAGACTGGGCGAATTCTTCTAATACCTCATTAGTTGGTTCGTCACCC
>Ga0315322_10004615_pt1 | contig 10604 bp, 5 predicted proteins | sample M110021515metaG_FD_203461 | JGI IMG/M metagenome (GOLD analysis project Ga0315322, IMG submission 203461) | Ammonia-oxidizing marine archaeal communities from Monterey Bay, California, United States - M1 100m 21515 | ecosystem: Environmental > Aquatic > Marine > Intertidal zone | place: USA... | reverse complement strand
TTGATGCTAGTAATCTGAAGGTCTTTTTGTGAACCTGCTACCACATTAATCTCAAAAGCGTAGGTTCTACCGAGTCCGGCATGGCTGAAACTGTCAATCGTTTCGCCAACCTCGGTGGGCGCGATAAAACTGTTGGTGTGATCAGTTGAGCTGAATCCTGTGCCGGAGTTATCGGCGTCCGTCCCGATGATCTCAGAACCCAGGTTGGTCGTGAAGAACCCAGCGAAAATATCTGTCGGAGCGTCTAGGGTGAAATTTCCCGTCTCTGGCACGATCTGAATGCCATCGACATCCGGATCGAATGCTGATCCGAGCCACAGGATCGAATAGGATGGCGGCGTTCCAGTGAGGAGCATTGGGGTAACGTCGCCGGTGCCGTCATTGCTCCTAACGACGTTGAGCTGCCAATCGGTCACGTTGTAGGTGCCCGCATTCAGGGTGGTAAAGGTGCGATCAATGTTGAGGCGCTCTTGATCGACAATGTCATTTTGTATCGCTTCTGTGATGTCGGCACCTGGACCGATAATACTACCGCCAATCACCGGAATCCGGGTGGCGAAATTCCAGGTCGTGTTATCGCTAATTCCCACAAAGCTGTTGCCTGCCAAGTCGTCGATCGCGGTAGGAGCAATCTGGACAGCATAGTTTTTACCAAGCTCGAGATCGTCCGTCGGGTCGATTGTCATGACGTTCCCTGAGATTGAAACCTGGGCATCGCCCACCGGGATTGCAATCTCTGTTCCGTCGGTGAGATTCTTTAAAACGATGTCACCACTGCCGATCGCGATTCGTTCGTCAAAAGTCGCTTCGAGATCACTTACGAGGGGGATATCTATTCCGCCACTCGCGGGATTGAGGGTTTCTATTTTCGGGGCGTCAAAGTCGGGAGCAGGCGTACTGAAGGCCCACGTCACGTCATCATCGATTCCAGTAAAGTCATCTCCTGTCGTGTCATCGATCGCGGTCGCATCGATCTGGATGGCGTATGCCTTACCTCCTTCAAGAGGTTCAGTTGGGTTGATGGTCAAAGAAATGCCCTTGATCGTGACTTGGGCGTCGCTAACCGGAATCACGATTTGAGTCGAATCGGTCAGGTTCTTGATGGTGATGTTGCCGTTACCGGCTACGATCACCTCGTCGAATTTCGCTACCAGGTTACTGCTAATCGCCACTTCGGTTGAGTTGAGGCTAGGTTTTAGAGCGGTGACGACCGGTGGCGTTGGGTTAGAGAGTTCGACCGGTTCCACTTCGATCGAGAAGGCATAGGTGCGACGAAGGTTTGCATGCCCGAACGAAGTGAGTGAGGCGCCGACGGTAGCTGCTTCGTCAAAATTTAATCCGTTCGCGTGGTCGGTTGTGCCGAAGCTTGTATCGGTCAGGATGCTGTTCTGGACCGCATCGGCATTTGTGTTTTGAATCCCCGCTGCGATGGTAGCGCCTCCTTCAGGAACAACGAAAGTGTCGTCTGTTCCGCCGAAGGGAACTAGGTTCTGGATTCCTGGTTCAGTGTCGATAGTGGCCCCGAAGGCGAGGACGGTGTGGTTCCCAGGTCCGTTGACGAGTGTAAGGAAAGGGAATACTGGCTGGGTAGCGCCATTTGAAGCATCTTCACCGGCTTGATAGTCCCAGGTTGTCGCCCGGTAGGTTCCGGCTGCGAGGAATACGGTATCGGTGATGTTGATGTTCTGGCGCATCTGGTTGTTCGTGCCATTGGATTGGGTGTCTTGAACTCCGAGTAGGTCCGGCCCAAAGCCGATGGTAACGGCACTTGCTCCTGTGATCAGAGCGAAACTGATGGAGGCGGCCAGTAAATTTTTGGTGCGGGTGGGTATGTTCATATCAATGAATCTATTTGAATCTATTTGAATCTTTTTATATCGTTTTAGTGGGCGAAAAAAAACGCAGGATTGGGGTTAACCGAACCTGCGCTCTGCTTGAAAATTTAAGATTGGAATCTTAGCGGCGGCGGCGCATTCCGCAGAATCCAACGACCGCGATCAATGAGAGAAGGGAAGTTGATGGCTCGGGCACAGCCACCACTTCGATCGAGAACCCGTAGGTTCGGCGAAGATTGCCGTGACCAAAGCTGTCTAGTGCCGCGCCGACGCTGCCAGCGTCATCGAAATTCAGCGAATTCGCATGATCTGTAATTCCAAAGGAGGTATCGGTCATGATGCTATTTTGGTGGCCGTTTCCACTCGGGTTTTGCATCCCAGCGGCGATCGTTGCGCCACCTGCTCCGACTGTGAAGGTATTGTTGGCTCCACCGAAGGAAACACCAGAGTTGACACCAGGCTCGGTGTCAATCGTAAGGCCATATGCCACGACAGTGTGATTTCCGACCCCATTGACGATCGTGAGAAATGGGAAAACGGGCTGGGTCGCTCCATTTGTCGCATCAGCAGCGGCAAGATAGGACCAAGACACTGCTTGGTAGGTTCCCGCGCCGAGGACCACGGTGTCAGTGGTGTTGATATTTTGGCGCATCTGGTTGTTACTGCCATTTGACTGCGTATCCTGAACTGGATTAGGCAAATCAGTGCCAAATCCAATTGTAGCAGCGTTGGCGTTGGTCAAGAGCCCGAGAGCGGTGAGGGCAAAAAAAGCAGAATTCTTAGCAGTCATTGTTAAATTGTAGGTTAGACGTTCCTTCGATTGAAAAAACCGAGTTGTTAGAAAAACACGGCGAAGAAAATTTGACAATATAAATTTTGGGTAACTCCCTAATTTCGGGCTCTGAGCCCCGCCAAAAAGGAGGGATTGGCCTTAAAAAACAATCCTTTCAGAAAGATTAAGGTCGTTGAAACGTAGAAATCGAAGATGAAAGTGGGGTCGATCATTTTAATCGCCAACTTTTTTGCGGTTTCTTTGGCAGTTGCGGTCGACACGGCAACTCCGAACGCCGAACAACTCGAATTCTTCGAGAATAAAGTGCGGCCGCTTCTCGCCGACAAGTGTTATCGGTGTCACTCGGCCAAGGCGGAGGGAAAGGGAAAATTGAAAGCAGGGCTTTTGCTCGATTCACGGGCTGGGCTCCTGAAGGGAGGGGATTCAGGATCCGCTCTCACACCGGGAGATCCCTCGAAGAGCTTTCTCGTCGAAGCGGTGAATTACCGCAACGAAGACATGGAGATGCCGCCGAAGGGAAAATTAAAGGAGGAACAAATCAAAATCCTGACCGACTGGGTGAAAATGGGTGCTCCTTGGCCCGGGGCGGACACGACTTCCGAAATTGCCCAAGCTCAACCTAAAGAAGCCTACGATTGGGATCGTTTCCGTCGGGAGCATTGGTCATTTAAACCAGTTGTGAAATCCGATTTGCCGCCAGTAGAAAACCGTTCTTGGCCACGGTCGCCGATTGATTACTACACACTTTCAAAACTTGAAGCAAAGAACCTCGAGCCGAATGCGGCTGCTGAAAAGCGGATTCTCATCCGCCGAGCCTATCTTGATTTGACCGGGTTGCCGCCGACACCGGAACAAGTCGAGGAGTTCCTCGAGGACGCAGCAGTCAATGCTTTCGAGAAAGTTGTGGACCGACTTTTAGCCTCGGATCATTACGGCGAACGTTGGGCGAGACATTGGCTCGACGTTGCGCGTTACAGCGATGGCTTGGGTGGATTTGGTGATAATAGGGCTCTGCCAGATGCTTGGCGATATCGTGATTGGGTTGTCAATGCCCTGAATTCTGACATGCCGTATAACAAATTTGTTTCCCGCCAGATTTCGGGGGATGTCATCGATGATCATCCGGACCCAGTTGCGACTGGGTTCTTCGTAGTTGGCCCGAGTTATTCCTCTGATGGGGGTGACCCCGAGGCTAAAGCACAGGCTCAAGCCGAGACTCTTTCGGACCGAGTTGACACCTTTTCCCGGGCTTTCCTTGGTTTAACTACCGCTTGTGCAAGATGTCATGATCATAAGTTCGATCCTATCACGACGCAGGACTACTACGCGATCGCCGGAATTTTCAAGAACACCCGGATTGGCGAGCACCCTCTCGTTCCTCAAGCTATTGTTGACGCCTACAGGGGAGGTCAGGACGCAATCAAAAACCAGAATAATGCCGTCAATCAGTTCCTTAATGACGAAAGCAAACGGCTCAAGATCGAGCGGAAAGACATCGAGAAATCGATGGATGAAGAGGCGAAGAAGAAAGTCGCTACGATGCGTGCCGAGTTGGATCGCTTGAAGAAAGTCGCTCCAAAAAAATATGAGACGGCTCATGTTCTTCAAGAGGCTGGTAAGAACAACATGAATGTTGCCCTGAGGGGGGATTTACGAAAGAAGGGGGAATTGGTTCCTCGCCGATTCATTCAAATCCTCGCTGGAGAATCGCCACCACCCTATACCGAGGGAAGTGGTCGCCGCGAACTGGCCCAATCCGTCACCGCTCCAGACAACCCGCTTACCGCCCGGGTCATTGTCAATCGGGTCTGGCAATGGCATTTTGGCAAAGCTCTTGTGAGAACTCCTAGTAACTTTGGGGTTCTAGGTGAAAAACCGACACATCCCCAACTACTCGACTGGCTCGCCCACGATTTTGTCGAACATGGGTGGTCGCTGAAACGGCTTCATCGCCAGATCATGCTTTCGTCGACCTGGCAAATGAGCAGCCGCTTTGACAAAGAAAAATTCACGTTGGATGGTGATAATCACTTCCTGTGGCGAATGAACCCGCGCCGGCTCGAAGTTGAAGCGTGGCGTGATTCTTTGCTCGCTGTCACTGGCGAACTTGATCAAAAAGTTGGGGGGAAACCCGATGGGGAGATTCTACGAAGTAAGCGTCGTACTCTCTACGCCACCATCAGCCGCACTGGCGATCGTTTTGAGTCCGATGCCTTCCTGCGCCTTTTCGATTTTCCGGCGGCGGTTTCGACAAGCGCATCCCGCCCAACCAGCACCGTGCCTCAGCAGTATCTCTTTATGATGAATAGTCCTTTTATGAACGAGCGAGCGAGGACCTTGGGCGATCATCTGAACGGACTGAAGGAGCCAATTTCCGACCGAATCAAAAAAGCTTATCAGCAGCTTTATTCTCGCTACCCAGATCCTGCCGAAACTGAGCTTGGGAAGCAATGGCTCGGCGATAAGCCAAGTTCCAAAAGTTGGCATCAATATGCACAAGTTTTGTTAAGCGCCCACGAACTCATCCAAATCCAGTAGTATTATGAAATTCCTCGAACACGAATTGGCGTATCGCCGGGCGATGCAATCTCAAATCACCCGTCGGGAAGCGCTCGCAAAAATGGGGGCGGGGATTGGAAGTATCGGATTAGCGAGCATGTTTGGAAACACTGCTTTTGGCGCTGAAAGTTCCGCGAACCCACTCGCGCCAAAGAAACCTCATTTCGCACCAAAGGCAAAGCGGCTCATCCAGCTTTTCATGCCAGGTGGACCGTCGCAGGTCGATACCTTTGACTACAAGCCATTGCTTGCGAAACATGCTGGGGAACGTCCCGAAAGTGTCGATCGGAAATCTCTGCGTAATACCAAAATGGGCCTCATGCCCTCTCCGTTTGGATTCAAACAATACGGTGAGAGTGGCAAGTGGGTCAGCGACATTTTTCCGGAGGTCGCGAAGTGTGTCGACGACATCACTTTCGTCCACTCGATGCATACCGACATCCCCGAGCATGCCGGGGGGATCCTGATGACCAATCTTGGGGCCCTGCAGCCCAATCGCCCGAGTATGGGATCTTGGCTGACCTATGGACTTGGTGCGGAAACCGAAAACCTCCCCGGCTTTGTGGCGATGTCGCCGCGGGCCCAGCCGCGGGGTAAGCTCGCCAATTGGGGGAACGCTTTTCTCCCCGGAGCATACGCCGGCTCATACGTCAACATTCAACACATGAAGCCGGACGCGGTGATTCGCGATCTGAAGAACTCGAATCTCTCGCGCGAAGAACAACGCAAACAGGCCGATCTTTTGACGAAGATCAACAAGCTTCACCTCGAGCGGCTCGAACAAGATCAAAACCTCGAGGCCGGCATCCAGGCCATGGAAATGGCTTTCCGGATGCAGTTCTCAGTGCCGGAAGTCTTCGACGTTTCGAAGGAGAGTGAAGAGACCCGGAAGCTTTACGGTGAAAGTGAGTTTGCGAAAGGCTGCCTCATTGCGCGACGCTTGGTCGAAGAGGGAGTGCGCGTTGTTCAGCTCTCACATTCTATCGACGGATACGATATTGCCTGGGACACCGGCCACGGCGATATCGTTGGCGGGCATGCGAAGCTTGCCAAAGCATGCGATCAGGGAATCGCGGCCTTGCTGAAAGATCTGGAAGGACGCGGCTTACTCGATGAGACGCTTGTCGTCTGGGGTGGGGAATTTGGGCGTGCGCCCACTTCCGAAGGAAAAAAAGGCCGCGACCACGACCATTACGGCTACACCACCTGGATGGCGGGCGGGGGAGTTAAGAAAGGCTTTAGCTACGGTGCTACCGATGAGTTTGGATTATCAGCGGTCGAGGACCGCGTCCATGTCCACGACATGAACGCGACGATTCTCCACCTCATGGGCCTCGATCACAAGAAGCTTACCTACCGCTATTCTGGGCGTGACTATCGCCTCACCGACGTTCATGGCAACGTGGTCCATGACTTGATTGCGTAGCGAAAAATCCGATCGTTAGTTTTTGCCTACTCTAAAAAAGCCCTTGGGACTTTCCGCAACCGGATACGGAAAGGGGCCCCAGGTGGTGGACTCGCTGTCAACTTCAGCCGGGATGCTGTCTTCAACATCAGTCTCCCAATCAATCAGATCAGGTGAATAGTAGAGGGTGTAATTTGTGCCCGGCTGTGAGAGCCAGGTGACGGTGACCATGTCGGTCTCCTTGTCATAGTTGAATTCAGTAATCGTAAGGTCGGTAGAGGTATTGGCCACGTTTTCGAAAGCAACTTCTGACACTTGCATCGAGTTTGCCGAGGCCGCGTCTTTGACCGTTGGGAAAATCAGCATGTAGGAGGTGTATGATTTGGTGTTGGCAAAATCGACCGTCTGGAGAGGACCGGTGGTGAAGGGCGCCTCGCCAATTGGAGTCGGGGTGGCTGCTCTTTCGGAAGGAAGTTCGAGAGTGCCTTCGCTGATGAGGGCAAAGGCGTTCTTTGGATAGCTTGTCCCCGGACCGCCTTTGACGATTGCCTTATTGGTCCCGTAGAGTTCGTAGCTGGACGGGTCACGGGGTTCGGCGTCGTTGGCTGTCCAAAAGGTCATGCGGTTTATCACGGTGGCCCCGCTGGCGGGTGTGATGATTACGCCGGTATTGAGTTCGAAGAAATTAAGATACTTGGCACCACCTCCGCCGTAAGAACCATCAATCAGTTCTTCGGGAGGTTCTGCGTTCGGCCAGTTGTTACCGCCGGCTGCACCACTAGCGAAGCCTTCGACGAAGTCGGTATCATTCAGGATGCCCCCTATGATTTGATCTCCTGGTGAGAGAAGAAGATCGGCCGAAGTAAGGCCGGTAAAGCTCGCGGCGGTGCTTGTAATGACGGCGAGTTTTTTGATGAGAATGTTCATATGGTGGGGGTCTTTGAATTTCGAGCTTTCGGTGACGAAAGCTCGCCGACATTTTTGAGAACAGTGATGATCGCATTTATTTTTATCTTTTGGCAATTCCAAACCTCTGTCTCGTAATGGTTCTCTTCAGTGGTAGTTTGTATTTTGCACGAGCTTTCAAGGTCTCGGACAGGATTGGCGATGTTTTTTCAGGAACGGCTACCTTGAATCCCGCGAAAGCCCAAAAGCTTGTTTTACGGTCGGTCGGGGTTTGGTCTTGAGCGAATTGAAGGATTCCTATGTCGGCTCTGCCAAGTATGATTGAGAAAATGAAAATTAAACCTACCAATCTCATTGTCCGTCACCAAGACGAGGCGGCCAAGGAACGGAGCGCCTGTGGACATCGCTATCGTCTGCTCAGTCAGGGTGATGAAGACGTGGCAGCTTGGGCTCACGCGGTTGATATTGACGGAGCTAAAACGCACTACCACAAAATCTCAACCGAGCTCTACTATGTCCTCGAGGGCGAAGGTAAAGTCTTGCTTGATGGGGAAGAACAGGAAGTGAGGCCAGGAACGATGGTCCATATCCCTCCGGGCGTGGTGCATGGTGCTGTTGGGAAAATGCGGGTACTTGTGGTGGGAATCCCGGATATTGATGATTCCGATGTTTTCTATGTTGATGAGTAAAACGTCTGTTTCCAATCGTAGTTCTTTTATCCTGATGAAATCGTTCTTTCTTATTCTCCCCATTTTTTCGGCGACAGCCCTCTTCGCCGAAGTCGATAAAGACGCGCTTCCCGAAGTGGAAGATGGATTCGAAGTCGATTTTTTCGTCCGAGAACCCCACATCATCAATCCGTCTTCTCTGTGTTTTGACAAACACGGACGACTCTATGTGGGTGCTGGACCACAATACCGGCAGCCCAAGGAAGATTCCCCAACCGACTATATCAAAATCCTTATTGATGAGGATGGCGATGGTGTTGCAGAGAAAGTGAAGACCTTTGCCGAGGGACTGAATTGTGTCCAGTCGATGGCTTGGAAGGGTGACGAATTATGGGTTGCTAATGCGCCTGAGATTACGGTGTTGCGTGATACCGATGGCGATGATGTTGCCGACGAATACCGGATCATTTTCACCGGTCTCAACAACCTCCGCCATAGCGTGCATGGGTTGAACTGGGGGCCCGATGGCTGGCTTTATTTTACGATGGGTAACACCTGGGTGAAGCCGAACGCGCCTAAACCAATCCGCGACCTGATGGGAATCAAGTCCGATGACAAGACGGAGTATCCGCTTCGCAAGGTTTACACCAAGGAGACCTACAAAAAGAGCTACCATCCCATCAATAAGGATGAAAAAGAGGGTGGGATTTTCCGGTGCCGGGCTGGCGGCCACGACCTCGAACTCTATGCGCGGGGGATGCGTAATCCTTGGGACATGTGCATGGACAGTGGGTTCAACTGGCTCGCCACCGACAACGATCCAGGGCCGCCGGCCGACCGTATTTTTATGCCGATTCGTCATGGCCATTACTCAATGCGTCATCCATGGAAGTTTGACTGGATGGGCAAGCATCCAGCTGTTGCCCCATCATCTGATCTTTTTCCCAGTGTCAGTGGTTCGGGGACTGGCGTTGTGTTTTACACTTCAGAGCACTTTCCAGAGGAATATCGTAACCGCCATCTGATCGCTGATTGGACGAATAACTGTATCTTTCTCTACAAACCGAAATGGAAGGGGGCCTTGCAAGTTCCTGCCGAGGAAAAGAGGAAAATCATTGATGGTGGGGTGACCCAAGCTGGGGATTTGGGCTACAAGGGGGCGAAAGGTCGGAGCTTGTTTCGTCCGACTGATATCGAAGTCGGTCCTGATGGAGCGCTGTATATCGCGGGTTGGGGTTCAGTTTACGGCACCGAGTATGTTCCCAAGGAAAAGTGGACTGCGGAAGAGAGCGCAAAGTATCAGGGACGGGTGTTCCGTTTGCGTCATGAGAGGCCATTGATTGCGCAGTCGAAATGGAACACTGCAAAACGTAAAAAAGAGATTAAGACATGGAGCTTTGAAGAGCTGATAGAGGACATTGGTCACCAAGTACACGTCTGGCGGGTCAACGCGCAGGACGAGTTGGTTCGGCGTGGAGATTTGGTGCGCTCGGAATTGATTAAAACGATTGAATCCAACGCTCTGACCGAAACTCAGGCGACCTGGAGTCTTTGGGCCCTTGGACACATCGAGAGAGACCGGAAGGCCGATCATGCTGAGATCATAAGGATTGCTCTTAAAAGTGGTGATCTCAACCTCCGTATTCAGGCCACGCGAGTGCTCGGCGAGAATAAAGTGATCAAAGCAGTGCCGGGTTTAATCAAACTTCTCACTGATGATGAGTCGCGCATTCGAACTGCTGCGATGCAGTCGCTTGATCGCATTGGCTGGGGTGGGCACAGCAAGACCATTGTTGATGCCATTGCACCGGAAAGCGAGCGGATCGCGTTCTACACCGATTGGCAGGTGATGCGTCGTCAATTGTCCGAGAATGAACGTCGCGAAATGCTCGCAGACGAACGAGAGGGCATTCGCCGTATGGCGGCACTGGGCTTGATGGAGGAAGGTGACCGGGATTTGCAGCGAAGGGCGCTGTCATTTTTGGAGAGTTCGGAGGCAGGATTTGGGGCGGGGCTGGCGATTTCAGCGTCTCAGCGCAATTTCCGAGACTCCACAAAGGTGATCTTTGAAACCAAGACCCCGTTCCAAATCCGTTTCACCTCGGATGGTTCCAGTCCGACCAACACTTCACCCAAGGCGCCCAAAGAGATCACGGTATCGGATGAGATGACCATCAAGGCGGCCATTTTTGATGGGAAGCGAAGGGTCTCAGAGATTGAATCGATTACGGTCTACAAGATTACCGAATCGGAATGGAAGGATCGTTTGTTCGTCGAGGGGATCGGTGGGAAAGGGTCCGCAAAATCGTACCGGGCAAATCTTGATGGCTTGCAGCGCGGTGTCCTAGTGTATGCCGACCGTCAGTACACTTTTACCGGGATTCCGGAAGCTCTCGCGGGAGCAACTCATCTCCGCACCCACAACGACGATAAGGCCA
>Ga0315322_10004610_pt1 | contig 10615 bp, 11 predicted proteins | sample M110021515metaG_FD_203461 | JGI IMG/M metagenome (GOLD analysis project Ga0315322, IMG submission 203461) | Ammonia-oxidizing marine archaeal communities from Monterey Bay, California, United States - M1 100m 21515 | ecosystem: Environmental > Aquatic > Marine > Intertidal zone | place: USA... | reverse complement strand
CGTTAAATGAACTATAACTACCAATTCTAGTCAAATTCTAAACATATTTTTATTGAAGGAAGAACTATGAGACATCCTGTGACATACGCACTTGCTGCTGTAGCCCTTTTTGCATTTCTAGCAGGAAATGCTGCTGCTGATCCAAAGTTTGAGGGTCGAAAGAAATGTAGTTCGTGCCACAAAAGCCAGGCAAAATCATGGAAAAAATCTTCTCATGCTAAAGCAATGAATTCGCTCAAGCCGAATAAGAAGGCCAAAGCTAAAAAAAGAGCTGGGCTGGATCCTGCTAAGGATTACACTAAGGACAAAGACTGTGTCGGCTGTCACGTAGATGGATTTGGTCAAGAGGGTGGTTACGAGATTGAAGATCCGAATAAATATACCAAAGGTGTAGGTTGCGAATCCTGCCATGGAGCAGGTTCTAAATATCGCGGAATTCACCGTAAGGCGGGTGCAAAATTTGAGAAGAAAGGGAAAACAACACCACGTAAGAAGCTTGCATCTACCGGGCAGGACTTTGATTTTGTTGAACGTTGCAGCGCCTGTCACCTGAATTATGAGGGTTCAGGGTGGAAGGGAACGAAAGAGCCATATACCCCATTTACTCCAGACGTACATAAAAAATATTCGTTTGATTTTGAAAAATATGTAGCAGATGCCAAAGCTATGCATAAACATTACAAACTACCAGGTGCATTTACGGGGGAACCGAAATTCAAGATGCATGACGAATTCCAAGCTACAGCTGAAGAATCTAAAAAAGGTAAATAATAATGGGACGCGGAACAAATATATTCGGGAGTAGTTTGATTATTGGTGCGGTACTTGGCATCATTATGACTGCCGTAGTACTAGCTGGTGAAGCAGCTGTTTCTACCAATGAGTTTTGTACCAGTTGTCATTCCATGACCTACCCAGAGAAAGAGTTACAAGACTCTTCCCATTATGGTGCATTGGGTGCCAATCCAGGATGTAAAGACTGCCACATCCCTCAGGGTCTTGGAAATTTACATCTAGCAATAGCAACACATGTGGTTGATGGAGCAAGAGAACTCTATTTAGAGTTCGCTAATGATTACTCTACTTTAGAGAAATTCAATGAGCGCCGTCTGATCATGGCACATGATGCACGTATGAACCTGAAGAAATGGGATAGCATTACTTGCCGAGAGTGTCACCGTAATCCACAGCCACCAGGTGAGGATGCCCAAGCAGCACATAAGAAGATGGAAACAGAAGGTGCGACTTGCATCGATTGTCACCAGAACCTAGTACATAAAGCGGTTGATGAAACCGATCTCAATGCCAGTAAGTTACAAGGTGAAATGGTTGTGAGAGTTGAAGAGGAAGAAGAAGAGGAAGAAGAGGAAGAAGAGGAAGAAGAGGAAGAAGAGGAAGAAGAGGAAGAAGAGGAAGAAGAGGAAGAAGAGGAAGAGGAATAATAGGGTGATCTACCTTGTGGTAGTGCTATAAATTAATATTCGCAGCACTACCGTCTTCCATAATTGCTTATTTATTCGATTCTAGTATTTAAAACATAAGCTTTTATTAGGTAAAACAGTACAGGCATATCGCATTTTGTGAATGCCACCTTCTCGATTGAATGTATATTCTGCCCTTAGGGTCTTATGCTGATTTTTAGTGAAAGATACCGAATTGGGAATATAGCGTTCTTCATTCCAGAATCTAATTCTGCAGAAATCAGGCTCAGATCGACAAATCTTAATACGTGCCGCTCCATAAGTAGATATGTCAGTATCTCGATCTAAATCTACCAATACCATATGAATATATTTACCGGTTTGTCCAAGTTCAACTGTTCGGATGACCCGCCAGCCATCACCACTATGTAACTCTGGAGAAGATTGTGCCGTTGGGCCAGAAACAGCCTGGAATGAAATAAGAAAGAGAAATATAACTAATGTAGTTTTTTTAAGCATAATTGATCCTAGTTAACCTCTCCTAGTTTAAATGTGTGAGAAAAAATATAATCGGTATTATAAATCACCATGCAAATTTACACATAAACTAATATCAATTAATCAGTATTTGAATGTTTAAATACCTTCTGCTTAATCTATAGTGAATAAAAAGAAAATACTGAACGAGGTGAATTTAGGAATGTAATCTTTATGCAAGGTTTGCTATTAGATATGTATATAAAGCTATTAAATAGTAATATGTTACTACATATTAGTGGCGGAGAAGGTGGGATTCGAACCCACGTGTCAGGTTGCCCTGACCATCTGATTTCGAATCAGCGCCGTTATGACCACTTCGGTACCCCTCCGATTTTTTATAGTAAATATTTTAGCAGCTAATTCTATCTTTATTCACAATGTAGCGTAACAGAATTACACAATATCTTGAATATTTCACCAATGCGTACTTTACTTTCATATTTCTTATTCACTATAATTATTTTCCTGATTTCTGCTTGTGATATTTTTGAGGAATCGGCTTCATTACTTAATAATTCTGAGAAAGAATCCTTTTTATTACGTGATAAAAGGGACAATAAATTTGTTCCGCCGCTAAATAAAAGTGATGAGTTAGTAGTTATTACTGTTAATAGAAATAGTAATTATAATAAAAATTATAATGAAAAATATGTAGGGTTGGAATTCGATCTTGCTTCAGAATTTGGTAGAGAACTCGGTAAAAGAGTAAGGTTTATTGTAGTTCCTGATATGGATAAGGCATTAACAATTTTAGAGAAAAATCAAGCTCATCTAGCCACAGGTATTAGTGCTACTACTAAGAATAAATTACAGGTTCATTTTGGTCCAGGCTATCAACGTTCACAACCACAAGTAGCTTACAATACAAATCACCGTAAGCCTAAAAATATACAGGGAATAGTCGGAAGAAATATTGAGATCGTAAGGGGAACAGTGCACGGCGAAATATTAAGTGAGGTCAGATTGAAGATGCCTGAATTGAGGTGGGCTGAAACAGATATATCACCAGAAGATTTATTATCAAAACTGGCTGATGGGAAGGTAGATTATGTAGTGACTGATTCAACTAATATAAGTGTTGCAAAGAATTTTTATTCTAATTTGGGGGTAGCCATAAGCCTTGGTAAAAAGAATACTAAGGCGTGGGCATTCTCATTACGCGATCAACTAGAATTACAAAAAAAAGCAGGTAAATTTTTCAAGCGTATCGAAAAGGACGGCACACTAAACCGCCTAATTGACAGATATTACGGGCACATTCAGCGACTAGGACAAGAGAATGTAAATAAATTTTTAGAAAAAACACGTACGTTTCTACCAAGTTTACGTAAATATTTTTATCAGGCTGAGGAAATCACAAAAATAGATTGGCGGTTGATTGCCGCTTTATCTTATCAGGAGTCTCATTGGAATAGAAAGGCAACTTCGTTCACAAATGTACGCGGCATTATGATGCTAACAAAAGCAACTGCCGAGCGGATGAAAGTAACTGATCGCCTTAATGCACGGCAGAGCATACTTGCCGGTGCACGGTATTTATTAATTTTAAAAAATACGTTGCCATCTCGTATTGCAGAACCAGACCGCACCTGGATTGCGTTAGCTGCTTATAATCAGGGTTATGGGCATATAGAAGACGCGAGAATATTGGCGCAACGAATGAAACTGAGCCCGGACTTATGGGTAGACCTTAAAAGATCACTTCCACTTCTAAGTCATAGAAGGCATTTCGAGAACTTAAAATTTGGTTATGCCAGAGGTGGAGAGGCGGTATATCTTACAGAATCTGTTCGAGCTTACTATGACATCTTAAAAAAATATGAATCCCCTTATAAGCAGAAATTATCTTCTCCGGGAACACTAAGTCAATAATGACTTAGTACCGCTTATAAAATGACCTTAGTAAGATGGGAAAGATAAATATTTTTAGTCTCTAAAATTCTGAAACTGTAGGGGAAATTCAGTAATAGACTTCTTCATTAGTGTCATTGTATCTTGCAATGCATCTCTCTTCTTACCAGAAATGCGTACAGTCTCTCCTTGGATGCTGGCTTGAACCTTAAGTTTACTTTCTTTGATAATTTTGACGATTTTTTTTGCAAGGTTTATTTCTACCCCAACCTTTATTGTAATTGTCTGTTTAGTTTTATTCCCTGAAATCTTTTCTATCTCACCTTTGTCCATACAACGAACATCTACACCACGTTTGGTTGCCTTACTCATAAGGATATCTAATATCTGGCCAATTTTAAACGCATCATCTGCATAAATGGTAAGTTTGTAATCTTCTTGCTGAACTCGTGCATCAGACCCCTTGAAATCAAATCTGGTACTTACCTCTTTATTCACTTGTTCTATTACATTTCTTATCTCTTGCTTATCAACCTCTGACACTATATCGAATGAAGGCATTTTATTTCTCCCTATAGGCCCTACATAGCTTAATAAGTATTTGTAGATTACTAACTATATTGAACGTAACTGCAGTTAGAGTAAACCAAAAATATTAGAGTTAATTATTTTTTTCAAATTTCGTGGCTATTCGCATCCGCATAGCATTTAATTTAATAAATCCATCAGCATCTGCTTGATTATACGCACCTTTATCATCTTCGAAAGTCGCAATATTTGAATCAAATAATGAATCTGTTTTAGAGTCTCGCCCGGCTATAATTATATTGCCTTTATAGAGCTTTATCCTAACCCACCCATTAACATAAATTTGCGTAGCATCAATCATTGTTTGCAACATCTTTCGTTCGGGGCTCCACCAATAACCGTTGTAAATCAATGTGGCATAACGCGGCATTAATTCATCCTTCAAGTGTGCAACCTCTCGGTCGATAGTAATGGATTCAATTGCCCGATGTGCTCGTAACATGATTGAACCGCCAGGTGTTTCATAACAGCCTCTGGATTTCATCCCTACATAGCGATTCTCTACTATATCAAGTCGCCCTATACCATGCTTATTTCCAATTCTATTGAGTTCTGTCAAGACCTCTGCAGGAGAATGCTTCTCTCCATTTAATGCAACAATGTCACCTTGGCTGAACTCAATATCAATATATTCTGCTTCATTAGGCGCTTCTTCAGGAGAGACACTCCAGCGCCACATAGATTCATCTGGTTCTACCGCAGGGTCTTCCAGCATGCGGCCCTCGTACGATATATGTAATAGATTTGCATCCATGCTATATGGCGAGCCACTTTTCTTTTTCATCTCAACCGGGATATTGTTTTTCTTGGCATATTCTAAAAGCTTTTCCCGTGATGTGAGATTCCACTCTCGCCACGGGGCTATTACATGTATATCAGGTTGTAGAGCGTAATAGCCAAGTTCAAAACGGACCTGATCATTACCTTTTCCAGTTGCTCCATGTGAGACCGCATCAGATTTTGTTAGTTTTGAAATTTCAATTTGTCTTTTTGCTATTAGCGGTCTTGCGATACTGGTGCCAAGTAAGTATTCACCTTCATAAATGGCATTGGCTCTGAACATTGGAAAAACATAGTCACGAACAAATTCTTCACGTAAATCCTCAATAAATATTTCTTTTATACCCAGTTGTTCCGCTTTAGCACGTGCAGGTTCTACCTCTTCACCCTGACCAATATCGGCAGTAAAAGTAACGATTTCACATTGGTATGTATCTTGTAGCCATTTAAGAATTACTGATGTATCTAGACCACCGGAGAAAGCTAATACTACTTTACTAATTTTGCTGATATTTTTCATATACAATCCACAAGAATTAATTTATTTTCTACATTATTTATACGGGAGATTTTGGGTTAACTTCTCCTAGCAGTATATATTCCATAAGTGCTTTTTGAGTGTGCAGTCGATTTTCAGCTTCATCCCAAACAACTGACTGTGGTCCCTCAATCACCTCTGAAGATACCTCCTCACCACGATGAGCAGGTAAGCAGTGCATAAACAGAGCTTCTTTTTTTGCATAGGACATCATTTTTTTATCTACAAGGAAATTAGAAAAATCATCTTTCCGTTTGTTAGTTTCAGCCTCAAATCCCATACTTGTCCAGACATCGGTAGTTACAAGGTCGACATCTTTTACTGCATCATGAGGATCAGAAAACTCTTCATAGTGACTTGTGCCATTAAGCCCTGCTTGTTCTGGCTTAATTTCATATCCAGGTGGGGTGGAAACATGTACGTTGAAATTAAATATTTCTGCTGCTTGCAGCCAGGTATTACAGACATTATTTGAGTCACCTATCCATGCTACTGTCTTACCAGAGATACTGCCGCGTTGTTCGATGAAGGTAAAAATATCCCCTATTATCTGGCAGGGGTGATATTCATCTGTAAGGCCGTTAATTACCGGTACCCTTGAATGCGTAGCGAATCGTTCAATTATGTCATGTTCGTAAGTACGAATCATTACTATATCTACCATACGAGAGATTACCCGTGCAGCATCTTCAACCGACTCCCCTCGACCAAGCTGGGTATCTTTTGTTGAGAGGTAAATTGCCTTTCCACCCATTTGGTGCATTCCTGCCTCAAATGATAGTCTTGTGCGAGTTGAATTTTTGTCAAAAATCATTGCAAGAGTACGGTCCTCCAGTGGCCAATAGCGCCGGTATTGTTTGAACTCACTCTTTATCCATCGTGTACGTGTGAAGAGATATTCAAATTCTTCACGGGAAAAATCATTGAATTTTAGGAAATGTTTAAGTTGCATAATATTTATAGATTATTAATGATCGACACATTTTTTTATTCGGGCAGATACACCCTTAGAGTTCTTCTATTAAAGTAGACACCATGTCTATTATTTGCTCTGATTCATTCTGTTTTATTACTAACGGTGGTAGTAGGCGCACCACTTTATCTGAAGTAACATTCAGTAATAGTCCCTGTTCTAATGCTTTCGTTACGAGCTCCCCACAGGGTTTCGTGAGTTCTATGCCAATCATTAAACCATGTCCACGTATTTGAGTTACATGAGATAGGTTTCCTAATTTTTTTTGGATATTTTTACGTATAAAATTACCCTGTTCCAATGCATTACACATTAAATTTTCTTCCTCAATTATATCTAATGTAGTAATAGCTGCAGTACAGGCTAGCGGATTCCCACCAAAAGTAGATGCGTGACTGCCTGGTTTAAATATGTCTCCGGCAACATTTCCTGCTATACAGGCACCAATGGGGACGCCTGATCCAAGGCTTTTAGCAAGAGTAATTACATCTGGGACTATTTCGCTATTTTGAAAAGCAAACCATTTTCCACTTCGGCCAATACCACATTGAACTTCGTCTAACATTAAAAGCCAACTATTTTCATCGCATATCTGTCGTAATCCTTTTAAATAATTTGCTTGTGGGACATTTACACCACCTTCCCCTTGATATGGCTCAACTAGTATTGCTACTACATTTTTGTTGTGCACTGATACTTGCGCTATTGCGTCAAGATCATTGAAAGGAACACGAGCAAATCCTGTAAGGAGTGGTTCAAAACCAGCCTGTACTTTACGGTTTCCACTTGCTGTCAAGGTGGCCATAGTACGACCATGAAACGAATTTTCCATTACTATGATGGTAGGTTGGTCAATTCCCCTGTTATGCCCATATAATCTAGCTAATTTAATTGCAGCTTCGTTTGCTTCCGCACCAGAATTGCAAAAAAAAGATTTATTTAACCCAGATAAGATAGCTAGTTTCTTAGCTAATTTATCTTGCTTGTCTATATGATATAAATTTGAAGTATGAATTAATGTTCCGGCTTGCTCTGATATTGCTTTTACTAGCTTAGGGTGGGAATGTCCTATACCGCATACTGCGATGCCGGCTAGGGCATCAAGATATTTATTCCCTTGGTCGTCCCATAGCCATACTCCCTCGCCTTTAGCAAAGGTAACTGGAAGTCGCGAATAGGTGTTCATCAAATTCTTCATGGTCATTCAATTTTAGTATTAGAACGTAATGCGGCAGCATAAGCCGCCGTGTGCTGCAAATTTAATTATACCTCTGATAGAGGTCATTACCCATTGAGTCAAATTTTTCAATACTTTTTCGACAGTGGCGGAAAATTATCTTAAATAAATAGGCGAGAAATGCAGAATAAAATGTAGTTCTCCCGCAGCTACGAACGTATCACATGTTTCAGATAACTGGATTTATTTGTGTATCAATTTGATTGATTGTGCTTTAGCTAGAAACCATATAATAATATTCTGTTTCTGCATAGCAGCAGGAGATATAAAAAAGCCTAACTCAGCAAGTCTTTTTTAAATTAGATACGGTTTTAAGTCATTGCTTTAATAGCTGCAGACAGACGACTCTTATGTCGGGCGGCCTTATTTTTGTGAATTATATTCTTATCAGCAATTGAGTCTACTGTGGCACAGGATGTTCTGAATACAGCTTGCGCAGCAGTCTTGTCGCCAGATTTAATAGCCTTAATTACAAGTTTAATCGCGGTGCGTAATTTAGCACGGAGGCTATGATTGTGAATACTTTGCTTTACATTTTGTCTTGCTCGTTTTCTAGTTTGTGCAGTATTAGCCATTAGATAAGTTTCCAATCCAGCGTTTGAATACAATCAGACATTTTAAAGCTATTCATACCATATTACAAGGAGATCTAGGGGTGTAGCTAGGTATCTTTGGGGTAATGATAGTAAATTTATTGCGTTGAAGCATGGGCTCTAGGGGGCTGCTTGGTTATGAGCTTGCTATTTATTTAAAGGATGTCGTATAACTGGCATAAATAGTTATGAAATCAGGTTAATATACACTCTCATGAATTTACTTAGATCTCTCGCTGCAGTAAGTAGCATGACCTTGATATCCCGTATTTTGGGATTTGTAAGAGATATGTTGATTGCTCGGATTTTTGGGGCAGGCATGGCAACGGATGCTTTTTTTGTTGCATTCCGTATTCCTAATCTTTTGCGACGTTTATTTGCGGAAGGTGCATTTTCATTAGCATTCGTCCCAATTCTTTCAGAATATAAAAATACTCGTTCGTTTGATGAAACACGTGATTTAGTTGACCATGTTACCGCCCTGATGGGGGTTGTATTATTTGTTGTAACTTTTATTGGTGTAGTTGCAGCACCATACATCATTTATATAAGCGCACCTGGGTTTTTAAATAACCCGCAAAAATTCTCATTAACAGTTGAGCTCCTGCAGATTACATTTCCTTACATTTTATTTATTTCCTTAGTTTCTCTTGCTGGCGGGGTACTTAATACTTTTGGGAGATTCTCTATTCCTGCATTTACTCCCGCACTTTTAAATCTATCCTTCATTGGCTGTGCGTTGTGGCTCGCACCACTACTCGATCCGCCTATATTGGCTCTTGCATGGGCGGTATTCATTGGTGGTGCTTTACAATTAATTTTTCAGCTACCATTTCTTATGCAGGTGAGATTACTGCCGCGCCCGCGCCTTATATCAAATGATACAGGGGCCTGGCGCGTAGTTAAACAAATGGGACCGGCAGTGTTTGGCGCTTCTGCTGGTCAAATCAGCTTACTACTAAGCACTATTTTTGCTTCATTTCTCATTACCGGTAGCGTCTCATGGTTATACTACGCCGATCGATTAATGGAATTTCCTGCTGGATTGTTAGGTGTGGCACTAGGGACAGTATTGCTACCAACTCTTTCTCGTCATTACACTAGTAACAGCACCGAAAAATATTCTCATTTACTTGATTGGGGCTTGCGGTTTGCCGTGATGATGACATTGCCTGCTGCAGTGGCGCTTTCATTGCTTGCTACTCCATTAATCACCACATTATTTCACTATGGGGAGTTCTCTGTTAATGATGTTCTGATGACTCGTAATGCCCTAATTGCTTATAGCATAGGTTTATTAGGGTTAATCTTAATTAAAGTTCTGGCGCCCGGGTTTTATGCTCGTCAGAATATTAAGACCCCAGTAAAAATTGCTGCTGCAACAATTGTCATTACACAGCTTTTGAATCTTGCATTTATTGGACCTTTGCAACATATTGGACTGGCACTAGCAATTAGCCTCGGCGCATATTTCAATGCAGGCCTTCTTTACTACAAATTGCGAAGCCATAAAATTTATCAACCACAACCAGGGTGGCTGGGTTTTGTTATCAGAGTATTATTAGCATTGTCTGTAATGTCAGCAGTACTCTGGTTCACGATGGGTGGCACGACATTATGGCTAGAAAACTCTACTATGGAGCGTGTTATCAGGTTAACGTGGGTTGTGATACTGGGAGCTACAAGCTATTTCTCCTCTTTATGGTTATTTGGTATCCGCTTAAAAGATTTTTCTAGGAGTGGCATGGAGTAACAGTGTTGTTAAATACTGATAATTCTCTTAGAGAATAAGTATTAAAATTTTCCCCCATTTTTAAATAAATAAACCGCTATAAAACTATATTTTTGGTTGAACCAAATATGTATTTATGGCAGACTGCATCTACATTTTGAATGAGAAAACTATGAATATCACATGTCTTAAATTATCTAGGCTTCCTGTATTATTAGGCCTTGCAATTTTTCTTTCTGGTTGTGCTACGTCACCTACGTCACCTACGTCAGAAGAGAACCACGATCCATTAGAATCCATGAATCGTTCTGTTTTTGCTTTTAATGAGAAAGCAGATAAATATGTTTTGAAGCCTGTTGCCA
>Ga0315322_10004604_pt1 | contig 10622 bp, 5 predicted proteins | sample M110021515metaG_FD_203461 | JGI IMG/M metagenome (GOLD analysis project Ga0315322, IMG submission 203461) | Ammonia-oxidizing marine archaeal communities from Monterey Bay, California, United States - M1 100m 21515 | ecosystem: Environmental > Aquatic > Marine > Intertidal zone | place: USA... | reverse complement strand
GGACAACCATTCGGGGAAGAGATTCTATTATCCATCAACTAAAAAACGAGAAGAAGTTGATAATTACGGGGTTACCTGGAATTGGTAAAACATCCATTTTACGCAAACTAGCCGATGAATTAGTAGCTGACGGAAAGACCGTAAGATTTGCATCGATGGAATCCTTCAAAGATATCAATGAGATATTTGGGGAATGGGGATTGGAATTCACTAGCGAATCCGCAGTATTAAACTCCACAAAAAATGAGGTTTTGATACTTGATGAAATTCAAGAAGTTAGTCAAAGACATCTTGGAAGACTTGAGTTATTCGCCTCCAAATCTGAACATTTGGTCATGGCTAGTCGCGCTCCATTGCCAATCACAGAAGGTTTCACAATTACAGAGATACCACCTCTTGAAATAGAGGATGCAGTTAGCCTGTTACCGGACCATATTGATGATAAAAAATTAGTTGCTGAACGCCTAGGATGCCACCCCCTGGCATTGCAAATGCATGATGAAAAGTCGGACCTACCAGAGGCAGGATACGATTTACAGGAATGGGTAAAAGATGTTGTTCTTGGAGATCTAGGTGAAGAAATAAAGGGGTTAGATGAATTATCATTACTGCCAGTTCCAGTACCAACAGAACTACTTCAGCATGAAGAATATCTATCTAATTTGGATGATCATGCTTTACTTCGGTGGTTTGAAAGTGGAGTTGAGTTACATCATTTAGTTCGAAATGTGCGGTCTACTATGCTATCAGAAGAAGATCATGCTTTGGCAGCAAGCTATTGGTCGCAAAAAGATGGCGATTTAGCACGTTTAATCGAGATGCATCATATTCTGAAATCCGGTGAAAGTATAGAATCTCACTTAATGTCTAATTCTGAAGGATTAATGATACGTTCTAGTGCAGGACTTGCAACTTTACTCGGCGATGCGATTAGCCGCTATCCTAGTGAATCATTGCATAGGGTTGCTGCAATGGTTGCAATAGAGCGTGGCGAAGGTGACATCGCATCAGAACATTTAGCACATTGTAACGCGCCAGATTTGGCATATTCTCTTTCTTTATTGGAAGGGAAATCAGAAATCATTGATCTTTCTGAGGCAGAACCGCGCTTAATCATATCCGAAGCAGCCCGAAGAATGGATGATCGCCTACCCGGTAAAACTCCGGATTCAGGAATCTTGGAATTATTAGACCTGGTTGATTTTTCAACAGTTGAAACTAATATGAAAAAAGTGATGTTAGTTGCGATGGCTCATATCAGGCATGCTTGGTTCATTGCAAATTCTAAGTGGGATGCTGCTAAGGATATCAGGAATAGTCTTGAATCGATATCTCATAGTGATGACCCGCAATTATTAGCTCTACAGATCCGTGCTGAAATCGCACAGACTTCCCAAAATTCACCAGCATTCGAAAGATTGGTGGAAGTTGTTTATTCAAGAACAGGTCTCAAATCCACAATGCTAAAAATAGCATTGGTACAAAAATGTGAAGATGAACGAGCAGTTGCTCTTTTGAATCGTATAGAATTACCTAGTATTGAAGCCCAAAATAATTTGTCTTCTGCACGAAGAATTGCAGCGAATATTTGGTTTTTGAGAGCATCCCATAAAACTCACAATAATTTCTCTTCTATTGCCGAATCCATTGCCTTGTGGAAGCAATCGCTTTGTCCAATTGCTGCAAAGCAAGCGGCTGAAATAATGCACAAATTAATGTGATTATATTTCAGCACCCAAGAGTGTTTTAGTATCGACTATTCCAGAAATTGGTCTTATTTCTTCAACAATAACCCGAGTTAATGTGTATTCATCATTGGCCTCTACCTTTGCAATTAGGTCATATTCTCCAAAAAGCATCCATCGATTAGCAACATGTGTAATAGCATCTAAACTGTTTCTTACATCATGCTCGCGTCCAGGTTTAGTGGTAATTAATACAAATCCAGTAGCCATATTATCACCTAATAATCAACTGCAATCATGGTCTGAGTTTCGCGAACTCCCGAAATTTTACGAAAATCATGAATCAACATACCAGCCAGATTCTTTGCATCATCTGAAGAAACACGTACAAGAAGATCAAATTCGCCATATAAAACATGGACTTCAGCAATGCTTTCATTCTCTGAAAGTGCCATATACACTTCACGCTCCATGGTCGGTTCAGTTTTGAACAGGACAAACGCTTCAGGCATTATTTAGTCCACCAGTAGTCCCCTTTTGACTGTGCCTATAACGGTATTTTGCTTCAAAACTAAGAAGGGTAACAGTCTAATGCCATCGCATATCGTGTAGAGTTATGGTGAGCAAGAACACTATGTCCGTTATTGGGATGCTTGTTGTGTTATTGCTATCGCCTCAATCACCTATTTTTCTAAATGAAAACGAGATTAGTGAGACCAGTGGGCGAGCTCTTACCATTTGGTCTGGAAATGTTGCCCTGAATAGTCACCATACAATTCCAGTTACAGATGAATTAGTAATTTCATCTTGCACCAATATTACAATGTCGAATGGAGTAAGGATTTTTGTCGAAGGGCGACTCACAGTAGAAGGTACAGCAACATGCCCCGTGTATTTTGATTATGCTGGTGGAGGAGACCACATGGGTATCCAATTCAATTCAACATCTAACGGCCGCGGTAGCCGTATTGATAACGCCTCAATTATTCATTCCACATATGGAATTACAATTTATGGCTCAGATCCATATCTTGCGAACATCACTATTTGGGATGCTGATGATGTGGGGGTAGATCTATTCAATTCTGCGACTCCAGTAATACGAAATTTAGTCATCGAGGAAGCCGGCCAAGATTGGAACTTTCCAACATATTGGAGATATGGAATCGGGCTATCGGCTGGTGCAGGTTCAGCACCTAATATCGACGGACTAGTTGTTAACAATACAGTGACTCGAGGACTGAATATTTGGGGTAATTCTGGAGGATTATTCAAGAATATCACCATTAGTAATGTAACAGGAGCAACTCTTGCAGAGGCCGCAGGAATCTGGGTAGAAGATAGCGTTCCATTACTCCAGGATGCTGTTGTTGATCGGTCAGATCATGGTGCAATAATTCGACATAGAGATGATGGATTACTAACTCGGGCGGTAGTTAAGGATTTAGAAATCACGAATTCGATGTATAAGGCATTAATTATCGATAAAGAGGACCGTACAAATTACACCAACTATCAAAGCGCAATTATCGAAGGTTTAGTAATCAGTGGAACCGGTGGACCAGATGCCAAAACTTCTGGAATTGCATCAGCTACAATTGAAATCAATGCAACAGGTGCTTGGATTGAAGATGCATACTTAGACGATAATGACGCGGTAGGAGTTCAGTTGTATTTCGTTGATTCTTCAACAGTTTTTACTAATCTCTCAATCAATAATACCGGTGGTTCCGGTAGTGGTGCAGATGGGGCTGGAATCTCAATCCGCTCCTCATATTTCGCAGCTGAATTCGATGGCCTAGAAATCTCGAACTCTACAGGCCCAGGAGTCTTCGCAATAAGTGGAGGTGCGATTCAAGGAAATGATTGGAATCTTCACGATAACGGCCAGGAAGGATTCTATCTAGAAAGTGCAGCAACGATTGTAGATGAATTACAGGTGAGAAATAATGGTGATTCAGGAGTTCACATCGATGATGCGAGATATGTATTCCTCTCGAACCTTTCAAGTTCCAATAATGGTGATGCAGGTCTAGAATTCAATCGTGCAAATGATATTGAGTCTGGTTCTGGCGATGTTAGTTGTTCTTCGTGTGTCTCAGTAGGAGACGCAAGAGGAGTCTCGATTACCGATTCAGTTGATTTATATCTTCAAGATTTACAAATCCATGATCCTGTTTTAGGACCTGCGATTACGATAGATAACAGTGGGCTGAATATTGGCGTACAAGGTGGTTTATTCCATCTACACGATGTAGAATCATGGATTAATCATAGTGGCCCAGCAATTGAGATCGTAGGGGCAGAAGGAGTCATAGATGGGCTCGAGATGTATGGTTCTCACACTGGATTAGTTTGGGATGCGGACCATAATGTCGAGAGAGAAAGCATACTCTCGAATGCTAATTTATCAGGAACGGGTTGTCTCAATCTTTCCAACCATGACCAATTATCAGGTTCTGGAAATATCATTACAAGCGAATGTACCGGGACACTTGATTTCGAAAATGTAGAATTAAACTGGACTAAATTTAGTGATACAGGGACACATGTATTGAACATAGATACCGACTCACATCTCCATTTGCACCAACCCACTAATATCGATTATACAGGAGCTAATATTGCCGGTAATGGCTGGATTGAAGAAGCCTGGAATGTAGAAATTTGGGTGATAAATAACAATTCTAACGGTGTGCCAAACGCTGCAGTTCAGTTAGGATTTGATCAGTTAGAAAGTTCGATTTCAAATTCAACAAATGACATTGGTACCGTTACATTCCCTGACCTTCGAGGAAAGAAATATACGAGTATTGGCCAAAGCCCTTACACTACAATAACAATTGATTGTTCGTATGACGGAATTTCAAATTCGACCAATACAACTCTTTCTCAAGACCAAACTATTTGGTGTCATCTTCCATTATCAAATCAGGCTCCGTTTATCATTTGGGAATCTCCAATCGATCAAAATATCTATCCATCACAAGGCGAGGTTCTCTTGAATGCTTCAAGTTCATGGGATTTAGATGATGACCAACTTATCTTTTCATGGACGAGTAGTTTAGATGGCGATATCCTAACGTCCTGTACTGGAACGTGGCAATATCCAAATGGACCAAGCCAAGGTGTTCCGTTTACAGCGAATTCCGATGATACCTTTGAGTGTCAATTATCGGATGGAGTTCACGATATTACACTTGAAATATGTGATGATAAGGGCAATTGTGTTCAGGAAACACGTACAATCGAATTGTCGAATCAACCACCGATTGTTGTGATAAATACAGATCCTTCACTTTCTTCTTGGGGCGAATTGATTACTCCGATTACCAAACCGGTAGAGTTCTGGCTAAACGGTACTTATGATCCTGAAAATGATACTCTTACCTGTTCATGGTCTTGGCCAGGAAATAGTGAACCAATTTCAGACTGTGTTAACGGAACCGGTTACATCTCATTTGCAAATATGTCTGAATCATATTTCGACCTCACACTTTCTGTGTCCGATGGAATAAATCCTCCAAATGAATGGATAATACCTGTGGAATTGTACAATGAAATGCCAGTGGCTGCAATGGATATCTCTCGCAATGGTAATTTATCAGAGGATGAAATTAGTTTGGTTAGCACCACAGTAGATCCAGAGGGAGATGAAATAACATACCTCTGGGAAAGTAGCCTTGACGGAATTATTTCAAATCAAAGTACGTGGAATGGATATCTTTCGCGTGGAACACACGTACTTACGCTTAGCGTTAATGATGGAAGAATGGAGCATATCAATTCTACAAGTGTAAACTCAACATTACTAGTAATAGAAAATAGCCCGCCTAAGGCGGTTATTCAATCTCCAGTTGCTGGTGAAACCCATGATTCAAGCCACTTATTTGAATTCAATTCCTCAGGTTCAGGTGATTGGGATAGTGCGTGTTCGACGTTCCCCCCAAATATTTCATGGCACTGTGCACAAGAAGAACCTGCTTCAGGTTCAGAATATTTGATTTATTCATGGCAATCTGATATCGATGGTGTCTTACAAGAAAATGGACTGGATTGGTTAATTTTTGAAGGGCATTTGAGTAGCGGTTCACACACAATCACTCTAACCATAGATGATGGAATCCATCCTCCAGTTACCACAAGTCTTGCTGTTGAAGTTTCAGCTTCAGCGCCGGTTTTAGGTTTAATTGAACCAAATTTATCACTTGGTTACCATTCTAGCGACTTGATACAATTAGATATTAGTGATAGTATTGATTATGACGGTGACAATTTCACATTTAGTTTGGTAAGTGATATTTCTGGTGAGATACTAATCGATGCTGAATCAATGGAAATACATGCGATACAATTGGGAGCAGGAGAGCATTTGTTGACATTCACTCTTCTAGATGAAACCGGACTTTCACGTATTGAAACAGTAAACTTGGTAGTTGTAGAATCAGATCCTTTCGCAGTAGTTTATTCCCCAATTAACAATCAATTCTTTGAACCCGGAGAAATGGTAATCTTTGATTCAAATGGAACCAATGACGCTGATGATGATATTACTAGAAGAGAATGGCGAATCTATAATCCCGGCGAATTATATCCGACAGTGCTTTCAAATGATGAATATTATTCTACAAATTTAGTGCCAGGTGTTCATCATGTCTCACTATTCGTTGAAGATCGGAGGGGCGGCGTTGCCGAAGAACATCTAAACATTACAGTGGCATCCAGTAACCCAGACCTTTCAAATCTAACAGCTACACCAAACTCGATATATATCGATGAACTTTCTACAATCATAGTTTCAGTTGAACTGAATGACCTCGACGGTACGACACAACAGATAAATGCAACAATCACTAAGAATCTTCAAATTTGGAATTTCAATCTGACCGATGAAAATGGAGATGGAGTTTGGATTGGTGAAATCGAAATAATGCCTGGTGAAACAGGTACTGCACAACTTAAGGTGACTGCAATAGATGGTGAAAACCTGGATTTCATTAGCATAAATATTGAATTTACTGAAGAAGAAAATGACAATACTTCATTGTATGTAACCGCTGGTGCAATCGGTGGTTTCATACTATTATCAACAGCGATTGCTCTACTTATCTTGAGGCGTAGAAAGCGATTGGCAGATATCGATTTGATTGATTCATGGGGCGTATTTGGTAGTGATTCTAAAGAATATTTAGAAGGCGATTTAGAAGATGGTTTAGAAGACGATTTAGAAGATGGTTCAGAAGGCGATTTAGAAGATGATTTAGATAAGAAATTAGAATTTTAGTATTTTTAAAAAAATCACTACATATATTACCCAGTAGCATCAAGCAATAAACATGAGGAATACCTTCTCTCGAATGAATGCCGTTCTGCTTGCCGTACTTTTGTGTGCATCTGTTTTGCCACAAGGAGCAGTTGCAGAAGATGGAACAACTGAACATTTTGCATTTGGTGTAGAATATGATTGGTCGAATATGAATGATGATTTTGAATCAATGACCGGACTACCCTTAGATGACATTCTAGAAGATGTCATGCAATCGGCTGATGATGCTGGGATCGAGATGTTAATCCTCGAAGAAATCACAGGAACATCCTCTATGGTTATCGACCAATATGAAGATGGAACTATGATGTTGAATCCACCTGATGGTACTGGCTCAGTAGAAGTAACAAAGCATGTTACAGAATTAACTGTTCGACATGGGGGATTAATGGACATGGCTATGATCAGCGAGTGGTCAGATGCTCGTGCTGGATGGGATCTTACAATTTCTGGAGGCTCTGAAGGAATAGTCAATATTGATGCATATTATGTTGAATACCGTGATGTTGATGGGCTAATTTATGGCCACGATGTTGAGATGTCTATGGCAACAGAACAATCAGTATTCTTTGGCCTTCAAGGTCATTTAGAAGCAGAAGATGGCGAATCGGTAATGCCTCTTGATATTAGCATGGAAATGGGTGTCGATTATGCTGTTACCAATGCACAAAGCGAAGTTGTCTATTCCGAAGCAAGTACTCTGTACCAAGCAATGTCTACCTTAGAAGGCGGAGATGACCTGTATTGGAGTATTGGTGAAAGCGATGATGATTACGTTTATTGGTATGAATTAGATGAAGATGATACAAATTGCGAATGGGAATACAGCTATGGGGAATATGAATGTCATACAATCGAAACAGTCAATGCAGATTGGACAGTTTTGACTGATGCTGACAGTTGTGATTGGAGTTCATATGAATGGGAATGCTATGGTCCGGGCTATAGCTACTGGTTCGGTTACTGTGAATATTACAACAATACAGGACAGGATATGTATGCATGTACATATGATTTCGGCAATGAATATGATTGGGAGTACTACTTATACGATACCAATTATGAAGATGGAACCAATCCACCAGGAGTTGGTGAAGAGTATTGGGAGCATTACCCTTATTGTGAACATTACGAGTACGGTGAATACCATTGCACATATGATTTCGATTGGGATGATGATTACCAGAATTCCCTAGATTGGACACACTACGAAGATGGAACTAGCCCACTAGGTGATGGTGAAATCTGGGATGAAGTCGAATCACACACAGGTACATTCTCTACCGTTACAGGATTCAATTTCGAATTAACAGGCCTACCTGCTGAAGAGATGGGATTACCTGAAGGAAAGTGGGATGTCTCTGCAAGTGATTCAGAGACTGACACTGGTGCATTCGACGAAGATTTCGAGTGCGAAATGGGAATGGAACTATTTGAAGGCACTCAGATGATTACCACTGATGGTGAGCAAATCGAGGTTATGCAGGCATACACCTCTCCGCTTCCATTTGGAATGACTTGCCATGTTGCAAATCTATTCTATTATGCATTCATGGGTTCTGAAGACGCACCAACTCTTGCAGATATGGTTGAAGATTCTGTTTCTGAAATTGTTGAGAGCATGGGTGGAGATGATGAGTCTAGTGATTCGAGTGACCAACTTTTCTTAGAGGTTAGGGCTGAAGGACAAGATGAAGTCAGAATTAATGTTGAAGCATGGAACTTGGATTCCGATGGACAATACGAGGTATTCTTGGTGTTGGAGGATTCGGATGGAAACACTCAGGATGCAACATCGCTGGTAGTTCAACAAGGTACGACATATTTCTGGGACTCCGATTACATGTCTTCATCTAAGTGGGGAGAGCACTGTGTTATTGCACAACTAAAGGATGTATCAAGTTCTAGTGCAGCAGCACCTATCGACTCCGCAACTACATGTTTCAACATTGCTCAGGAGCCTGAACCAAGTGAATTGATAGAGGATATAATGAACGGATTCGCAGACTCAACTCTTGAGAACGTTATGGAGAATTTTGGTAGTAACCTAGAGTACCGCCTTGAAGATTATGAAGCAGATATCCCATACGATGATGGCGACATGTTTGTCCTTTGGGATAATACAAACAATATGGTTGTTGGATTCCAGATGGTTGTAACTACTGATAACAGTAACATGTGGTACACTCTAGTTGGACCAGAGTCGGATTCCTATGGAGATGCCCCATCTCCGGTATCCCTGACATACTTCTCCGGACAGCAAGCGATTGCTCAAGAAGCAGATATTGAAGATGACTCTACTCTCGAAGATCTTGTTGACTTAACCGCACATAATGATGACATTATAGAGGATGCAATCGAAGAATCGCTTGCAGACAATGACCCTGAAGCGGGCGGTCCTGCTGGATCTGGCGATAGTGCCGAGGATGCTGATGAGGGCTTACTGCCATTCATATCCCCTGTTCTAACAATTTCAATGATTGCAGTCGCAGGCCTAGTTGTAAGTCTCCGAACTCGTAAAGAGTGAAGCAAGATTTGAAACGACAAAGGCTCTCCTTCCTCAACTATGGGGGGGAAGAAGCCGGTTGCTAAGTTGCTTCTGCATATAGCTCAGCTTGTGATTCTTCTATCATTGATTCAGGCAGTTAATACGCAGACCTGGTACACAGGTGTAGTAGATCTAGAATATACTGAAGGCCTTCCAAAGGAGGCTGGTCTTGAAGTAGAGTTAGAAGTAGATCAAAAATCTTCAGATGGGAGTATCCATGTTGATGGTTTCTTAACATGGCTAAATTGGCAAAATGCACGCAATGACACCAGTATTCCCTCCGAATCTGTAGAGAAAGAAGAAGATTCTTGGGACGCTACTCCGCTTTCTGAAGTCCAAGAAAATGTCCCAATGCTAACAAATGCAGCAGCTGCACTCGCATTTATCTTGTTAGTGTTGACCTATTTTGAAATAAAAAATAGATTCTTAATTGGTTTGATTCTGAACGGCTTAGTTTTGTGGATAATTATTTCATTAGCCATTTTAGCACCGCTAGGATATTTTGGCGGAATGGATTTTGGAACCGGTTCACAAGAAGAAAAAAGAGAAACTTCGGTGCATCAAGATATGAAATTAGATTCAGGAATTGATATATTTAGTGGCGGTATTAACCTAGAATTTGAATCAGAAGGGTATGATCTTGGTCTGGTGGATGAGTCAGAATTAGATGCTGTAATTGCAAATGCTCCGGGAGAAGATCATCGTTCGTTCTATGCGATAGATGGTAATGCTGGAATACAACTTGGTACATTCATAATACAATTGGCTTGGGCATGGATCATTTTATTCTTCATAGCCCCAATTTTAATTGGGTTTACAAATCTGGTTCGTACCGAAAAACCACAACGCTTAGGCCCTGTGGAGTCGAATGGTAACCTCATTGTAATAGTGAATGAAGATTGAAACTCTGCAGTATCTCTATTGGAGATAAATGCGATTACTTCTGTTCAGGAATGTCACCATTTAGAGAATCGGGATTATCATCTAGTGGTCCCCATTCGCTACGAGTACGGTGAATACCAAATCGCTTAGCCCAAATGAACCTTAGATTCTTCCAACCATC
>Ga0315322_10004603_pt1 | contig 10626 bp, 9 predicted proteins | sample M110021515metaG_FD_203461 | JGI IMG/M metagenome (GOLD analysis project Ga0315322, IMG submission 203461) | Ammonia-oxidizing marine archaeal communities from Monterey Bay, California, United States - M1 100m 21515 | ecosystem: Environmental > Aquatic > Marine > Intertidal zone | place: USA... | reverse complement strand
TCCGCCAAGGGTCTACCCACTCGAAGAGCGTCTCGTCATCGAGGGCTCGGTGGAAAGCATCCACGTACTTGAGCAAGTCGCCGACATGGCCCGCGTCTACGACGACGCCTTCGTCAACATGATGACCGTGAGCGGGGACCATCAGATCCAGCTCGAAGTGGTCTTCGCCGAGATCAACCGCACGGCGCTGCGAGAGCTCGGCCTCAACGCGATGTGGGGCGACCGCAGCATCACAGCCGGCATGACCAGCGCCGGGGTGTCCGGCAGCGGCACGGCCAGCTTGCAGGGGGGCGGCAAGATCAACGGAGGACAAGTTCCCGCAGCCGGCTCCGGAACCTTCAACTTCCTCGGTGCATTCGGCAGCCCCGCCGATCTCGCGCTGGTGATGTCGGTCCTGGAGTCCAACAACCTCTCGAAGACCCTCGCGAAGCCCACGCTCGTGGCGCTGAGCGGTCAGCAGGCCGAGTTCCTGGCCGGCGGCGAGATTCCGATTCCCATCGCGCAGTTCGGCAACCGAATCACGCTCGAGTACAAGGAATACGGCGTGCGACTGGTCTTCGTGCCTACCGTGCTCGGCAACGACATCATCGACATGCGCGTCTACGTCGAGGTCAGCGACATAGACAGTGCATCTGGCATCCGCGTTACTGGAATTGAAATTCCTGGCTTCGTCGCCCGCAAGACTCAGTCCCACCTGCGGGTAGAGAGCGGAATGACCTTCGCGATGGCCGGCATGCTCACCGACTCGGTGCGCGCGACCTATGCCAAAGTGCCCGTCCTGGGTGACATCCCGATTCTGGGCGCCCCCTTCCGCTACGTGCAACACCGCAAGACCGAGACGGAGCTGATGATTTTCGTCACCCCCCGCTTGGTGCGGCCACTCGCTGCCAACGAGGTGCCTCCTCCTCCGGGAACCACCGAGGACTACAATCCCACCGACTTCGAGTTCTTTCTCTTAGGGCTCGACCACCGTGTGGCGTCCCAAACCGCCGAGCCGACCGGGCCCGTCGGCCTCGCTCGCTGAACCTGGCTTTGTCATGCGTCCTCCGCTCCCCGCAATCTCCGTCCAGAAGTCGGTCCGATGAGACACCGCCGTGTAGCTAGAGGCGCAGCATCCGTCGTCGTTGTGGGCGTGGATGCAGTTGGAATGGGACTCATCCGGGAGTGTCTCGGCACCGAGGCGGTCCTTCCTACCCACGCCACACCCTATGAAGAGGCGGCCCAGGTCGTCCGCAAGACCCGCCCCAACGTGGTGGTGATGGGCTTCGACATCCACTTCGAGGAAGCGGTTCGCCTCGGACAAGCCCTCACCGCCGACTCCAGCTCACTGCACATGGTGGCCATCTCATCGCACGCCGACCCCGAGCGCATTCGGGCCGCGATGCGTGCAGGCTACCGCGAGTTCGTGGTGCTTCCCGAGGATGCCGACCTGCTGCGACGGGCGGTCCATGAGTCTGCTGTCGACGAGGGAACCGAAGGCGAGGTGGGTGAGCTCATTGCGTTCGTGGGCACCAAGGGCGGCGCGGGCGTCTCCTTCCTCACCGTGAACATGGCCGCCGAGCTGTCCGCCATCGAGCGGGTGGCTGTGGTCGACCTCGACTTCTCGATGGGGGACATCGCTGCCTTCCTCGACCTCGAGCCGTCCAGCAGCATCCATGATGTGCTCCGCGACCTCGACCGCCTCGACGAACGCATGCTCGCGGGCAACGTGACCGTCCACCCCAGCAAGGTCCACGTGCTGGCCCAGCCCACCGAGCTTGTTGACCACGGCGAAATCCACAGCGAGGACATCATGCGGGTCCTATCGGCGGCTGCGGAGGCCTACCAGTACGTGCTGGTCGACTGCGGCTCTCGGGTCGATGAAGCCACCCTGACCACCACGAGCGTCGCTGACACCATCATGCTGGTCACGACCCCAGACGTCGTGGCGGTACGCAATGCATGGCGCCGGGTGCAGCTGATGGAGCGCATCGGAATCGACAAGTCGGCCATCCGGCTGGTGGTCAACAAGTGGGACCGCCAGAACGAGCTGCGCATCGCCGACATCGAGTCCAACCTCCAGCTCAAGGTGGCGGCCACCATCCGCCGCGACGACAACGGCGCAGCGCGGGCCGTCAACAAGGGTCAGCTCCTCCGCGACCTCGCCCCCCGCTCTCCAGCCTACAAAGACATCACCGCCGGGCTGGACCTCCTCACGGGCGAGGCCGAAACCGTGGCCTCCGATAGCTCCAAGTCCTTCTGGGGCGGCCTCTTCGGCGGCTGAGCGTTCCCACTCTTTCTTCTCCGGAGCCGCTGAATGGCCTCGAAGCTCATCGACCGCGTCCGCGGAGCTCACCAGCGCTACCGCAGCTCCAGCTCCGCCGACTCTGCGGAGTTCGAGCGGATCAAGCGCCGTCTCCACAAGGAGCTTATCGACTCGCTTGACTTCGAGCAGGTCAGCCGGATGCCCCGCTCGGAGCTATCGGTCCGTCTGCGCAAGTCGCTTACCGATGCTGTCGAGGCCCGGTCACTGCCACTCAACCGGCTGGAGCGCGAGCGGCTTGTCGAAGAGATCCTCGATGAGATCCTGGGCCTGGGGCCCCTCGAGCCGCTGCTTCGCGACCCCGAGATCTCCGACATCCTCATCAACGGCGCCAACACCGTCTTCGTAGAAAAGAAGGGCCGCCTGCTCAAGGTCGACGTTCGCTTCAACGGCAACGACCACTTGATGCAGATCATTGACCGCATCGTCAGTGCCGTGGGTCGCCGGGTCGACGAGACCAACCCAATGGTCGACGCCCGCCTGTCCGACGGCAGCCGCTTCAACGCCATTATTCCTCCGCTCGCGCTCGACGGTCCGGTCGTCTCGATTCGCCGGTTCGGCACAGTGCCCATCACTTCCGACGACCTTGTCGCATTCGGCTCGTGTCCACAGCCAATGATGGACTTCCTGCGGGGCGCGGTGAAGTCCAAGCTCAACGTGCTCATCAGCGGTGGTACCGGCTCCGGCAAGACGACCCTTCTCAACGTGATGTCGAGCTTCATCCCTCCAGGCGAGCGCATCATCACCATCGAGGATGCGGCCGAGCTCCAGCTCCAGCAGCCTCATGTCGTCCGACTCGAGACCCGTCCGCCCAACCTTGAAGGCAAGGGCGAAGTCACCGCTCGAGACCTCGTCAAGAACGCCCTGCGGATGCGCCCCGACCGCATCATCCTCGGCGAGATCCGTGGCACCGAGGCCATCGACACCCTCAACGCCATGAACACCGGCCACGAGGGGTCTCTCGCCACGGTCCACAGCAACAGTACCCGCGATGCGCTGGCCCGCATGGAGACGATGATCGGCATGGGCATGCCCAATCTCTCCGACAAAAACATCCGCGAGATGATGGCCCGCGCGCTCGACATCGTGATTCAGGCAGACCGTCTCCCCGACGGCAGCCGACGAGTGCTGGCCATCACTGAAGTCACGGGGATGGAAGGCAGTGTCGTCACCACGCAGGACATCTTTCTGTTCAAACAGCAGGGCTACGACGACGAGGGGCGCATCCGGGGCCGGTTTGTGGCCACGGGCGTCCGTCCCAAGTGTATGCGTCGTCTCGAGCAAAACGGTGTGGAGCTGCAACGGTCGCACTTCAACTGGAAGATGCAAGTCTGACCAGCTCCAAGGAACGGCATGAGCAAGCTAGTCGTCATCCTCATCAGCGCGCTCGCGGCCATCGCCGCAGGCTCCGTCATGCTGTTCATCTACTGGGGGGTCTTGTCCCGTGAAGACGACCGTCAGGCCCAGCTGTCTCGGCGGCTGGGCACCGCGACGCCCGATGTCGAGGAGTCCCTGTTCCGCAACCCCAGGAACGAGCCTGGGCTCCACGCAATGGGATCCATCGGTCCATGGCTTCAGGGACTGCTGCTCGAAGCGGGCGAGCCCTACGACATGCAGGGCCTCTTCGCCCGATGTGCGGGTGCGGGTGCAATAGGCTTCATCGCGATGTTCGTGCTGTTCCGCGGACCCATCGCACTCATCGGTCTCATCTTCGGACTCATTCCGGTTTTCATCCTCAACTCCCAGGCCGCGGCCCGCGCACGCCTGCTGTCTGAGCAGCTTCCGGATGCGCTCGACTTGGTGTCGCGGTCGCTGCAGGCCGGGCACGGTCTCGCTGATGCGATGAGCCTGTGCGCCGAAGAGATGCCCGCCCCGGTGGCGGATGAATTTGGCCGGGTCTTCGAGGAAAACCAGCTCGGTCGAGACCTCCGCTCATCGTTCAATCTTCTGTCGGACCGCAACCCTCGGAACTTCGACCTGAAGCTGTTTGTGAGCTCAGTGCTGCTCCAGCGCGACACCGGCGGCAACCTCATCGAAATTCTCAACAACATCTCGAAGACCATCCGCGACCGCTTTGTGTTCGAGGCCAAAGTGAGCGCGCTCACCGCGGAGGCCCGCATCTCTGCAATGATTCTGGGTGGCCTGCCATTCGCCATTCTGGCAATCATCTCAGTGATGCGGCCCGGCTACCTGCGACCGCTCATCGACGACCCCATCGGCCATATGTTGGCGGGTGGGGCCCTCATTTGGTTCAGCATCGGGATCATGGTGATGCGTAGTGTGGCAAAGGTGGAGGTCTGATGGACTTCGCATCACTGCTCCAGAACACCGCAGCTGTCGGTGCACTGGCCGGGTTCTTCGTAGTCCTTGGGGTGATGTACGCCGCGTCGGTGTTCATGAACCCCGAGCGCACCTCGAAGGACCGCATCTCGGACCTCACTGGCAGGGGCCAGAAGGACCCCGACTCGCTGCTGCTCAACAGCCAGCCCACCAACACCATGACCACCCGGGTCGGTCGACTGGCCTCGGGCGACAAGGAAGAAGCCGACGAGCAGCGCCGCCGCATGCTCCAAGCTGGCTTCAAGGCGCGCAACGCAGTCGAGGTCTTCAACGCTGTGCGGGTCGTCCTGTTCCTGGTCCTCGGCGTTGCAGGCTGGGCGGTCACCCACGGCCAGAAGACCATCTTCATCGCCCTGGGTGTGCTCGTGGGCATGGCCGTCGGCTACTACCTACCCCTGCTGCTGGTGAACAAGCGCATCGAGTCACGCCAGAAGGCGCTGATGAACAGCTTTCCCGATGCCCTCGACCTGTTGGTATCGAGTGTGGAGGCCGGCCTCGGGCTCGACGCCGCCTTCCGCAGGGTGTCGCTTGAGATGACCAAGGCTGCACCCGCCCTCGCCGCCGAGCTCCAGGCTGTCAACTACGAGGTCGAGGCCGGCGTGCCCCGCACCACCGCACTGCGCCACCTCGATGAACGCACCGGACTGCAAGAGGTCAACTCGCTCGTCAACGTGCTCCTCCAGGCTGAGCGCTTCGGCACCTCTGTCGCGGGGGCGCTGCGCATTCACTCCGAGCTAGTCCGCAAGAAGCGGATGCTCCGAGCCGAAGAAAATGCGGCGCGCATCTCGCCCAAGCTCACGGTGGCGATGATCATCTTCATCTTGCCGCTGCTCTTCACCGTATTGGGCGGTCCCGCCGGCATAAATGTCTACCGCAACCTGTTCCCCGCGATGGAGGGCTGAGATGAGCCAGGCCTCTCGGATGGCCGCCGTTCTCGCCGCCTTTGTAGCGGCCGGTCCAGCACTGGGTGCGCGTGGAAAGACCGGCAATCGCGAGCCTGAGGCCCAGCCCGTCTGGGAGCAGCCCGGCGGCCGTGAACGCGCCCGAATGGACCTCGCCACAGCCCTGCTCGACGCCGGCTCCGTTGATGCCTGCTTGGAGCTGATTGCCCAGATGCGCGCCGAAAATGTGCGCGGGGTCAACCTGGAGCGCCTTCACGCCAAGGCGCTTCGGGCCGCAGGCCTCGACGACGACGCCCACGACATCCTCACCCAGATTGTGCGCCGCTGGCCCCGCGATGCCGCCGCCCACAACGAGCTGGGCATCCTTGCGATGGACCGTCGACAGATCGACGAAGCAGTGGACGCCTTCTCGACTGCATCCCGCCTCAACTCATCGAGCTCAGACTTCGTCAACAACCTCGGCTTCGCCCTGCTCACTCAGGGCAACGCCGATGCGGCCGTCGAGGCCCTCCGCAAGGCCCTGCGCCTCGACAGCTCGCGTGACCAGACCCGCAACAACCTCGGCTTTGCGCTCGTGGCAGCCGGGCGGTCCGATGAGGCCTTTCGGGTCTTTCGCGCCGCTGCCAACCCCGCCGACGCGCACTACCACGTGGGCGTCGGGCTGGAGCTAAAAGCCGACCCCAAGGGTGCAACCGCGCGGTTTGAGAAGGCCTTGTCGGTCGACCCGCAGCACCCCGCCGCCCGGGCGGCCCTTGCGCGACTCGCCGACACATCCGATTCTCTTGTCCCAGACCCCAAGCCAACGGAGCCCTGATGCCCCGCTTGATGCTCGTGTCCACCGCCGCGATGGCGCTCCTCAGCACTGGCTGCTCTCACAAGCAGCAGCTGCAGTACGATCTGGGGCGCGCCTCAGCCGCGGCCTTCCAAGCCCAGGCGGACCTGCAGCGCACCTCCGTGGCCGATGCCGACTACCTCCTCACCGGAGTTGAGGCGCTCCAGATGCGCACTCGGGTGACCGAGATGGCCACCGACAAGGAGTCCGGCGAGGTCGACGCTGTCGACACGATCAAGGTCAAGTAGCCCCCGCTGATGGCCATTCGGTTTCCACAGGGCTCGGCGAGCTCAGTCATCTCGCTCGCTGCTGGGGCCATCGCGGCCTCCGCCGTCGCGATTGCGTGGCTCCCACTGCTCACCGAGTCCGCTCAGCGTGAGCTGGCCAACGAAGCTCGCCAGCTCCACACTCTCGCGCGCATCGCGAAGGTCGAAGCCGAGCGGCATCCAAGCGAGCCCGCCGCCCAGGATGCCGCGCTCGCTGAGTTCCGGTCCGTCGCTGGGGTCGATGCCCTCTGGTTTGTAGACGACCAGGGCACCATCCAGCGCACGGTTCCCGAGGACGTCCGACCTGCAGCTGATGTCAGCAAGCAGGTTGCGCTGTTGTGCCAGAAGGACTCCAGCAACTCCGGGGCCAGTCTCAACGACACGCTGTCGTTCATGACCGACTCGGCGGCCCTGCGAGCGGCGTGCATCTCACTCGACGGCGGCGAGGAGCCTCAGAAACTCGTCGTTCTCGCCCGCACTGGCGCATGGGCCCCGCTCGACGACAGCCGGCGCCGGGCCACAGCCCTACTGTTCGGTCTTGGGGCGGTGGTCGCCCTCATCGTGATTGGGGGCATTCGCTGGCTGCTCGCACCAGTGCAGGAGATCAGCCAGGCCGCCCGCAGCATCGCTCAGGGCGAACGAGGCGTCCGGGTCGAGCCCCGTGGCCCAGAAGAGATTGCCCAGCTGGCCCGCGCCATCAACGTGTTGGCGTCATCCGTCGAGACCCGCGAAGACGAAATTCGGGGGCGAATGGAGGTCGTCAACGAGATCTCCAGCATGGTCGCCCACGAGGTCCGCAACCCCCTGCAGAGCCTCGAGCTGCTCACAACCCTCGCCCGTACCGAGCCCGACGCGGCCACCCGCGAGAAGCTCTTGTCCACCATGGAACAAGAGATTCGAGCGCTCGAAGGGGTTGTCCAGCGGCTGCTCCGCTCCAGCGGTCCCGTTCGCATCGCCCCCGCCCCCGCTGACCTCGTGGCCATCGTCCACCGAGCCGCGACAATGTCCGAGCCAGAGGCCCGACGCCGCGGCGTGGCCCTATTGGTGCAAGCACCCGGCAAGCTCCAGGGCAAGGTCGACGGCTCGCTGGTCCGTCGCGCCTTCGAGAACCTTCTCCACAACGCCATCGAGTTTGCGGCCCAACACCCACCTGGGCAGGTCACCGCCGCACTCACTCGAACTGGTGATCGGGTGCGCATGGTGGTCGACGACGACGGCCCTGGCGTGCCCGAAGCCGAGATCGCCAGCATTTTTCAGCCTTACTACTCGTCGAAGTCCGGGGGCACCGGGCTGGGACTCGCCCTCTGCAAGCAGGTGTTCGAAGCGCACGGCGGGAGCATTCGCTACGCCGACTCGCCCCTCGGCGGCGCCCGCTTCATCGCCGACCTGCCCCTCTGGGTGGGGCTCGAAACCGGTGAGCATCCCCCTGTTTCCCGACCGGTCACCAACGGAGGCCCGCCGCGAGAATGAGCGAGACCACCCTCCAAATACTCGTTGTCGACGACAACCAGACCGCCGCAATGGCCGCCGCAATGTTGCTTCGCCGGGATGGTTATGAAGTCGATGTGCGCCACGACGGCGGGGCCGCCATCGAAGCCATGGCGGCTACCACCTACGACCTTGTGCTCACCGACCTCCGCATGGAGCCGGTGGATGGACTTGCGGTCGTGCGGGCGGCCCGACAGAGCGCGCCTCCGGTCGATGCCATCGTCATGACTGCCTACGGCAGCGTCGACGCCGCGGTGGAGGCCATGCGCCACGGTGCCATCGACTTCATGACGAAGCCTGTCACCGCAGACCAGCTCCGGCAGCGGGTGCGCGACTACCGCCAGTCCCCCGCAAGCGGGATTGCCTTGGTCGGCGAGTCCGAGGCCATGCAGCAGGTCCGTGACACCGCAACCCGACTCGCCGGGGTCCGAAGCACTGTCCTCATCACCGGTGAGACCGGCACTGGACGACGCCATCTGGCGCGCTGGCTCCACGAAAACGGCCCGGACGCCGACCTTCCCCTCGTCATCGCGCAAGCCGGCCGTGAGATTCCGCACGACCAGCTCGCGGGCGCGGGCACCCTGCTGATTCCCAACGTCGACGGCTGGTCGCCCGAGGCCCACATCCAGCTCCAGCGCCAGCTCTACACGCTGGATGCCGGTGAGCCACCCCGCGTTGTGGCCACCGCCAGCTCGGAGATTGCCGAGAAGGCTACGCAGGGAGACATCTCCCCTGAGCTGTACTTCCGGCTCGCCGTGCTGGTGCTCCACCTGGTGCCTCTGCACGAGCGTCCTGGCGACATTTCCACCCTGCTCAGCCACTTCCTCGACCACCACTCACGGGTGTACCGACAGACCGCGCCCCGTCCCTCCTCGTCGGACCTCCTGCGACTCCAGGGACACGCCTGGCCGGGCAACCTACGCGAGCTCCGCAATCTGGCTGAGCGCGGCGTCGTGATGGGCGGCCACGCATTCCAGATGTCGGTTCGTTCGCCTCCGCCCACCGAGTCGGTGTTGCCCCAGCTCGCCGAAGGCTTCGACCTCGCCAACCACCTCGAGTGGACCGAGCGCACCCTTCTCGCCCGCGCCATCGAACAGACCGGCGGCGACCTCCGTGAGATGTGTCGGGTCACCGGTCTGGAGCGAAACCGCCTTCGCTACAAGCTCAACAAGTTCGAGCTCATCGGCCGCACCCGCTGAAGACTCCGCGCAACGAGGTACGACGGCGCCATGTCCAGTGAGCCAGCCCGCTTCGATGCCACCACTGCCACCCGCGCCGTGCGTCGTGGCCTGTGGTCTGTGGCCGCTTTCCTGGGTGCAATCGGGCTCGCAGCCGTAGCCATCGCCCGCACCGATCTAGGGGCGCTCCACACCGAAGACCTCCTCCGCCGCGCGCGACCGATGTGGCTGCTGGCCGCCACCGCCATCATGAGCCTCGCCTTCGTGTTCATGAGCCTGCGCTGGCGGGCCCTGCTTCCCCGCGACCAGCGTCCTCCTGTGATGGGCCTCACCGCCATCATCCTTGCCGGATTGCTCCTCAACTACGCCCTGCCGGGCCCCGTGGGCGAGCTGGGCGCCGCGTGGTTCGTGAGCCGCAAGTACGGAATCGGCACCGCGCGCGCGCTCGCATCTGGGGTCACCGCGAGGGCCATCGGTCTCGCAACAGCCGCCCTTCTCGGCACCACCTTCTGGTTTATTGCGCCGCTCGAGCTGCCCGAGGGCACCGGCCAAGCCATCGGAATGGCGGTCGCAGCCATCGGCATCGGCGGTGTGACCTTGATCGCGCTCACCCTCCGGCCCGACCTGTGGATCCGAATGGCAGATCAGGTCGCGGGCCGCGTGAGCGCAGACACCGGGATGGGCAAGGTCATCCACAAGCTCCGCAGCGGCGTGGTCGCACTCGCTTCGGCCGCCCACCAGGTGCTCCATGGCGGCCGCGGTCCCCTCCTCGAAGCCGCCGGCTGGTCCACCCTGGGGCACCTCACAGTCACCTGCGGAATCGGCGTGGCCATCGCCGGTCTCGATGCGTCAGTCGACTGGCTTGGCCTCATCTTCACCTACACCACCACCACCGCCGGGGCGGTGGTGCTCTTTGCATTTCCGGGCTCACAGCTGGGGTGGGACGCCCTGTTCGCCACCCTGCTGGCCACCGCCGCGGGGCTGCCCCAAGCCGATGCGGTGGCCGTCTCCGTGCTCGTGCGGGTGCAGCAGCTGCTCTACATGGTCGTGGGTGGCGGGGTGGTGTTGTGGTTGGTGCGCGACCTCCAACGGCCCGCGGCACCAGAAGCCTGAGACTTCGTCGTTGGCCCGAGGCGAGTCGTGCCACCCCACGCGCCCCGCCTCCATTGGAGGCTCGTATGAAGTCTCTACAGGGGAGAACCATGCTAAGACTAGCCTGTCTGAACTCTCCGTCCGCCGGTCTGGTCCAGGGTGCCTCATCCAGGCTCAGTCCACAGCTCATCCGGTGCGACACCACTCCGCCCGCTCCGTGGGCACT